>Ga0097691_1000828_pt1 | contig 24878 bp, 25 predicted proteins | sample NGESurdeep072012_8_FD_72858 | JGI IMG/M metagenome (GOLD analysis project Ga0097691, IMG submission 72858) | Arctic peat soil microbial communities from Barrow, Alaska - NGEE Surface sample 210-1 deep-072012 | ecosystem: Environmental > Terrestrial > Soil > Wetlands > Peat ... | reverse complement strand
CCGCTGGAGCTACGACGCCAAACTTCTACGCGCCGCATGAACCCCCGACGAACAAATGCGTCGCTGCACTAGATAGCCGGGTCGAATTAGGTCACACTCTTGTTGTGTTTATCGCTGACCACCGCCTTTCCGACCGTGCTGACGGGTCCAACCCCGAACCGCACGGCCTTGAGGCGCGCACCCGGGACCGGGTCCGGCAGACGATCTCCGAGGATGGCCCGCTCACCGCGGCCGCCCTCGCCTCGCGCCTGGGCCTGACCCCTGCCGCGGTCCGCCGTCACCTCGACCTGCTCGCCGACCAGGGTGCCATCCAGGAGCGCGAGCCGGCCAACGCTGGTGCTGCCGGCCGCGGTCGTGGCCGGCCCGCCCGCCCGCGCATACATCCTGTCCGAGGCCGGTCATGCTGCCATGGGCAGCGACTATGACGACGTCGCCACCTCGGCCCTGCGTTCCTGGCCGAACGCGCCGGTGAGGCGGCCGTGAGCGAGTTCGCCCGCGAACGCATCGCCGAGCTGGAGACGCGCTATGCCGCCCAGCTCGCCGCGGCGGGCGACGACGTCACCGCCCGCGCGCAGGCACTGGCAACGGCACTGACCGCCGATGGTTTCGCGGCGTCCACCCGACCTGTCGGAGCGGGCGCGCCGCTGGCCGGGGTGCAGCTGTGCCAGGGACATTGCCCGGTGCAGCACGTCGCAGCCCAGTTCCCGGCGTTCTGTGACGCCGAGACCGACGCGTTCTCGCGCCTGCTCGAAGTTCACGTCCAACGCCTGGGGACCCTCGCCCATGGCGAGCACGTCTGCACCACGTTCATCCCCTTGAGTGCCGCGCCCATCAAGGCACCGGCAGGTACGACCATCTCTGATGAAGGGTCCACGCAATGAGCAGCACCGTTGAAGAGCGCAACCCGGGTCTGAAAGGGACCATCGTGTCCGACGTCGCCCCGAGCAGGGCATTCACCACGGCTGAGTCGGCCGCCATCCGCGGCGACTTCGCGATCCTGTCGCGCTCCGTGCGCGGCGGGAAACCGTTGGTGTACCTCGACTCCGGGGCGACGTCGCACAAACCGCGCCAGGTGCTAGATGCCGAGCGCGCGTTCTATGAGCAGCACAACTCCGCGGTTCACCGTGGTGCTCACCAGCTGGCCGAAGAAGCCACCGACGCCTTTGAGTCCGCGCGCGAGACGGTGGCCCGTTTCATCGGCGCACAGACCCAGGAGGTGGTGTTCACCAAGAACGCCACCGAAGCCCTGAACCTCGTGGCCTATGCCTTCAGCAATGCGGCGGCTGCCGGTGCCATGGACGGCGTCGACCCGACCCTCGCTGCGAGGTTCGCACTCGGCAAGGGCGATGAGATCGTCATCACCGAGATGGAGCATCACGCCAACCTCATTCCGTGGCAGGAGCTCGCCCGGCGCACCGGCGCCACCCTGCGCTGGATCGGTGTCACCGACGATGGCCGCCTCGACCTGGCCGACCTGGACAGGGTCATCACCGACCGCACCAAGATCGTCGCGTTCACCCACGTGTCCAATGTTCTGGGCACGATCAATCCCGTTGCTGCCATTGTGGATCGGGCGCGCGCGGTCGGTGCGCTGACCGTCCTGGATGCCTGCCAGTCAGTGCCGCACCTGGCCGTCGACGTCGTCGATCTCGGCGTTGACTTCCTGGCCTTCAGCGGTCACAAGATGCTGGGCCCGATGGGAGTCGGTGTCCTTTGGGGCCGCTATGACTTGTTGGCGGCCATGCCTCCCTTCCTGACCGGGGGCTCGATGATCGAGGTCGTCCGGATGGAGGGCTCTACCTACGCGGCTCCGCCGCAGCGCTTCGAGGCCGGTGTCCCGATGGCGGCCCAGGCGGTGGGCCTGGCCGCAGCCTGCGACTACCTCAGCGCCCTCGGTATGCCGCGGGTGACGGCCCATGAGCACGCCCTCACCGAGGCACTGCTCGCCGGTCTCGCGCAGCGTCCATGGGCCCGCGTGATCGGACCTGCGGACGGCCAGGACCGTTCCGGCGCGGTCGCATTCGTCGTCGACGGGGTTCACCCCCATGATGTCGGCCAGATCCTCGACGATGCCGGAGTCGCTGTTCGGGTCGGTCACCACTGCGCCTGGCCGCTGCACCGGCGGATGAACGTGACGGCGACGACGCGAGCCAGCTTCGCGGCATACAACACGGTTGCCGAGGTCGACGCGCTGCTGAGCGCCCTCGATCGGGTGCCCGCGGTGTTCGGGGTAACGGTCTGATGGACCTCTATCAGGAGATCATCCTGGAGCACTCGAAGCGGCCGCATCACGCGGGACTGCGGGAGCCGTTCAATGCTCAGGTGCACCACATCAACCCGACCTGCGGCGACGAGTGCACCTTGCGGGTCCAGCTGCGCGGCGAGGGCCGGTCGGGGCTGCTCGCGGACTGGGACAACGTCAAGAGCCGTTTCACACTCGTCCTGCCACGCGACTACCAGCGTGTTCTGGACGTGCGCGCAACGGCAGAGTCCGAGGGACTCGACCTCAACGGCACCCAGGCGTGGGGGCGGATCATGGAGGCTTCTCGTGGCTGATCCTCACGGATTCCTGTCAAACCCTGAGCGCGAGCTCCCCAAGCGCCGTCCCGTGTCGGTCCGGCTGATGGACTGGCGCGAGATCTATGAGCAGCAAGAGGTCGCCCAGCTGCAGAAGCAGGCCGGACGCTGCATGGACTGCGGTATTCCGTTCTGCCACAACGGTTGCCCGCTGGGGAACCTGATCCCCGAGTGGAACGACCTGGCGTGGAAGGGCGACTGGAGCGAGGCCATCGAGCAGCTGCACGCCACGAACAACTTCCCGGAGTTCACCGGCCGGCTGTGCCCGGCACCGTGCGAGACCGCCTGTGTGCTTGGCATCAACCAGCCCGCCGTGACCATCAAGGAGGTCGAGAACACGATCATCGACCGCGCCTTCGATACCGGCGCGGTCACGCCTCAGGTGCCGGATCGGCTGTCGGGCAAGACTGTTGCGGTGGTCGGGTCCGGGCCCGCCGGCCTGGCTGTTGCACAGCAGCTGACCAGGGCCGGGCACACCGTCGCCGTCTTCGAGCGCGCCGACAAGGCCGGCGGCCTGCTGCGTTACGGCATCCCCGAGTTCAAGATGGAGAAGTCCGTCCTGGACCGTCGCCTGGCGCAGATGGAGGCCGAGGGCACGCGGTTCCGAAACGGTGTCGACGTCGGGGGTGACCTGACCGGCAAGCAGCTGCGCGACCGTTATGACGCCGTCGTTCTTGCGGTCGGCGCCACGGTCCCTCGTGACCTGCCCGTCCCCGGACGTGAGCTGGACGGCGTCATCCAGGCCATGGAGTTCCTGCCACCGGCCAACCGGGTTGCGCTGGGCGAAGAGGTCGAGAACCAGGTCGTCGCTACCGGCAAGGACGTCATCGTCATCGGTGGTGGCGACACCGGAGCGGACTGCATCGGCACCGCGCACCGCCAGGGCGCCAAATCGGTGACGTCGCTGGAGATCATGCCCCGCCCCGGTGAGGACCGCCCCTCGGGCCAGCCGTGGCCGACATACCCCATGCTCTTCCGCGTCGCGGGCGCACACGAAGAGGGTGGGGAGCGCGTCTACGCGGTGAGCACCAAGGAGATCCTGGGCGACGAGTCCGGCAAGGTCCGGGCCCTGAGCCTGGTCGAGGTCAACCTCGGTGACAAGGGCTTCGCCGAGGTCGAGAGCAGCGAGCGCGAGATTCCGGCGCAGCTGGTCCTGCTCGCGATGGGCTTCCTCGGACCGGAGACGGGCGGTGTGGTCGAACAGCTCGGTGTGGTCGAACAGCTCGGTGTCGAGCTGGACGAACGCTCAAACATCAAGCGGGACAAGGCTTTCATGACGTCGGTGCCGGGTGTCTTCGTTGCCGGAGATGCCGGTCGCGGGCCGTCGTTGATCGTGTGGGCCATCGCCGAGGGACGCTCGGCGGCGTCCGGTGTGGACGCCTATCTCACGACCGGGACCTCTGCGCTTCCCCGCCCGGTGAACCCCACGGACCGGCCGCTCAGCGTGTGAGACCGGGCGTGACCCGGCCGTGGCGCCTCATGTCAAGGACCGGATGTCTGGGCGCAGGACCATCACGATGTGGAGATCCAGGACGAGACCGGGCGGCGACTTGCCAAAGCCCGCCTACCGGAAGGAATTTCAGGGATAGCCAGGCTGCACGCCCTGGTTGGGAGGTTCCTACCCGAAGACGGCGACGCCGCCGAGGTGAAGATCGGCATCGAGACCGACCGTGGCCCGTGGGTCGCCGCACTGGTCGCCTCCGGGTACCAGGTGTACGCGATCAACCCGTTGCAGTCCGCTCGTGCCCGCCAGGGCAACGGTGTCTCGGGAGCCAAGAGCGACGCCGGTGACGCTCATGTCCTGGCCGACCTGGTCCGTACCCATTCCCACCAGCTGCGCACCGTCGCCGGGGACAGCAAGGAGGCCGGCGCGGTCAAGGTTCTGACCCGGATGCACCAGAGCCTGATCTGGGACCGCACCCGTCAGGTGCTGCGGCTGCGCTCCAGCCTGCGGGAGTTCTTCCCAGCCGCCCTGGAGGCCTACGAGGACCTCGCTTGCCCCGACGTCCTGGAGCTGCTGGCCAAGGCACCCGAGCCCAGCAGTGCGGCTCGGTTGACTCGGGCGCAGATCGCCGCCGCACTGAAGCGGGCCCATCGGCGCGACCGGGACACCAAGACCACCGCGATCATGGCCGCGTTGCGTACCGAGCACCTCACCCAGCCGCCGCTTATCGCGGCCGCCTACGGTGCGACGGTCCGCGCCCTGGCTGCCCTGATCGCGACCTCCAATGAGCAGATCACCGCCCTGGAAGGGCCGGTCGAGGCCTGTTTTGGCCGGCACCCGGACGCTGAGATCTACCTCAGCCAGCCCGGACTGGGGCCCGTCCTGGGCGCCCGGGTGCTCGCAGAGTTCGGCGACGACCCCACCCGCTACGAAGGGGCCCGTGCCCGTAAGAACTACGCCGGCACCAGCCCCATCACCCGGGCCTCGGGCAAGAAGAAAGTCGTCCTGGCCCGGTACGTGCGTAACAAGCGACTGACCAACGCACTGCACCAGCAGGCGTTCAGCGCCCTGAGCGGATCACCGGGAGCCCGCGCCTACTACGACGCGCTGCGGGACCGCGACATCAGCTACAACGCAGCCCTGCGCCAGCTCGGCAACCGTCTCGTCGGAATCCTGCACGGCTGCCTCAAAACCCGCACCCGCTACGACGAGGCCACTGCGTGGAACCAGCACACCCAACGAGTAGCAGCTTGACGTCTAAGAACGACCCAGCAGGCGACATCGTGACCAGCCCACGCCGTCAACAACCTGTTGACAGCCCGCGGCGCTGCCACTACGCCGACGACCCCGCCCGCCGGCCGCGGTGCACGCTGACCGCGACCGTCCAGTACGGCGCCGTGGCGCTGTGCCCGTCCTGCAACGCGGCCCGCTCGACCCTCGGCAAGGGCCAAACCCCGATCCCGCTACCAGCCGGTCCGGGGTTCGACGTCCTGGGTTGGATTGCCACCGCCCACCAGCAGGCGGGCGCCGCCGAGGCCACCCTGGCCGCCGCCGTCACCAGAGCCCGCCAAGGCGGAGCAACCTGGTCGGTGATCGGAGCCCAACTCGGCGTGTCACGTCAAGGCGCACAACAACGCTTCACATCCTGCATGGCTGCCTCAAGACGCCCACCCCCTACGACGAGGCCACGCCCTGGAACCAGCACACCCAACAAGCAGCAGCTTGACATCTAAGCCCATGGGATGTCTGGCCCGCGCCATCCGCGTCCACACCGGGTACGCCCGCGCCAACCACGAAGCACATGCATTGATCCGTCAGGCGTTGACCGGCAGTGGCGACATCGACCCCCGCGACGGCACGTTGACCATCCGGCTCGACCCCCTACCAACGCAGCGGGCCACCACCGCCATCGCTGAACTCTGTGAGCACTTGACTGCCACCCACACCCGCTACCCCGGCACCAACCTCACCCTGCGCTACGAGATCAAAACCCGCCCCTGAACTCGCACAGACTATGACTCCATGTCCACAGTCCTGAGGTCAAGCGGAAGTGCGAAAGTCCACTTGTAGGGATCACTGTGAATACAGGTCTGCTCGTTCTGCGGCTCGTCCTCGGCCTACTACTGGTCGGCCATGGCAGCCAGAAGCTCTTCGGCCTGTTCGGCGGTCCCGGCCTCGCCGCCGCCGGCGGGTTCTTCGACTCGCTCGGGTTCCGCCCGGGCAAGCCCATGGCGATCGTCGCCGGCGCCTCCGAGGCTGGAGCCGGGGTGCTGCTCGCGCTCGGCCTGCTCACCCCGCTGGCATCGGCAGCCATCATCGGCACGCTCGTGGTGGCCGGGTCCGTCCACTGGGCGGCAGGGCTGTGGGCACAGAGCGGCGGCAATGAGATGCCGCTGCTCTACGTCACAGGGGCTGCCGCGCTGGCCTTTACCGGGCCCGGTGCGTACTCGCTGGACAACGCGCTCGGCCTCGACGGCCTGGCCGGAATTGGCTGGGGCGTCGCGGCGGTCGTTGCCGGGGCATTGTCCGGGCTCGCGGTCGTGGTTCGTGGTCGGCGTGCCCTTGCCGCCGACGCCCTCGCGCAGGCCGTGACGCAGGAGCGCGTCCCAGCCTGACCCTCGCAGCCCCGCCCAGCTTTGCTACACCAGACAACCGCGCGCTCAGCTGTGACAGGTGACCGATCCCATACCGGGGTCGTGGCCGCACTGGCCGGAGAGACGCTCGCGGCTCCTTGGAACAGCCTGGGCCGACCTCAGGTTCGCTCGAAGTTCAGGTGCGTGACTCCTGGCGCTGCCACCGTCCTGACATGGGCAAACTGCGGGTTGCCGGCACCCAGGTGATCGAAGAGCCGTTCCCCGTCGCCGAGGAAGATCGGCACCAGGTTGATCTCCATCTCGTCGACCAGGTCCGCATCGAGCTACGCCCGGGCAGCTTCCGCGCCGCCCGCGAGTGAGACGTCCTTCCCGGCTGCCGCAGTCCTGGCCTGGTCGAGGGCCGACTTAATGCCGTCGGTGACGAACGTGAACGTCGTGCCGCCCTCGCATACGAGCGGCTCGCGCGGATGGTGGGTCAGCACGAACACCGGGTGGTGGTATGGCGGGTCGTCGCCCCACCAGCCGTTCCACGGGTCGTCGCCCCACGGTCCGGTTCCGCCGCCGAACATGTTGCGCCCCATCACGGTCGCGCCGATATTGGCCATCGACGCCTCGATCACGGGGCTGCTCTCGTTGACCACGCCGCCCTCGAACCCCTGTGTCTTCCGCCACGCGGCCAGCGGGAACACCCAGTCATGCAGGTGCATGCCGCCGACGCCCAACGGGTTCTCGACGTCCTGCCCGGGGCCGGCGACGAAGCCGTCCAGGGACATGGCAATCCAGAGGCGGAGCCTGCTCATGACCTCACTCCTTCCGCGCGGGGCTGCCGGCGTCGGTTGACTACGACGTGGAACTCAGCCATCGATGTCGATGCCGGACAAGGGCATCCGCAGGTAGGCACGGACCACGTCATACCACTGCGAGGTTAGCCTCGCGTCGTCAGCGGTTCCTCAGCACGCGGGGAAGTCGGCGAGTCATCGGCAGTTCGTCCAGCGAGGAAGTTGGCGAACCATCGGCCGCTGTGTTTGACGGTTCTGCGTTGCGTCTCATAATCGACGTAGACAAGGCCGAATCTCCTCGTATAGCCCCAGGCCCATTCGAAGTTGTCGATGAGGCTCCAGGCGAAGTAGCCCTTCAGCGGCAGCCCGCGTCGCAGCGCGTCAGCGCATGCTGCAAGATGCTGTTCGAAGTAGCGGCGGCGCTCCTCATCGACGATCTCGCCGCCTGTGACGACGTCTTCGTAGGCGGCGCCGTTCTCGGTGATATAGAGCGGCAGGTCCGGGCTGCGGTCGTGGGCAAGCTCGAGCACGTCGATGAGACCATCGGGGTGAATCGGCCAGCCCATCTGAGTACGTGGCACACCGGTATCGAGGAACTGAACCGATTCACTTCCGGGGTTGGAACTGGCCTCCGTGGTCGTTGTGGTGGTCGTGGTCGGTCCGGCCGCGACCACGTGCCTGCTGTAGTAGTTGATCCCGAGGAAGTCGATCGGCGCTGCGATCTCCACGGCGTCGGTACTGGGGTTCGCGGCGAACCACTCCTCCTCACCGAGATCGTGCAGGACGTCCGCGGGATACCGGCCCAGAAGTATGGGATCGAGGAAGAGACGATTCTGCAGGCCGTCGATACGGCGCGCCGCGTCAAGGTCGCCCGAGCTCTGCGTCGCGGGACGCACGGAGTAGAGGTTGAGTGTGACGCCCACGTTTGCGGACGGTCTCGCCTCTCGGATCGCAGCGACAGCGCGACCGTGACCGAGCAGTAGGTGATGGGCGGCGTGCGAGGCGCGCGATCCGATTCGCTTCCCCGGTGCATGCTCCCCTGAGGCGTAGCCGAGGAAGGAGGAACACCACGGCTCGTTGAGCGTGATCCAGTTGGTCACGACGTCACCGAGCTCGGCTGCGGCAAAACCGGCATAGTCCCCGAAGCGTTCGGCGGTGTCCCTGTTCAGCCACCCTCCGCGGTCTTCGAGGGCGAGCGGCAGGTCCCAGTGGTAGAGCGTCGCGAAGGGGGTGATTCCGCGTTGCAGCAAGGCCTCCGCAAGGCGTCGGTAGAACAAGATGCCATCGGGGTTCGCGGCGCCGACGCCCTGAGGTTGGATGCGCGGCCACGCGATGGAGAACCGGTAAGCCGTCACGCCGAGGTCCGCCATGATCCCCACGTCTTCGACGAAGCGGTGGTAGTGGTCGTCGGCGATGTCCCCGCTGCTCCCGTCGGCGATCGCGCCGGGGTGTCTTGCGAAGTCGTCCCAGATGGACGGTCCGCGGCCGCCCTCGTTCGTGGCACCTTCGACCTGGTAGGCCGCGGTCGCCGTGCCCCAGACGAAATCTGATGGGAAGTCTGCTCTGTCTAGCGTCATCGGACTATGCCTCCTTTTCGGGCGCGAACCAGTCGCCTGCCCTCGTTTTCGGTTACCGCAATCAGCACGTTTGTCCTGTCAGCGTTCGGGATCAAGCCAGTTTTCGGGAGAAGGAACGAGCTGCTCGAGCTCGCCCCAGAAGGCTTCGGGCAGCTCGGTGGCAGCGGCCGTCAGAATGGTCCGAAGCCTGCTCTGTTTGCTGAAGCCGACGATGGTAGAGCTGATCCGCTGGTCGCGAAGCGATACCTGCAAGGCCGCCGTGGCAAGGTCAGTGCTCCACTCCTCGCACAGGTCCGCCATGCGTCCTATCGCAGTCAATGTTGCCTGGCTGGCCGCGCGATACCCGTAATTCTTGTTCGTGCCCCGTGGCCGGGCAAGGATGCCGCCGCCGTAGATGGCCGCATTCACAATAGCAATTCCAGCGTGCTCAGCCTGTTCGATCAACGCGGCGGCGCTTCGGTCGACGAGGGTCCAGCGATTGTGCACCAGCAGGACTTCGAATACACCCAGATCGAGGTAGCGAGCCATCTCTACGACATCACCTCCCGCGACGCCTATGTGCCCAACCTCTCCGCCCTCGCGCAACTGGACCAATGCGTCAACCGCTCCGCCGGGCTCCGTCATCATCGCGAAGTCATGGAACTCCGGGTCGTGCAGGTAGACCAATGGCAGCGTCGCCAGACCGAGACGCCTCTTGCTCTCGCGAACTGACTCACGCACGCGGGCGCACGAGTAGTCAGCGCCGCTTGCATCGACTTTTGTGGCAACCACGAAATCTTCGGGAAGTCCGCCCGACCGGGCGATGCCTGCACCGATTCGACTTTCGCTGCGTCCCTCCGAGTATCCATTCGCGGTGTCAAGGAACCGGATAGGGCTGGAGAGAACTGCCTGAACGAGCGCGACTGCGTCGTCCTCGGCCACCTCGTAGCCGAAGTTCTCCGGCATGCTGCCCAGGGGAGCTCCTCCAGCGCACACCGCGGTGACCGTCAGGCTGGTCGCACCTAATGGCCGCCTCCAACCTCTCTCATCGGGCGAGCTCGCCACCTCAGTCCACGACCGAGTAGACGAAACCGTCAGTGTCTGCGTACACAGGACTTCCGTCCGCAGGCTTGTTCACTCGCTCTCCATGTTGGACCGCCGCCGTGGCAGTCAGGCGCGCGTTCGCAAAGCCCGCTGCGTCTAGCTGCGGCGTTCTTTCTCTCTTATCCGAGTCGTAGGTGAAGACTTCAAGAACGGTGTCGCCGCCCTTGAGGTAGTTGATATTGAACCCACGAGGATCATGGGGCTGGCTGATGGTCCCGATGTGCTCAAACCCGAACGAACTGTAGAACCTTTGCGTGGCTGCTAAGTCGTCTACCGTCACCGCGACATGGTCGAAGCGTGGGCGCTCGGGGACACCCAGGGCCCGTTCAGCGGCAACGCCTCGCTCATTCGCAATGCGGTGGTACTGAAGATCGCCCTCGACAAACTCAAGGAGGGTTCCGTCAGGGTCGAAGAAGAATGTGATACGGACTCCGCCTTCCGCGTTCAGCGGGAGGAGATGGAACGGAACGCCGGCGGCCTTGAGATCATCGGCCAACGGGTCCACCTTTGCCACCTTGAAGCCGATGTGCCGGAAGCCCTTCTGCAGGTCGTCTGCCTCCCAGGTCGATACCTGTGCGCCGTCAACTCGCTTGAGATCGATCGTTGCGGTCACGAGGTCAAGTACCGCATCATCCTTTGTTGGCTCGCCGACGACTTCCGCTCGCAGGTAGCGCGTGTAGAAGTCCACCGACCGCGAGATGTCCGAAACGTTGATGCGAATGTTCTCGATGGTCACTTGCTCGTTCTCCTTTGTGGTGAGATCAATTCTTGACCGCGCCAAGCGTCAAACCAGCCACGAACTGGCGCTGCATCCATACGTACACCAGAATAACCGGCACGATCGACATAGTCAGTCCAGCAGTCAACATTGGCCAGTCGGTTTGATACTGGCCCATAAGGCTGTAGAGCACGGGTTGCAGCGGCAACGCACCCGTGTTCTGCAATATCGTGTTCGCGTAGAGAAACTCGTTCCAGGTCGCCAGGAACTGAAAGATGACGACCACGGCAATGCCGGGGCGTGCCAATGGCAGGATCACGCGCCAGAAGATGGTGAACTCGCCGGCTCCGTCTATACGGGCGGCCTGCACGAGCTCGTCGGGGAGCGTTTCGAAGAACGCTCGCATGAGGAACATTGCGAAGGGCGCAGAACCGCTCACGTAGAGCAAAATCAATCCGGCTTGCGAGTTCAAGAGGCCGAGTTTCTTGAGCTCGAGGTACAGCGGAATGATTAATGCAGTGGCAGGCATCATCAGCGTCGAAAGGAGGATGACGTAGATGAGGTTCTTGAATGGGAAGCGCAGTTTAGCGAAAGAGTAGCCAGCGAGTGTCGAGAACACCAAGACGCCCAAGACCGTTACCGTCGTGATCCAGACGCTGTTCGCAAAGTGCAGACCGAAGTTAGTGGCGGTCCACGCTCTGGGATACGCCTGGAAAGTGATCTGCTTCGGAAGGACTGGACCATTGAAGATCGTGTTCTGTTCCCTCAACGAAGTCAGGATGAGCCACACGAGAGGGAAGATGGTGAGCGCGCAGATGGCAACCAGGATGAAAGCCACGAACGACTTCCCGAGCGGCATACGGCGCCTGCGCCGAGCTCCAGGAGGTGCGGCCCTCGGCGTTGTCTGCGGTGTCGTCAACGTGCCGCTCATCGGTTCGCCCTCCTCGCCAGGGTGACCTGGAACAGCACCGCGAGACCGCACAGCACCATGACAACAACACTGAAGGCACTCGCGTAGCCGAGCTGCGGAATCGAACCGGACGTCGAGCCGAAGGCGAGAGTGTAGAGGTAGGTACCGAACACGTCCGACGCGTGGCTCGGTCCGCCGCCGGTCATGACGAAGATGATGTCGAACACCTTGAAGCCGTTCATCAGGTTAAGAGCGATGACGATCGCCGTAATGATGCGGAGGCCTGGGATCGTAATGTAGAAGAATTGCTGCACCCGGCTCGCGCCGTCGACCTGAGCCACCTCGTAAAGGGTCGGGTCGACTCCCTGTATTCCGGCAAAGAAGATGAGCATGTTCAAGCCAAATGCACCCCAAAGTGAGACCACGAGAATCGAGGGCAAGACGGTCGATGGATTAGATAGCCACGGCTGAGCGAACTGTCCGAGGCCAATCGTATGCAGCGCTTGGTTGAGCGTGCCGATGTTGGGATCGTAGATCAGTTTCCAAAGCACCCCGGAGACGACAAAGGAGACGATGGCGGGAATGAAGAGTATGGTACGGACGACAACGCTGAGTGCCTTCCATACAAAGTTGACCAGAACGGCCGCCACCAGCGGGATGACCGTCTGAAGGACCGTCGTTGACAGAGCGAAGAGAATGGTCACGACAAAGGCTCGGCGAGCCACTGGGTCGTTGAACATTCTCACGTAGCTGGCCGATCCCGTGAAGGAGGCCGGCCCGAAGCCATTCCAGTTGGTGAAGCTGAGGCCGATGGCATAAAGGATCGGCCAGCCAACGAAGATGGCAAAGAAGACTACCGTCGGAACCAGGAACGTATAGCCGGCGATGCGCTCAGCACCATACAGTCGCCCCCACGACGAGCCCGCGCGTCGTCGTCCCCGGCGCGCTGGGCGCACCCGATCGACGCGCGAGCTCTTCGCGAGCGAATTCTTCGTAGCCACGGTCAACCGCGCGCGTTCAGGACGGCCGCCTGCATCTCCTTTGCAACGGCTTCGGGCGACCCCTTCTGGTCGAAGATCTTTGCCAGGGGCTCCAGTCCAGCCGCGGATCCCGCACCGAATGGGATGTGCGGGCAGCCATCGGGAAGCCACGACGTCATGAGCTGAATGATCGGGTTCTCGATCAAGGCGGCGGCACTCTTCGTCGAAGGCATGCTATTCGACCCGTTCATCAGGGGCGAGTACTGCTTCGCCGAGTACATGAACTTGAGGAACTCAAGAGCGGCATCCTTCGCCTTGCTGCCCGCCGCGACCGACCATCCAGCACCCGCCTGATCCGCCGTCCAGTGACGTGCCCCGCTCTTGATAGCAGGAGTCCTCATGACCTTGTACTTCTTGACGAACTCCGGCGGAGCATTTTGGACAAAGTCCTGCGGACTCCACGATCCGCTGAACAACATGGCGGCACCACCGGTATAGAAGAGCTGTTCGGCTTGAGCCCCAGCGGTGCCAGTCGTCCCCGGCTGGAACACCTTTGCCTTCACAATCTTGTCATTCAGCTGGAGCGCCTTGAGCACGACGTCCGAATCCCAAGTGAACCCGGTTTCCAGTTGATCGAGCTTGAGGAAGTAGGTGGGATCATCCGAGACCTGGGTGATGAGCGGCAGGAAGAAGTCGCCAGCACTCGTTGTGGGATTGGCGCTGAAGGCTAGGGTGGACTTGCCTGTGGCGTTGATCTTTGCCGCAGCTGCGATGAGGTCGTCCCACGTCTCTGGCTCGCCATTGACACCGGCCGCAGCCAAGAGTTCCGGGTTGTAGAAGAGACCAAAGGTTTGGGCCATGAAACCGACGGCGTACTGCTTGCCGCCGGTGGTGTATTCTTGGTTGGTCGGCGGGAAGAAATCGTTCAGGAAACTAGAGCCGAGTTCCTTCTTTAGATCCGCGGAAACGCCTTGCGTTCCGTATGTAAGCGCGCGCGTGTGCGGCGCGAAGATCTCAGGAACGTCGCCAGCGGAAACCGCCGCCTGCAGTGCCGGCAAGTACTGATCCGGCGTCCCGAATAGACGGTTGTTAATTGTGATCGACGGATGCTTGTCTTCGAATGCCTTGATGACCTTCGGGAACAGATCCTGCTGTTGGGTGTACCAACTCCACATACGGACAACAGTCTTTCCACCCGAGGCACCCGAGCCTGCGGTTGGGGTACTCGGCGCGCATGAAGCCAACGCTGCCGCGGCAACCCCCACGCCTCCCACCTTGAACAGGGTGCGGCGGCTCAGTTGGCTCCCGAATGCGGATGCTGCAAGCTTTAGCGGCGTCTTGTTGCTGCTGCTCATGATCTGTCTCCTCGTTGAATATCAGTAACGAATCTATTCCCATTTCGTGTTACAGATTGTTGATAGTCGGCGTGCTTGTTCATAGGCGCTCCACGGTCACTCCGAGCACGCTGGACATGACGTCTACTCGACGGGATAGATCTCCCGTGGCGAGGATGGCGTGGTGAGACGGTAGTTTTTCGACGAACCGGTAGCCATCCGCCACACGGAGAATGGCGCCGTTGCGGCAGTCCGAGTCCTGGTACTGGATGTAGCTGGACAGAACGGAGGGCGCGACGGCGAGTGTGCGCATGTCGCTCGCGATCTTGACGACCGTGGTTGGCCCTTCAGGGAACCGGGCGTCGATGACGTTGGCATTCTGGTTGACGATTTTGAGCACTCTGGGCCGCAACGTCCACTCAGTCGCGAAGGACTGTGGAACCACGCCGAAATAGCCACAGTGCGCGACCAGGATGTGGTTCTCGGGCTCTTCGACGTACGGGAAGAAGGGAATACCTTCGTGCTTGAGGGCGGCTTCGCCCATGAGGAACGGGTACAGGTTGGTCATCATCACGGGGACCTGCAACGACTTGTGCAGGAGGACTTTCGTGATCATGGAGGTCAGATCCGCCTCGCATCCCCAGATGAGGCCGCGCTCCTCAAAGAGAAGATTCCAGGCCAGGCAAGGGGTTGTGCTGGAGGTCGCCGACTCATTGAGACAGTTGATCCCCGCCGCGATGACCTCACCCGCCTCGTCGAGCTCGTCGCCGACCGCGACGTAGAGCCGTACTGCGTCCGCGCGCCCTCGTGAGCTCAGCCCCACGATGGGGGTCCGGGCGGCCAAACGCGCCTCCGCGTCCTCGACGCGCGCGTCAGAGACGGCGGCCGCGCGGGCGGCGAGCTCCCTGAAGCTTCGGCGTTCAATCGTGACTCCGAACGCCTCCTGCATGTCTTGGACGCACTCGTCTTCCCACCAGTAGAAGCGCTTGAAGATCTCGGGCTGCATCCCGGCGCCCAGGTCATCCTGGTAGGCGAGCATCGTCGACCGGGCCAGAGCCTCCTTCGTGGCCAGTGACCGGCATACGTCCTGGCACTCCTGCAGCGAGGTCGGGGCGATCGTGGTGACACCGCGACGTCGGAGGTGGTCGCGGATCTCCCAGTCCCACATCGAGACGGTGCCGAACTCTGAGGTGATGATCAGTATGGGACGGTCAATACGACGAAAGGAGTCGACCATCCGATACGCGCGACCGCTGAGATCTGGTACGACAACCGCGCTGGTGCCCTCCGGGGCCCTGTCGTCGATCTGGGCCGGGTCGAGCCAGTCGACCAGCGCACCGGTCAGACGTTTCAGGTGGGCAAGCTGGACGTGGAACGACTCGCTCGGGTGTTCCTCGAGGTAGACGGGCAGCATGCGCGGCTTGATGATCATGACGTCTCGGGTGTGGAGGCAGGGCTGATCACTACTTTGAGCGCCGCGGCGTCCTGGGCCTTGTCGATGGCCTGGGCGAAGTCCTCCAGCGCAAAGATGTCAGAGACCATCCAGTCGAGCTCGATGAGGCCTCGGCTCACCAGCTCAGCGGCTCGCCGACAGTCGTTCACCGTGGAGGCGGTCGTCCCGGCGGTGGTCAGCTCCTTGTAGTGGATCTCGTTGGTGTCGAGCTCCACGGTCGGGCGGCTCTTGGGCAGGCCGCCGAAGAACAGCACTCGGCCACCGGGAGCCGCCAGACCCATGGCGGCGGTCTGCAGGTCGTGCACCGGGGCCGCGGTAATCACGACGTCCATTCCGTCGCCGGCGGTGGCCTCCGCCACGGCCTCGGCGAGGTCGCACGCCGTGGGGTCGATGACTACCGATGCGCCCGCTCGGCGAGCCGCTTCGCGGCGCACCGAGGACGGCTCCGAACAGACGACGAGTGATGCGCCCCGCGCCTTCGCCAGGGCGACATGGAGCAAGCCGACGGGTCCGCCCCCGGCGACGAGAACCGTGTCCCCGAGATGGACGTCGACCTTGTTCTGACCGCGCAGGACGCAGGCCAACGGTTCGATGAGGACTGCGGCGCGACGGGGGCGCGAGTCGTCGAGGCCGATCAGGTTGCCGCGTTCCACAGCCCTGGCGGGCACCACCACATACTGGGCGAACCCTCCATCCAGGGTGATGCCGATGCCCTCAGTCGACCGGCACAGGTTCTCGTTGCCCCGTGCGCACTGGGCGCACCGCCCACAGCCGATGTTGGGGGCGACGAAGACCAGGTCACCCAAGGTGAGCTCCGGGCGGACCCCACCGCCCACCCCCTCGGCGATACGGCCGACAATCTCATGACCCGGTACCCGTCCAACACAATTCGCATACGCAGAGTGCTCACCCTTGAAGATGCGCACGTCCGTGCCGCAGACGCCCGCGCTCTCCACAGCGACGAGAACGTCCCCCGGTTGGAGCACTGGATCCTCAACTTCTTGGACGGCCAGATCGCGGGGCCCGCGGTAGACGACTGCCTGCATGGTTAGGCCCCTGGCTTTCCGGCTGCCTGCCACGATGGTACGAAGGACGGAGCGGCCACCTCGGTGAGGCGCACGGTCCGGTTTTCGAGGATGGAGAGCGTGCCGGCCAAGACCAGCGCGACCGCGCGTGTTCCCTCGACCGCTCCGACACGGACGGGAGCGCCGTCGATCGCGGCCACGAACTCGACCATCTCGCTCACGTACGCCTCAGAAAAGCGATCGCGCCACGAACGGAACACGGCCTCACCCCGTTGAGAAGCTCCGGCCACAATGCTGGCGAGTCCGCCCGGGCCGGTCTGCCCGACCTCCATCATGCCTTTCGTGCAGGTCACCTCGACGCGTGAGTCATAGCCGTAGTCCGCTGGACAGACCCCGGCGATGCTGGCTATCGCTCCGGACTCGAAGGTCACGGTTGCGAGCAGCGTGTCGTAGAAGTTCTGCGTGAATACGCCACGGTCAGGTCCCTTGAAGTTGGCGACCCGCGCGTGGATGTCGACCGGCTCAGAGTCGGCGAACCAGCTCACCGTGTCGAGGTCATGGCTGTTGACCTCGGCGATCATGCCGTTCGAGGTTCGGATGTCGTTTGCCCATGGGGGCGGTAGTCCGGGACCGTGCGTCAACGACTTGATGATCATCGGTGCGCCCACTTCACCGCTGCGCAGCAGCTCTGCGGCGCCGATGAAGTCTCGGTCAAACCGGCGCATGAAACCCAGCTGGAGGGCGACGCCGGCACGTTGGGCGGCGGCGCTGATGTCGTCGCACTCGATCAGGTTCATCGCCATCGGCTTTTCAAGGTGCACGTGCAGGCCTGCCTCGAGTGCTGTCAGGGCGAGCGCGCGGTGTGTGAAGGTCGGTGTGGTGATGACGACGCCGTCATAGGTCTGCCGTTCCAGCGCCTCCTCCAGTGAGGAGCACACCAGCTCGATGCCGTAGTCGGCGGCAAGCTCCGTTGCTGTCTGCTGGTTGGGGTCGCAGATCGCCACGACCTCGGCGTGCGCGCCAACACGTTCAATGATGCTTCGGGTGTGGAGCCGGCCGACGCGGCCGGCTCCGACCATGCACAGTCGATTCTTGGCCATCACGTCATCTCTCCGATTCGCTGCTCATGGGAGTGGGCGGCCTCCATGCGGTACCCGTCGGCGAGGTGGTCCGACCACCTTCGGTACCGCCCGTATGCCGCGTCGTACGCCTGCTGTTTGGAGGGGTCGGGCACGACGATGGGTCCGCTCGCAGAGGATTCGAGCGCTGGGCAGTCGTGGCCGAGCGCAGCCATGGCGACCAGGGCAGCACCACGCGTGCCGGGCTCCACTTCGACGACCGGTCGGTAGGGGGTCATGAGAACGTCCGCCTTGATCTGGTTCCAGACGCCGAGGCGACTGCCCCCGCCCATCCCGATGACCTCTTCCACCGGCCACTGAGGCGCAACGCCGCGGACGATCTCCGCATAATGTCGGTACTCAAACGCGATGGACTCAAGCATGGCTCGCGCGAGGTGGGAGCGACCCTGGGTGGGAGACAAACCGATCACCGAGCCGCGCATGCCGGGGGCGACGGGGGCAATGCGCCCGGCGAAGTGCGGGGACAGCACCACGCCATCGCTGCCTGCGGCCACGGCAGATACCGCGTCTGCGAGGTCCGCGTACGCGGCCTCATCGAGCGCGGCGTGGCCCAGGACCTCGCGACACATCCACTCGATGACCTGCCCGGCGCCGCCCACGTAAGCCAAGGAGTACCAGCGTCCCGGAAGCGCAGCCCGCATCGTCATCAACGTGCGGTGAGCCGCGTCGGGTGCAAACAGCGGTAGGCACACGCCGAAGACTGCTGCCGTGCCGCCGATGTCGAATGCGTGTCCGGCCTCGGTTGCGCCCGATCCCAGAGCGCTGGCCGCCGTGTCTCCACAACCGGCTGCGATCGGTGTTCCGACGGGAAGCCCGAAGTCACGCGCAGCCTGCGTCGTCAACTGTCCAACGATGCTCGTGCTCTCCACAATGGTGGGCAGAAGGCCGGGGTCGACGCCGACGGCATCGACCAGGGCCTGATCCCAGCGACCCAGAGCGACATCTGCCACCGAGGTGAAGTGCAGGTACGAGGGATCGATGAAGGCTTGCCTGCCCGAAAGGCCTGCCGCGCGTCCGGCCACGTACCCGGCCGCGGTCACGAAGGCTGCAGCCTGTGCGCACAGAGCCGGCTCGTGGCGTCCCCACCACACCATCTTGGGGCCGATGCTGATGGTGGGCGGGCAACCCGCGACCGCGGTGATCCGGTCGCCGACCGCCCTGGACAGCTCGTCGACGACGTCGCTGCACCGCGTGTCAAGCCAGGAGTCGAACAAGGCAAGTGGACGATGCTCGTCGTCGACGATGCCCACTCCGGCCATCTGACCCGCGACCGCGATCGCGCCGATCCGCTCGGGGGCAAACCCAGAACCCGCCAGACACTGCCTCGTTGCGGCCGCCGCCGCGTCGTAGAACTCATCCAGGTCCTGCTCGGTGCGCCCTTGGGGGGACCGCTGAAGTGCGATCGGGTGGGTCGCGGTCGCCTGCATCGTGCCGTCGAAGGAGTAGATGCCGGCCTTGACCAGACTGGTTCCCAGGTCGATTCCGAGCACCGCGTCGGCTGGGATGCTCATCGTTCCGCTCCACCGTCGAGCGACCCCGCTGGCCGCTGATCGGGTTCGCTGCTGCCGCGGAACAACGACAGGGCCTCCTTCATCTCGCCCAGCCGCTCGAGGTGCTCGGGCCCTCGACGCACAGCCACCGCGGTCGCAAGCACGTCGATGAGAACCAGACCTGCCAGGCGACTGACGGTCGGCGTGTAGATGTCGGTGTCCTCAAAAGTTCGAAGGACCAGACCGACATCGGCCAGGTCGATCAAGGGGCTGGGACCACCGCTGATCCCGATCAGCGTTGCGCCCCGTTCCTTCCCCTGGGCTGCGATGTCGAGGATGGAGATCGAGCGCCCGGTGTTCGAGATGGCGACAAGCACGCTGCCCGGCTGCAACATTGACGCCGCCATGAACTGCTGGTGGAGATCCACCGGTGCGGCACACGGGACGCCGAATAGCACCGCCTGTTGGAGCGCATCCTGAGCGATGATGCCGGAGGCACCCAGCCCAACGAACAAGACGTTGTTCGCGCTGAGCAGTAGATCCACGGCCGCTGCCACCGCGTCCGTGTCCAGCGACCGGCGCGAGCGATCAAGGCTGCTCAGGGTGTGATCGAAGATCTTTCGGGCAATTGCCTCGACCGGATCGTCGAGCTGGATCGCTGAGTGCGTCACGGGCATGCCAACCGCGTGGACCTCGGCGAGGGCGAACTTGAACGACTGGAAGCCGTCGAAACCCAAGCGTGCGCAGAAGCGCATCACCGTCGGCTCGCTGACTCCGGCCGCAGTGGCCAGGGCGCCGATGCTCAGCCGCGTCGCGCGTGCCGTGTCCTGCAGAACCACGTCGGCGACCTTGCGCTCCGAGGGCCGCAGCCGGGCGTGCGGGTTGCTCAGCCTGTCCATCAGCGTGGTGTTCGTAGTCACCGTGCCCATCCCAGTCACCCGCGGTCCAGTACGGCCAGGAGGTTGTCCACGGCTTGAGTGGTCGCCCTGCGGACACTCGCCCGCGTGTATCCACCGAGGTGCGGCGTCGCGATCACATGGGGATGGCGAAGCAGAGCCGTCACCTCAGGTGGCTCGCTGTCGAAGGCGTCGACCGCGTAGGCGGCGAGCGACCCGTCCTGAAGGGCCGCGAGTACCGCGTCGTCGTCCACCAGGGATGACCGCGCGGTGTTGATAAGCACCGTGGCGCGGGCCATGACCGCGAGCCGGCTCGCGTCGACAAGAGCGTGCCCGTCTGGGGACGCGGGGCAGTGGAGGCTCACGACCTGCGACATCGCCAGCAACTCGTCCAGGCTGACGAGGCGGAGCGACGCATCGCTCACGAACGGATCGTGGGCGACGACGTCGGAGCCCAACGTGGCGAACACTTCGGCCACCCGCAGTCCGACGGCTCCGAGCCCCACGACGCCCACCGTGCACCCCGCGAGCTCCGAGCCCTGCGACCTTTCCCATCGGCCCTCCCGTAGGGCGGCGGACGTCCACGAGACATGCCGCAGGGCGCACAAGGTCAGGGCCAACGTCAGCTCCGCGACACCCTGGGCGTTCGCGCCTGCCGCACGCTCCACGCTGACACCGGCCCGTTCGGCAGCCGCCATGTCGATGGAGTCCGTGCCGGTGCCATTTCTGCTGATCACACGCAGGTCCGTTGCAGCGCGCAGGACCCGGTCACTGATCCGCTCCACACCCGCAAGCCATGCGACGCACCCTGGCACCACGTCCAGAAGCTCGTCCTCGGTGGGCAGTCGACCGGGCTGGACACTGACGAGCTCGAACCCCCGGCGTCGCAACGGATCGAGCTCACGAACGGCATCGAGCCCGCCCTCGGTCAGCGAACGTGGCGTGATGAGAACTCGCGTGCTCCTGCTCATCGGCGTGTGTGCGCCGCGATGTGGTCCAGGGACTCGAAGACCGCCCCAGACGTCGGGATGTCGATGTCGAAGACCTCGGCGATCACCTGAGTCCACCCGTGGATGAAGTAGACCCACCCGTCCTCGACCCGCACGTCGACTGCGGCCCGGGCTTGGTCGAGGAACACGAGGTTGCCCCGGTAGTTCAAGTCCCAGGCGAGGGCCGACCTCGGGAACCTGGCAGCATCAGTCAACGGCGACCCGGGGGCGTCCTTGCCAAGTCCTGTCGCGTTCACGACCAGTGAACGCGGAGCCAGCTTCGCCAGGATCTGGTCGTTGTCGCGCGGTGCGGGCGTATGCACGAACTCCACCAGCAGATCGGTGCCGAGCTCGGCGTGCACCTTGCGGATCATCTCCAGGCGACCGGTGCTGCGGTTGGAGACGATGATGCGCGAGGGGCGGTCCGCCCCACGGTCGGGCCGCGACAGGTACCAGCTGATCGCGATCGCCGAACCACCGGCGCCCATGAGAAACGCCTCGGCGCCCGTCTCTTGCCAGTACCCGGGCGCAACGAACGCGTCGATGGCCAGCCCCGCTGAGATGGGGTCCTTGGCATGGCAGACCAGCTGGCCGGCACGCTTGGACAGGCAGCTGGTCTCACCCATCAGACGAGCCATCGGATCGATCCGGTCGAACATGTCCTGGCAGGCCTCGTAGAGGTCGATCTTGTGAGTCGTCACCAGCGCACCCAGGCTCAGCGGGTCGTGTGCGATGAAGTCCACGACCCGCCGGTAGTCCTCACGCGGCGCGTGCAACGGGAGGTCGATGCCCGCCAGCTGCACGTCGCCCAGCCCGAGCTCGGCTGCCCAGCGAGGGAAGACGACCCGAATCGACGATCTGGCGGTTGTCACCCCGATGAAGTAGAACGTGGGCACGCTCGCAGGCCCGGGCAGATCAACAATGGGGTGCGTCTGAGAGCTCACCGGGCAACCGCCTCTGCCGGGGCGCCGGCCGTCGGTGGACCACCGGATGTGGCGCTCAGGAGCCGGCTCATGAGGTGGCGCTGCGATACCCGACGTGGCGCGGGTTCGGGCGGGTGGTCCAGCCGCCGTCGCCGTCGGTGACCACGAGCTGCGCCATACCGCCCGCTTCGGCAATGAGCGCGTAGTCCTGGCCCGCGTCCGCGGGATAGCAGAAGAGGGACACGAAGGGCTCTTCCCCCACGTTCACGCTGCGGTGCACCCAATGTCCGGGCACGTGCACGGCCTCACCGGGCGACATGGGGATGGCTCGACTCTGGCCGGAGATGGTCTCCAGGAGCATCACGCCGCGACCGCTCAGGCAGTAGTAGAGCTCGGCCCGGTCGGACTTCGCATGCAGGTGGCCACGCGTCAGAGCGAACTCTTCCCCGACTCGGCAGGGAAGAAGGGTGCTCGTGCCCACGATCAGCGCGCCCGGACCCTCGACGTTGCGGTGCTCCTCGACGCGGTACGCGAGGCCGTCCTCGCCTTGCTGGGCCACCGCGGCTTCGAAGGCCCCGTCGTCGATGTACACACCGCGCAGTTCGCCCAGCCGCTTGTCGTATCCGCCGGTGCCGCCACCGATGGCGCCGTCGGTCCCGATCGTCAGGGCCCCCGGCTCCGGAACAGTCTGCTGCAACGTCATTGGTGCGCCCCAACCCTGCGAGTGAGCATGTAGTAAAACTACACAGACGAACCCCACAGGTCAACGATGGAGCTCGAACTGGTCGAGTCGAGGGCTTGGCAGCATCCTCATCGTGTAGTAGTACGACTACTACATCGTGACAAACGACGGTGCCCCGTCGCGCCTGACTCGCGTTTCCGCGCAGGAAGCCGCCGCCGACATGCCCCTGCCAGACCCCTCCGCCCCCGCCGAGCAGGGGGTCGTCCGCACGGTCCTGGGCGACATTCCTGCCGACGCTCTGGGTTGGTGCGACTACCACGAGCACCTGTTCCAGGTGTCGCCCCTCCTGCCCGGAGACGAGCTGGACGACGAGAGCCCCAGTGGCCAGGAGGCGGCCGCATTGCGCCGCGGTGGGATCGCCTCGATGGTCGAGGCCACCCCGACCGGCCTCGGCCGGGACCCCGCCGCCGTCGCACGGGTCAGCCACGCAACCGGCCTGGGTGTGGTGCACGTCAGCGGGGCGCACAGGCAGGAGCACTACCCCCCCGGCCACTGGCTCCTCGCCTGCACCACCGCGGAGCTCACGGCGCGGTTCACAGCGGACGTCCGCGACGGCCTCCCGGCAGTTGACTCGGCTGAGAGAGGCGCTCCGGCCGTTGGCCCGACCGGAGCGCCGGTGCGGGCGGGAATGCTCAAGGCGGGAATCGGCTACTGGCGGATCAGCCGCTTCGAACACCGAGTCCTCGACGCGATTGCTGAGGCCGCAGCAGAGACAGGCGTCTCGGTGATGGTGCATCTCGAGCACGGCTCGGCGACGTGGGAGGTACTGAAGGTACTCGCGGACGCCGGGCTGGCCGCAGACCGGATCGTCCTGGCTCACGCCGATCGCAACCTCGATCCCGGCCTGCACACTGAGCTCACCCTCTCAGGCGCCTACCTGGGTTACGACGGCATGGCCCGTCACCGTGAGGCGCCCGACTCGGCCATCCTCGACTGCCTGCAACGGGTGGTCGCCAACGGTGACCCCGCCCGCGTCCTGCTCGGAGGCGATGTCGCGCGAAGATCGCGGTACCAGGCCTACGGGGGGATGCCCGGGCTCGCGTACCTGCCCGAACGTTTCTTGCCGCGCGTGCGCAAGCGACTCGGGCCGGAGCTCACGGAGCAGCTCATGGTGGCGAACCCGGCGCGCGTTCTGTCGCTGTTGTGACAACCCGGAGGGGCCCGAAACGCCGTGAGCAGATCGCCTTCGCGCGCCCTTAGAGTTTGCCGCTAAATTATTTAGGTTGGTGTGGGTGTGTCGTCCTCGGGGTGGGGGAGCAACGTCGGGTAGGCCGGGCGCATTACTGCGCCCGGCCCCCCTCAGAACCGGACGTGCGACTTTCACCGCATCCGGCTCAAGCAAGCACCGAGGGCTCACTGGCAGGCAGAAGTGCTGTGCCCGTGCCGTGGCCGACGTGTCGGCGTTGGCATTGGGCGTGGATGAGACGGAGTTTGGTCTCGTCCGGCGTGCCGTCCTCCCGCATGGTGAGGTAGCTCTTGGCTATCGCCTTGCGGGTTGCCGCCAGCCACTGTTCCCACTCTTGTGGGCTTTGGGGCGGACGGTCGGCGTGCAGCAGGAGCCCCTGACAGACTGGATAGCGCCCGTGCTGAATAAACAGCAGGTGGAGGCTGGTCCTGTCCATCGGCAGGCGTGGTCCCTTGTGTCGCCGATCGACCCAGTACTGGATGAGGGCGGGGTCGTCGGGTGACGACTGGCCCTTGACCAGTTGGTGTCGGACGATCTTCGTCCAGGCGAACTTGGCCAGGTAAGCGCCGCTCTCGCGGTCACCGAACACCCAACGGTCTCGCCGCGACCTGTTGAACGCGCCGAAGTACCGGCTCACGATCCAGCTCCTCGGCTTGCTCTGGTGGCTATGTTTGGCCCATTTGTACAGGAGCTTCCACATGTACGCGTCCAGCGCTTGGAAGACCTTGCTGGACACCACCGTCCGGTAGTAGGCGGCCCAACCCCTGATGATGGGGTTGAGCCGTTTCAGCACTGCAGGTGCGTTGGCCCCTCTCAGGGCACGCATCTCGGTGCGGAGCCGTTCCCGGATCCGTCTCAGTGCCGCCTTGCTCGGTTTGATCAGCAGCTTGCCGGACTGTCGGCGGACGGTGAACCCCAGGAAGTCGAACCCGTCATCGAGGGTGACAACACGCGTCTTGTCCTCGTTGAAGGTCAATCCTTTGGGCGCCAGCCATTCGGCGAGCCGGGCCTTGACCTGTTCCGCTTCGTGTCTGGTGTG
>Ga0097691_1000827_pt1 | contig 24880 bp, 21 predicted proteins | sample NGESurdeep072012_8_FD_72858 | JGI IMG/M metagenome (GOLD analysis project Ga0097691, IMG submission 72858) | Arctic peat soil microbial communities from Barrow, Alaska - NGEE Surface sample 210-1 deep-072012 | ecosystem: Environmental > Terrestrial > Soil > Wetlands > Peat ... | reverse complement strand
CGGCTCGAGGATGTTCCAGATGCGAGCGCCGATGATGGTCGAAGGCGTTTATGAGCCTGCGACCATGAAAGTCTCGACCTGGAAAAAGGACATGGCGATCATTGCCGGGTTTGCCGATGATGTTGGCTGCGCAACCCCTCTGTTTACGCTGACGCAGCCCGTCTACGCCGAGGCGATGGCGATGGGACTTGGCGACCAGGATACGGCGGCGGTGTTCGAAGTGTTGAAAAAGACCATCATCACCGCTCCCAAATCCGGCGCTCGGAAGCGGGAATAGCGGCCTCGGATCCGGGGTTCGGAGCAACCGCCAAACCGCCAGTTGATGACCAGACAAATGCACGCTCGCAATACTGCACTGCATCAAAGGTAGCCGCGACTTTCAGGCTACCCGACTGTGCGGTTCTGCCGAAATATCCAGCACGCCCGATTGATGGCGTGGTTATCACTTGATCATTTATGACTTCCGTCCGATAAATCCCTCAATCAAAAAAGTAACGCCTGATATTCATTGTAGAGTTCCGGGGAGGATCGAATGACGATATCGCGACGACAATTTGTCTCAAGCGTTGCCGGCGCAGGTATCGCCAGCATGGCAGCCCCCAATCTCGTCTTTGCCCAGAATAGTGGACCGATCCGCGTCGGTCTGATGGCAGCCAAGACCGGACCGCTGGCTTCGGGCGGCATCGACATGGAACTAGCGATGACGATGTTTCTGAAGGAACGCGACAACACGCTCGCGGGCCGCAAGGTCGAGTTGATCGTCGCAGACACGGCCGGCGTTCCGGCAACCGCGCGCACCAAAGCTCAGGAGCTGGTTGAAAAGAACAATATCCATTGCGTCATTGGCCCGCTCGCCGCCTTCGAGGCGCTTGCGATCGCCGACTACCTCACCGAGAAGGAAATACCGACGCTCGGCGTCGCAGCGGCGGAGGACATGACCCAGCGGCACCCGAGCCCGTGGTTTGTCCGCCTGACGTCGACATCGGCGCAATGCGCCTACCCGCTCGCCGAATATTCCGCCAAGGAACTGAAATACAAGAGGATCGTGACCATCGCTGACGACTTTGCCTACGGGCATGAAATGTGCGCCGGCTTCCAGCGCGCGTTCGAGGACAATGGCGGCAAGATCATCCAAAAGATCTTCACGCCTCTGGCAACGCCGGACTACGGCAGCTACGTCGCTCAGGTGAAGAGCGCGGATGCTATTTTTCTCGGGACCGCCGGTTCGAACGGATTCCGGTTCCTGCGTCAATTCATCGAATATGGCCTGAAAGACAAGATGGCCGTCATCGGCGGGATGACGGCACTCGATGAATCCGTGCTGCGTAACATGGGCGACGAAGCGCTGGGGATTCTGACCACCAGCTGGTATTCCGCGGAACTGGACAACCCGCTCAACAAGGTGTTCGCGCCGGCCTTCCGCAAGCAGTTCAAATACGATCCGGGCTATTACGCCGGTGGTGTTTACGTCACGGCCGAAGTCCTGGAAGCTGCGTTAAAGACCACAAAGGGAAACGTGGAAGACAAGAAAGCGCTGATGGCGGCGATCCGCGGCGGCAACGTCGACACGGTGCGCGGTCCCATCAAAATCGACGAATTCGGCAATGCAACCGGCGACGTCTATATCCGCAAGGTGACAAGAAGCGACGGACGGCTGGTCAATTCCGTCATCAAGACTTATCCGAATGTCAGCCAGTTCTGGACCTATGACAAGACCGCATTCCTGAAAAATCCGGTCTATTCGCGCGACTATCCGCCGGCAAAAAATCTGGAGCAATAATTCTGCTTCTGTTGCTGGCCGACAATCACGCAACTTTCCGGATGAGATCGGCAAACGATGCAGTTTTGGATCATCCAGGGTCTTAACAGCCTGTCGCTTGGTGGTCTGTTGTTTCTGCTCTCGTCGGGATTCTCGCTTATCTTCGGCCTGATGAGACTGGCGAACCTGACGCACGGCGCCTTCTTCATGCTCGGCACGTATTTCGGGGCGACGGCGCTGCGTTCCTGGGATGGCTTGAATATCTGGGTGACAGCGCTCGGCGCTGGAATTGCTGTCGCAGCAATCGGCGGCCTTTTCGAGCGATTGGTGCTGACCCGGCTCAAGACCAATCCGCTGGGACAGGTGCTGGTTACCCTCGGCATGTCGTTCATTATTTCCGATGCGTGCCTAATGTTGTGGGGAGGCGATTCGATACCGGTTCCGACGCCGCAAAACCTGCAGTCGCCGACGCGGGTCCTTGGTTTCGTGTTTCCAACCTATCGGCTGGTTCTGGTGGGATGCGCCATCGGCGCCGCGATCGTGCTGTATTTTCTGATGGAGCGGACGCGCCTGGGTGCGATGATCCGCGCCGGCGTCGACGACAGACAGATGGCGCGCGCGGTAGGAATCCCCGTCTCCAATTTGTTTACAGTGGTGTTTTGCCTGGGCGCGGGAATCGCCGGCGCCGGCGGCGTGCTGGGCGGGCCGATCTTGTCGGCTTATCCCGGGCTGGATGGCGACATGCTGCCGCTGGCGCTGATCGTCGTCATTTTGGGAGGCATTGGAAGCCTGCTGGGTGCGTTTATCGGCAGCTTCATCATCGGGTTCATCTATACATTCGGCACAGCGCTGTTTCCAGAGCTGGCCTACATCATCCTGTTCCTGCCGATGATCTTCGTCATTGCGTTCCGGCCTCAGGGCTTGTTTGGGCGCGTCGGCGCATGAAATGGATTGCCCCCTATTTCTCCTGCTGCCGTTCTTCGCGGGCGATTTTTATATCAACCTCGCCAGCCAGATCCTGATCGCAGCGATCTTCGCGCTCAGCCTCAATCTGCTGGTCGGCTACGGCGGGATGACCTCGCTTGGACACGCGTCGTATCTCAGCGTCGCCGCCTATATTTCCGCGCTAATGACGAGCCGATATGGGCTGGGACATGTGTCGGCCGCATTCATCTCGATCGCCGGGACAACCGCGATGGCGGCTTTCTTCGGCGTCATCGCGCTTCGCGCCTCCGGCCTCGGCTTTCTCATGATCACGCTGGCCTTATCACAAGTGCTGTGGGGGCGCGCCTATCGCATGTCCAATGTGACCAATGGCGACAATGGCATAGCCGGCCTGACCAGGCCTATGCCGTTTGGCATCTCGCTCGACAGCGCCGCATCATTTTACTGGTGCGCGCTGATCGTGGCGTCGTTTGCGTATCTGATGATGGCGATCTTCGTGTCGTCGTCATTCGGCTCGTCATTGAAAGGTGTGCGCGATCAGCCGCGCCGGATGGCAGCTCTCGGCTTCAATCCCTGGATGATCCGATGGATCACGTTCATCTATGCCGGGTTCTGGGGCGGCGTATCCGGATTGCTCTACGTATATTACAACAAATATATCCACCCAACCTCGCTCTCCACCACGAGCTCGGCGGAGGCATTGCTCGGCGTTATTGCCGGGGGCTCGGGAACGCTTGGCGGCCCGGTCGTCGGCGCCGCGCTTGTGCTGCTATTGAAGAATTACGCCTCGGCCTATATCGAACGATGGAACATGCTGCTGGGTCTGGTGTTCCTGTTCATCGTTCTGGTGATGCCGACTGGAATCGTTCCTGGCCTGGGCAGGCTGGTGACGGGATTACGCAGGGGATCGCGATGACCCCGCTGATATCCAACCATGCACTAGAGATAATCAATCTGAACAAGGCCTTCGGGGGGCTTTCGGTAACGCAAAACGTGTCTCTTGCGATGCGGCCGGGTGAACGCCGCCTAATCATCGGTCCGAATGGCGCCGGCAAGACAACTCTGTTCAACCAGATCAGCGGTGACCTGCGGCCGAATTCGGGCCAGATCAAGTTGTTCGGCACGGACGTTACGCAATTCGCGCCCTACAAGCGCGCGCATTTTGGACTGTCGCGGACCTATCAGATCATTACGCTGTTTACGGGCGATACGCTCGAACACAATATCACGCTCGGCCTGCTCGGTTTGCGGCCTTCGCGCTGGCAGATGTGGCGGCCGTTGTCATTTTACGGCGATCTCGCAACCGAGGCCCGTCGGATCCTCGATGCGGTCGGACTTTTGCATTTGGCGGCACATCCGGTGTCCGATATTGCCTATGGCGAAAAACGCCGCGTTGAGCTCGCAATGGCGCTTGCGCAAAGGCCGCGCGTGCTGCTGCTGGACGAACCATTGGCGGGTCTTTCAAACACCGAGCGATCCACCGTGAAGTCGCTGATCGCGTCGATTCCGCGGGAAACCACCGTGATCATGATCGAACATGATATGGATACCGCCCTCGACCTTGCCGAGACCGTGACGCTGCTAAACTACGGCCGCGTTATCGTCGATGGCGACCGTGATGCCGTGATCGCAGACGAGCGAACGCGTGAGGTGTATCTTGGCGTCTGACGCACTCAGTTTGACAGATGTGCATGCATTTTATGGCGACAGCCATATATTGCACGGCATAAGCTTCTCGTTGCAGCCGGGCGGCGTGCTGGCGCTGCTGGGACGCAATGGTGCGGGAAAGACCACCTGCATCTCGACCATCATCGGGTTTCTGAAACCCCGGGCCGGCGAAATCCGGCTATTTGGAGAGTCGATCGAAGGGCTCAGCCCCGAACGGATCTCGCACCTCGGGATCGGTCTCGTACCGCAGGGACGCCGCATCTTTCCGTCTCTCACGGTTCGCGAAAACCTGGTGGTGGCGCAGCAGCGCGAGAGCACCACCGGCAAGCCATGGAATGTCGAGCGGATTTACACCATGTTTCCGCGGCTGCGCGAGCGCCACGCGCAATTTGCCGGCACGCTCTCCGGCGGCGAGCAGCAGATGCTCGCAATCGGGCGCGCGCTGATGGGCAATCCGCGGGTGCTTCTGCTCGACGAACCGTCGGAAGGTCTTGCGCCTCTGATCGTCGCGGAGGTCGGGCGCACCATCAGGCGCCTGAAGGAGGAAGGACAATCCATCGTTCTCGTCGAACAAAATCGCCAGTTGGTGCTCGACGTTGCGGATCATGCGGTTATTCTCAACACCGGACGCTGCATGTTCGCCGGAAATGCCAGCGACATTCTGAATAATGAGGAGCTGATTGCGCAAAATCTCGGCGTTTTTCACGCTCATTAGGCTAACAATCCACCCACACAAATTGAGGTCAAACAATGAAAATCGGCGTATGCGGAACTGGACGAATGGGATCGGCGATCGCGCAGCGATTGATGTCGGTCGGACACGAAGTTGGTGTCTGGAATCGCAATTCAGCGAAGACCAAACCTCTGACCGACGCGGGTGCAAAGCTGTTCGCTTCGCCATCGGAACTGGTAGAGGGGTGCGAGGTCACCATCGTGATGTTGCTGAATGATGCCGCAACCGAAGCCGTTTACCGCGCGCCGAACGGTATCCTGAAAGCCAAGCTCGCGGGCAAGCTCGTGATCGACATGAGCACAATCCGTCCGGACACCATGAAATCGAACGGGTCTGCGGCGTTGCAGCAGGGAGCCGCGTTTGTCGAATGCCCGGTCGGCGGAACCGTTGGCCCGGCGAAGGAAGGAAAGCTGCTCGGCCTTGTCGGAGGTTCAAAGGCAGACGTCGCCCGGGCGATGCCGATCATGGAACAAATGTGCCGCCGCATCGAACATGTCGGCGAACTCGGTGCGGGCTCGATGATGAAACTTGCGGTCAATCTGCCTCTTCTGGTGTACTGGCAGGCGCTGGGCGAAGCCCTGACCATCTGCAAGCCGCTCAATCTCCCCGCCGACCGGCTGATCGATATCTTGACCGACACGTCAGGCGCGCCGACCGCCATGAAGGGGCGCGGGCCCGCTATCGCCAAGGTTTTGGGCGGAGCGCCGCTCGGCGAAACCGCGTTCGGTCTCAACGCCGCGAAAAAGGACTTGGCCTGCGCGGTTCAATTCGGCGCATCAATTCATGCCGAGCTTCCCGTCACCGCAAGCGCGCTTGCATGCTACGAGGAAGCCGAAGCGGCAGGCCTTGGCGATGCCGATGCAACCGCGATTTCGAGCCGCTGGACCCAGCGCAAAGGCAAGTCGTAGTCGACTCAACTTGTCGCCACGCCCCGCACAATCAACTTTAGCAGCAGAGTCAATTCAATGATCGATCGCAAGAATCGCTATGGCCGCACCGCCGCACGTATCCATGACGCCGACGGCCTCGCCCGTCGGCCGTCGTCGGCCACGATCGATATTCACGCCCACATCGTGGTTTCCCAGGCCGCCAAACTGGCGCAACCACATGTCGATATCAGCCGAATCCCGCTCGCACATTTTGCGGATGCTGCGACCAAAGAAATCAATGCGCAGCAGGAGAAGGATATCAGCGAAGTCATGACCACGATCGATCGCCGTCTGTTCCATCTGGACAAGATGGGCATCGACATTCAGGTCGTAGCGCCGGCGCCGAACCAGTGTTACTATTCGATCGACCCCAAAATCGCCGAAGCCGCCCATCGCCTCGCCAATGATGGCGTGGTGGAATATTGCTCCCGCAAGCCCGACCGCTTTGTCGGGCTCGGCGTCGTCACATTGCAGGAGCCGGAAATCGCGGTCCGCGACCTCGACTACATCATGCGCGAACTGAAATTGAAGGGCGTCGAGATTCTGACCAACGTCGATGGCCAGGAATTATCCGATCCGAAATTCCGGCCGTTCTTTGCCAAGGCCGAGCAGCTCGGGGCATTCATCATGATGCATCCCAACGGATTCACCCATGGCGAGCGCTTGACCCATTTCTATTTCAACAATGTGCTCGGCAATCCGCTCGATACGACGCTCGCGCTTCACAACCTGATCTTTTCGGGAACGCTGGCACGTTTTCCCGATCTGAAGTTGATGGCCGTGCACGGTGGCGGCTATCTCCCCGGTTATTCCGGCCCCATCGATCACGCCTGGGGCGCGCGGCAGGATTCGCATGGCGAGCTGCCGTTGCCGCCGACGACCTATCTGCGGCAGGTCTATCTTGACACCGTGGTTTTCAGCTATCACCAACTGGCCTATCTGATCGACGTGTTCGGCCCCGACCGCATCGTGATGGGCACCGACTATCCATTCGACATGGCCGAATACAATCCAATCGGACATATTGCGGGGGTGCATGGGATGGACGAGGCAACGCTGGCCCAGATCGCAGGCGGCAATGCCGCGAGAGTGCTCGGCCTTGATGTCTGAAGCGCAGGCGCGGTCAATGCGCGCCTGCCGACTTGAACCCCGGTTGCTCGAACGGATGAGATGTCGCGAAAGCCGGCATCGCAAAGCAGCGGTCGGCCAAACGAGATACCACTGGAAAAGCGCCCAGTTCTAGTTTAAGAAAATGCGCACCCACGACCTGGCCGGCGATGCAGATATCTGCCAGGCCCGGCTCGGCACCCAGCGCAAAAGGCGCCGGCGCACGCCGCGCGAGTAGCCGCTCATAGATCGCAAGCCCCTCGGTCGTCCAATGCTTGCCCCAGTCCTCGATCGCCTTGGCATCGGCGCCAAATGTTTTGGCGAGATGATTGCGGACGCGCGGCACCACCAGGGGATGAGCATCGGCGATCGTCATCAGCGCAAGCGAGCGCGCATAGGCGCGCTCCTTGGCGGCCTCCGGTATCAGCCGCGGCTTGGGCTGGATATCGTCCAGATATTCGATAATCGCCAGCGACTGAAACACGGAATGGCCGTCGTGAATAAACGTCGGTACCACGCGCTCGGCATTGACAGCTTCATAGCCCGGCTTGAATTGTTCGCCGGAAAGAATGTCGATCGGAATTTCCTCGAACGGCAGTCCCTTGAGCCGAAGCGCAACCCTCACTCGAAATGACGCAATCGACCGCCAGAAGCCGTAGACTGTTATGCTCATCGGGAGACCCTCTGATTACCTGATCTGCGGCTTCCGCCTACTCTACCATATTATGCTGCTGCCAGCGCAGCAGATAGCCCTGCAATCGCCAGATCATGGCCGAGAGCGCCACGCCCACCAGCATCAGCACGATCACCGCGACCATCATTCCGGACGCCTCCCCCCGCGCCTCCGACTCGATGATCAAGCGTCCAATTCCCCGTTCCGCGCCGATGAATTCGCCGACAATGACGCCAATCAGCGCAAAGGAGATCGCCGGGGAAAGCGAGGCAAACACCCAGGCCATCGTCGAGGGGACTACGACCGTGCGGGTGATCTGCCATTCGCTGGCGCCAAGCAGCCGCGCGACATTGACGAAGCCCTCGTCGATCGAACGCGCGCCCTCGAATGTATTGAAGAACACCAGGAACACGACCACGATCCACGAAGTGACGACTTTCGAGGTGTCGCCGATGCCAAACGCCAGCACGATGATCGGCGCGAGCGCGATCCTGGGAATCGAGTTCACGGCGGTGATGAAGGGTTGAAAAATAGCGCTGAGCCGATCCGAACGCCCGAGAATCAAACCGGCCGCAAAGCCGCTGGACACGCCGGTCACGAAACCGAAGAAGGTATTTTTCAACGTGACGGCGGTTGCGACCCAGAGGTTGTTGTCGGCGCGGGCCATGCACTTGGCAAAGTCGCCATTGAACCAGCCATTGAACACACCCAGCTTGGACTTGAGGCAGCTGAGAATGAGAAATTGCTGGAATATCTCCGACGGTTTCGACACGAAATACGGATCGAGCAGATCGGGCACCATCCAAGGAACGCTGCCATGCAGATCATATCCCCATTGCCAGATCGAAAGCACGGCGACGCAAATCAGCGCCTGCCAAACCAACGTACTGACCGGGCGGCGCGTCCTCATGGGTTGCGCCCTTTGACGAACTCTTCGCCGAGCGAGTGCCAGATATGCTGAAACAGTTCGGCGTAGCGCGGCGTCTCGCGCACCTTCACTGCATCGCGCGGCCGCGCAAAGTCCACGTCGAACATATCCTTGATACGGCCGGGACGCGCGGAAAACAGGATGATGCGGTCCGCCAGTGTCAATGCCTCACCGAGGTCATGCGTCACGAACAAAACCGTTTGCTGCTCGCGTTCCCAGATTCGGAGCAGAACGTCGTGCATATCGATCTTGGTGTGGGTATCGAGCGCGCCGAACGGCTCGTCCATCAGCAGAATCTGCGGTTCGACGACCAGAGTTCGCATCAGGGCGGCGCGCTGACGCATTCCGCCCGACAGCGCCGATGGGTAAGCCTGATCGAAGCCCTGGAGGCCTGCCTGCGCCACGCAGGCCGCAATGCGCTCCTTCCGCTCCGCATCCGGAACGCCCGCCAGTTGCAGACCGTAACCGATGTTGTCGGCCACCGTTCGCCAGGGAAACAGAGTGTCGCGCTGGAAGACATAACCAACATTTGGCGTCGCTTTGCCGGCAATGACCGCCGTGCCATCGATCAGGATCTGGCCGCTGCTCGGCTTCACCAATGTCGCGATCATGTTGAGGATGGTGCTCTTGCCGGAGCCGGACGGCCCCAGCAAGGCAACGAATTCCCCGCGGCGGACGCTGAAGGAGATATCGCGCACCGCCTCGATGGCCGTCCCCGCCAGCTGGAACGATTTGCTCAATCCCCTGACGTCGATACGCTGCACATCCGGCAACTGGGGCAGCGGTGTCGCAGACATGCCCTGTGCTTTCAACCCGGATACGCCTTTCGCGCCGCTTCTATGAAGGTGGGGCTGACGACCTCGGCGATAGTGAGCGGCTTGATGCCGGTCATTTCCCGGAACCAGACCTTTTCGCCACGCGCGAAGCCCGCCGCATCGATGGTGGCTTCATAGTCGGTGACTTTTTGCAGCGCCGTGATTTCGAGGATGTTGGCGCTTCGCGACGTGCTGCCGACATAAGGCTCGATCGTCTCATAGATTTCGTCAGGCGAATGCGCCTTGATCCACTGGGTGGCGCGCCACAAGGCCGTGACGAAGGCCTGCATCTTGGGCGGGTCCTTGTCGATCGTCGACTGCAGGGTGAAATGCGCCGTCACCGGGACTTTGCCGCCAATATATTTGTTCCAGATCGTTTCGTCCGTGCCATCGAACAACAGCGCTCCCCAGCCCTGCTCTACCGATTCATTCAGCAACGACAGCGAGCTCACCAGCACATCGACCTGCTTGGTTTTCAGCGAGCCCAGCATGGTGTCGACGTTGCCGGTTCCGATCCATGTGACCTTCTCGTCGAGCCCCATCGTTTCCATATAATACGAAGCCCAGACATGGTTGGTGCCTCCCAGAGACGACACCGAGACGATCGGCTTGCGGCCATCAGGCCTTTTCCAGGCCGTCAACGCCTCCAGCGTCGTGATGCCCTGGTCCTTGAGATCCTTCCGGATGATGAACATCACCGAACTGCTGCGCGTATCGACCGGCATCAGGACGCGCCCGTTGCGGCCGTGATTGCTCAGCTGCATCGGGTGGGTGATGTCGCCGATACCGATGTCTCCTTGCGACGAGGCGATGATCTCGCGCGTCTTCACGCCGCTACCGCCCTGGATCAGCTTGCAATCGAGGCCCGCTTCCTTGAAGTATCCGATTCTGTCAGCCACGAACTGCGTCTGATAGACGGGCACCGCCACCGGATAGATCACGCGACCGGTCTTGTCTTCGGCCCATGCCCGGCCCGCCGAAAGCGAGACGCCACTGCAGGCGATAATCGTCAGTGCCGAACGTCTTGTGAAATGTCTTGTCATCACGCGTGCTCCCTCTCCTTGCTGACGGCTTGCTCCAGGGCGTTCAGTACCGCATCGCCCATTTCCTGGGTCGAAAGCTTTGCCGCGCCCGGTTCGGCAATATCGGCTGTTCGCGCACCGGCTGCCAATGCGGTATCCACCGCCCTTTCGAGCAAGTTCGCATCGTCGGGCCGGTTGAGCGTCATGCGCAGCATCATGGCGACGCTGAGAATGGAGCCAAGCGGATTGGCGATGCCCTTACCCGCGATGTCAGGCGCGCTGCCGTGGACCGGCTCGTAAAGCGCCTTTCGACGGCCGGACCGGTCGACCGGACCCAGCGAGGCCGACGGCAGCATGCCGAGCGAACCTGAGGCCATCGCCGCGCAATCGGAGAGAATGTCGCCGAAGATATTGCCAGTCACCATCACATCGAACTGTGACGGCTCCCGCACGATCTGCATGGCGGCGTTATCGACATAGAGATGGCTGAGTTCAATATCGGAAAACTCCGCGGCATGCAGGGCGATGACCTCCTCTCGCCACAGCACGCTGGTTTCCAAGACATTCGCTTTGTCCACCGAACAGACCCGGCCCTTCCGCGTGCGCGCCAGTTCGAAAGCGGCCCGCGCCACGCGGCGAATTTGATTGGTGGTGTATTGCTCGGTGTTGAAGCCGCGACGCTGCCCGTCGGCGAGCGTCTCGATGCCGCGCGGTTCTCCAAAATAGATGCCGCTGGTGAGCTCACGGATGATGACGAAATCGACGCCCCTAAGCACACGAGCCTTGAGCGGCGCCGACTCGGCCAAAGCCGGATTGGCGACGATGGGCCTGAGGTTGGCATAAAGATCGTACTTACTGCGCAACGACAGCAGGCTCCCCGCCTTTCGCGCGGCCGCAGGAACCTCTGTTGTCTCCGGGCCGCCGGTTGCTCCCCAAACGATGGCGTCGGCTTCGTCCATCGCCTCGACGGTGTCTTGCGGCAGCACCTTGCCGGTCGCCAGGTAGGGAATGAGCCCGTATTGCGCTTCGCGCAGGATCATCGGAACGCCGCGCTTCGTGGCGAACCAGTTGAGCACGCGATGCGACTGCGCCGTCACTTCCGGGCCGATGCCCTCGCCGCCGACCACGGCCACTTTGATCATGTTTGACAAACTGTTCATGCGGATTTCCTTGCGAAGTGTATCCAGGGCCGCTCTGCGCGGTCAGCGGCCTGGAAAGCCCGGATTTCATCGTCGCGCTGCAATGTCAACGCGACTTCATCGAGACCTTCAAGCAGTCCGGCGCGCCGGCGGGGATCAATCTCGAAACTGTGTCGCTTTCCCGACGGCGACGTGATCGTCTGCTCCTCCAGATCGATACCGATACGTCCGGCCCCCTGGGTGTTCTCCACCTCCGCAGCAAGACCATCGACAATCTCCTTATCGACAATGATGGGGAGGATTCCGTTCTGAAAGCAGTTGGCGAAAAAAATGTCGCCGAAGCCTGAACCGATGACGGCGCGAATACCCATCTCCTGCAGCGACCACACCGCGGCCTCGCGGGAGGAGCCGCAGCCGAAATTAGGCCCCGTGACGAGGATTTCTGCCTGTCGATAAGGCTCCCGGTTCAGGATGAATTCCGGGTTTTCCGAGCCGTCCGGCAGATAGCGCAGAGCTCCGAACGCCCATTTCCCGAGATTGCCGCGAACGGAGTTTCCGACGATGCGATCGATGCGGATGATGACATCCGTATCGATGTTGGTGCGCATGATCGGCGCGGCAATTGCCGTCAGTTTGGTGAAGGATTTCGGCATGCTAGCTCTCCATCGTCCGCACGTCGGCAATTGCGCCTGATATTGCCGCCGCCGCCGCCGTGGCCGGACTCGCCAGATGGGTACGGGCACGCGGCCCCTGACGGCCGATGAAATTGCGATTGGACGTCGAGACCGAGCGCTGGCCGGGAGGTACGGTTTCGCCATTGGCGGCCAGGCACATCGAGCATCCGGGCTCGCGCCATTCGAACCCTGCATCGGTGAAAAGCTTGTCGAGCCCCTCGGCCACGGCATCTCGCTTGACCGTCTCCGAACCCGGCACGACCCAGGCCCGCACACCGGGCGCAACCTTGCGGCCACGGGCGACCGCGGCGGCGGCACGCAAATCGCTCAACCGGCTATTGGTGCATGACCCGATGAAGACCCAATCCACGGGCGTGCCGATGATCGGCGCTCCGGGCTTCAGCCCCATATAGTCCAGCGCGGTCTCGATTGCCGCCCGACGCTCTGGATCGGCAATCGCCTTGGGATCGGGGACATGACCATCGACGCCGATGACGTGTTCGGGGCTGATGCCCCAGGTCACCTGTGGGACAATGGTCTCGACATCGATGGCCACTTCCCGGTCGAACACCGCGTCGGTATCGCTCGGAAGCTTCCGCCACGCTTCGACAGCCCGCTGCCACATCTCGCCTTGCGGCGCGTAGGCTCGCCCGCGGATAAATTCGTAAGTCTTCTCATCCGGTGCGATCAGGCCCATCTTGGCGCCGAGTTCGATCGAAAGATTGCAGATGGTGAGCCGCCCTTCGATCGGCATATCTCGAATGGCGCTGCCGGCATATTCGACGGCGTAGCCGGTACCGCCGGCCGCGCCGATGTGGCCGATCAGCGCGAGGATAAGGTCCTTGGCGGTCACGCCGAATGGCAGCCGGCCTTCGAACTTCACACGCATTGTTCTTGGCCGGCGCTGAATGATCGCCTGCGTTGCCAGCACATGCGTCAGTTCGCTCGACCCGATACCGAAGGCCAGGGCGCCCAACCCGCCATGGGTGCAGGTATGACTATCGCCGCAGACGATCAGGCAACCGGGAAGGCTGAGGCCGAGCTCGGGTCCGATGACATGGACGATGCCTTGGCCGGGCTCGTCGATATCGAACATCTCGATGCCAACAGCCGAGGTTTCGGCCCTCAAACCCGCTAAAAGTTCCTGCCCGATCTTGCTCGTGCCAGCCCGTCCGCGCGCCGTCGAAATGGCGTGATCCGGGGTGGCGAAGGTCAGTTCAGGATTATGGACAGAAAGGTTGCGGCTCTTGAGATCCAGCAGGCCGCGCGACCCGCCGAGATCGTGCAGCAAATGGCGATCGACGTGGAGGAGATCGGTGTCATGGCCGATATGAGCGATGACGTGCTGGTCCCAGATTTTGGCCAGCAGCGTACGGCCGGGCTTTTCCAAGGCGGGTCCTCCCTTTGGCTTCTATGGCCGACGGCATCCACCGCTAACCGCCGTTTCGCACGGCTTGCTATTCAAAGCGTCCCTTAAGCCCTGGTCGCCGCTATATCAAAGCATAACTGCCTGCTATTCGGCTAGAGCTTGAACCGAAAGATGACAGCCAAACAGGGAGCCGCGAAGCTGATTGTCATTTGCAGTGCAATATCGCACCATCAAATCCCTGAAACCGCCGAAGTGCAAAACATGTCACGCCCGAACAACGTCCTCTGAATTATGTGCGATCAACTTCGCTATGATTATCTGGGTTGCACGGGGCATCCGACCCTGAAGACGCCCAATATCGATGCGATGGCAAAGCGCGGGGTGCGTTTCTCAAACGCCTATGTGCAATCGCCGATTTGCGGCCCCTCGCGCATGTCCTTCTATACCGGCCGCTATATGCGCTCGCATGGCTCCCATTGGAATGGCTGGCCGCTGCGCGTCGGCGAACCGACGCTGGGCGATCATCTCAAGAAAATCGGCGTGCGCAATGTGCTGGTTGGCAAGACGCACATGACGCCGGACCTTGAAGGTATGAAAATGCTGGGGATTGCGCCGGACTCGATCATCGGCGTGCATGTGGCCGAATGCGGCTTCGAGCCCTATGAGCGCGATGACGGCCTGCATCCGACCGGCAGACCCCGCCCCAGATACGATGCGTACTTACGTGAACACGGATATGACGCGGCCAACCCCTGGGAGCACTGGGCCAATTCCGGTGCGGCGCCGGATGGCGCGCTGCAGAACGGCTGGCTGCTCGTCCACGCCGACAAGGCCGCCCGCGTTCCAGACGAGCATTCCGAGACGCCCTACATGACACGCCGCGCGATGGATTTCATCGCGGAGTCGGAACAGGACGGGCGCCCGTGGTGCCTGCATCTGTCCTATATCAAACCGCACTGGCCCTATATCGCGCCTGAACCCTACGCTAGCATGTACGACGCTGGTGACGTACCGCCGGCGATCCGCTCGGAGCAGGAGCGGCAGAACGCGCACCCGGTTTTCGCCGCCTACATGGACATGCGCTACTCCAAGAACATGGCGCGCGACGAGGCGCGCAAAAAGGTCATTCCGACCTATATGGGCCTGATCAAGCAAATCGACGACCATATGGGTGTGCTGATGCATTTTCTGGAACAGCGCGGCCAGCTCGATACGACCATGATCGTCTTCACCTCGGACCACGGTGATTATCTCGGCGATCACTGGATGGGCGAGAAGGATTTGTTCCACGATCAATCCGCCAAGATCCCGCTGATCGTGATCGATCCGTCGGCGGCGGCCGATGCCACAAGGGGCACGGTCTGCGATGCGCTGGTCGAGGCGATTGATCTGGCGCCTACCTTCATCGAATATCTCGGCGGCAAGCCACCGGATCATATTCTTGAAGGCCGTTCCCTGATGCCGCTCTTGCATGGCGAAGCGTCGGCAGACTGGCGCAAGGTCGTGTTCTCGGAATACGACTATTGCATGCAGGATGTTCGGCTCAAGCTCGGCCAGCCCATCGAGCAATGCCGCCTGTTCATGGTGTTCGACGGGCGCTGGAAATACATTCACGCCTCCGGTTTCCGGCCGATGCTCTACGATCTCCTCGAAGATCCGCAGGAACTGACCGACCGCGGCGAAGACCCCTCCTGCAACGACGTCATCTTCCGGCTGCAGTCGGCCCTGTTCGACTGGGCGCTGCATCCGAAGGGTCATATTACGACCAGCACGGAGAAGATCGCTGCCTATGCGAGCCAGCAGCTTCAGGTCAAAGGCGGAATCCTGATCGGCATCTGGGATGAGGCTGAGCTCACCGCGATCCGCCAAAAGATCGGTATGACAGAACTCAATTCGTGATCTTGTAGCCGGTGGCCTTGACGATCGGCTGCCACAGCGCGGTGTTGGCGGCCAACTCCTGGGTGAGACCGTCAGGATTCGTCCCAACCGGGATCAGGCCGATCGCCAACACCTTCTCGCGCACTTCGGGTTTGGCGAGCGACGTAGTAACCGCCGCACTCAGTTTCCTGGCAAATTCCTGCGAGCTGCCGGCCGGCAGCCACATCCCGTACCAGCCATCGGCGACCAGATCGATGCCGTTCTCCTTCAGGGTTGGTACTTCCGGCAGGAAGGGCGAACGCGCAGCGCTGCTCACAGCCAGAATTTTGACGCCACCTCCACGATGTTGCGGGATCGCGTCCGCAATGGTGACAATACCGAAGGGCAGATGGCCGCCGATGAGGTCGTTGATAATGGGCGCGCTGCCGCGATAAGCCACCCGCGTCATCGGAATGCCCAGCACCTGCTCAAGCTTCGATCCGGTGAAATGCGGAATGGTGCCGTTGCTGGGCACGCCAAATGTCGCCTTGCTCGGGTTGGCCTTGAGCCAGACCACAAATTGCTTGAAGTCCTTCGCATCCACAGCAGGGCCGGCAACAACGCCGAACTCGAAACGTGCGAGCAGCGAGACCGGCACGAAATCCTTGTTCAAGTCAAAGCTCGGCTCCGTCTCCACCATCGGCAGCAGATACATCGTCGGACCGGTGGTCACGAGGATGGTGGCTCCGTCGGGGCTGGCGTTCTTGACCGACTTGATTCCGATCAGTCCATCGCCGCCGGTGCGATTCTCGACGATCACAGTCCGGTCGAGAAGCTGGCCGACATGTTGCGCCAGGATGCGGCACAGCGCGTCACCTCCGCCGCCGGCCGCGAAAGGAAAGATTATCTTCGTCAACGGACCGGATTCGCCGAGCGCATCGCCGGCTTTCGCAAACAATGACAAACCGACGCATCCGGTCATGAAACTTCGGCGATCCACTTTTTCCTCCCCGGTAATGATTTGGCTTATTACACCAGACTAAGGAGCCAATGGAAACGGCTGTTCCATTCGAAGAAGGGAGCCAACACGCAACATTGACGATCGAATGCTGTGATCCAGCAGGTCCGCGGGCGTGAGCCTGTCATCTGGTCGTCCAGTCTGCCTTGAACCCCTTTTCGTTTTGGAGCGACACAATCCGGTGTGCCGGCTCCGCCGGTGCATTTGCATGCAGGGATGCCATGGAAGGCTTTTTTGAATTCATGTTCGGCGCCAGCGGGCGCATCAACCGGGCCAAATACTGGCGCTCGGTTCTCATCTTTTACGGAGCAGGGCTGCTCGTCGGAGTGATCCTGCTCACCGCCGCCAGCATCGCTGCGCCGCTCTTCATCATCATGGTCGTCCTCGTCCTCATACTGTGGCTGTTGTGGGGGTTCTCCGTCACGACAGAGCGGCTGCATGACCGCGACAAAAGCGCGTGGTGGCTCGTGGTGTTCTACCTAATGCCGGGTGTGCTCGGCCAATTTGCGAAAGCTGCATGGTTTGCCGGGGCTGCAGGCACAGTGCTGGATTACATCCTTGCGCTGGCAGGTTTTGCGCTCACGATCTGGGGATTTGTTGAAATCGGCTGCCTGCGCGGCACCGCCGGGTCGAACACATATGGGCCCGACCCGCTCGTAAGAGCTGAACGGCCACGCTGAACCGCAAGGCTGAACCACGATACGAAGCTGCACACCATAGCGGGTGCGGATAAAGGCCCGCCGCGTTATCTCCTGCTCGCCTTACCTCTGGGAACATGCAGTCAGCATCCTGTTAACGAATGCTAGGGGTGACGAAATTCACCGCGCTCCCGGCGAGGCCGCTAGCCCGCCGCCAAAGCGGTGGCCCAGCTAAAATCGTAATGGGAGCTTGTCGCTTTCATCACAACGACGGCAGCCAGCGCAAAAATAATCTGCACCAGGATTCTGGTCGTGAAAAACTTGCTCAACAGCGTCATGTGATACTCCGTTGCTTTGGTATAGGGCATCGGAACGTCTGATACAATTGGGGTAGTGATGCTATCGTCCTGTCGGGTCAGTTAGCGGCCCTGCCCGTTCTTTGCGAGACGCGCCATGCTCGGACCCCAACCGTCAATACCGACGGCATCCAAAAACGAAAAAATCCCGGCGGCCGTCAGGCCACCGGGCGGGTGTTGCAATCTCAGGAATATGTTACGCGCTCAAAGATGCCCTGCGAGGGGCGGTTCAAACGTCAGCTGACTTCAACCGTTGCTACCATCCCAAAAGCCCCCGCCTCGGCAAGCGCTGCGATCCGAGCATCGTCATAGCCGAGCGTCTTACGCAAAACTTCCTTTGTATGCTCGCCGAGCAGGGGCGCTGCCACGGGGTCGACGACCGGCGTCAGGCCGAGATGGATCGGCGATTCGATATTGGGGACTGAGCCCGCGGCCGGGTGCGGAATCTGGCTTAGCCGATGGCGCTCACGCACTTCCGGCGAATTGAAGGCTTCCTCGACGGTGCGAAGATAACCGACGGGGATGTTGGCCGATTTCATCTTCGCTACCCAGTTTTCACGAAGGTCTTGCACAAAAATCCCGGTGAGGATCGCACGCAGTTTCGCCTTGTTGGCCGTTCGTGAACGCCGGTCGCCGAATTCACCGCTGGCGAGATCAGGCCGGCCGAGCACTTCGATGACGAGGCGGCGATACAGCCGGTCATTGGCGCAGGCGATATAAAACGGCGCGTCGGAGGCCTCGTATACGCCGACAGAGGGTGACCCGTTCGGCGAATTACCCTGACGGCTCGGATTCACGCCGGTCATCAAATAGGCCATGCCGTAAAACTGGGTCATCGCCAGCGCGATATCGAACAGCGCCACCTCGACATGCTGGCCACGGCCGATCCGATCGCGCGCGAACAGCGCCAGCATGATGGCGTTGCAGGCTGACATGCCCGTCATCATATCGACCGCGGGCGGTCCGGTCCGCACCGGCGGCCCATCGGGAAAGCCGTTGAGCGACATAAACCCGCTTTCGGCCTGGGTGATCGGGTCGAAGCCAGGACGGGATGCAAATGGCCCCTGGCGGCCGTAGGCCGAGATCGAGCAATAAACTAGGCGAGGATTGGTTGGCGCGACTGACGCATAATCGAGGCCATACTTCTTCATCACGCCGGAGGAGAAGTTTTCCACCACCACATCTGCCCGCGCGATCAGTTCGCGCGCGATGTCGCACGCCGCAGGCTTGGTGAAATCAAGAACGATGCCGCGCTTGTTGCGATTCAAACTGACAAAAGCAGCACTTTCGCCGGCGAGATCGGCATGTTCATAGCTCCGCGTATCGTCGCCGCCGTCCGGGTTCTCGATCTTGATGACTTCGGCGCCAAAATCGGCCAGCGTTTGCGTGCAGGCAGGACCAGCGACGACCCGGGTGAAATCCACGACCAGTAGACCGTCGAGGGCGGTCGGCACGCCCTTCGTTCGTGGCGCGCGATCCGGTAATTGCGGTCTGGCAGTCATGATCGGTCTATTCCCTTTTGGTTTCGATTGGCGGCACTCGACAAGGCTTCGCGCCGCGCAACGCGACTTTAAGGACTATTTCCGGAAGTTCACAAGTATTCCTTGTTCGACAACTTCGTCAGCACGTCCGACGCAAAATGGGCAACAAAAAAAGCCCGATGGCCATCAGGCCACCGGGCGCGTTTTGTCAATTCGGCAATATGCATACGTACTATGCCGATGCCCCACGAGGGCACGGTTCAAACGCTCAAACCATCCCCGCATATCCGGAGCAGAAAATAAAACACGACCACAGCCGCTATTATATAAGGAAGGCAGCAGCCTGTCATCGGAATGATAGCGCTCTCATTTGATGGATTTGCACCTGAGGGATTTGCGCCAGTACGCTTGATGATCCGCGCAACGTTCTCAAATCCGCGCTTTGCGAAATAGAACGACACCACGAGATTCGATGTAACGGATGCAAATCCCGCGAGAGGATCAGTCGTTCCAAGTCCCAGAACCTTGTCCCACACCAGAAGTTTGCCGGAGCCGCGCCCGCCATACGCGCCCTTGTAGCGCGATCGCCTCAGCAGCGGCTCGAATATTCTAGCTGTCGGGATTCTCAGGGTGGACAATGACGCGCTCGATTCTGTGGATCAGTTCCAGGGCGCCGTCATCGCCATTCCCGACCGGTTGGGTGGCCTTGCCCAGCCGCGGTCCAGAATGGCGTTGGCCGCGGATACCCGCGCGGTGGCCGTCGCGTCTTTGCTTTGCATCACGCGGACCAGGACATTGAGCGCTGTTCTGGTGTGGCTTCGCGCCAGCGAGCGGATTTCCGTGAGCGATTTGGCCATTTGGGCGTATACTTATCCGTGCGCGCGAGGAAGCCAAGATCGTTAGGGGCTGGCGGTAAGGAGACGGCGAATGAATACCGAGGCGCCGCCTGAAGAGCGGCGCGGGGATGGGTTTGCCATCTCCCTCTATCTCGTTGCCTTCGTGACCGGTGCGATCGTGATGAGTTTCGAAATGCTGGGATCGCGCTATCTCGCTCCCTCGTTCGGAGCCGGCATCTATACCTGGGCTTCGTTGATCTCGACGGTGCTGGCGGCGCTGTGCGCCGGCTATTTTATCGGCGGTTACGTCGCCGACCGCTATCCGTCCCCGACAGTGCTCGGGGCGACGGTGGCCATTGGCTCGGTCTATTTGCTGCTGTTGCCCGCATTTTCCGAGCCGGTTCTGCAATTTTTCGCTTGGCAAATCGACGACATCAGGTTGGGTAGCCTCGCCGCGGCGATGGCAATTATGCTGTTTCCGGTTACATTTCTCGGGATGTACTCACCCTTCGCGATTCGCCTTCTGATGCGCTCGAAGCAGAACGCCGGCGCGGTTTCGGGAACGGTTTACGGCATCTCCACAGCTGGCAGCATCCTTGGCACGCTCGCGACCACGTTTTTCCTGATCCCTCTGATCGGAACGCGCGCGATCACCTTTACGCTCGGCATCCTGGGACTGTTCGGAGGTGCGCTGCTGTTCGCCACTGCTTCGTCGCGGTGGCGACGGCCCGCCCGGCTTGGCGTTCTCGCGGCCTTGCTTGCGTCGCAGGCGGCGATGCTCCCGCCGGTCCGCGCCGAAGAGTCGTTCGATCCGCAAATCCGCGCCAGCATGCTGGCACGGAAGAACGGCCGGATTGCGCATGTCGAGACCGTCTACAACGACATCTTCGTCACCAAGGACGCAAGCCTGCTCAAATTAAGCTTCCAATGGAAGGGCTGGTACTTCAACCAGTCGGAGGTGAATCTTGCGGACCCCAACGATTTGCCAATGCTATACGGCCGCGTGATGAGCATTGCCGCAATTTTTCCGCAGGACATCAAGCGCGTGCTGGTTCTCGGCCTCGGCGCCGGTTCCATTCCGGTTTACCTGCACCGCTTTCTCCCGGACGCGACGATCGACACGGTCGAGCTCGATCCCGGCGTGATCGACGTCGCCAAGAAATATTTCGGGCTTCGCGAAACGAAAAATTTCCATCTCATCGAGGGTGACGGCCGCGTGTTCTTGAACCGGCATACCGAGCCATACGACCTCATCTTCGTCGATGCCTTCACCGGCAGCTACATTCCATTTCATCTCATGACGAAGGAGTTTTACCAACTTGTGCGTAACCGCCTCGCGCCGCACGGTGTGGCGGCGTTCAATTTTCTTCCCACGGTAGACCTTTTCGACAGCAACGTCCGCACGGTGAGGCTCGCCTTCGACAACCTCGATTTCTTCAATTCGGGCGACCGGGTCCTTTCCATGTCGAATGTGATCGTCCTCGGGCGGCTTGACCCATTATCCGAAGCCGAGGCGTTGCAAAGAGCCGTGGCCGCGCAGGCGCGCTACAAGTTCCATTTTGATGTTTCGCAGCTCATCACCGAAAACCGCATACCGGTTCCGAAGGCGCTCAAGGGCGAGGTACTGACCGACGACTTCGCGGCGGCCGATGTCCTCGATGCACATGGCCGCCGGTATCGGCGCGAGAAGTAGCGCAGCCCCATGCTTGATCAAGTCCGTTCCCATGGCCCTGCGCGATCCGGTTTGCAGCGCACCATGGACTGACGTCCGACGTCGCGGCAAGTCCGAAAAGCGCCAATATCGAGTCATTCGATGACCCCATCGGTGCGCGCGAGCGATCAGGCGGCATTTTCCCCGGTCTTTGATCTTGATCAACGGCTTATGCTACAAACGGGGGACGTTGCCGGCCAATTCATCAATCGGTTTTCGGGAGGAATGCTATGAACGTGCCAGTCCGGGCGAGCGCCCGCTCGCGGCCTTCCGATCCGCTGCGCGGCATGGCGCTGTTGCGCGATCCGCTGCTCAACAAGGGTACCGCTTTCACTGAAGCGGAGCGCGACGCGCTGGGATTGCGCGGCTTTTTGCCCGCGCACGTGTTTTCGATGCAGGCCCAGGTCGAGCGTGTGCTGGCCAATCTGCGCAGCCTGCCCAGTGACCTCTTGAAATACGTGGCGCTCAACGAACTGCACGACCGCAATGAGGCGCTGTTCTTCCGCGTCGTCACCGACAACATCGATGAAATCCAGCCGCTTATCTATACGCCGACGGTCGGCCTCGCCTGCCAGCGGTTCGGCTACATCTTCCAGCGGCCGCGCGGCCTGTTCATTGGCGCCAACGATCGCGGGCGCATCGCCGAACTGCTGGGCAACTGGCCTTATCCGACGAAGCTGATCGTCGTAACCGACGGCGAGCGCATCCTCGGCCTCGGCGACCTCGGCGCCAACGGCATGGGCATTCCGGTCGGCAAGCTCTCGCTTTATTCCGCCTGCGCCGGCATACACCCCGAGCTCTGCCTGCCGGTGATGCTCGACGTCGGCACCAACAACGAGGCCTTGCTGAATGATCCCTATTATATCGGCATGCGCCAAAGACGCCTGAGCGGCGCCGCGTATGACGAGTTCGTCGACGAATTCATCACCGCTGCACGCGAGACTTTCCCCGGCGTGTTGATCCAGTTCGAGGATTTCGCCAATCACTCGGCGTTCCGTCTGCTGCACAAATATCGCGACAAGATCTGCATCTTCAACGACGACATCCAGGGAACGGCCGCCGTGGCGCTGGCGGGCCTGTTCTCGGCGCTGCGCGTGAGCGGCGGCAAACTTACCGACCAGACGGTGCTTTTCCTTGGCGCTGGCGAAGCTGCGACCGGCATTGCCGACCTCGTGGTCTCCGCCATGATGGCGCAAGGCGCATCGGAAGCCGAGGCGCTTCGGCGTACCTGGCTGGTCGACTCGCGCGGCCTGGTCGTAAGGAGCCGGTCGGATCTCACCGAGCACAAACTTCGCTACGCACATGATCATGCGCCGGTCGGCGACTTCCTGACCGCGATCCGCACGCTCAGGCCCACCGCGATCATCGGCGTTGCGGCCGTCGGCGGCGCCTTCACGCCCGAGGTGCTGCAGACCATGGCGCAGATCAACGATCGACCGATCGTGTTTGCGCTCTCCAATCCAACCTCGAAGGCGGAATGCTGCGCCGAGGAAGCCTATCGCCATACCGGCGGCCGCGCGCTATTCGCATGCGGCAGCCCGTACGATCCGGTGCAACTCGACGGCAAGACCTTCGTACCTCGCCAGGGGAATAATTCTTACATCTTCCCCGGCGTCGGTCTTGGCGCGATCGCAAGCGGCGCACGGCTGGTGACCGACGAGATGTTCATGGCCGCCGCCCACACGCTGGCGAATCTCGTCAGCGAGGCTGACATCGAACAGGGCAGCCTCTATCCGGCACTACCGCGGATCCGTGAAGTCTCGGCTCACATCGCCGCGGCTGTTGCCGACGTCGCTTACCAGCGCGGCCTCGCAACGGGCCAGGCGCCGAACGATCTGATCGCATACGTTCAGTCGCAAATGTACGACCCTCATTATTGAAGAGATCCGGCCTGGGATGCGGCGTCATCCGGCCCAACATAATCGCGAGTCGACCTGTCGACATGATCCATGGTGAGATCATCAGGCCTTGGCGCTGACCGCGATGCAGCCGTAGGAAGCTCTGTTTGCTCCCGATGGTGATTGGGGCGCGGGATGAACCGGATGATCTCCGCGCTCACGAAAATCCCTCCCACACCGCAATCGCGACCAGGCCGGCCAATGAGAGCGCTATCAGATACGCGGTCATGCTGGCCTTTCTCGTTAGAGCACGAAGCTCGTCATGCCCGGCCTTGTCCCGGGCATGACGAAGAAATAGACACCTGTGATCGCAAACAGATTTGATAATGTGCGGCATGATCGCTTTCGCAATCATTTCAGGCGCGAACCTTATCCTTTTCAGGACCGCGGGCGTACCTGGACTTCAAGCCACGCCGCGTGCCGGCACGTTCGCGCGTGCCAGCTAATGAAGGCCCGGACGACAGCACGCTTGAGACGCTCAGGCGGCGATGCGTGGGGAGAATGTGGCGTCTTGAATGCGGCCACCGTCCGATTCAAAGTGTCCGATTGAAAAAGCCCGCGACCGGTTTCCCGGCGCGGGCTCAATTCTTGCGATATTGAATATATGCCGGTGATTTGCCCGACGTGTCAAATTTTTTTAGTGCGGGTTTATCTTGAATTTTGCGGCGGTCCGGATCGCGGGCGGCGATCTCGAATAATTTGGAAAGGGCGGACCTGCCCGCGTTTACGGACCAGCATATCCCGGATAACTTATCCCCTGTTCGGGAGATGGTCGCCAAGAACCTGCTCCCAAAGAGAGCGAGGAAACCAACGGGAGGGATGCAATGACCACAACAGCCACTTACGGGACGCTGTCCGCGTCCGACCACAGCGCACAGCTGCGCAAGGCGGTGATAGCCTCAACGATCGGCACCGCGATCGAGTGGTACGACTTCTTCCTTTACGGCACGGCAGCCGGGCTGATTTTTGGCAAGCTGTTCTTTCCCAATTCGGATCCGCTGACGGCGACGCTCGCCGCGTTCGGAACCTATTTCATCGGCTTTGTCGGGCGCCCGATCGGCGCCGCGATCTTCGGCCACTACGGAGACCGCATCGGCCGCAAGGCGACGCTGATTGCGACGCTGTTGTGCATGGGCATCGCCACCTTCCTGATCGCATTCGTTCCGACCTACGAAACGGTCGGCATCTGGGGCGCGATTATCCTGACGGTGCTGCGGATGATTCAGGGCATCGGCGTCGGCGGCGAATGGGGTGGTTCCGTTCTGCTGGCGATGGAATGGTCGCGTCACCACAGCCAGCGCGGCCTGGTGGCAGCCTGGCCGCA
>Ga0097691_1000825_pt1 | contig 24911 bp, 18 predicted proteins | sample NGESurdeep072012_8_FD_72858 | JGI IMG/M metagenome (GOLD analysis project Ga0097691, IMG submission 72858) | Arctic peat soil microbial communities from Barrow, Alaska - NGEE Surface sample 210-1 deep-072012 | ecosystem: Environmental > Terrestrial > Soil > Wetlands > Peat ... | reverse complement strand
TCGTGCGACTCGCGGTTGCGGCATTCGTACTGCTCTCGTCGTTATTCACGTTCTCGTCGCCCACGCCCCCATCTCTGGCGCTGAAGTCGGGCTGGCAGATTCAGTCGTCGTGCAAGGTCGCCGACAAGGGCGACGTCATCTCCACCGCGCAATTCAAGCCGCAGGACTGGTACAAGGCCGTGGTTCCAGGCGGCGTGCTGGCGAACCTGGTGATGGACAAGGTCTATCCCGAGCCTTACTACGGGATGAACCTACGTCAGATTCCGGGAGTGAATCCGATCGGCACGATGTTCGCCAACCAGCCGATGCCGGACGACAGCCCGTTCAAGTGCTCGTGGTGGTATCGGACGGAGTTTGACATTCCTGCTTGGGCGGACACGACAGTGCAGAAGTGGCTGGCCTTCGACGGAATTAATTACCGAGCGAATATTTGGTTAAACGGCAAGCTGGTCGCGGATGGCAACCATGCGGTCGGGACGTGGCGCGCATTTGAATATAACGTCACGGAAGCGCTAGTGAAAGGCAAGAACGTGCTAGCGGTTGAGGTGGCGGCACCGACGGAAAACGATCTTGGCTTCAATTGGGTGGATTGGAGCCCCGCGCCGCCGGACAAAAACATGGGGTTGTGGCGCGATGTGTGGTTGAGCTTCAGCGGGCCGGTGGCTGTGCGGAACACGCAGGTGATCAGCGACCTGAGTACGCCGGATCTGAAAACGGCACGGTTGAGCATCACGACGGAGTTGCGAAATGCGAGCAGGCAGCCGATTATGGGCGTCGCGTTATTGATCCTGGACAAGCTTCGAGTGCCGCAGGCGGTCAGGCTCGCTCCGGGCGAATCGCGACAGGTGACGTTCGCACCCGAACAATATCCCCAACTCGTGTTAAAGGATCCGCGCGTTTGGTGGCCGGCTCCGCTGGGCCCTCAAAACCTGCACCGAGCGACAGTCTCATTCTCGCGGATGTACAAGCTGGTCGCGGGCGTGGCTCAACCGGTCGATGCGAGTGTTTCAGGCTTGTATAGGAGCCACGATAGAGACGTATCGGGTGCCTGGTCGGACTCGGAGACTGTCACCTTCGGCATTCGCAAAATTACGAGCGAGTTGAATGAGAAGGGCTACCGGCAATTCAAGATCAACGGACACAACATCCTGATCCGCGGGGCGGGATGGGCACCGGACATGCTGCTCAACGCCAGCGACGAGCGCATCGAGCAGGAGTTGCGCTATGTCCGGCACATGAACCTGAACACGGTACGGCTGGAAGGCAAAATCGAGACCGACCACTTCTTCGAGACCGCCGACCGCATGGGCATCCTGGTGATGGCGGGCTGGTGCTGCTGCGATATCTGGGAACAGTGGCCGAAGTGGACGGACGAATCGCGCACGGTCGCCAACGAGTCGCTGCGCACGCAGATCTTGCGGCTGCGCAACCATCCCAGCGTGCTGATGTGGCTGAACGGAAGCGACAATCCTCCGCCGCCGGATGTGGAGAGCGGATACCTGGCAATCGAGAAAGAACTGAACTGGCCGAACCCGGTTATTTCGTCGGCAACGGCAAAGCCGACGACGGTGAGCGGCGCCAGCGGCGTGAAGATGAGCGGGCCGTACGAATACGTCCCACCAATGTACTGGACGGCCGACGCCGGAAAATTCGGCGGCGCGTATGGCTTCAATACTGAGACGAGTCCCGGTCCGGCAGTGCCTCCTGTGGACAGCCTCCGCAAGACGCTGGGGCAGGAGCATCTGTGGCCGATTGACGATGTGTGGAGATTTCACTGCGGTCTGGGAAGATTCAAACAGCTCGACGTGTTTACTGCCGCGATGAACGGGCGTTATGGTGAGGCGAGCAGCGTGCAGGATTACGCGCTGAAGTCGCAGGCGCTGACCTATGACGGCGAGCGCGCCATGTTCGAGGCATATGGACGCAACAAGTACACCTCGACCGGGGTGATCCAGTGGATGCTGAACAACGCCTGGCCCTCGATGATCTGGCATCTGTACGACTGGTACCTGACGCCGGGCGGCGGATATTTCGGTACGCGCAAGGCCAACGAGCCGCTGCACGTGCAGTATTCGTACGACGACGCGTCAGTGGTCGTGGTCAACAATCTGTACCAGCCCTTCCGCGGGCTGCGCGTGACGGCGACCGTGTACAACCTCGATATGACGCAGAAGTTCACTCGCGAAGCGACGGTGGACGTTGCGGAAGATGGCGTGACGCGCGCGCTGACGATTCCGGCAATCGATGGACTCACGACGACCTACTTCGTGAAGCTGACGTTGAGCGATAGGACAGGCAGGCTGGCGAGCTCGAACTTTTACTGGCTCTCCACGCAGCCCGACGTGCTCGATTGGTCGAAAACGAATTACTTCGTCACCCCGACGACACAGCACGCCGACCTGAAGGGACTCAATGAGCTTCCGAAGGTCAACCTGGAAGCTACGGCTACAACCCATCTCGAGGGACAGGATAGAGTAACGCGTGTGGTGCTGACGAACCCGTCAAAGAGCCTGGCGTTCATGGTGCGGCTGCGGTTGCTGGGCGATGATGGCTTGGACGTATATCCCGTCCTCTGGGACGATAACTATGTTGAGCTGCTGCCGGGCGAGAGGCGCGAGATCAGCGCGCGAGTTGCGGCCCATCCGATGCGCGGGACGGAGACGGTGCGCATTGAGGGGTGGAATGTAGAGGCGAAAAATATTCAGGCAAAGTGAGAACGTCTAATCGTGCCGTCCCTGGCGGGACTCGAAAGTTCCTGCCAATGCTTGTCCCGGCACTTACGTGCCGGGCTATGGACTGTCGTCCTGCGGACTTCTGCCATTACTCTTCGGCGTCACTCTTCCGCGTCGAAGCGCACCAGTTCGCGGCGGAATCCGCGTGTGCGCCAAGCGCCGTAGGCGATCCCGACCGCCAGCCACACCACGCCGAGTTTCTTGGCCGGCAGGCTGAGGTTCCACCACAGCAGACCGCAGATGATGAATCCCAGCGCTGGCGGCAGCAGGTTGGAAGCGGTCTTTTCGCCGCGAATGTAGTAGTGCACCAGCGCCGCCAGGTTCACGCCCATGAAGGCAATGAGCGCGCCGAAATTCAACAACTCGGCGCCTCGCTCGTAGCTGATCACCATCGCTCCAGCCAGGGCAACGAGGCCAATCAACAGCACGTTATTGCGCGGGATGCGTCGTACCGGATCGATGCGTCCGAAGAAGGAGCGAGGGAGGGCGTCGGAGCGTCCCATGCCGTACAGCAGCCGCGCCGCCGCCAGTTGCGCACCCATCCCGGAGCCGATGTTGGCGATCAGGATGGTGAAATTCAGCAGGTGGAAGAGAAAGAAGCCGCCGGCCCGCTGCGCCACCAGCGGGAATGCCGACTCGATCTTCGATGGATCGAACGCTTCCGAACTCCACAGCAGTTGCGCCGCATACACTTCCAGCGCCGAGAGCACGCCGATCACGACGCAGGTCAGCACCGTCGCCAGCAGGATGTTGCGCCGCGGATTCTCGACTTCTTCCGACAGGGTGGAGATGCCGTCGAAACCGATGTAGGTGAGCACGGCAATCGAAGTCCCGCCGAAAACGCCGCCCAAACTGAACGTCCGCGGGTTGTAGAACGGACGCGTAAAGTATCCGGCGCCGAACTCGTGCAGGCCGTAAATCGTACGCCCGACGAACACGAAAAAAATGACGACCACCACCATCATGCCGAGCGCAAGCACTTCGTTGATGCGCGCCGACGTCTTCACGCCCAGCAGGTTGACGCCGGAGAAAAACGCGGCGAAGAACACGGCCAGCGCCCAATAGGGCAGGGGCACGATGTTCTGCGTCAGCTTGCTGCAAATCACCGTGCAAATCAGCGGGTTCAGAACGTAGTCCATCACCATCGCCCAGCCGGTCAGGTAGCCGAGCGCGGGATGAATTTCCTGGCTGACGTAGGTGTACGCGGAACCCGCACTGGGATAGACGCGCGCCATGCGGCCGTAGCTGATGGCGGTGAACAGCATTGCCACCATGGCGATAAGAATGGTGGTGACGACGTGTCCGCCGGCCCGGTTGCTGATGACGCCGTATACGCCCATCGGCGCGATCGGCTGGATGATGACGATGCCGATGAAGATGACGTCCCACAAGCCGAGGGTCCGGCGCAGCGCGGGCACGGAAGCGGTGGACATGAGCTACGAATCTTGCCTTACGAAGCTCGCGCTAAGCAATAGGTGAAATCGTCACCACTCCCCACCCTTCCAACCCCAGCCAGGGTGGGGCACCCACTACGAATCGTTACACGACTTCACATTCGCCGGCGGCGGCGTCATTTAATATCAGCAGTACATGTCCAAACCGAATCAAGCACCCGCGGTGCTGGCGCGCGAGTTGAGCCGTGAGTATCGAATGGGCGAGAGCACCATCCGCGCGGTCGATGGCGTCTCGCTCGAAATCGCCCCCGGAGAATTCGTCGCCCTGCTGGGCGCATCGGGCTCGGGAAAATCCACGCTGCTGAACCTGATCGGCGGCCTCGACCGCGCCAGCGGCGGGACGCTCCAGGTGATGGGCCGCGAACTGAATGGCATGAACGGCGAGGACCTGGCCCGCTACCGCCGTCATACCGTCGGGATGGTTTTCCAGTCGTTCAACCTCGTGCCCACCATGACGCTGTTGGAAAACGTTGAACTGCCAATGCGATTCGCGGAAGTGGAGCGTTCCGAACGTGCGACGCGCGCGAAGGAGGCCCTGGAGCGGGTCGGACTCTCGGCGCGCATGCGTCACCGGCCGAGCGAACTTTCCGGCGGCGAGCAACAGCGGGCGTCGATTGCGCGCTCGCTGGTGAACCGGCCGTCGCTGCTGCTGGCCGACGAGCCCACCGGCAATCTCGACAGCCGTACCGGCGACGAAGTGATGCGCTTCCTGGAAGAATTTCATGCGGCGGGAATGACGGTGCTGCTGGTCACGCACGAACGCGCCATTGCGGAGAAGCACGCCAGGAGATTGCTTACGCTCGCCGACGGACGGTTGGTAGGCGACGTTCCCACTGGGGGCGTGCAATGAAGGCGAATGACACGATCGAACTGGCGGCGCGAAACCTGCGCGAATCGGTGCTGCGGAATTCGCTGACCACGGTGGGAATCGCGGTCGGCGTGGCATCGCTGGTGGCGATGCTCTCGCTCGGCATCGGATTGCAGCAACTGGCGAACCGGCGTCTGGCGCGCTCGGGACTGTTCAACACCGTCATCGTGTCTTCACGCGACAACCAAGCCTTCGGCGGGCCACGCCAGCGCCGGACTGCGCAGGACGACAAGCCGTCGCCTCCACTCGACGACAATGCCCGCGAAAAGATTGCCAAAATCCCACACGTGCTCGAGGTCTATCCCGACATGCGGTTCATGGCGGAAGTCAGCGCGGGCGCCAAGCCGCAATTTGTGCAGGTGTCGAGCCTGCCGCCGTCGGCGAAGGACCGCGAGGCCTTCGAGAACCTGCACGGGAAATTTTTCTCCGCGCCCGATGCGGCGGAAGCCATCCTGCAGGACGAGTTTGCAAAAACACTTTCCGACAAACCCGATTCGCTGATCGGCCAGGAATTAAGCATTCGTTATGCGGAGCGCGCCGGTACTGCCGAAAGGAGCGCGCCGGGCGACACTGGCGGCGGAAATGCCGTGGACGAGCTGGTTGCGTCCGGGTTTTCGGTCACCCGGCGGACGAAAACGCTGCGCATCGTGGGCGTAACCGAGCACGATCCCGAGGCGGGCATGCGGGTCGGGCGGGCGGCTGTGTTCGTGCCGCTTCCACTCGCGGAGGGGCTGAACGTCATGCTCGGATCGGACCTGCGCGAGATGGTCCGCTCCAGCTATCGCGGGCGCGTGTACATGGCGCTGACGGCGCGCGTGGACGACCCGTCGCGGGTACAGCCGATCGAGGACGAAATCAAGAAATTGAATTTCTCGACGTTCTCACTGCTGGACGCGGCACAGAGCCTGCGCCGGTTTTTCACCATCCTCGACCTCTTTCTTGGCATCTTTGGCAGCCTGGCGTTGGCGGTGGCGCTGCTCGGAATCGTGAACACGCTCATCATGGCAATCCTGGAACGGCGGCGTGAGATCGGGATCATGAAGGCGGTGGGCGCGGCCGACAGCGACATCCGGCGGCTTTTTTTCGCCGAAGCCGGCGTGATGGGCCTGATGGGCGGCATCGTCGGGGTGCTGTTCGGATGGGCCATCGGGCGCGCGATCAACGGCGGCACCAATATCTATCTGCGCAGCCAGCAGATGCCGTCCGAGACCTTCTGGGCTGTGCCCTGGTGGCTGGTGGTGGGCGCGATTACGTTTTCCATCGTGGTGAGTCTAATCTCGGGTATGTATCCGGCGTCGCGTGCGGCGAAGCTCGATCCGGTGCAGGCGCTGCGATATGAGTAACGAGTAACGAGTACCGAGTAACGAGAAAAGAGTGGCACATATGCGGCGAATCCTGGTAGCGACGATCCTCGTTGGATCCATGGTGATTTATGTTGCAGCGCAGGAGTATCAACACGATCCCGCGCAGCATGCGGCGCACCAGCAGGAGATGAATGCGCGCGGCGAGAAGGCGATGGGCTTCTCGCAGACGGCGACCACGCACCATTTCGTGCTGCTCCCCGACGGCGGCTACGTGCAGGCCACCGCCAACAGCAAGGACGACAGTAAGACCGTGGAGCAGATTCGCGCACACCTGTTCGACATCAAGAAGCGGTTCGCAAGCGGAGACTTCTCCGCCCCCGAACTGACGCACGGCAAGGTCCCACCCGGCGTCGACCAGATGCAGAAGTTGAAGGCGGACCTGACGTATGACGTCGAGCACATCGAAGGCGGCGGGCGCCTGCGCATCGTGAGCAAGAACCCGAAGGCGGTGGCGGCGGTCCACGAGTTTCTGAAATTCCAGATCGAGGACCACGGGACCGGGGATCCGACGGCGGTGCAGAAGCAGTAGGTCTAGTCGGCGGCGGCGGTTTGTGGACGGGCAACAACGGCAGGCGGATGCGAGCGCTTGCGAACAGCGATGATCACGCGAATCCCTAACAGTACGAACAGGACCGCCGCGTAGATTTCCGGCTTGCGCACGTCGGCCTTCACCAGCCACCAGTAATGAATCACGCCCGCGACGGCGCTCAGGTACACCAACCGGTGCAACTTCTGCCAGCGCTTGCCGAGGCGGCGAATCCATCCCTTGGTCGAAGTAAGCGCCAGCGGCAGCATCAATAGCAGGCCCGTCATTCCCACGGTGATGAAGCGCCGCTTCAGAACGTCAGCGACCATTTCATGCACGTCGAAAAACTTGTCGAGCCACAGCCATGTGGTCAGGTGAAGCAGTGCGTAAAAGAACGCGAACAGGCCCAGCATGCGGCGAAAGCGGATCCAGCCCTGCCAACCGGTAATGCGGCGCAAAGGCGTAATGGACAGAGTGAGCAGCAGGAAGCGAAGCGTCCAATCACCCGTGGCGTGGGTGATGACCTCGATCGGATTTGCGCCCAGATTACCCTGGTACGCCTTCAGGCCAAGGAGCGCCAGCGGGATGAGCGCGGCGAAGAAGACGGCGACTTTTAACAGTTTCAGTTTCAAGTTTCAGTTTCAAGACAGTTGCCAGTTGCCAGTGTCGAACGAGCTAGCAACTGACAACTAGCAACTGCTTCAGAAGTTCTTCTTCAGATCCATCCCTGAATACATGCTGGCGACCTGGTCGCCGTAGCCGTTGAACATGAGCGTCTCGCGCTTAAATATTTCCCCGATGCGGCGCTCTCTGGCCTGGCTCCAGCGCGGGTGATCGACCTTCGGATTCACGTTGGAGTAGAAGCCGTACTCGTTCGGCGCCGACTTGTTCCACGCGGTGGCCGGCTGCGACGACGTGAAGCGAATCCGCACGATGGATTTCGCGCTCTTGAACCCGTACTTCCACGGCACATGGATGCGGATGGGTGCGCCGTCCTGGTTGGGAAGCGTTTCGCCGTAGAGGCCGAACACGAGGAGCGTCAGCGGGTGCATCGCCTCGTCGAGTCGCAAGCCTTCGGTGTACGGCCAATCGAGCACGCCGCGCTGAATGCCCGGCATCTGGCTTGCGTCGGCGATGGATGTGAACTCGACGTACTTCGCCTTGCCCAGCGGCTGTACCTGCTCGATGAGCTTGCTGAACGAATAGCCCACCCACGGGATCACCATCGACCAGCCTTCCACGCAACGGTGGCGATAGATGCGCTCTTCCTGCGTCGAGAGCTTCAGCAGCGAATCGATATCGAATGTCTTCGCCTTCTGGACGTCGCCATCCACCTTCACCGTCCACGGACGGGTGCGGAAATTCTTCGCCAGGGCCGCGGGCTCGTACTTGTCGGTCGAGAACTCGTAGAAGTTGTTGTAGTTGGTGATGTCCTTGTAGGACGTCTGCTTTTCGGTAGTGCTGAATCCGCTTTTGCTGAGGTTCGGAATCTTCTCGTTTGCCAGCGCGATCTTGGGCAGCGCGGCGACGGCGGCAATGGCGGCGGCGCCGGTCAAAAACGCGCGGCGGTCCAAGTACGCGGACTTGCCGGTGATTTCAGACGATCGAATATCCGAAGGTTTCCTGATAAGCATTTTCCACCCCACCTATGTGCCTAACATCTTAGATAAGAAGCGGGCGGAAAAGTTTCAGGTTGATGGATTCCAGGGCCGATTACCAGCCCCCGCCGCCGCCCCCTCCACCACCGCCGCCGGAGCTGCCACCACCGCCACTGCCCGAACTCGATCCGGGCGCCGTCGAGGAGGAAGAAATGGCGGACGATAATCCGCTGGAGAATGACGATGCGAACCCGCCAAAGTCGCTGGCGGCGAACGCCGCTCCGCTGTACCAGGCGGGCGAATACTGTCCGGGCGCCTGCCCGGCGGCGGCGAGTATGCCGGCAAATTGCGCGCCCCACGCCTGCTCGCAGTCGAGCGCAACCGCGTAGGGCAAATACTTTTCAAAAGTCGCCGACGTGCGTTGCGGAGGGTTCATCCGGTTGAGCACGTCTTCTTCGGTCGCCGCCAGGAAAGTCCGGAAGCCTTCGATCTGGTCGAGCGCCTTGCGCCCCGCGCGGGTGGGCGCCTTCAGCAGTTGGTGAAAAATCGGGTTGAGCGCAATGATCAAGAGCAAAATCAGTGCGCCGGCGGTGGAGGCGCTCCTCGAAAGCATGTAGAGAGCAAAGACCTCCCCGGCAACAAAAGGAACAGCGAAGGCGGTGATGAACAGTGCTCCCAGCACGTCGAAGATGCCGCTGGCGTTGCGCCACTGGCGGACCACCGTGGTCTGCAGGAAAATGACGCCTATCGTCCAGCCGGTCAGCCAGATGCATAGAAATCCGGCCCCCATCTTATCCTCGGCCGTCGGCATGGCTGCAACGATGGCGAAGATGGAGACGATAGTGAGCAATATCCCGGGAATCGTGTACTTGCCGTTGCTGAAGAAGTAGATCTTCTCGATCGCACCCTCCAGCGCGCTCTTCACGCCCTTGACCGCGCCGGATACGGTCTGCCAATTTGTGCGCGCCAGGCGCAGCTCCGAGCCGGCGCCCAGCAGCTTCGCGCGCAGCACTTTCTCTTCCGCGCTGAGGTCCGACGCGTAGGGCTCGCTGGTCGGCGCCACGGTGTAAACGCCGTCGTCCTGCCTGATGGTGAGCTGCTTCTTGACCGCCAGGTCGATCACGGCCGCGGCGAATGTCTTGTCGTCAAACGACATTTTGCGCAGGAAGCGCACGGCGGCCGGCGAGAAACCCTGCGGCGGCTCATACAGCGGCATGATCGTGCCCGCCGCCGGGTCGCGTCCGACAGCCACCCAAACGATGAAGTAATAGAGAAAAACGATCGCGAATCCGCCGAGCCCTGCAAGGACCGCGCGGTTGTCTTCGAGGAAGTCGTGCGTCTTCTGCTCGCGGGTAGGCTCCGGCAAATAGCCCTTGGGGAACGCGACAACGATGGTGAGACCCTCGTGTGCGTTGAATGGGCGCGTTGTGGTAAAGGTCGGGTCGCCGGAATCGTCGGCCGCGGTTGTGAACGCCTTCTCCTTCGAACTCTGATCTCCCGTGTATCCGTCGAGCTTGAGCGCGCTGCGCGGGACCGCAGCGGGCAGGTGAACGGTCGCCGAAGCCTGGTCAATCGGGAACGCCCAGCCGTTGCCGGTGACGTTCCAATAGAGCTCGTCGTGATCGGGGAAGAACCCGATCTCGCGCGTGACGGCATAGGTCAGCACGTAAGCGTGTTCGCCGATCTTCACCAGCGTGTCCTTGCCGCCGAGATACACGCGCACGCCGTTGGAGAGCGACTCGCTGTGCCATGGCTCGGCTTTGCCGTCGCGCCTGGCGGCCATCACGGTGAAGCGGACGTTGAAGTGATTGCCCCACTGGTCGCGGTACTGCGTCGGAAAATCGCGATAGATGCCGTGCTTGATCTCCTCGCCCTGGGCGCGCACGCGGATGGATTCATGCACCAGCAGCGACGCGTCGGCCTGCACGGTGATGTCGCTGTGATACGCGAGGATGCGTTCATCATCCTCCTGCGCCCACGCCCCCGCCGCCAGCAGTACGATTGCAAGTACGTGCACGAAAGTCCGCATGCGTGCCTCCTCAGCGCGCGGATTGTAACGCGAAACGGGAGCGGTGGCGGTAATTAGAACGGGGCCAACTGCCCCGCAGTGGGCTCCGCTCAACAGTACCAGGGCTCGGTCAGGTAAGGGATGGTGGCGCGGGCGGCGATGGCGGGGGCGTCCGGCAACGGGATGTCCAGATTGCCTGCTGCGGCTTGGGAGGCCAGCGAACGGACATCCTCAAAAATCTGGCGGCGGCTGAACTTCTGCGCGATTAGGAACTGTACCCGTTGTTCGAGTGCGCGCTGGAGTGCGTCCACGCGCGGGTCCGGATTTGTCCAGCGGTAACAAAGTGCGGCATCGTCAAATCCGCGCAGGCACTCGCGAAATTCCGGCAGCTCGAGCAGCGGGGAGGCGGAGGTAATCAGAAGCCGTAAGCTCCACTGCACCGGCGCCACGTGCTCGACCAGGCCGATGCTGGCGATGGTATCGAGGAGGTCAAGATAGCCTTCCAGGGTAGTCTGCGGCATGAAGGCGACGAACGTCGGCGAGAGCGTCAGGCCGATTTCGCGGAACATTTCTGCGACTCGGAGAAAGTCGGCGCGCGTGTGGCCCTTGGCAAGAAGTCCGAGCACGCGGTCATCCAACGACTCGACCGCGCTGGTGACGAACGCACAGCCCGTGTCGCGCAACACCGGCAGCGCATCCGCGTGTTTCAGCAGGTGCTCGATCTTGATGGTGGCGTCGTAGCTGAGCTGCGGGAACTCCTGATGCAACGCGCGCACGATGGCCAGCGCGTGCGCCGGGCCATTGAAGAAATCCGGGTCGCCGAAGGTGATGTGCTCGGCGCCGGCCGCAACCTGCTGACGGATGTCGGCCAGCACCACCTCCTGCTGCACCACGCGGAACTTTCCTTCGTATACCGGAACGATCGGGCAGTGCCGGCACAGGTGCTTGCAGCCGCGCGACGCCTCCGTATATCCGCAGGTGCGCTCGGAACCGTCGGGCATGGCGAGCCGCGCGTACTGGTGCAGCGGGGGAAGCGACTGACGTTCGGGCAGGATGAATTCCAGCTTGTCCAGGCGCACCGGCGGCGACGATGGTTGCCCCACCCTTGTCTCGCCCGTCTTTGGCGAGACAGGGTGGGGATTTGCGATGCCTTCCACGAACTCCACTAGCGCCTGTTCAAACTCGCCGCCGACGATGAATTCCACGCCGAGCGAGCGCAGCAGGGGCTCGTTCAATGGCGCGTAGAGTCCATAAGCCGCCAATCGCGCCGAAGGATTTACTTCCCGCACTCGTGAAATCAGCGGCGCCGAGATACGTGTCGCCGTATGCATGGGTAAATAAAACGCCAGCACATCGGCGCGCAACACCGCCGCTTCGCTCAACTTATGTTGGGTGGTGTCGGCACACTCGACCTCGAAGCCGGCGCGGTGCAGCCAGGCCGCGGGCGACGCCAGGCCGAACGGCTGGCGCCCAAGTTCATAGGTCGAGATGAGCAGCACGCGCATAGAGGACGAGAGCGGCTCATGGCGCAAGGCTCATGGCTGATGAAGGATGGCCTATGGCTTTGATTTGCGTCACTTGCCGACGTGATTCATCGTACTACGGGGCGGCCTTGCCTGGGACCGGCCGAGGGCGGCCGCTGCCGAACCAGCGGCGCTACAATCTGTGCGTGAGCAAACTGCTGGCCCTGTTCCCGCTCGACGTCGTCCTGTTTCCCGACGCGCCCCTGCCGCTGCACATCTTCGAGCCCCGCTACAAGGAGATGATTCGCGACCTTCTGGAATCGCGCGAGTCCTTCGGCGTGGTGCGCACATCAGGCAGCGGGATCGAGCAGGTAGGCTGCACGGCGGAGATCGTCGCCGTCGCCAAGCAATACGAAGACGGCCGCATGGACATCGTCACCGAAGGCCGCCAGCGCTTCGAGATTGTGCAGGTGGATATGGGCAAAACCTACCTGCGAGCCGAGGTGCTGTACATCGTCGATGAACCCGATCACCCGCTGTCGGAAGACATCGCGCGCCTGCTGGAAATGCAAAAGGAAATGCTGGAACTGTTGGGCGCAAACGCCGAAGTGCCGGACGCCGACGATCGTCAACTGACGCTCACCATCGCCGCCGCGATGCCCTTCGACCTGGAGATGAAGCAGAAGCTGCTCGCGTCGCGCTCCGAGCCGCAGCGGATGAAGGCGCTCATCGAGTACTACGAAAAGATACTGCCCTCATTGCGGCGCGCCGTCAAAGCGCGGCACAAAGCGGGCGGCAACGGGCACGTGTGAAAGAACGTATTCCGTATTCCGTATTCCGTATTGCGAAGTCTGGATTCCGCAGGGTAAGCAGAGGCCCCGAAATACGGAATACGAAATACGAAATACAACCTATCCCAACTGATCGATCTTCGCGGCCAGGATAAAGTCACTCTCCGTCAGGCCATCTACTTTGTGCGTCCAGATGGTGATTTCCGCTTTGCCCCAGGTGAGGAGGATGTCGGGGTGATGTCCCTGCTGCTCGGCCACCTTGCCGACGCGGTTGACGAATGCAAGCGCCTTAAGAAAATCGGGGAATTCGAAGCGCCGGTGCAAATGGTGTCCTTTGACGACCTTCCACCCGGGCAGCTTCTTCTTCAGTGCCGACAGTGCCGCACCCTTCAGTGCCGGGACGTCCCCGCGACACGGTACACAGGTCTTGCTTGCCAGTTTCGACATGTTTTTCTCCTGACGAGCATTAGAGGCAGAATAAAGGAATAAGGATGCGCGATCGATGGCGGTAGGTCGTAGGCGGTAGGTCGCAGGTCGGATGAAGGGGGCCGATTCCGGGCTTCCAGGCCGACCTACGACTTGCGACCTACTACCTACGCGCGTCTCTACTGCACCATCTTTGCAATGTGGACCTCGAAGCCCGTCTTCGGCAGCAGCGAGGTCAGCTCGAAGACGCGATAGCCGTCGCCGGTGATTTCGGTTTGGCGGAACACGCCGGGCTCGGTTTCCGACACCTCGCGCTTTCCCTCCAGCGAATCCACGAACGATTGCGCGGCCGCAACATCGACTTTGCTGTAGGCGATGCGCGTCGTCATGGCTTCAGCGGCGTAAGAGCGCACCAGCTTCGGCCAGTAACGTTCGAGCAACTGCGGGCTGGCGAAGATGTCGGCCCAGACGATTTGTCCGTTCACCGCGGCAACGACTCCGACCGCATTTTTCGCGCGCAGCTCGGCAATCAGGCTCTTGTATTCGCGCGTGACCGGTTCGGCGATCTTGTCCACTTCCTTCTGTACGGCATCATTTCCCATCACGCGCGCATAAGAAGTCGTGCCGCGCAGTCCGCCAGCTACTCCCGCGGACATGCCTGCTACCGGCGCCGCGGCTGCCGCGACTTCCACCGCCTCATTCGCGCTCGAACGCACCGAATCCCACACCGCCTGCTGGTCCTTCTTCGCCATGGCTTCCCGGCGGACGCTCGGCTGTGCCATCTGTGCGCCCATGCTCTTGAACTCATTCGTCGCGCCGGTCCAGCGCCCGGGCTCGACGCAGAAAACGCCCAAGTCCACCGGGTCACTGTGCGGTGGAATGATGCGGTCCTTGGCAATGACGCGGTCCTGCTTGCCGCCGGTGACGATTTCGCCCGCCAGCAGCAGCAGCGGCCGGTCGGAATTGTTGAGCAGCACCAGATTGTTGACCTGCGGCCCGCGCACCTGCGGCCGGCCTTGCGGACGCCGGATCATCATCGGCAGTTGCCCGGCTTCGGTGACAATCACCTCACCCGACCGCACCCCTTCGTCGAGCGTGAGGAACCAGGAGGCATCGCGCGCGCTCGCCGCGACAATGGGAAACACCGTCAGCTTGCCCTGGCTGATCGGGGCAAGCACCTTGTAACGCGGGACCATGCCGGCGGTGGCCAGCAACGGCGTCAGGCAGAGCAGAAAAAGACCTGCAAGTTTACGGAACATGGACGTTCTCCTTCAGGGGGAGCGAATCGCTAGCCGCTCCCGAGAGAAGAACGGGACCGCAGCGTGGCCTTGCAGAAAAAATCTCCGGCGCCGGTTGGGTTCGCAATCTGGTACGATTCGCCCGTCTTGAGCATGGGCGGGACACAGGCATCGGGGCCGCGCGCGATTCTGGCCGGGCTGGAATCGCTGGTCGGCGAACTCTACGAGCGCAGCGGAGCGGCCCGGTACGACTTGCCGCGCGCCGATTTCGTGGCGGCGCTGGAGCAGGTGGTCCGCAAGTACGTTTCCGATGCCGGCGATCCGCGGCGGACCTCGGAGTTTCTGGCCGGCTTGCGCGTGGAAGAACTTGCGCTTGCCCGGGCCTGCGCCGCCGGCAACGAAAAAGCGTGGGAGGAGTTCCTGACCCGCTACCGCGAGCGCCTGTTCGACTCCGCGCGCGCCATCACCAAGGACGATGCCACCGGGCGCGAACTGGCGGACTCGCTCTACGCCGACTTGTACGGAACCAACACGCGCGACGGGCAACGCGTCTCGAAATTGGCTTCCTATTACGGGCGCGGTTCGCTGGAAGGCTGGTTGCGCTCGGTGCTGGCGCAGGAATTCGTAAATCGTTACCGCTCGCATCGGCGCACGGTCAGCCTGGAAGAGAAGGAAGAAGACGGAGTGCAGTTCGCGGCGGCGCCCGTCGAACCACAAACGTCCGCGGACCCGAGGCTCGATGCAGCGACCGATGCGGCGCTGGCGTCCCTGGGCGCCGAAGAGCGATACATTCTGGCGTCTTATTTTCTCGATGGCAGGACGCTGGCGGAAATCGCGCGCACCCTCGGGGTTCACGAATCCACCATCAGCCGCAAGGTGGAGAAATTCACCGCTGCGCTGCGCAAGAAAACCCTGGACGAGTTGGCGGCACGCGGCATGAGCCGGCGCCAGGCGCAGGAGGCGCTGGACGCCGACGTTCGCGACCTGCGCGTGGATGTTCGCGCGCGCTTGGCGCAAGATACGGCAGCGGCGCCGTTCTTAGAGAGTAAGAGGCGAAAGCAGTGAACCAGATTCCCGAATCCGCGCGGCGGCGCATGCAGGCACAAACGGCCGGCGACCATCCGGACGCCGACCTGCTGGCCGCATTCGCCGAGCACACGCTCGCCGGCAACGAACGCGAACGCGTGCTGTCGCACCTGGCTGCGTGCACCACCTGCCGCGAGGTTGTGTCGCTCGCCATGCCCGAGCAGTCGGACGCGGAGGTGGTCGCGCCGGCGGCGCACGCCTGGTTTCGCTGGCCGATGCTGCGCTGGACGGCGGTGGCGGCGACGGTGGTAGTGGTCTGGGCGGCAGTGTCGGTGCTGGCGCCCCGCAAGCAGAACCAGGAAGTCGCGGCGCCCGTGGTAGAGAGTGTTCCGGCGGCCAAGACAGCCGAGGCTCCAGTGTTGCAGGGGTCAGTCGAAAAAAAGGAAACTCCGCCGCCAAACTCCGAGAAGAAATTTGCGGCGAGGGACGAATCCAGGCAGCGTGCCGATTCCGCAGTAGCTGCCAATCAACCGAAGACTCAGGCACTACCGTCGGTCGCCGAATCGCGCAATGCACAGATGGCCGACAAAGTTACCGCCGCCGAACAACCGGCAAAGCCGCTGGAAGCGGAAAGTGCGAAAACAAAAGCAATGAAGGTGCAGGGCGCGAAGGAAGAAAACGCGCGCAAGGATGCATTGACACTGGATGCGGCAGCTTCCAAGGGCGCAGTCTCTGGCGGCATTGCTGGAGGTGTGGTACGTGAGAACGTCGCGGTCACGGCCCAAGCTGCACCGGCTGCTCCTCCGCCTGCAACTCAGAATGAAGCGGTGAATGTGAAGAGGCAGACGGCTCCGTTGGGCGGACTTAGGGCCGGAGCGCCGATGGTTCTTTCGAAAGCGGGCAGAGTGGAAGAAGGAGCTGTACGGTGGCGTGTCTCGTCAACCGGCGCCGTGGAACGATCGAGCGACGGCAAGTCGTGGGTGAAAGTTGAGATCGATCCCGGCGCGACCTTCCGCGCATTGTCGTCCAACGGCGGCGACCTGTGGGCCGGAGGCACGGGCGGCGCACTCTTCCACAGCGCCGACGCCGGCCGTAGCTGGTCGCGCGTGAAAGTCGGCGACGAGGGGATGTGGGTGACAGATGCAATCACCGCAGTCGATTTCCCGAGCCCGCGCAATGGTTTCGTGACCACCGCATCCGGTGCGATATGGGCCACACAAGACGCCGGTCGGACCTGGCAGCGCCGCCAGTAGCCGCTCGCTATTCCGCGACTTTCTCCCTCCCGGGCTCATCTTCTTTATACTTCTCAGTTCACCAGGAGCGAGGATGGAGCGACGGATTCGGAAGACCGCGGTGCGCTTGCTTGCCATGATTGCTGTTGCGCTGCTGTGCAGCGCGGCGTCGGCCCAGGATGTTCCCACGCAGGACTTCGGCGCCACCGCGCTGGCACAGATGTTCCCGCGCCTGCGCACTACTGCCCGCCTGTTGCACACGACCGCCCATCCCGACGACGACGACGGCAGCATGCTGGTCTATGTCGCGCGTGGCCGCGGCGTGCGCACGGTCATGCAGACGCTCAATCGCGGCGAAGGCGGCCAGAACAAGTTCGGCGCCGAATTGTTCGACGAGTTGGGCGTCCTTCGTACCCTGGAACTGATGGAAGCGGACCGCTTCTACGGTGTCGAGCAGCGCTTCACCCGCGTAGTTGACTTTGGCTTCTCCAAGAACGGTGACGAGACTTTCCAGAAATGGGGCGGACACGATGGGGCCCTGGCCGATATCGTGCGCGAGATCCGGCGCTTCCGTCCCGACGTGATCGTCTCCCGTTTCGACGGCAGCGGACGCGATGGTCACGGCAATCACCAGGCCTCCGGCATCCTCTCGCGCGAGGCGTTCAAAGCCGCCGCCGACCCGGCACGTTTTCCCGAGCAGATCCGCGAAGGACTTCTGCCCTGGCAGGCGAAGAAGCTCTACATCGGCAATACGCCGCAGAACGAAGCCACGCTCAAGCTCAACGTCGGCGCCTACGATCCTGTCCTCGGCATGTCGTACGCGCAGTATTCTGTCGAAGGCTTGAAGTACCAGGCTTCGCAGGGTGTTGGCGGCTTCAATGCCGCCCCGGGCGATATCTTCCGTAACTACAAGCTGGCGGTGTCCACCGTCGGGCAGCGCCAGACTGAAGGTGATTTCTTCGATGGCATCGACGTCACGCTTCCCGGGTTGGCTGCGCGTTTAGGCAGTGACGAATCCAAAGCGCCGTTCCTCCGCCCAACGCTCACGCAAGCCGACAAGCTGGTCGAGCAGGCGGCTGCGGCGTTTCGACCCAATGACACCGCAGCGATTGCCCCGGCGCTCGTCGCCGCGCTCCAGCAGTTGCGCGATGCGGCCCGCCAGCTCGAACCGCTCCAGATCGCGCCCGCCGCCAAGGCCGAGGTGCTGAGTGAACTTCAGGAGAAGCAGCGGCAATTTGCTGAAGCCATCAACCTTGCGATGGGCACGACTTTGCTCGCATCCGCGGACTCTCCCAATCCGCAGACCGGCTTTGGATTTTTCCGGCAGGAAGAAACATTCCTTCTCGCAGTTCCCGGCCAGACCTTTACCGCCACTGCACGCCTGTACAACCGCAGCAAGCTGCCCATCGAAGTGCGCGACATACAACTCGTCGCGCCCGCCGGATGGAAAGTCGAAAAGCTGAAGGCGGAAGGCTCGAAGCTGGAAGCCAACCAGCAGGCCTCCGCGCAATTCCGCGTCACCGTGCCCGCCGACGCGCAGTACACGCGTCCTTACTGGCATCGCGACGATCCGCAGGAAGCCGTGTACAAGATTGACCAGCCGCAATACGCGACCATGGCGCTGCCGCCCTGGCCTCTGCACGCGCGCGCGACCTACGCGCTCGGCGATGGCGAGAGTGAGATCGAGTCGGTCGTGCAGACAAAATACGTCGACCCTGCCAACGGCCAGACGCAGCGTCCGCTCGCCGTCGCGCCTCCGGTGTCGGTCTCGCTGGAACCCGCGTTGCAAGTGATCTCTACGCACCTCACCGGTACGGCGGAGGTAGTGGTCGGCGTGCGCAACAACGTGAACGGGGCAGCGCAGGCGAACGTGAAATTGCAGGCGCCGCCGGGTTGGCGAGTAGCGCCCGCATCTCAGCCGGCCCAGTTCGCCAGCGGAGGCGAGTTCAAGGACTTCCGCTTCACCGTTACTCCGCCGGCGTTGAAGGAAGGCGCCTACGACCTGAACGCTGTGGTGGATTATGACGGCAAGAGCTACAGCGAGGGCTTTACAACGATCGGCCATCACGATATCGGCGAGTTCAACTACTACCGCCCCTCGCGGCAGCGCATTAGCGCGGTTGAGGTGAACGTTCCCAAGGGGATCCAAGTCGGCTACATCATGGGCGCGGGCGACGACATTCCGGCGGTGCTGCAACAGGTCGGCGTCAACCTGCATATGATCACCCCCGCTGAATTGGCTTCCGGCGATCTCAGCCGCTTTCACACCATTGTCGTCGGCATCCGTGCCTACGACGTCCGCACCGACATCCGTCAGTTCAACCGCCGCCTGCTGGAGTATGTCAGCAACGGCGGTACGCTGCTCGTGCAGTACGTCGCTGCGACCCGCGCATTTAATGACGGCCACTACGCGCCATTCCCGATGACGCTCAGCAATGAGCGCGTCACCGTGGAAGAGGCGCCGGTCAGTATTCTCGATGCCGCCAATCCGATCTTCCACACGCCCAACCGGATCACCGGGCGCGATTTCGACGGCTGGGTGCAGGAGCGCGGCCTCTACTTCGCCGGCCAGTGGGACGCGCAATTCAAGCCACTTTTGGAGTCGCACGATCCCGGCGAGCCGCCGCGGCAAGGCGGGTTGCTGGTCGCGCACTACGGCAAGGGACTGTACATTTACACCGGCTATGCGTTCTTCCGCCAGGTTCCTGCGGGACTACCCGGCGCGGTGCGGCTGTTCGTGAACCTGGTGAGCGCATCGTCGGCGCCGGTGGACAAGGCCGCTCACTGATGGACCGCGACCGCGAGCTCGTCCGCGGCGTCGGACTGCTCAACGCCACCACGCTGAACATGATCGACATGATCGGCGTGGGCCCGTTCATCACCATTCCGCTCATTGTCGGCGCGATGGGCGGTCCGCAGGCGATGCTGGGATGGATCCTCGGCGCCGTCTTCGCCCTGTGCGATGGATTGGTCTGGGCGGAACTCGGCGCTGCCATGCCGGGCTCCGGCGGTTCGTACCGTTACCTGCAGCAGATTTACGGTCCCGGCAAGCTCGGCCGCTTGATTTCTTTCCTCTTTATCTGGCAGCTTTCGTTCAGCGCGCCGCTTTCCATCGCCTCCGGATCGATCGGCCTCGCCCAGTACGCAACTTACTTCTGGCCGGGCCTGGAGCATACCTTCGGCGCCCGCGTGCTCACGCTGAATCTTCCTCTGCTGGGGACGCTTGAGGTGCGCGTGGCCGCGACCGCCGCCACTTTCCTCGCCATCGGCGTGCTCGTGACCGCGGTTTTTCTGCTCTATCGCCGCATCACCGCCGTCGCACGCGTCGCGAACTTTCTCTGGGTCGGCGTGATCGGCACTGTCGCCTGGGTGATCTTCGCCGGGCTCACTCACTTCAGCGCCGCGCGTGCCTTCAGCTTCCCGCCCAACGCGTTCCACCTCTCGCACGAATTCTTCATGGGTATGGGCGCGGCGATGCTGGTCGCGACCTATGATTATTGGGGTTATTACAACGTCTGCTTCCTCGGCGGCGAAATCAAGGACCCGGGCCGCACCATTCCGCGCGCGTTGATTCTCTCCATCCTGCTGGTGGCGTGCATTTACATCGTCATGAACATCTCGATTCTGGGCGTAATCCCATGGCAGGAACTGGACGCTGCGGCCAAGGCCGATACTTCGCGCTTTTACATCATCTCGACCATGATGGAGCGCGTGTACGGGCCGGTTGCCGCCGCCATCGTGACCGTGCTGATCATGTGGACGGCCTTCGCTTCCGTCTTTTCGCTGTTGCTCGGCTACTCGCGCGTGCCCTTCGCCGCCGCGCAGGATGGAAACTACTTCCGCGCTTTCGCCGCCGTGCATCCGCGCTATCACATCCCGCACGTTTCCTTGATCGTGCTCGGTGCCGCCGCGGCGTGCGCCTGTTTCCTCAGGTTGCAGGACGTGATTGCCGCGCTGGTCGTGATCCGCATCATGATCCAGTTTCTGTTCCAGACCGTCGGCGTGATGATTCTGCGCGTGCGCCGCCCCGACCTGCCGCGCCCCTTTCGCATGTGGCTGTACCCTTTGCCGGCGCTGCTGGCGACCTTCGGATTCCTGTTCGTCGCCTTTGAGCGCAAGAATTTCCAGAAAGAAATCCGTTACGCCGCCGTGATTCTCGTTGCCGGCGTCCTTATTTACCTGTTCCGTGCCGCGCGCCGCCGCGAATGGCCCTTCGCCCATGCATCTTCCTGAACAGTTGCGTAACGCGGTCGCCGACGAAATTGCCGCGGTGGATCGCGCCGCACTGTCTCGTGCGACGGGGCAACTCTCGGACCGCTACCGCGCCGGCAAGTTTTCGGGAGCGATTGCCGGACCAGCGGACCGCGCCGCTTACCTTGCCACGCGCCTGCCCGCAACCTACGCGGCCAATATCGCCGTCTTCCGCGAACTTACCGCTCGGGTGCAGACGCCGGTGCGCTCGCTGCTTGATTTGGGTGCGGGGCCGGGTACGGCGATGTGGGCCGCGGCGGAAGCCCTGCCCGACATCGAAAGATTTTCCGCCGTCGAGCGCGATCCGGCGTTAATGGAGGTCGGCAGGCGCCTCGCCGCCAGGAGCGGAAATGCGGCGCTGCAGCATGCAAATTGGATACAAGCCGACTTTCGTGCTCTGCCAGATCTTGCGGCCCACGATGTTGTCGTCCTGTCCTACGCGATGGGTGAGTTGCAAGATCCGCTCGCGGCCGTCCGCTCGGCCTGGCAACTCGCCCGGGTTGCGCTCGTTTTAATCGAGCCGGGAACCCCGCGCGCTTTTGACGCCGTCCTACGTGCGCGCGATCTGCTCATCGAATCAGGCGCCCAGATCGCGGCGCCCTGTCCTCATCACAAGGCGTGTCCGCTCGCCGTCCGCAATGACTGGTGTCACTTCAGCGTGCGCCTCGAACGCACCTCCGAGCATCGAAGGTTGAAGGGCGGAGACCTGGGTTACGAAGACGAGAAGTTCTCGTACCTGATCGCGAGCAAGGTCGCGGGGAATCAGGCAAGCGCCCGCATCGTCCGTCACCCGCTCAAGCATTCGGGGCACGTCAAGCTGGAGCTATGTACTCCCGACGATTTGCAGCGGCCAACCATCACCAAATCGCAGAAGGAGCTTTATCGCGCCGCTCGTAAGGCAGAGTGGGGCGACGAATGGCCGCCACTGCACGAAACTTAACTGGCGCGGAGACCGTATCCCATCATTCTGTCTCTCGCCGCACGACCAAAGGAGTTTATGGACCGGGGTGCGCTCTTCGTTGCCGTAATTCCGCCGCTCGCCATTGGCGTGATCCTATATGAGTTCGCAGGTTCGCCTTGGGATGCGATGCGCATCACGGGCCTCGTACTCGTCGCATTTGGCTTGTTGATGCTGACCGTTGCCCGCTTCCAACTCGGCAACGCGTTTTCGGTGACGCCGCAGGCGCGCATGCTGGTCACGCGTGGAATCTACAGCCGGGTGCGGAACCCAATCTACGTGTTCGGCACCGTCGTCATCGTAGGGCTGATCTTTTATTTCCGTGTGCCCATCTTTCTGCTTGTGCTGCTCATTCTGGTTCCCATGCAGGTTCTTCGCGCCCGTGCGGAAGCGAGAATATTGGAGCAAACCTTCGGCGACGATTACCGGCGATATAAGGGTTCCACTTGGTTCTAACCACCGCTGCCAATGGCAGTGGGACCTGCGGATGTAATATGCGTCGTCTGTTTTGCCTGTGCTAGATTGAGCGTGCGGGCCCGTAGCTCAGCTGGTTAGAGCAGGGGACTCATAATCCCTTGGTCCCAGGTTCGAATCCTGGCGGGCCCACCAGGGTTCTCAAGCAATAGGTTGCCGTTGACTCGCGGCGCGAAGAACGTCCCCATCCTCCACCGAACCTGGGCGGCGGGATAAGGCAACGCCAATCCCAATCAGCCGGCAGTGACGCCCGCTGGGGTCAACTTGATTTCTTCGGTCGCAACCGATGCAGCTTGGAGTGCTTGCCGCAGGTCCGAAATAAGGTCTTCCACGTCCTCGATGCCAACCGAGTACCGTACCAGGCCATCGCTGAAACCGGCGGCGCGACGGTTTTCGGCCGACATGCTTGCGTGCGTCATGGACGCGGGATGCTCGATCAGCGTCTCGACACCGCCGAGCGAGACCGCCAGCGTCGCCACGCGCACGTGATCCATCAATCGGCGGCCCGCCTCCAGGCCGCCCTTCAGATCAAAGCTGATCATGGAGCCGAAGCCACTCATCTGCCGCTTCGCGATCGCGTGTTGCGGATGGGATTCCAGGCCGATGTAGAGGACCGTTTCCACTTCCGGCTGCTTTTCCAGCCAACCGGCGATCTGCATTGCATTCTGTTGTGCCCGCTCCACGCGAACGCCCAGCGTCTTCAGTCCGCGCAGCACAAGAAACGCCTGGTGCGGGTCCATGTTGCAACCCATGCCGATCATTACCGAGCGCAGGCGTTTGTATATGGACTTCTCTTTCGCGATCAGCAGGCCGCCGACAACGTCAGCGTGGCCGTTGATAAACTTCGTGACCGAGTGCAGTGAAACATCGGCGCCGAGATCGAGCGGAGTCTGCAAATACGGGCTGGCGAACGTGTTGTCCACCACCACCAGGCATCCGTGTTCGTGCGCAATCTTCGAGACGGCTTCGACGTCCGTCACTTGCATCGTAGGGTTCGACGGCGTCTCAATGTAGACGACCTTCGTGTTCGGGCGAATGGCAGCCCGGACCTGCTCCAGATCGGATGTATCGACGAAGCTTGCTTCCACGCCGAAGCGAGAAAATTCTTTTTCCACCACCACGCGGCTGGGGCCGTATACCGACGCCGTGCTTACCATGTGCACGCCGGCGCCCAACAAGGCCATGTACACGGTCGTGATCGCGCCCATGCCGGAGCTGGTGGCGATTGCACCGCAACCATGTTCCAACTCAGCGACGTTCTCCTCGAGCGCGCGAATGGTCGGATTGCCGATGCGGGTGTAGATGTACCCCTCTTCCTCGCCGGCGAACAGCGCCGCGCCGTGTTCGGCGTTTTGAAATGCGAAGGTGGAGCTTTGATAAATGGGAACGTTAACCGCGCCGGTTGGATCGGCTTTGTATCCCGCATGGATCAGCTTGCTGTTGATTCCGAGGTGCTTGGTTTCCACAGAGGAACCCTCCGCATTATGTGAACCTCCGAGTCTCTGGCACAACGACGCACCGCACAGTGATGGATAGCACAGGGTTCGGTGACGTGGGACGCCTGGCGCGGCCGGCGCCAGCACGAGTGCCGACGCGCCGACCGCGACAGGCACGGGCTTCTCCTCCGCCGGGCAGATCACACACGTGCGTGATCTGATTCCTTGAGCCGCGCCGCGCAACGGAGTACAGATAGAGTGCCGGGATGCGAACGCCTGCGTTCGCAATGCCTTGTGGGAGGTTACACATGTCACGTCACCGCATACCGCGGTCCACGCTTAAGCTTTTCGCCGTCATCGTCCTTATCCTGATCAGCGTCAGTTACGTTTTGAGCCAGGGGCCGGGTGTCCAGATCAACGCAACTGCTCTGGCTCGATTCCGTCCGCTTCCGGCGACGATGGACTCACCGGGCAACCCTGCCACTCCGCCGAAGGTGAAACTCGGCCGCGTGCTGTACTACGAAACGCGCCTCTCCGCGAACCAGAAAATATCGTGCAATACCTGTCACCCGCTCGACGCCTACGGCGCCGAATCGAAGCCCGTCTCCACCGGATACAAGAACCAGAAAGGCACGCGCAATGGGCAAACTGTTTACAACGCTGCGGGACATTTTGTGCAGTTCTGGGATGGGCGGGCCCCGACCGTCGAGGAACAGGCAAAAGGACCCGTGATGAATCCGGTCGAAATGGGGATGCCTTCTGACACCGCCGCCGTCCGGATGCTGAAGTCCATTCCGGAATACGCGACGCTCTTCCAGGAAGCCTTCCCCAACGAACCCGATCCCGTCACGTTCAACAACATGGCGTTGGCGATTGGAGCGTTCGAGCGCGGACTGGTGACTCCGTCGCGTTGGGATGCACTCCTCGGGGGCGACCAGTCGGCCCTGACGGACGCCGAGAAATCGGGCTTCAACACATTTGCCGCGACCGGCTGCCAATGGTGCCACTACGGTCCGTCTGTGGGTGGAGCGTCGTACCAGAAGCTCGGCGTGATGAAACCTTGGCC
>Ga0097691_1000824_pt1 | contig 24938 bp, 28 predicted proteins | sample NGESurdeep072012_8_FD_72858 | JGI IMG/M metagenome (GOLD analysis project Ga0097691, IMG submission 72858) | Arctic peat soil microbial communities from Barrow, Alaska - NGEE Surface sample 210-1 deep-072012 | ecosystem: Environmental > Terrestrial > Soil > Wetlands > Peat ... | reverse complement strand
CCGCGGCCGCAGCCGCCATCAGGTTTAGTCTCATCAAAGCGTGATCCCCTTCAAGGGTCGGGCCGGCCCCGCGGGATGTACCACAGATGGACTGCCGATTGTGCCCCACCACGGCACGGCTAAGACGAGTCCATACTGAGTCTTTAACAAGATGTGACCCCCTTGCAATGAGCTGTTTGCCTCGACGTTCGCTGAAGCATGGGCACCACCTGTCCTTTCCACTCTTGTTAAGCGGCCCCGGGTCGGCTTCGTGGACAGTCACCCGCAGTCGGAAACGACACCCACGAATTACTGAGCGATCGCTCAGAAGTGCCGCATGGAGCGACTAGCAGAGCCGTCAAACGCTTGCAGACCGCGCGATCGCTCAGGCAATCAGGGCAGATCGCTCAGCATGGCGCCGCAGGGGTCACACGCTCTGGACCTGCCCGGGGTTGGTGAGGGTACCTGCGACGAAGACCTGCGCGAAACGCTCCGATGGCCGAGCGCTTTGGTGAGCGGGAGGGTCCCTAGGGTGGGCGAGCTCCGCCCGTCGTCAGAGGGCGGGCAGCTGCGATGCAATCTCGCGGGCTGCCGGTACGAGCGCCGGCAGGAACTCAAGCAGCAGCTCCACGTCGGCCCGGTAGGCCGGCGCCGCTGTGGACAGCGCTGCCAGCGCCGTCCCGTTGGCGGACTGGATGGGAACCCCGATCGCCCTGATGCCGGCTTCGTGCTCCTGGTCAGAGATTGCGTGGCCCCGGGCGCGGACACTGGCGATCTCCTCCCGGAACTTCTCCCGGTCGGTGATCGAGTTAGGGCCTTCGCGGGTCAGAGCCAGGTTTTCAACCAGGTCTGCGCGCAGCGCCCGCGGGGCGAACGCGACCAGGCACTTGCCCATGGCAGTGCAGTGCAGCGGGCCGCGACGCCCCGGCTCGTCGATGACACTGACCTGCTGGGGCCCCTGCGCCAGCCCCCTGTGCCCGGTGGCAGGGTCGACTCCAATGAGCTCGTGGGTTGCGCTGCAGAGGCCGGACACGGCGGAAAACACCCACACAGCGACTGGTGCAGCTCGTCCCGGACGAAATGCACCGGTACTGAACCCGGCTGGCTAGACGCCGCCACTGCCCAAACCGCCGGTTTTGGGCGGTGACCTAGACGATGATCGCGCAAGGCTCGGCCTGAGGCCGTGCTCAGTCGGAAGTCGATGGCAGGCTCCGTCGGGTAATGATGACGAGAGGATGCCCTGAGTTGGTCAATCGAGCTCGCGCCGCTGCTCCGGGACGAACTTCCTGAGAAGCTCGATCTCTTTCTTCAGCTCGATCATCTTGAGCTCACGTCCGACGGTCAGCCGCTCGTACCGCTGAAGATCTGCCAGCCCGTCCAGCTCCCGGGCTTGCTGCTCGGCGGTCTCCCTCCGGGCCTGCATCTGTTTGCTCACATGGCGGCCGGCGGCGAACACGCCAAGCACGCTTCCGCTGATATCGCGGTAGACCGCGGCGTTGTATCGGACTTCCACGAGGGTTTCGTGCGCCGCCGGCGAGGGCGACATCCCCACCGCCACCCGCATCCGAAAACTTTTCGCCCACCCCAGCCCCCCGACCAACTTGGTCCACACCTGCCCGTAACTGGACTGCGTCGGCGCCAGCGCGGACAAGTCAACGCCGGGACCGGAAACCTGTGAGTAGCAACGCCGGCACGGCTTCGCGTGACTCTTCGCGTGGCCAGCCCCCTTACCGCCGTCGAACAGAGCGTCCGCCGGTGTCGGTGGACGGACGTAGCCTCACGTCTCCAAGTAAGGAGCGGGGCCCCAGTGGGCGCGACAGACAACACGAGGCTCCCCGCCATCCATCCCTGGTCGCCGGAGATGAACCATGCTGCACGCTACCGCTCTGACCGGCCTCACGCCCCGAACTTTCACCCCCGCCCAGATGGCCGCCATCGGGTATCTGGCGAGATACCAGGGGGGCACGTTCGACCTTTACGCCCGCCACCTGCGCGAGTGGTTTGCCTGGTGTGAAGGCCAGAACCTCGACCCACTCACCGGACCCACCCGCACGCACGTCGAGCTCTACACCCGCCACAGGATGACCGACCTCGGCAACTGCGTATCCACCATCTCCAACAACATGTCGGCGATCAAGGGGTTCTTTCGGTTCGCCGTGATCGACGGCCTCATCGAACGCAACCCCGCCGAGCACGCCAACGTGCCCAAGGTTCACCACGACGAGTCGAGATTGCTCGGACTGGACCGACTCGAGCTTGGCAACTTCATCGCCACGGCCCGGGACCTGTCCCCGCAGCACTCCGCCCTCGCGCATCTCTTGTCCTTCCTTGGCCTGCGCGTCTCTGAAGCCTGCGCCGTACAGATTGAGGACTTTGCCGATACCGAACGCGGCCATCGCGTCCTGCACTTGGTCGGGAAGGGCAACAAACCGGCCACCATGCCGCTCACCGCTCCGGTGATCGGTGCGATGGAGCTCGCCCAGGGCGAGCGCACTGCTGGTCCGCTGCTGGTCAAGAGGAAGGACGGGACGCAGCTTGACCGCAGCAACGCCGCCGCAATGGTCGCCACCATCTGCCGGCACGCCGGGATCACGAAGCAGATCTCGCCGCACTCTCTGCGCCACTCCATGATCACCAATGCCCTTGACGCGGGGGTGCCCTTGCGTGACGTGCAGATCGCCGCCCGCCACGCCGACCCCAGGACCACCGTCGGGTACGACCGGGCCCGCGAGAACCTCGACCGGCACGCGATCCACGCCCTGACGGACTACCTCGCCGGCGCCTGCTGACCCGCTTCCGGCCGGGCCTCAAGGAAGGTGGCTGCATCCTCGACGTCTCCCCGCGGCGGTCTCCCAGTGTTGGACACCCTGACGAAGACGAACCCGGGCCGCGGACTCGCGCGATCCCTCGGGCCCGCAACACCCAGAAGTCTTCGTGCCTAACCAGGGACCATCCAACGGTCAGCCAGCGGGTCTGCTCATGGGCCGAAGAGGTCGGGGGCTCTAAAATCGGCGGATGCGTAACTTCACCATGACGGAGCAGGTCCGTGACTATGCCGCCGCTCGCAGCAGCTGGCCACCCGACGAGGTTGTTGAGCGGCTGCGCTCCACGACCCAGGCTCTCGGCGGGGTGGCCGGGATGCAGATCGGCGATGACCAGGGGCAGCTGCTGACCATGATGGCCCGGCTCGTCGGGGCACGTCGTGCGGTGGAGGTCGGCACCTTCACCGGCTACTCCAGCCTGTGCATCGCCAGAGGCCTGGAAGAGTGTGGCTCCCTGCTGTGCTGCGACATCAGCGAGGAATGGACGGCCATCGGGGTTCGCGCGTGGAAGGAGTCGGGTCTGGCTGATCGCATCGAGCTGCGCCTCGGGCCCGCCCTGCAGACGCTGCGCGCCCTGCCGGTCGAGGCAGTTCTTGACCTGGTGTTCATCGATGCCGACAAGACCGGATACGCCGGCTACTGGCAGGAGCTGGTCCCCCGGGTCCGCCCTGGTGGCGTGCTGCTGGTCGACAACGTGCTCTGGAGCGGGCGGGTCATCGACCAGGCCGACACCGATAGCGACACGCAGGCTCTCCGGTCGTTCAACGACGCTGTTGCTCGCGATGACCGGGTCGAGTTCGTGCTGCTGACGGCATTCGACGGGCTCACCATCGCGCGCAAGCTCTAGGACCAGGGGTCGCCGACCGCACGATCGCTCGGATTCCAGCTTCTCCGGTCATCCACAAACACCCATTGTGACAATAACCGAGTGATCACTCAGTTTCCTGCTATTCTGAACTTCCGAGAGGCGGCAACATGTCGTGAACTGAGCGATCACTCGGTTCTGAACGGGAGAGGACCACATGGCCCGGCATGTCGCGGGACGCAGCGACCTCGCAGTGGACGTGCGTACGCGCCGCAAGGACCTAGGCCTGACACAGGTGGAGGTGGCCGAGCTGGCCGGCGTCTCCGACCGGTTCGTGATGGAGCTCGAACAGGGCAAACCCACGGTCCGGCTCGACAAGCTGACAGCGGTGCTTGAGGCGATGGGACTCACCCTGCGGGCCGAGGTACGGCATTGAGCACGCCCCCGTTGCGAACTCCGGACGTGGCCGCACTGACCAAGGTCGGCGCCGCAGACGTCTTCAAACAGGGGCGCCTGGCCGCGCGGCTCATCCGGGACCACGGCACGGTCCGCTTCGAGTACGACCCGCAGTACCTCTGCGCGGGCGGGCCCGCCGTGGCCACGACACTCCCCCTGACCGAAGAGCCCGTGGTGACCGCGCGAGGAGCCGTGCCGACCTACTTCGCCGGGCTGCTGCCCGAAGGTCGCCGGCTCAGCGGTCTGCGAAGGGCGGTCAAGACGTCCGCCGACGACGACCTCACCCTGCTCCTGGCCGTCGGCCTTGACCCGGTCGGCGACGTCCAGATCGTCCCGGCCGGGCAGCACCCAACCCCGGCCGAGCCCCTGATCCGCGTGGACAGAACATTCGAGGAGGTGACCTTCTCCGAGATCCTGGAAGCTGCGGGGGTCATCGACCCGGTGGCGCTGGCGGGAGTGCAGGACAAGGCCTCGGCGCGGATGATCTCGGTTCCCGTCGGCCACGCCGCCAAGCGCTTCATCCTCAAGGTCGACCCCCCCGAGTTCCCCCACGTGGTGGACAACGAGGCCTACTTCATCCGGCGCGCAGCCCGAGCCCACTTCCCGGTTGTCGGCGCGCGAACCGTCCACGATGTCACCGGCCGCCCCGGCCTGCTGGTGGAGCGTTTCGACCGGGTGAACGGCCCCGACGGCCAGCTCGTCGCCTTGGCCGTCGAGGACGGCGCCCAGGTCCTGGGCCTGTACCCGGGGGACAAGTACCGCATCTCCGCTGAAGAGGTGGTCGGCGCCCTCAGCGGAGCCTGCGCGGCCCGCGCGCTCGCCGCCCGGGACATCTTCCGACAGCTCTGCTTCGCGTGGCTCACCGGTAACGGGGACGTCCATGCGAAGAACATCTCCATCCTGGCCACGCCCGCAGGCGAATGGCGCGTCTCCCCCGCCTATGACCTCCCCTCCACGCTGCCATATCGCGATCACACCCTCGCGCTGACAATGCTCGGCAGGCATGATGGCCTTTCCCGCAGCTCCCTGCTCGCCTTCGCTGACGCCGTCGGCGTCCCGGCGCGTGCGGCTGAGCGAGCCCTTGATGACGTGCTGGCAGCAACGGAGTCGATCGCCGATGAGCTCGAGGCGGGCGCACTGCCGTTCGCCGCCCAGATCACCAGACCCTGGGTTCGGAGCCTGCGCAACCGGCGCAGAAATGCCCTGTAGTTCACCTAGTCCGTTCGGCCAGATGATGTTGGCTTTTGGCCCACCCGGGGGACGAATGGCCGTCAACGCCACCGACCCCGTTTGCCCGGTCAGTTTCGCAGAGCCTCATGCCTGGGTCAGCGTGCGTCGCCGCGTGGCAAGGACGAGACCGGTGCCCGCGAGAACGAGAATGCCGCCGCCGACCGCGAGGCTCATGCCACCAAAGCCTGTGAAGGCGAGCTGACCGGAAGCGGGCGTGCCTGCCGCGGCACTGGCAGCCTTACCTGCCGTCACGCTGGCAGCCTTAGGGGCCGTCACGCTGGCAGCCTTAGGGGCCGTCACGCTGGCTGCCTTGCCCGCCGTGACGCTGGCAGCGGTGCCCGCCGCGGCGCTGGTACCGGCAACTATGACGGCGCCGTGATCGGAGACCGTGACCGTCTGCGAGCTGAGAACCACACCGGACGCGCTTCTCGAGGTGAGCACGTAGGTGCCGTCCTGGGTGAGGGTGACCGCGAAAACCACCTCGCCGCGGGCGTTCGCGGTCTTGGTCAGCGACCTGGTGCCGATCGACGCCGGGTCGGGCGTCATCGTCAGGGTCACCGCCTCGTTCGCCTTGGCCCCCGACGCAACAATGTTGAACGGTACGCGCGCAGCGGGCGTCGAGTCCGCCTGCGGGAGGCTGGCACCGGCAGGGGCGCTCGCCAGGGCGACGCTGGGAGCAAGGATGAGAGCGACCGCGGCAGCAGCCACCAGGACGGCACGTCGAATCATGGCGGTCTCCCGAGGAGTCTCTGCGGCTGGAAATACCCTGCAAGAACAAGTCAACAGCATAGGCGATCGCCGGCGATGACATGAGGCATTTGTGAGGATTGTGCTGGCGACCATGACATGAATCGGGCCGTCGCAGGAACTGAAGCCGGCGAGGTCCCGTGGCCTCAGACCGTCAGGACAGGCAGCGCGCTGCCAGCGCCCGGGCTGTGGTCAGTGACGCGGCGGCGGCCGGGTGAGTCGCAGAGCCAGGGTGGGGCAGGCCTTCACCGCACTTCTGGCCATCTCGAGGACCTCGCCGGTCACCGGCTCGTGCACGATCGGGTAGCCCCACGGGTCGAGGCTGACGACCTCGGGCAGGATCTCGGCGCACAGGCCGTGTGCCTTGCAGGCCGGCCAGTCGACCCGCAGCGTGTGCCTGCTCACGCGAACACCTCTCCCCGGCCGCCCCTGCACTCGCCCAGCGAGTGCAGGTCGACCTCTTCGGGGAAGCGGGTCAGCATCGAGGTCACCAGGCGCGCAGTCCCGTCTGGGTGGGCGCAGGCGCCGCGGCCCTTGACAAGCCCGCACAGCTCCTCGACCGGGGCCACCGGACCGCCACGATGAACCAGGTCGCCCAGCGCGCCGGCCAAGGCAGGCAGCCCGTTCATGCACGGTCCGCACCGTCTGGCGCTCTGGCCTGCCAGGTAGTCGACCAGCGCCTCGGTCCGCACCAGCGGGCACCAGCCCTGCGCCAGCGGCAGCAGCACGCCGGCACCGAGGGTGGCCCCGGCTGCCGCGATGTCTATCCGGGACACCCTCAGCCCCTGCAGCTGTGCTGGTTTCAACCACGTGCCGTGATACCCGCCCAAAAGCAGCGGCTGCGCCATCTCCGCCTCGCTCAAAACGTCCGCAAGGAGCGTGCCGAAGGCCACCTCGCGCACCTGCGGATCCCAGCCGTCGCCTCGCAGGGTCAACAAGGTGGTGCCCGGTTCGGCAGCCGTGCCGTGAGCGGCATAACCATCGAACCCCACCCGGGCCAGGTGCCCGAGGTGGGCGAAGGTCTCCGCGTTCGAGAGCAACGTCGGGCGCCCTCGGTGCCCGCTGACGGCCTCCGGCTGCCACGCAGTGACGGGCAGGTTCTCCTTGCCGGCCAAGAGCTGCAACACGGCCTGGGCCTGGCCCGCAACGAACCGCGGTGCCGCATCGTGGATCTGCCACTTGACGCGCTCACCGGCTTCGACGCGCTCACGCAGCGCGGTCTGGACCCCGACCCTGATCGACGGGAGCTCGGAGGGCACCACGATGTGCGCCTCACGGGTACCCAGCGCGTGGGCCACGGCCGCCGCGCCGTCCAGGACCACGTGAGGCGCCAAGGACATGAGGGCAGCGTCCTTGCGGCTCGCGGGCTCTCCTTCGGCGGCGTTGACCACCACGACGGCCTTACGGCGGTGAGCCGAGGCCAGCTTGATCGCAGCCGGGAATCCGGCGCCTCCGCGTCCGCGCAGGTCCACGTCGCGGGCCAGCTTGACCAGCTCATCGGCACTTGGCGTGGGAGCCCGCCCCAGCCGCCGGCGATGGGCAGCGAGCCCCGGTCCTTGCGCGATCCCGGCGAGCAGCGCCGGACCGTGGGACACGACGGGGTCCAGCCCCACCTCGTTGCGGACAATGGGCTGGGGTGCGGTGGTGATGGGGATGACGGTTGTGTCTGCGGTGGTGATGGGGATGACGGTTGTGTCTGCGCTCAAGAGGTCACCAGTTTCGGTCGAACGAGCAGGCCAAGGCGCACCAGGACCGCGAGAAGGACTGTCGCGATACAGCCGTAGTTCAACGCCGCGCCCCATGCGGTGCCGGCGTCGGTGCCCATCTGCAACCCGTGCAGGAGCCCCAGAGCCCAGGCGCCGTAGGCCATGACGTGAATGGCGCGCCAAGGCCGATGCGACATCCGGTGGCGCAGCAGGCTGGTCACGGTGATGGCGATCAACAGGTCCAGGGCCAAAGACCCCAGGCCCAGCCAGAGGGGCATGTAGTTGCCAGCGAATGGCACGAACGCGTCATACCAGCGGATGTCGACGAAGGTGTCGGCCACCGCTGTGCTGACATGTGCGGCCAGGAAGGTCACGGCCAGCATCGAGACGTTGCGGTGCAGACCCTGGGACAGCATCCGCGGCCACAGTCGCGGGCTGACCCGGGCGGTGGCGAGCACTCCGAGCATGGTGGAGAAGGTCAACAGCAGGAGCAGGACGAAACCGGTCCCGCGGTTGGCGAACCACAACTCGGGACCGTTCAAGAAGCTTGTGGACTTGGAACCAACCACGCCTGCAGCGACCAGGCTCGCGGTCATGAGGCAGCCTCCGGCTCCGGCCACCGCTGGGTGCGAACGATCCGACCGGAGGTGTTGACGAGCCGGGCCGGGATGTCGCGCTCGTTCAGCCAGCCGACTGCCCGCTCACCCAAAACGACTGCCGCCGTGGTGGCGGTATTGGCCGCCAGGCACGTGGCGCCGGTGGCCGTGACCGTGCGCCACCGTCCGCTGGTCGGCTCACCTGTGCGGGGGTCGATCAGGTGGTGGCGGATGACACCGCCGCGGATCCAGCGCCGGGCAGCGGTGCTGGAGGTGGCCAGCCCGCCATAGGGCAGGTGCACGATCTCGGCACCGGCGGGGTCATCAATAGTCTCAGTAATAGCCACCGGCCAGCCGCCGGGGCCGGCGACAGCGACGTCGCCGCCGAGGCTCAGGACCACCGTCGAGTCGAACTCAGCTGCAATAGCAGCCACGATCAGGTCAGCAGCCCAAGCCTTGCAGGTGGCGCCCAGGTCCAGGGCTGACCCGCGCGGCACCAGGATGGCGCCGGCCGGATCCCGCTGGATATCGCGCCAGGCACCGGACCGCGCCGGCACCGGGATGCCGGCCGGGTCGGTGGACTCAGCCAGAACCAACGAGATATCACGGTCATAGCCCGCCGCGACCAAAGCATGGCCCAGGGTGGGGTCAACCAGGCCGTCGGTCTGGGCCGCCGCTTCCACAGCCGCACCGACCGCCCGCACCAGCATCGGGTCCACCCTGACCCACGCCCCGGCAGCGGAGTTCGCGCGGACGAGGTCGGAGTCCTGGCGAAAACGGCTGCAGGTGCGGTCCACATCTTCGAGCAGTCGCGTCGCGATCTGACGAGCCGGCTCCAGTACGGTCCCGTCAGCTGTCGAGAGGTGGACATAGGTGCCGAGAGCTCGCCACGTCGCAGTTCCGTTCCCCACGGTTGTCGCGGCTTCGAGCGTGGTCATCAGGAGGCCGCCGACGGAGCGGGAGCAGGAGCAGCCGGGGCGGCGGCAACCGGTGCCGGTGCCGGTGCCGGTGCCGGTGCCGCAGGAGCAGCAGCCGGAGCGGCAGCGCTGCTGGAGGGGCTCGACGTCGTGCCGCCCGACGTGGTGCCTGAAGTACCGCCAGCCGCCGGCGAAGCGTGCACGACCACTGTGGTGGTCACGGTGCGGGTGGGCCGGGGGGTCGGGGCGAGCTTGGGGGCAACGACAGGGGCCGCGGCATAGGCGGCAGCCTTGGCCATAGCCTTCACGTTGGCCTTGTGCGCCGTGTTGTCAGCCGCGAGTCCGGTGACCAGACCGGTCCCGACGATCGCGGCGGCGGTGAGGCCGCCGGTCATGACGGACAAGGTGCTCAAGGTCAAGTCGCGAGACCTGGTGGGGCGGGGCATCTGGGTCCTCCAATAGATCGAGAGATGCCACAGTGGCCCGCCGGACTGCAAGGCCGCCTCAGGCTGGCGTTAAGAAACCCTCAAGACCCGAAGAATGGCCCGAACTCCTGCGATCGGGTCCCCGACGCAGCTGATGAGCTTCCCCGCGGTGCTCTGGCTCCCGATGGGATTGGTTGGATCGCCCAGAACCATTGTCACTAAAAGAAACTGGGGTCAAAGACATGCCTGTCAGGGTCGGCGCGCAGCGCCGACCCTGACGCGCTGGCTTGCGCGAGGACGGCGGTGACCAGAGGCCCTGGTGTGTCGCAGGATCGACTCGCCCTGCCCAGGCCGAGTAAGAGCGCGAAGGCGTCTTGACCTTGATTTGAGGTTCTCGCGAGGTGCCCATAGGGCTCAGCCAGTGACTATGACCTCGGGAACCCAGCCAAGGGGACCTTCCTTACGTAGTCAGGAGCACACACCAATGAACCGTATTACCCCAAGCACGCTGCGCCGTCTTCCGCCGCGCACCACGGTCATCAGCGGCGCTGCCCTTGGTCTGGTTGCGGGAGTTGCCGTCTACGGCGCCGTCTCCTCATCGGCTGAGGCGACGACGCACACGGCGTTCAAGGCCAAGGCTCCGGTGGCCGCCGCACATGCCAGCGCCGCGAACTGCGCAGCGACCGAAAAGCTTGAGAAGGGCGTCTGCGTCGTTCACGTCGCGCGCACCGTCGTCATGCCGCCTTCAGCGGCCGACATCGCTGCGGACGCCAAGGCGGCACAAGCGGTCGGCACCGGCAGCGACGCCATGAAGGCGGCCGCTGCCAAGCACGCCGCCCTCCTGAAGGCGGAGGCCAGCACCCATGGCGGCACCGAATCCAGTGACCACGCTGACGGCGACGCCAACGACAGCGGGACGGGTACACCCACCCCGGCATCGGCCCCGACCACGGCTCAGATTTCGAGCATCGCGACGGCGGCTCCTTGACGCGCACACTGAGCGTTGGTCACCGTGGCCCACGGTCCGGGGTCGTCGAACTGACGACCCGGGACCATGGCCGGCGGCGTCGAGCTCGGGAACCGTTCTTAACGTGTTCGTCTCCGGAGGGGATCGGCCTGAGGGACACCAAAGGTGACCACCGCGAGCATGCCGCCGAACTGAGAGCTGCCGATCACCAGCTCCCCCCCGGCAGCGATCGCGGCTCTGCGAACGATGTCCAGACCCAGACCGGTGGAGTCTGCAGTGCTGTGGCCGCGCATCGCGACATCCGCGCCCCCCGCCCCCGGCCCGGCATCGGCGACCTCGAGTCGCACCCTCTGCGCATCGCTGATGGTCAGGGACACCGCAAAGTCGGTCCCATCCGGAGTGTGGGCAAAGACGTTGTCCACCAGTGCGTCGACCACATCCACGAGGTCAGCGCCATCCATGCTCACCGGTGTGGGCTCCGACGGGATCGAGACCGCGAGGTCGCGGCCCTGGTCGGCTGCCAACGCGGACCAGAAGGCAACTCGGTCGGCCACCACGCTCGCGGCGTCACACGAGCGCCCCACCGTGCTGCGCACCGGCCGCCGTGCATCCTTGACGACGGCGTCGACCGTGCGCTCGAGGTGGGCGATATGGGTGCGGAGACGATCTGCGAGCTCCCCCTCGGTGACTGCCTCTGCGTCCAGGCGCAACGCGGTCACCGGTGTCCTCAGCCGATGCGACAGATCGGCCACCGCCTCCCGTTCGGCGCTCAGCAGCTGACCGATTCGGTCGGCCAGCCGGTTGAGCGCCGTGCCCAGCTCAACGGTCTCCACGGGCCCGCGCGGAACTGCCCGTGCGTCCAGCTCTCCCTCTCGCAGCCGGTGCGCGACGGCGGCGAGCTCCGAGACCGGGGCACTGACCCGGCGGCCCAGCAGATCGGCCGCCACTACCGCGAGAACCATCAGCACCGCGCCCAGGCCGGCGAAGGTGAGCCATGCCGTGGCCACCCCCTCCTGCAGGAGGCTGTTGACGACCGCTGTACGCACGACAAAGACACCTCGATCGCCGGTGCGGACGAACACCACCACCTGGGCGCTCTTGTCCCCCATCTGGATGAACGAGCTACCCGCACGTGCGCGCTTGACGACGTCTGCGTTCGAGGCCGCCGACTCAGGCGGGGCGGTGCCAATCAGCCGCCCGTCAGGCATCACCACGGACGTCGCCCGCGTCGAGACCTGGTTGAGGTCATCCACCAGGGTCTTGAGCTGGCTCTCGTCCTGAACTCCGGCCACGAGCGTGGCGACCCCTTGCGCCTCCTGGCTGGCTCCGGCAATGGCACGGTCCTCAGCGAGGGTACGAACCAGCATTGCCAGCGGGATCAAGAAGGCGATGATGACCGCCGACGTCGTGGCGGCCACCAGCAACGAGATCGTCCGGCGCATCAATGACCACTAGACGCATCGTCAGGGGCTGCGAGCCGAACCCCCACACCGCGGACACTGTGCAGGTAGCGCGGATCCGCTGCCGTCTCGCCGAGCTTGCGCCGCAACCAGGACAGGTGCACGTCGACGGTGCGGTCGCCTCCGCCGTACGTCTGGCGCCACACGTCCGCGAGCAGCTCACGCTTGGTGACCACCTCTCCGGGCCGCTGTGCCAGGGCCAGCAGGAGGTCGAACTCCTTGCGCGACAGGTCGATGGGCTGCCCGTCGAGGCTGACCTGACGCGTGAGCGCGTCGATCATCAGACCGCCCACGACCAACGGGCCCTCAACGACCGCGGAGCCGCTGCGGCGAAGAACGGCACGAAGCCGGGCCTCGACCTGCTCGATCCCGAAGGGCTTGACCACGTAGTCGTCGGCGCCGCCATCAAGGGCCTTGACCATGTCTGCATCGTCGTCGCGTGCCGTGATGATGATCACCGGCACGTCGCTGACCGCCCGAAGCATCGCGAGAACCTGCAGCCCGTCGATGTCCGGAAGCCCGAGGTCCAGCAGCACGACATCGGGTGCGATGTCGACGGCGGCTTCCAACCCGGCCATGCCGGCGTTGCAGCTGGTCACCACGTGACCGAGGTCGCCAAGTGCCCGGGTGATCGCAGACCTGATGCTGGCGTCGTCCTCGATCAACAAGATTGTTGCCACGAGAGCACGCTACGCCGTTTGGAGTTGCTGGTTCTTCCAGCTTCTTGTCGCGAAGATGACACAGTGACGACATGGTGATGAACCTGCGCTCCGTAGGAGCCGCCGCGGCGATCTGGCTCGCCGCGGTCGGCGGCGTGTCCGCCACCGCCTGGTTCGCCATCGACAGAGCAGGCCGGGACATCACCGACGGGAGCGCCAAGGCTTTGCCCTCCTCGCCCCTGAGCACCCCGATGCTTGACTCCCAGACGGCGGGGAGCTCACCCAGACCCACGGCCTCCGCGAAGCCCTCGGCAATCCAGAAACGCACGGCAGCCCCGACGCCCGCTGCGACCGCGACGGCGCCGCCAGCCACAGTGACCCCGACACCTCCATCGCCGGCAGCAGCCGCGGCATCCACCCCGCAGGACCGAACCATCAGCGTGAACGGCGGGCTGGTCTCCGTGCGCTGCACCGGCGCCGCGATCCAGCTTCGGATCGCGCAGCCCGAGTACAACTGGCACGTGTATGTCGATACATCCAGTCCGCAGCAGATCAACGTGAGCTTCCAAACCGGCGAAGAGGAAAACCGGAGCAGGACTCAGGTGAGTGCGGTATGTACGAACGGCTCTCCGGCGCTCACAGTCACGAACGGGTAGAAAGCGCGTCAGTGACATTGGCACCGGGGTTATTGAGAACCGATTCATCAATAGCGCGCGTCGTTAGCCGCACTCATCGCTGTGCTCACAACAGGTCAACGGTTCTGCCGACGACAGGTCAGGCGAGGGAAGCCACCGCAGCCGCGACGGCCGGGGCCACCCGTTCGTCGAAGACGCTCGGCACGATCTCCAACGCGTTCGGCTCGGCCACCAGCGAAGCGATAGCCCGCGCCGCGGCCAGCTTCATCACCTCGGTGATCTGCGCAGCGCCGGAGTCGAGAGCCCCCCGGAACAGCCCTGGGAAGGCCAACACGTTGTTGATCTGGTTCGGGAAGTCCGAACGCCCCGTGGCGATGACCTCCGCGTGCCGGGCCGCGACGAGCGGGTGAACCTCAGGGTCGGGGTTGGCCAGGGCGAAGATGATGGCGCGCGGCGCCATACCGGCAATGTCCTGCTCGGCCACCTGCCCACCGGACACACCCACGAACACATCCGCACCCACCAGAGCCTGCCCCAGCGAACCGGACAGACCACGCGGGTTCGTGGTGGCAGCAAGGCGATGCTTGTGCTCGACCAGATCGGTACGAGTGGGAGAGATGATCCCGCGCGAGTCGCACACCACCACGTCCCGGATCCCCGCCAGGAGCATGATCTTGGCGACCGCCACGCCGGCGGCCCCTGCGCCCTGGACCACCACCCGCAAGGTGGCCAGGTCCTTGTCCACCACGGCAGCCGCATTCATCAGTGCAGCCAAGACCACGATCGCCGTGCCGTGCTGGTCGTCATGGAACACCGGGATGTCCAGCCGCTCACGCAGCCGACGTTCGATCTCAAAGCACCGCGGCGCCGAGATGTCCTCCAGGTTGATCCCGCCATAGGTCGGCGCAAGACGCACGATGGTCTCAACCAGCTCCTCGACCGTGCCCGTCTCCAGGCACACCGGCACGGCATCGACCCCGGCGAAGTGCTTGAACAGCACCGCCTTGCCCTCCATCACCGGCAACGCAGCCAGCGGGCCGATATCGCCCAGACCGAGCACCGCAGTGCCATCGGTGATCACCGCGACCGTGTTGCCTCGGGCTGTGTACCGGGCGGCCAGCGACGGGTCAGTGGCAATGGCCCGCGAGACCTCGGCAACCCCGGGGGTGTACAGCAGAGCCAGGTCGGCCCGGTCGCGCAACGCCTTGGTGGGCACGACCTCGATCTTGCCGCCCTCGTGCACCAAAAACGCGGGGTCGGCCGGGTCAAAGCTGAATGACACGGGGTATGACGGATTGGCAGTCATGGTCAAGATCACCTGTTCGACGGGAGCGGGCACACCTGAAAGGCATCATCTACATGCAGGGAGAAGCCAGGGTGTCGGCTATATCAACGCGTCGCGGGGGGTGGCCCGCAGACACATATGCTCTCACATCAAGGCGCCTTTGAATACCAAGGCCGTGAGAGTGACTCTGATTTGTCACTAAAGCGTGACGTCTCAAGCGTGTGAGGCTCATCGCATTGACCCTCCCGTGGTGGCAAGATGCTTTGATCAAGTCAGTCCAGCTTCTGTGGAAGGAATACTCCTGATGGCCAGACGTCTCTCACCCGTGGTCACCCTCACGGCCGGCGCTGCAATCGTGGGCCTGGCTCTGAGCGCCTGCGGTTCCAGCTCGCTGTCCACCCCGACCACCTCCGGCAGCACGCCGGCGGCGTCGCAGGCCGCGGATCCCGCTCTTGTGGCCAAGCTGCCGGCCAAGATCAAGACGGCCGGCCAGATCGTGGTGGGCACCGACGCGACCTATGCCCCCAACGAGTTCCTCGCCGCCGACGGCAAGACGGTCCAGGGCATGGACGTCGACCTGTTCAACGCCGTCATGCAGAAGTTCGGCGTCAAGGTCGTATGGCAGCCGGCCAACTTCGACTCGATCATCCTCGGCGTCGACAGCGGCAAGTACGACGTCGGCGTCTCGAGCTTCACCATCAACCCCGACCGCAAGAAGCAGGTCAACATGGTGAGCTACTTCAACGCCGGCACCCAGTGGGCGGTGCTGAAGGGCAACCCCAAGAAGGTCGACCCCGAGAATGCATGCGGCCTGAGCATCGGCGTCCAGAAAGGCACCGTCCAGATCGACGACCTCACCGCACGCAGCAAGAAGTGCACCGACGCAGGCAAGAAGCCGATCACCCAGATCGTCGAGCAGGCCCAGTCCAAGGTCACGGCTGACGTCGTCAGCGGCAAGGCCGCCGCCATGCTGGCCGACTCCCCCGTCGGCCTGTATGCCGTCAAGCAGACCAGCGGCCAGCTCGAGGCGCTCGGCAAGATCTACGCCGCCGCACCGTACGGCTTCGTCATCCCCAAGTCCGAGACCGCCTTCGCCCAGGCCATCGCTGACGCACTCACCTCGCTCAACAGCACTGGCGACTACAAGAAGGCCCTCAGCACCTGGGGCAACGACAGCGGAGCTATCAGCACCTTCGCCGTCAACCCGTGAGCGCACCAGCCTCTGCCGAGCGACCGGGCCTCATCGCGGCCCGGTCGGTACGGCACCCATGGCGGTGGGTCGCCTTGGCGTTCATTGCGATAGTCGTCGCGATGATGCTCAGCTCTTTCATCACCAACAAGCGCTGGGACTGGAGCTTCGCCCTCCAGATCATGAACCAGAAGCCCGTAATTGACGGCCTGTGGAAGGGCACGATCATCGGCACGGTCGGCGCGATGATCATCGGCGTGAGTATGGGCATCGTCATCGCGATCATGCGGCTCTCGGAGAACCCCGTCCTGAAGTGGGTTGCTTTTGGCTACACCTGGTTCTTTCGCGCCATCCCCCGCTATGTGTTGCTGGCAATCCTCGGCAGCGGCGTCGGCTACCTCTACAACACGCTTCAGATCGGTGTTCCCTTCGGCCAGCAGTTCGCCCATGCCCTGGGGCTCAGCTCGGGCCTGACCTTCTTCAGCCTCGACATCAACACGCTGTCCAACAGCATCATCGCCGGCATCGTCGGCCTGGGGCTGTCCGAGGCGGCCTACATGGCCGAGATCGCCCGAGCCGGCATCTTGTCCGTCGACATCGGCCAGGCCGAGGCGGCCGAAGCACTTGGCATGAGCAGCGGCAAGACCATGCGCCGGATCGTCCTGCCCCAGGCCATGCGGGTCATCGTGCCCCCCACCGGCAACGAGGCCATCGCCATGGTCAAGGACACCTCGCTGCTGATCGCCATCCCGATCATCGCCGAGCTCTTCTACCAGACGAGCGCCATCGGCGTCCGGACTCTGCGGATCATGCCTGCCTACGTCGCCGCGACCTTGTGGTATCTCATCATCTGCAGTGTCCTGATGGTCGGCCAGTACTACCTGGAGCGGCATTACGGTCGCGGCTTCGGCGAGAAGAAACCCAAGAACAAGCGGTTTGCCCGTGGCGCCGGGATGGGCGGGGCGTGATGTCTGCTCCCGTCCAAGACACGAACGCTGACACCGATACCGCAATGCCACTGGTGCACGCCGTCAACGTGATGAAGTCCTTCCACGACGTCCAGGTCCTCATGGGCATCGACCTGGACGTGCGCAAGGGGCAGGTGATCTGCCTGCTCGGCCCTTCGGGCTCGGGCAAGACCACGTTCCTGCGCTGCATCAACCAGCTCGAGACCGTCGACGGCGGCCGCATCTGGGTCGACGGCGACCTGATGGGTTATGAGGAGCGGGCGGGCAGGTTGCACCGCCTCAGCGGCAAGGCGATCGCTGAGCAACGTCGAGAGATCGGCATGGTCTTCCAACGGTTCAACCTCTTCCCGCACAAGACCACCCTCGAGAACATCATGGAGGCGCCGATCCAGGTCAAGGGCGAGAGCAAGGTAAAGGCCCGCGAGCGCGCGCTCGCCCTGCTGGCGCGAGTTGGCCTGGCGGACAAGCCCTCTGCCTATCCGGCCCAGCTCTCCGGTGGCCAGCAGCAGCGGGTCGCCATCGCCCGCGCCCTGGCCATGCAGCCCAAGCTCATGCTCTTCGACGAGCCCACCTCGGCCCTGGACCCCGAGCTCGTCGGTGAGGTTCTCGCCGTGATGCGAGAGCTTGCCAACGAGGGCATGACCATGATCGTGGTGACCCATGAGATGAGCTTCGCCCGCGAAGTCGCCGATCACGTGGTGTTCATGGACGGCGGGGTGGTCGTCGAGGAGGGCGACCCCAAGTCGGTCATCAACAACCCTCAACATGAGCGCACCAAGTCGTTCCTAAGCCGGATGCAGGCCGAGCCCCAGGCCGTCGAGCACGTGCCCGAGTCGCTGGAGGAAGCTATCATCGCCGAAGAACGCCATCTTCAGGAGCTACCTGAAGTCCACGAGCTCGACGGAGATGAATGACACAGCGCAAGTTCGGAATCGCCCGCGTGCACGGTCGATCCATGGAGCCCACCCTGCATGAGGGAGACCGGCTCCTGGTTCTCTACGGCGCGCGCCCCCGATGCGGGCGGCTTGCCGTCGTCCGCCTGCCCAACGACGCTGCGGGCATCCCGCGCCCGCTGGCCGTCAAGCGCCTCACCCGCCGCGACCCCGAGGGCGGCGACGGCTGGTGGGTCGAACGGGACAACCCCAGGGAGGGCCTCGACTCGTGGACGGTCGGCGCAATCCCGGCCGCAGGCATACGGGCCCGAGTGCTTCTGCGGGTGCCTGACCGGTTTCACTTTCCGGTCCCTGCTCGCTTGCGATGACCGCGCCGGGTATGTTCGTCGGCGTACCCAAGAACGCTAATCGAAGGGACCACCAGATGTTCAAGCGATTGTTTGCCGCTCCGGTTCAGGTCAGCGCCCACTGCGACCTACCCTGTGGCATCTACGACCCTGCCCAGGCCAAGATCGAGGCCGAGTCCGTCAAGGCCTGCATGGTCAAGGCGGCCGCCTCCGGCGACGCAGACTTCAAGGCACGCGCCCTCAGCATCAAAGAAGAGCGCTCCGACCTGGTCAAACACCACCTGTGGGTGTTGTGGACCGACTACTTCAAGCCCCCGCACTTCGAGAAGTACCCGCAGCTGAACACCCTGTTCAACGAGGCCACCAAGCTCGCCGGGGCCGGTGGCACCAAGTCCTCGTGGGATGTTGGCGTCGCCGACCAGCTGCTGGCCAAGATCGACGAGATCGCCGTGGTCTTCTGGGAAACCAAGAAAGCCGCCTGAGCCTCTTAGGCCTCTGACCTGCACGTTCCACCCACCGGTCGCCCTCTCGGTCCTCCCAGAGTCCTTGGGGGGACTGAGAACGGCGTCGATGATGGACCGGGTGCGGTCGTCGTCGCCGGGCCAAAGGTGCGCATACGTCCGCAGTGTGACCACGGCCGAGGCGTGTCCCAGAACCATCTGCACCTGCTTGACCGACGCTCCCCCAGCGATCAACGCACTGGCGTAAGAGTGGCGCAGCGCGTGAGCCGTAGCCTCGACCTTGGCCACCTCCGCCGCGGCGTTCCAGAGCGGCTTCCACTGCCTATAGGTCAACGGCTGACCCAGCGCGTTCACGAACAGCGGGCCCGACTTCCGACCCCCCGCTTTGAGGTACGCGGCCAGCGCGTCGATGACGGTCTGGCCGACAGGGACCGTCCGACCCGAAGACTTGGACTTCGGCGGGGTCAGCTCACCCGATTGCGCTCTCTGGCGCTCGACCCGGATCGTCCGCCGCAGGAAATCGACGTCGGACACCTCCAGCCCGAGTAGCTCACCGATCCGCAGACCAGAACCGACTAGAGGACTGGGTGCCCCTGGCTCGCCCTGGTCGTGTCGTTGCGGTCCTGCTGAATAAGCAGCCATTGCCGACCGGTGTTTCGAGCCTCAATCTGCCTAAGGTCGGTGGCGGAACGGTCGTCGGCGTTCAACAGACTCAGAACACCCAGATTGCCAACACCGACATGCAGACCACATCGGTTTCGTCAGGCATCACGACCATCGCGGGTCAGCAAATCGTGAGTTTGCAGCTCATCAGTCAGTCAGGGGTTCCTCTCGACAAGATCATCCTTGGCGATCTCGCGTTCGACTACGCCAAGCAGCTCGATCTTCAGGTCGTCACGGGGACCGGTGCTAACGGCCAGCTGCGCGGTCTGGAGAACGGTGCCTCAGTGGGAACGACCGCGTTCACCACGGCGAGTCCTGCTTTCGTCTCGACCACCTCGGCAAACTCGTTTTATAACTCCCTGATCCGGGCCGTGAATGCCATCGCGGTCGGGCGCTACCTCCCGGCTCAGCAGATCGTGATGACGCCAACCCGGTGGAACTGGTGTCAGGAAGCCCTGGACACGGCCACGAGGCCCATGATCCTGTCCAGTGGGTCCGCGTTCAACGCTCCGGGTATCAGTTACCGAGCCCACCGCTGAAGGCGCTTCAGGGACCTTGCTGAATCTTCCGGTGTTCGTGGCCAACAGTCTGCCTTCGAATCACGGAACAGGCACGAACGCCGACGAAGTGATCGTTCTACGCGGATCGGATGTGTTCCTGTACGAGGGTGAGCTGGCTCTTGAGTCCTTCGATGCCACGTATGCCAATCAGGCGTCGATTCTGCTGAGAGCTCTGAACTTCGTTGGGATGATCCCAGATCGTTGGTCGGCCAGCGTGAATCTCGTGAACGGGACTGGACTTGTCGCACCGACCCTGTAGAACTTCCCCCCCGGGCCGGCCTTTCGAAGGGGTTCGGCGTCTGGGCCGGGGGGGACAGTATGCCAGTTCGCGTTTACGTCGCTCGGCCTAGTCAAAGATTTGCGTTCAGCAGCTAGGACCGGAAGCGAAGGCAGAGCGAGGACCTCACATCCTGATGGTCCGTTGATCTCTACCTGCGCGAACCGCACACTGAAGCAACGCCCCCGTCCCGTTAAGGCGGGGCGCTGCTGTGCGAGCTGTAGGCGCGTCCCCGCTCAACCCAGCTTCCGGGGGAAAGCGGGGAGCGGGGAGCGGGGGCACGCTCCGATAAATCGTTGCGGAAGTCCAGGCTCTTCGGATCAGTCAGAAGGCGTACCTCGCAGCCCCGCACCTGTGGGTGTGCTGGTCAGTCGTCGCAGGCGCACTCACCTTTGATATGGAAGCACGCGTGGTCGATGGCCTGCCCGATGACGTTCAACTCGCAGCCGAGCCATCCTTTAACGTCGAAGGTCGACCGGATGGCCTGGGGCCGCGGCATTACCGGTGAGGGTGCACGCTGCTGATCTCATCAGAGAAAGGGAGCAGCAGTGACTGGAACATTTGGGGTTGGGGTGGAGGGGCCGTTGGCGCCGTTCGCGGCCGGGTTCGAGGAGGCCCTCGTTGCTGAGGGTTACTCGAAAGAGTGGGCACGGCAGTTGATGGGATTGGCGGCCGAGGTGAGCCACTGGTTGGGAGAGGGTGGCCTGGGGGCCGGCGACCTGACCGGGGAGGTGATCAGAGAGTTCTTTGCTGAGCGCGGGCCGAGTCGCTCACGGTGCCGGACAGCGCGGTCGTTGAGGCCGATGATGGTGCAGCTGCGATCGCTGGGCGTGGCGGCCGCGGAACGTACGGTCGCTTTGGGGCGCACAGATGCTGAGGAAGAGTTGCTCGGCTGCTATCGACGCTGGTGCATCGGTCAGCGGGGTCTGACCTCGGCGACAGCGGACGAGTACGTCAAACGTGTGGCGGTGTTTCTGGCTCTGTGGCGGCCCGACGCGAACGTCGTCATCGCTGAGCTGGACGGTCGTGCCGTCTTGGGCACTGTTCGTGCGGCCGCCCAGGCCATGGCGGGTCCGTCGCTTCGCTGCATGGTCTCCTTTCGATTGGCGTCTGTCCCCGCTGTCAGTCCTTACGGAGTCCTTGGCAGGGTCATCAGCGGCCGTCACCGCTCAACGACTCTCAACGGCTCCGCCGCAGGTCAGAGGCCCTTTGCCCATCACGGCCAACGATTCTCAACCATGCGGGACTAGTAGGAGACCAAAAGGCAGCTTGAGGCTCTTAGGCCTCTGACCTTCACCAAAGGCAGTCAGAGCACCTCGTCAGTCCGCACCTGGTCCGCAGAAGCGCCGAGTATGGCGCCAATGACGGGCCGGGTGCGGTCGTCGTCTCCGGGCCAGAGGTGGGCCTGCCGTTCGCCGCGTCTTACTGATCCTCTGCTTCCTGGGTCACTGCCGGCTGCCTCGGCCGGAGTCGGGCTCTGATGCTGCCTCCACAAGCGTTTGGCATCTCCCGGGCCGCCCGGCGGCGTTGTGGGTGGTTCTATGCGGCCAGCCCGAGCACGTGCAGGGCCGCGTTGGTGTCTCGGTCATGGTTGCCCCCCCGCGGGCACGTCCACGTCCGGTCCGTCAGCGTGAGGTCACCGTTGACGACCTGGCATTGCGAGCAGGTGCGCGTCGGGAGGTACCACCGGTCGGCGGCCGCCACCGTCGATCCATGCCAGTGGCCTGGTAGCGGAGCTGGGCGGCGAACTGGGCCCTGCCTGTATCCGAGATGGCCCGCGGCTCGCGCTTTCGGCAGGTGCGCGGCCCACCCAGCGTGTTCCCGAACAGCGGGCCGACGTGGTGGTCGACATCTGTGTGAAGGTACTGCAGATTGTCAGGCTGCGAAACGATGAGGGCAAGCGCAAGCTGGGTGCCTTTCACCCCCGCTCAGACGGAGCGACGGGCACGGGCAGTTCGGCGTTTGAGGGCGCGTCGTTCGTCGTCGGACAGTCCGCCAAACACTCCGGCGTCCTGGCCGAACTCGATGGCCCATTTCAGGCAGGTCTCAATGACCTCGCAGCGATGGCAGACGGCCTTGGCTTCTTCTATCTGGAGCAGCGCGGGGCCGGTGTTCCCAATCGGGAAGAACAGCTCGGGGTCCTCGTCCAGGCAGGCAGCGTGGTCGCGCCAAGTCATCAGAAAGCACTCCTTGAATCAGAGGTTCGGGGGGTCAGCATCAGGCTAGTCAGTTCAGCAGCGATTCGGTCGCTTACGCGGGGTCATGCTGGACACAAGAACGCCCGCAGTGGGGGCTCTGGCCGGGCCCGGCGGCCTTGCCGATGGCGTCAGTGGGTGGTCCTTGGCGTGCAGGAGCGGCGCGATTGGGTGACTGCTCGCCGTCGGCCGCTGCGCCGTCATCGTCGTTGACGGCGCACTGCCCCAGGCTCCGCGCACTGCCCCAGGCTCCGCGCCCTGCCGGGCCGCGACGATTCTCACACCGACAGAGGTCCGCCACCGGCTCAAAGACTCGTTCTGAGCCCAAGAACGAGGTCGTGTCACTGCAGTGGCGAGCACGCGCCTCCGGAGGGCTCGGGTTGCGCCTGGTCTCAGCGGTGGACCAAGGTCCGAGGCAGGCGATGAGCGCCCGCCTGCCTGATCCAGGCGAGCGCCGTTGCGCTTGGCATGAGCCCTGCCGCACCCGGAGGTCAGGCGGCTCGCCGTGAGGTGATGAGATCTATCCATTCCCCGTCCGGGAGCTCATACAGCTCGGCCGTGGTCACCACACCATCTCGTAGGGCCTGCACGAGGGTGCGGACGTTGACCACATCAGCAGGGGTCAGATCCGCGGTGAGCTCAGCCAGCTCATCCTCCCCTGTTGCCGGGCTCGTGGGGGAACTCATGGCGCCGGTGCCGGCGCGGGTGTCTTCGTCAAGGATCCAGGCGTCCCTCATAGCGGTTGCGCCTGCCTGGACCTCGGACCAGGCGCAGCGTCCTGCCAGGTGTTCGGTGACCCGCTCCCGTTCCCGTCTGGGAGGTTGATCAGGAACCGCCACGCTTGGCGGACGTGCTCGGTGACGCTCAGATCTTCGGACGGGTTTTCAGGCATGCTCACGTTCCAATCCTTCAGCATTCAGCGCGTGATCGCTCTGGGTCCCTGGAACGCTACGTCCCGCGCGCGCCCGATGATGGCGAAATGGCAGATTCCCGTACCGGCCCAACCTTCCAGCGTGGCCAACGGCGCGCCCGGTCAGAGTGCTGCTGTGCTCAGGGGAGGGCAGCCCTCGTGGCCGTCGACCAGCGCGACTATGTCGAGGGCGAACCGTCGTGCTTCGTCCAAGGTGGCCGCCAAGCCCCCCACCTCTTTGTGGCCGATGAACACCCGGGGCGCTGTGTCGCCGGCTTGCTGCTCCAGGGAGGCGCTGAGGTACTGCTGCTCTCTGCTGCCGTCGCCCATCAGCACCGTGGGCTCGGTTGACAGCTCGGTCCGGTGCTCGACCCCAAAGCCGGACCGGTCTTCGCGATACGGCTCGGTGGGGCGCCAACCGGCCTCAGCGGGGTGCTCACTGGCAGCCCAGCTCATCTTCTGCCATTCGTGGTGCAAAGTGATCGGTTTGGTGGCCGATGACGGGGTGGGTTTCCTCCGCTCGGCTCGGTGCACGATCGGCTTCCTCTCAGCTTGGCGATCAGTCGACGTCCCGTCGGCGGTGCAGCTTCGGCCAGGGCCGCTCTAGCTTGTGTGGACCCACCCCCGGACAGTTTGCCAGAGATGGGACCAGATGGTGGGACGCGCCACGTCGGTGGGCGCGCCCGGCCGACGTCGTCTGGCGCTGGTCAACAGATGCCACCTGTGCGGGCCTGGTAGGAGACCAAAAAGGCGGCATGAGTCATTACTGTCGTGCGCTGCATCGGCGCCCGGTGTCGTGTGCTTGGTCTCGGCAGGGCCAGACCCTCCCGAAAGCCAGATCACTCTCGCCGCAGAGCCACGTCGAGATACGCGGCGGCGGCACGATCGTACTTTCTTACTCTCTCAATGAACCCTGGGACGAGTTTCGGCGACAGGAAGCCAGAGATTGCGTCAGCAGCTTCACCAACGTCTTCCCTCCCGAGCCACCCTATGGCCTCCAACTCGGCAGCCTTGAGATCTTGGTCCTGCCCCATCCGCCGGAACGCCTCTGTGTCGCAGCGATAACTGCTAGCAGTTTCCTTCTTGTGCCCAATCAATCTACCGAAGTGCATGAGTGCGCCTTCTCCCGTCCTATCTGCATCATCCTTCAATTCTCTCGATTTTGAGCGAATTGTCTTCACTACATGAGCATCATCTTGGGATTCGCCATCTCTGACTCGGTGAACTTGAACGTGGGTGCGTCTCGGCCCAACCCCACCTTGATGTCATAAAGGTGGGTGCCGCTGGGCACGGACGTCGTGAATGTGAAGACGCAACTACCGTTAGAGCCAAACGTTCCCCCACTAAGTTTGGTAGTTTGGAGAACGGCGTCGCCAGCGTCATCGGATATCGCGACCTCTGCATCTCTGGTAATGCCTCCATACTTGACAGCACCACCCGGCATTGTTATGCACCAGGGCTCCGGACATAGGGACGACTGTGGGGTGGTCGTTAGGCGGCTGACCTGCATGAATACCGTTGATACGGTTAGGTTTGCGAGCCTTCCGCTGCTATAATCAGGTTAACGTGTTCAACTGGTTTGGGGGTGGGGTTGGTGGGCTTAATGACTGCCCAGCCGCCCCTTCCTCTTACTCCCGCCGGCGGGGTCCCTTTCGGGAAGGTGGCCGCGTTGTTGCAGGACGACGACGGTGGGCGGGTGTTCATCCGGGGGGAGCTGTGCAACGCGTGGGACGCCGGGGACGAAGGTGGCCGCCGGCTCGCCGCAGTCCAGCTCGTCCGGATCAAA
>Ga0097691_1000823_pt1 | contig 24946 bp, 24 predicted proteins | sample NGESurdeep072012_8_FD_72858 | JGI IMG/M metagenome (GOLD analysis project Ga0097691, IMG submission 72858) | Arctic peat soil microbial communities from Barrow, Alaska - NGEE Surface sample 210-1 deep-072012 | ecosystem: Environmental > Terrestrial > Soil > Wetlands > Peat ... | reverse complement strand
ATCGGCCGCTCGCGGCCAGCGGGCGCCCGGGTTGGTCGGCGCGGCACGCAGGTATTTGTCCGATGTGCCTTTGCGCAGCTTCGCGGTTAGTTCCGAAGCTCGCTTTCGTCGAAATCTGAATAGACACACGGAGCAACTCCGCAAAGAGTTACCGCGAGGCGGTCGTTCGTGGGGCATGTCGCGTAAGCTGCTTAACATCTTCTTACGGAATGCACTCTATACCGGATATCTACGTGAGCGGTATCGCTTGGACGGCGCCGAGGCCTGGTATGAAATTCCGTTGGATTCCATCGTCGCCAAGCGTCTGCGCAAGGAAGCGAAGCCCCGCGAGCTGCCGCGATGGCCTGGAGTAAAGCATCTGACGCCTGCGACAAGTGAGCTCTACCAAGCGGTCGCGCGGAGAACTGCTGCGCGTCTCGGCGTGGCACCGGTTCACCTTGATGCTGTTTGGTGGGGTGGTCCGCGCGCGCCTGCGGCCTAACGACCGTTGCAGCGGACGAGCGGGCTATGGAAGCTGCTGCTACGCCGCAGCATGTTATTGGTCCGCTCGCAGCTGAACTCGGGCGTTAGGTAGCTCCCACCCACCAAATGAGGAACGACGTGTTAAGATGATTCAGATACTCCGACTCTGTGGAGTTTGTGTTGTGGCTGCCGCAAGTGCCGCTTACGCGCAGGAGCCATCGCCCGCTGCTGCACCCGCGGCGCTCGATAGCAGCACGCGGAACGTAGTCACAGCGTTCTCGGTTCGGTCCGGCAAGATTGCGCTTTCGAGCGCGGCAAATCCGGGACCGGCATACCTCCCGGACGGAACCTACACGAATGAAAACAACACGATCATTGTAATTCTCGACGGCCGGATCGTGAGAATTCAGACAGGCACGGGCGCAATCACGGAGATCAGTTCGGTTCGCGTGACTCGCCTGCACGGCATAATGCTCACACCATCGACAAACGCGCTGATGGCAGTGAGCGATATCACGCTGCCATCAGGCACGTTCAAGTCCGAAGACGGTGCCAGCTCAGTTACAGTTGTGGCGGGCCGTCCGAGCGCGTTCACGCTTTCCGCGCCACCTCACACACGCTGAAGCGGAAGGCAGACCTTACACCAACCAGCAGCCAGCATCGTCATTCGATGACTCGAACCTCGTGCGCCCTGGCAATGGCAACGATTTGGTTTTTGAGCGGCTGCCACCATAAAGCACCGTATGTTGAGCCTCCGCCGAGCTGGCGCTGGGCTGATGTGGGAACAGTGTGCACTGTCGGATCTCCCACTTATTCGTTGCCAGAGACATTGCGTGATACAACAGTCCATCCATTTGGAATGGCCGGAAAGAATGAGTGGGAGCACCGTGCAAGGATCACCCAGTCGATTCCCGGCGGATTCGGGGGAATAGGACTCCGGCGGGTCGACCCTCACACCGTGGTCTACTTAGTGGACACGACCCAACTGTCTGCGGCCGTACCCGCTTTGGTAGGACTTGGTCTCCTTCCGCCAAATCCGAGAGTCGCCGCGGTTCAAGGTCGATGGACCTACAGCCAACTTTATGATTGGATGCGTTACATCCATATGCGCATTCGTGGAGTACGCGTGACTTTGTGGACGCTTGATGACTATCGCAACCGGATTTATTACGGAGTAGAAGACGAAGCCGCAGCCACAGATCTGGGGCGCAGGCTCGCCGAAATGCATGCACCTTGCTTTCTTGTTGCAGTGGACGTCACTGGTCCTGTCCGGCTGGCCGCACTCATCAAGCATCTGCCGCCTAATTAGTAGTTAGGCGGCTTTCGCGCGCGGGCAGGGATCTTGACCGTGCCAAGCGATACTGGTACGATAGCCGCATTCGGGTCGCGTTGCCCACTTGCCCTCGCCCGCGACACCGAGAGGAACGTTGGGAACAGTGGGACCAATCGATCATGCTCCAGCAACTCGGCTTCGCGTGAAGACCTAGCATCGCGGGGTACCACGTCGTGTGAACGACGGATGAGCGGCGGCACAGTGTACCTCGAATGCTGTTGGCCCTGATGGTCATCGTCCATCACAGTTCTGCGGCTCAACCGTTGCCTGCGGCGGCCTGCTCCTTCCATCGCTCGGCGTTCACGCCGGCCACGAGGAGCCAAAAGGTCAGCGACAACTCGCCGATGCCGACTGCCAGTACGTAGGGGGACAGCGAACTTGCGAGCGGCGGCCACAGGAAGGTCAGCCAACCCAGACCAGCCATCACCATGCCCGCCCCCAAGATTCGAGGCAGGAAGGTGGACTTGAAAATGAGGTAGCCGATCAGGAGGCAATAGAATCCAAAGAACACAAAGCTGCCGTTGAAGAACAGGGCATACAACTTGAGAAACGTGAGCGCCTGCGCCTGCAACTGCTCCGCCGTGAATACGTGCAGGTACTGCGCCCCTCCCAGGACGGTGAGCGGGGCGAGCTCGAAGAGGCAGCTCACGGCCCCAACGGTGCATCCCACGAGGCTGAAGAACGCTGCAAGCAGAGAGAGGTTTCTGTTCACCGGTCTGAACAACTCATAGAAGAGACCCGTGACGGCGACGTAGCACGCGAACCCCACGATGTTGGCAGCGACGCCCAAATGAAACAGAGACTCGTGCGCAAGGATGTTGGTAGCCGTAGCCGCGGCGTCGCCGGATACGAAAAGCCTCATGGCGACCGAGAGGGCAAATCCTCCGGTCAGCATCTCCAGCAAATAGAAGACACCGGATATCCTGGCCTTTAGTCGCGGTGACGTTTCTCGCATCGCTTCCATCATGGTGGTCTCCAGTACGCCAAGGCCGCTATAGGTCAGCGAGGTGCTGGCCTAGCTTGTCCCTTGGCTTTGTGGGTATTCGACCCTGATGACCATACGGCACTGCTCGACTTATGGACGTGGCGCCACGTATCAAAACCATGACTCTAGGTTACGAGCGGAGCCGAGACGCCTACTTCTTCTGTACGATCTTCTCGTAACTCGCCGGATTCCACTTCGGCCTCTCCTCCGCGTTGGCCACGGCGAGCGCCATGTAGAAGTCGAGCTTGATGATCCGCGATTCCTTCTCGCCGTCGATCTTGGAGACCTCGTCGCTCACCTGGTGATAGTCCGGGTGGACGCCGTTGGTGAAGAAGAGGATCGGGATGCCCTTCCTGGCGAAGGTGATCTGGTCGGAGCGGAAGTAGAAGTTCTCCTCCGGCCAGATGTCGTCGGTGGGCTTCATGTGGAGCTCGGAGTGCTCGGCGCTCACGCGATTGAGCGTGGCCCCGAGATCCGAGTGCTCCTTGCCGATCACGACGATCGAATCCGCCCAGTTCCGCCCGATCATGTCGGAGTTCAAGTCCGCCACCGTCTGCGCGAGCGGTACCGCCGGATGCTCCACGTAGTAGGTGCTGCCCCAGAGGCCGCGCTCCTCGCCGCTCACGGTCATGAACACGAGCGAGCGCTTGGGCCTGGGCGTGAGCTGGGTGAACGCCTGCGCCAGCTCCACCACGCCTATTGAGCCCGAGGCGTCGTCGTCGGCGCCGTTGCAGATCGAGTCCGCGCCCTTGGCCACGCAGCCCTCGCCCGAACCCGGCGTGCCGAGGTGGTCAATGTGCCCGGTGAGCAGCACGTACTCGCTCTTGAGCGTGGGGTCGCTGCCCTCGAGCATGCCGACCACGTTGGGCGCCCGGAGCGGGGCCAGCTCGACGGGCTCGAGGTGGGCGGTGATCGTCACCGCATCGAGCCGGCGCACGCTGGGTGTCTGGTCCGCACGCAGGGCGACGGGGTCGATGCCCAGCGCCGACGCGGCCGTCGCATCGCGAATCTCGAGCCATGGACCCTCATCGGTCAGACTGACCGGCATGCCGCCCAGGTACTGGGCCTCCCTGTGGAGACGCCCGAGCCGGGCTTGCCACTGCGCGTCGGTGCGATTGGTGATCACCAGCACCCCAACCGCGCCAGCCTGGAGTGCGGCGTTGATCGGCCGTCTATCCACCAAGACGCCCTGCTCGGACGAGGTGAGGACCAGTGCGACCCACGCACCCTTCACGTCGGCTCCCGCCAGGGGATTGAGGGTATCGCGCACGCCCAGCAGGAGCACGACGTGCCCGGTCGGGTCGGTGTGCGGGAGCCGCCCGTTCATGAAGTTGACGTCCGTCCCGATTCTGAACGTCGTGGCTGACGCGCCAGTGGCGATGGTCATGACGCTCTTCGTCAGGTCGATCTGCTGGCGGGCAATCGGATAGTGCTGGATGAAAGTGCCGCTGTCGCCCAGGGGCTTCAGGCCGAAGCGCTTGAACTCCCCGGCGATGTAGCGGGCCACCTGCTCGAGCTGGGGGCTCGGCGTCGCGCGGCCGAGCATGGAGTCGTCGGCGATGACGCCGATGCGGTGGACGACGTCGGCTGGGGTGATGGTGCGGACGGCGCGCTGAACGGCGGCGGTCGTCTGCGCCACCACCGCGGCGGGGAGCAGCAGGGCACAGAGCGCAAGCGGGCATATACGAGCACGAAGTGACACGATAACCTCGGGTTTGGCGATGGCGTTGAGTTTCCTGTCCTCATACGCGGATTCTTGCTAAAACAGTTCGATCCGCACTTTGCTGCCCGCGACGGAAATCTTTGTCCCGGGCGAGCCGACCAGGCTCAGCTCAGGGATGTCCACTCCCGACGCTCCCTTCCCCTCGAACAGTGCCGGCGCGCTGGCGACCGCAAACGTCACCGTCTTGGCTTCTCGATCGATGAGCAGCGGAATTACGGATTTCATGCGGAGTATCATGGGTTTCGCAAACGCCACGGTAATAGGTACAAGATCGTAAATCGCCGTGTGATCGTTGACAGCCGTCACGCCGAACGGCGTGTATCCAATTCCCCTTATGTCGCCGGCTCCGCCATAGCTTATGGTGACGAGGGTCTGAGACGTGTTGACGATTTTGTCGACTCGCTGCTGGATGAACTGTCGTCCCTCCGCTTCCATGGCTTGCCGGTTCACGAAGGTGCTGTCGTATCCGTATTCGGCTTTCGACTGAGCAACAAGCCGGGCGCGTTGGTCGGTTGAGAGCGGAATCGCCGCGGCTAACAAATCGGTGAGATATACGCCTGGAGCGAAGATCCGCTGCTTCCAATCGGGCGCGACCTCGTCGAGCAGCAGCGCTTGCGCAGCGCCGGAACTGTACAGGCGCCACCGCAACGGACCTCCGCCGAACTTGTTGCCGAAGCGGTCATCGCTGAACGATGCGACCTTCACCATATCGTTCATATGGTCTTCCAATCGGCGTGCCAGCACGCCGCCGCGATAGCCGGTGAAGCCGGGGCGGAGGTACATCTCGGGAACCGGTGTCACCCGCTCGGCCAATTGTTCGAACCGATACTCGACGTACACCGCTGTGCCTTCCGCGAACTCGTTCAGATTCTCGTACGACACTGACGCCGTATCGAGAGCGGCGCGCCGCAGCGTGCGCACCGCCAGATACTGTTCGATTCGCGCCCGCCGTTGGGCCGCGTCCTTCGCCAGGACCGCATCACGCAGAATCCGCGTCTCGAGCGCGACCAGTGCATTGTTGCTGGCGTCCATCACGGGATAGTGGGCAACCGCTGCCTCGTTGGCGTACTTGCCCGGCGCAAGGCGGCCCTGGTGCACGTGAAATGCTTCGTGGAGGATGACCTCCACCTCATCATAGGCCGATTGAATAAAGCCCCAGTTCTTGAGGAACTCCGCCATGGTACCCAGTTTCGCACGGTTTTCGATGTCCGCGCGCTCGCGGGAATACTCATCTGCCACGACGAGCACCTGCATGCTGTCCAGAGTCAGGCTGGTGTTCTGGCCGTCGGTATTCCTTTCCGTAGAATCGTTGCGGGCGTAGATGATTTTGTCGGGAAGCACCGTGCGGCCTGTGAAGTTTGCGAAACCAGGCGGACGATGGGGCGCGTTCAGCAGCACGTCCTGCACGTTTGGCCGGTAGAGCAGGAGGGGTATGGTGTTCCATTTCCAGCCCGGGTAGATCTGCGGGCCGATCGTCTCGAGGATGTTGCGGTACTCCTTGACCGACACGAGCAGCATCGGATCGATGCGCAAATCGTGCACGGGCTCCTGGGGCCCGGCCTGTCCCTGCAGGCGCGGCTGGATCAACAAACCAATGGCTAACGGGGCGAGCCAGAAGAGGCGCTGTCGCATACGTGACTCCGCGGGGTAGGCGTTGTGAACCGATATCCAACAATTGTTGGACCTGCAGGTGGCGTCAAGGGTTGCCACCGTATCAGCCGCGCGGCGTATCTTTCGGCATGGCTGACTACCATGAACTGACGAACCTGCACCTGGCGATCCTGGGCATTCTCTGGCAGCGCCGCGAAGCCACGGTCGCCGAGATCCACGAGGCCCTCGAACCTAGAATTCGGGTGTCGCGAAAGACCGTGGCGACACTGCTGTCACGCCTCGAACAGCGCGGCCTAGTGAGACATCGCTCCGAACGGAACGGGAACGTGTTCACCACGGCGGTTCGCCGGCGCACCGTCCTCGTCGCCCGCCTGGCGGCCATGCTGGAGGCCGTGTTCGACTCCCCGCTTCGGCCGGTCGCGCCGCACGCCGTCGAATCCCGGGAGGTACGCCCGGGCGATGTGGCGCGCCTGCGACAACTCCTCCGGAAAGCGGAACGTGACCTCGGGAAACGGGCATGACCAGCCTGATATCCGCGGTGACGGACTTCCTTCTTACTTGGGTCGTGCACGCGACCATCATCAGCGCCGTCGCGCTGGCAGCGGGCCGATGGGCGATCCGGGGACCCCGGGTCCGGGACTACGTCTGGAAGGGTGCGCTGGTAGCGCCCGTTGTCACGTCGCTCGTTGCGCTGCTGAAGTTCGACGACGCCGGCGTTAGCGTACTGCACCTGCCGTCCCTGCTGCGGACCGCGTTCCCGGTGATCGTACCCCCCGTCACGGCCACGCTGCACGTGTCCGGCGTGGGGTCGGAGCGCGTGGTTGCCGCCCAGATGATCGAGCCGCTCTCGTTGATCATCCGGTGCGTCGTCGGCGCCGGAATTCTGCTCCCGGCACTGTTTGCGATTGCACGGCTGCTGCGACGTCGCCGACAATTCAGTGACCTGCTGGTAACGCGCCGGCCGATCAGCCCAGCGCTCCTTGGCATTCGGGACGATGCCTTTCGTTCGCGCACGGCGCTCCCGCTGTACCTCAGCGTCTGCGAGTCAATCGGGAGCGCGGTCGCGCTCGGCCGTCGGGAGGTGTGTGTGGCTTTACGCGCCTTCGCCGCACTGGATGAAGTGGAACGGCGCAGTGTCATCGCGCACGAGGTCGCGCATCTCGATCGGCGCGACCCGGCATGGATAGCCGCAGCGCAGGCGCTCTCGTCATTGCTCGTCGTCACGCCGCTGGTCGCGATGGTGGCCAACCGGTTTCAGTGCGACGCGGAACTCATCTGCGACGACGCAGCGGTATTGAAGGTCGGCGCGCCGTTAGCTCATGTGCGCGCGCTGACGGCGTTTGCCTTTGCGCTCGACCCGGCCGCGCGATGCGGGTCCACCTTCGCATCGGTCGATTCGCGGATCATGCAACGGGCGGAGCGCGTGTTGCGGCGGGACGCCGAGAAACGTCACCGCTGGTCCGGCGCGTTCGTGGCCGCCTGTGTGTGCACGGCAGCGGTCGTCAGCTGTGTGCTGCTTCCGGGTGTGTCTGCTGCGCCCCGGCCTGTCACCGCGCAGAGTAGCGTGCAGTCATCGAGCTCGAACGCATCCGTGCGCGTGATCCGCGTGACCGTCAGGTCACGCTGACTGGACAGGGAATTCAAATAAGAGCGCCACAGCAGAGCCCTCTTCGTTGGGCGTCGCAATCACCAACCATGGAACACGCCCAACCGCTACAAGAGTAAATTGGAGGTCCATGAAGGCAGCCACAATCGCGCGTTATGGGTCACCCGGCGTGATCGAGGTGCGCGACGTCCCGGCGCCGATGCCCGCACCCGATGAGGTGCTGGTGCGGGTCCATGCCGCGACGGTCAACAGGACCGATTGCGGCGAGCTCCTTCACCCGACACTCATAAGGCTGCTGACCGGCGGCGGGCGATCGAGACGAAAGATTCTCGGCTTGGATTTCGCCGGGACAGTCGAAGCAGTTGGCGCATCGGCCAGCCAGTTCAAGCCCGGAGACCGCGTATACGGAATGTGCCCGTTCAGGAATGACGGCACCCAAGCGGATTATTTCTGCATGGCCGAAACCGGGCCGATCGCGCAGATGCCCTCGAATCTCCGCTTCGATCAGGCCGTCGTCTGCGAAGGCGCCTTCTACGCCAATCCGATCATCGAACATTTCGCTCTGAAGCCCGGCCACACAATCTTGATCTACGGCGCATCCGGCGCGATCGGAACGGCAGCGCTTCAACTCGCCAAAGATCGCGGCGCCGAGGTTGTCGCGGTCGTGGCAGGCCGCCACCGCGGACTGGTGCGCTCTTTGGGAGCTGACCTGGTGGTCGACTATACGACTGACGAATTCGACCAGCTTGGTCGCAGCTTCGACTTCGTGCTGGACGCAGTGGGAAAGCTGGGCATCCGCCGATGGCGGCGATGGCTCAAGCCCGGGGGCGCATTCGCGGCGACGGATCGCGGCCCCTGGTCGCAGAATCTGTTGTTCGTGCTCTGGTCGAAGGTCACGGGAAGCGGGCGGGTCGTGATTCCCCTCGCGAAGCGGGGAAGCGGGCAGGCGTTCGTGAACGAACTGAGGGACAGGATCGAAGCAGGCCGATTCATCCCTGTCATCGATCGCCGATATCCACTCGCCGCGATCGCCGATGCCTATCGTTACGTCCAGACCGGAGAGAAGGCGGGCGTGGTCGTCATCGACGTCGTCACGGAAGGTCGGCCTGCCGAGCCCGGGTGAAGAACGCTCAAGCGGATAGAGCGGACAGATCAACCGTGCTCTTCGACCGTGTGATGGTGCGCGGAGCAATGTTCGCCTCTTGCAGCACGCTCAACGAAGTGGCTACCGTCTGCTCAGCCCTGGCGCCATGAACCAGAGCGTTACCCAAACATTCCTGCCTGGTCGCCTAACCCCTCGTTGCAGCGGACGCGCTTCGCGCGCCGCTGAACTCGATATCGTTAGACGGCTGGTACGCGCGTTCGGGGCGATCCGATGACTTGGGTTGATCCTGGACATACTGCAGAACTCGCTGAAAAGTCGACAAGTGGACGCGCAGCGAGCCGCCTCACCCTGAACGGACGTAAACATTGCGCATCGCACTCGCTGTCTTGATCGCACTGCACGGCCTGATCCACCTACTGGGCCCAGCCAAAGCCTTCGGATGGACGGATGTCAGCCAGCTGCGGGCCCCAATATCTCCCGAGGCCGGACTCCTTTGGCTTCTCGCGGCGGTGCTACTGATCGCCGGCGCTATCGGCCTCGTACTTCGCGCGTCGTGGTGGTGGTATCCTGCGCTGCCTGGCCTGCTGCTGTCACAGGGGCTGATCGTGACAGCCTGGGGCGACGCGCAGTTCGGTACCTTCGCCAACGTGATCATCGCGATCCCGTTGCTCGTCACTGCGCTCGATGCGCGCTCATCGAGTTTCAGCTCACGCTTCGCGCACGACCGCAACGCGCTGCTGACGCGTACGACGCTCCGGGCGCCTCTGGTGACCGAGGCCGACCTCGCTCCCCTACCACCCCTGATGCAGAAGTATCTTCGCGAGGTGGGTGCTGTCGGACGCCCTCGCGTGCGCAACTTGCGCGTGACTTTCAACGCGCAGATGCGCAGCAGCGCAATATCGCCGTGGATGCAATCCACGGCGACGCAGTACGAGTTCTTCGATCCGCCGGCACGATTGTTCCACATGAATGCGAGCCGCGCCGGCTTACCACTGGACGTGTTCCACCGATACATGGACGGCGCTGCCACGTTCCAAGTGCGTATTGCTGGCCTGATACCGATGGTGGACAAGCACGGGGCGGGGCTCACGAACGACGAAACGGTCACGCTCATGAATGACGTGCTGGTCATGGCCCCGGCGGCCGTCCTGGACTTGCCATTCACGTTCGAGACCACCGGTGAACGGACCCTGCGGGCCACCTTCCACAACGCGGGGTACACCGTGTCAGCCGTACTGACGTTCGATGGAGCAGGCGATCTCGTCGGGTTCGAATCCGCAGACCGGGCGCACGACCGAGAGGGCGGCGCCGCGACGTGGTCCACGCCGATTTCCGGATATCGACAAGTTGATGGAATCCGGATCGGCGCTCTCGGCGATGCGAATTGGATCGAACCGTCGGGCGAGTGGACATACGGTCGTTTCCAGATTATGTCAGTTGCGTACAACGTGACGCAGTGAGTGGCGGGCCCGCCAATCCGTCGGGCCGGTTTGCGTCCGGCAAGTTGTCGGCGAGACGTTTGACGGCTGAGTGGGGAGTTCTGAGCAAATCCATGAATCGACTTGGTGTGTGGTCTGCTTCGGCACTCTTCATAGTGGGTGTCGTCTACGCGGGGGTCGTGGCGCTTGGGATCCACGCCAGCGGCTTCTCCGCGCCAATTGTTGATCCAGTACTTGCCGTCATGGAGGCCCTGACTCTACTGTCGGCACCCCTCCTCGTCCTCGTGATGATTGCAGTTCATCGATCTGCTTCATCCGCTGACAAGCCATATGCCTTGGCCGCACTTGCGTTTGTTGTCATCGCCTCCGGATTGACGAGCGCGGTCCACTTTGTTGGCTTGACCGCCCTCCGCCAGAGTGGGTCAGGTGAGATCGTGTGGCCTTCGCCGCAATACGCCATCGAGCTGCTCGCATGGGACGTGTTCCTGGGTCTCTCGTTGCTGTTTGGCGCACTCACATTCCGGGGTGGCGGGCTCAGGCGGGCCATCCGGATCAGCAGCATTGCCACCGGAACCCTTTGCCTCCTTGGTACCCTGGGCCCGGCAACGGGTGAGATGCGGCTCCAGTTCATCGCGGTGGTTGGTTACGGGATCGGCCTGCCGGTGACATGCCTCCTGCTTGCGCGGATCTTCAGACGGGCTCCTGTCGGGTCCGATGGGGAAGTCGTGATCTCACATTGAAATCACTCGGTCTTTCACAGATGGCGCCGAGGTCGCGCTTCTCGGTTCTGCCGGGGGAACCTACAGTCGCGATAAGCAAATGAAGTCGGCGGATGCTTGGCAGACGCCAGCTGCATGGCACGCAGTCGTACGGGACGGTCTCATCGCGGAATGGCAGGTCTACGCCGACAATGAGCCGATTCGACAGCGTATGCGCAAGCCTGCCTGACAAACGTTGCAGTTGCCAAGCATTTCTTTTGGATGCGGCGTCGCCGCAATAACGGGTATGCAGCGGACGGCGCTGCATTCCGCCGCGTACTCGGGCGGCCGTGCTCGCCCAGAAATGAGGGAATGATTTCCTTGATTGCTCTTTATCACAAAGTACTTTATGATTGTATCGAATAGCGTCCTCCGGCAGCGAAACCATAAGGGTGGTGAAAATGAATCCATTGACGATACTGAAGCACCCGAGCGCCTTCCTTCCCGTTGCAATGTCCCTCGGTGCCCTCGCCACCGTGTTGCTTTTCATTGCCTTGCACGGCACGGCGCCCCAGGCAGACGAGGGTGCAGCTGCCCACATCTGGCAGCTCCTCATGGCTGCCCAGGCACCCATCGTATTGTTCTTCGCGATCAAATGGGTGCCGCAGTCACCCAGACAGGCAGCGCCCATCCTGGCACTGCAAGTCGGCGCCGCACTGGCAGCGATGGCGCCTGTCTTCCTGCTCCACTGGTAGGGTACTGCATCGCTCTTGTGTGAACAATCTGAAGTCCGCAATCAGACCAAACCAAAACACGAGGAGAGACAGCGTTGAAGCTCTATACGCAACTGAACTTCGGCGGGAATTGCGAAGAGGCATTCCGCTTCTATGAAAAACATCTTGGCGGCAAGATTACGATGATGATGAATCAGAGCCAGGCACCAGGCGCGCCTGGTGGAGCGGGGAAAGCGATCATTCATGCACGGATGAACATTGGAGATACGGTGTTGATCGCGAATGATGTTCCTCCCTCCGTTTTCCAGAAAATGCGCAGCGTCTACATGTATCTTTCCCTGGATTCGGTGGAAGAGGCAGAGAGGGTCCACGAGCTGCTTGCGGAGGGCGGTGAGATTTTCATGCCCATGGAGGAGACGTTTTTTGCGACTCGCTTCAGCATGCTGCGTGACCGGTTCGGCGTGTCATGGTCGATCATTCACGAACGTCCCAGACCGTGAGTGGAGGCCCGCGCAGGTCTTGTGGACTATGCTGACCGTGCTACATAATCGCCGTTCAACAATCAGGAGGGCTCCATGAGTCGTCGCGCTGAAGCACTGGCTGCCCGCATCGAGGAAGGCGCTGCCGGATTGGCTGCCTTTGCGGAAGGGCTCTCAGAGGCGGAGTGGCATACTCCCGTTGTGGGTAGTGGGCGGGACAGCCGGTCGGTCGGTGTCGCCGTGCACCATGTTGCCAGCGTTTACCCTATCGAGATCGATCTCGCGAGAGCGATCGCCAGCGGCAAGGCCGTCACTGACGTCACGTGGGAGGCTGTCGCCGAGATGAACGCCAAGCATGCCCGGGACAACGCGGGGGTAACGAAGGCTGCCGCGCTCGAACTCCTGCGCCAGAACAGTCGGCAGGCGGCCGCGGCGGCTCGCGCGTTTACGGATGACGAGCTGGATCGCGCGGCGCCCTTCTCACTGAGCTTCGCCGCGCCCGTCACCGCGCAGTTTGTCCTGGAGGACCACGCGGTTCGGCACAGCTGGCACCACCTGGCGCGCATCCGCACGGCCTTGGGCCGGTGACGTCCGGCGTCTGGGCGTTCCGCTTGCTGCTGCGCCGTCGGGGGTAGTCGCGTGACAAACCTTACGAGAAAAGACTCCGAGTGACGAGCATCAAATTCGACGGCTTTTCTGCGAGCCGTCGCATGAACCAGGGATACCACGCTTTTCCATAGCTGATCAGTACACGCGTGCGGAGGCCCTCGGCCGCCAGCCGGCGGCGGCCCTCATCCTGAATGCCATAGAGCATCTGCACCTCAAACGCGGACTCAGCGATCCCCATCTCGTGCGCGTCACGCCGAACGGCGTCGACCAGCGCCAGATCGTGAGTGCCGAAGACGACGCCCGCACCCTGGTGGACCGCGCCCAGCAGGGTAGTAGCGATCGCGCGATACCGCGCGTCAACCTCGGGACGCTGCTGCAGCGCAACGGTGGCCGGCTCGCGATACGCCCCTTTCACGAGGCGAATGTACGGGCGTACCGCCAACAGACGCTGCACGTCCGACGGAGTGCGGTGGAGATACGCCTGCACGCAGAGCGCGATGTTGCTGGCCTCGCCCGCGAGCTCCTCGTAGGCACTGACCGTGGAGTCCGCGTACTCGGACGATTCCATGTCAACAGCGAGGATCGTTTCGTTCGCGGCGGCGATGCGAGCGAGTCGACGCACGCGATCCAATGCGCGTTTCCGATCGAGGTCCCAACCGAATTGCGTCAGCTTGATCGAGACATGCGCATCGACGCCCTCATGTCGGAGCGCCGCGAACAGCCGCTCGTACTCGGCGACGGTTTCGTCCGCCGCGGCATCCGTCGCGACGTTCTCGCCCAGGTACGTCATGATCACGGGAGTCGCTTCGGCGTGCAGGCGCCGCACTGCTCCCATCGCCGCGTCGATGGTTTCGCCCGGCATGAAGCGCGTGACGAGCGGGTGCATCGCACGGCTCGATCGTACGATGTTTTCGACGCGCTGGTTGCGCGATGCCCACAACAGTGCAGAGCGCAGCAGCTGCACTACGGCTGATCCGCTCGCAGCTTGGCTTTGGCGTCAGACATCCAGGGCCTCCTGCATTGCAGTGAGTTCGCCGCTCAAGGCGTCTATCAGTTGCTGAGCGAGAGCAACGACGACAAAGTTCGATAACTCAATCTACATTGGAGAAGCGAAGGCGCTATCTGTCCGCCTTGAGCGCCACATCGCGGATCGAGACTTCGAGTCAGTTGTGTGCTAGAGAGCCTGACCACGCTCCAATCAGAGGTCGCCGAGGCCTGCAGGCTGTGCTCGAGCATCGCTGTTTCATATGCCCACCTCACAACTTCCCGACCAGCCTTTCTATTTGATGCGAGTGCCGGGTGAGGTGGACGATGTGAATCCTGAAGCCATCGCCGAGGTTCATCTTCGGCGCCCATGAGGGCAGAGCGGGCGATCGGATCCGCAGCGCTCGCCAATCGAACGACGCAGCGTCGTCCATTGCCTTCACGAAATTCAACTCGCGCGTGAGCAGCGCTTCCACAACGCCGTTGCGCGGCGTGGGACCAGGCCGAAAGACCCTGGGACTCTTGAGTGGCTTGGGCTTGAGCAGCGAACCGGCAATGAGCCGGCCGATGAATGACGGCTTCCACTCGCGCGCCGGTGCGCCCGCATCCGGGCGCGTGTTGCGCAGCAATGTGGCGAGTGGCTCTTCGTATTTTCCGTCAGCCACGCAGAGGTGCTCGAGCACCTGGCCCACGCTCCATCCGTTCGGCTCGGGATGCTCGTTGAGCTTCGATGGATCGAGCGGCCGCACCATTGCGGCAATTCGCTCGCGCGTTGCAGTTGCCTCGGCGCGCAGTTGCTTGTGCAGTTCTCGTTGTGGCAGGCGCATTGGGCGGGTGGAGGGGGTTTAAGCGCAGGACCGGACAGACAACAATATCGCTCTAATGACGGCACTCATGCCGAAGTGCACATATACGACGTATGCGAGCCCAGGTAACAGTAACTCGCGGGCCCTGAGTAGTAGCTCGCGGGCCCCGCGTTGACTTCCCCGGTGGCGACATTTACGTATCAGAAACGAGCATCCTCATTGCCCTGCGGAGCCGGTTAACGCTCGGCAGTCTCGATGTTCGACCGTGCACGGCAGGTGGGCGGCCCCGGGGGGTGTTGTCATGCGCAAGGCCATTCCGTTCCTCTTCGCTTCGTGCATGGCACTCGGTTGCAGCGGCAACAGCCCCACCACCCTATCCGCGCTGACCTATTCGCTCACCCTGAACGCTGGGTCCAACGGCACCCTGACGGCCAACCCTGCTGGCCCGACCTACTCCCCGGGCACGCTCGTCACGGTCACCGCCACCCCCAACGTGCAGTGGACGATCCTCGCATGGCTGGGAACCGACGACGACGGAAGCATACTACCCGTCGTCAATCACGTGACGATGGACACAGACCGGCTGGTCAGCGTGCAGTTCGCGGCGCAGACGATATGTGCGGCAGACCCCACGACCGGGAACGCGGTGGCCCGGATGATCAGCCCCGCGGACTGGTCCACGCTTCCCGCAGGCGCCGTGACCTTCACTTGGTGCAATGCCAGCGCCGACTATTTCCTGACGGTGGAAAGTATCCCTGGTGCCCACGACATCTTCTTTGCTTTCGCCGGCGGGGCGGGCGGTGGCGCGGGCGTGAATACCCTGACGCTCGGTCCCGGATGCGCCGCGGCACCTCCCACCGGATGCATCCCGGCGCTGGGGGAGTCCATCCACGTTACTTTGTTTACGCTGAAACAGGGGAACATCCTCGCGCCCTCACCCTTCCAGTACACCTACACCGCGGCGAGCCCCTCGCACTGACAAGAGACGCCTGCCGGAGACACGAATGCGACGGAAGATGAGATTCATCGTGGCAGGTCTTGTCGGCATCGCCGGCTCAGCGTGCGCGCTCGGCGCTCAGGCGGCGCCGGCGGAGGCCGTACCCTGTGCGTCTGCCTGGCCTGCACCCAATGCGATGGATGATGCGATGAGTAACAGCGAGCCTCGTGCAGCGCGCATGGCCTCCTCCGGCCAAAAAGGTATTTTCGCGATTTGTCCTCCGCACATCATACTCTTCCGTGCCTGACGATGCGCATTCTCTACATTGGCGGATCCGGAGAGATAAGCTTCGAGTGCGTTCGCGAATCGGTGCGGCTTGGCCATGACGTGACAGTTTTCAATCGTGGGAACAACAACGCAGGCCTGCCCGCGGAATGCAGATTTCTCGCCGGCGACATCGGTGACGACTCGGCGTATCGGCCTCTTGCCGAAGAGCAGTTCGACGTCGTGTGCCAGTTCCGGCTCTTCCTGCCGGCTGCGATTCGTCGCGACATTGCGATTTTTTCAGGCAACTGCGGGCAGTACGTGTTCATCAGCTCCGCCTCCGCGTATGTCAAGCCAGTCCGCAACCTTCCGATCACCGAAGCAACGCCGCTCGACAATCCGCACTGGCTCTATTCGCGTGAGAAGGCGGGGATGGAACGGTTGCTCCAGGCGCAGGAGAAGCTTCCCTACACGATCGTGCGCCCGAGCCATACCTATCGCACCCGGATGCCGACTCCACTCGGGGGCGAAGTCTCCCGCCTGATGCGCGGCAAGCCCGTTGTGGTGCATGGAGACGGCGAGAGTCTCTGGACGGTGACGCACTCACAGGATTTTGCGCGTCCGTTCGCGCGCCTTCTCGGGGCGCGCGGCGCCCTCGGCGAAGCGTTTCACATCACATCCGAGCGCCAGTGGCCGTGGAACGAGATATTCGAGGCGATCGCCGCCGCCCTGGGTGTGCGCGCGCCGCGCTGGGTTCACGTGGCGTCAGACACGCTCATTCGGTACAATGACGAGTGGGAGGGGCCGCTGCTCGGTGACAAGACCCCGTCGGTGCGGTTTGACAACAGCAAGGTAAAATCAGTCGTCGGCGACTTCGATTGCCCCATAGACCCGTGGGAAGGAACGCAAAAGGTCGCGAAGGCCTATCCACCGGACCTCAATGACTACGACACCGGGATCGACGCGCTGTACGATCGCATAATCAAAGACCAGCAGCGGCTGGGATCTCATCCTGCCGCTCAACACGCCAGGCGCTGAGGCGCGATGGATTGGAGAATCGTTGATGACTGAGAAGCTCAAGGGGAAGCTCGCGGTGGTGACTGGAGCCAGCGCCGGCATCGGGGCGGCGTCTGCGCGCGCGCTCGCCGGTGAGGGCGCGCAACTGGTGATAACCGCGCGGCGCCAGGACCGGCTCGACGCCCTGGCGGACGAGCTTCGCTCGAGCGGCACGCAGGTTACCGTCGTCGCCGGTGACGCGCGGGAGGAGAGCACGGCGGAGCGAGTCGTACGCGAGGCGGTAAAGGCGGCGGGGCGCCTCGACATTCTCATCAACAACGCCGGGGTCGGTATCTACAAGAACCTCGCTGAAACCACTGCGGCAGACTACGATGATATGATGGATTCAAACATGCGCTCGGGTTTTGTATTCACGCGCCATGCGGTGCCGGTGATGCTCGGGCAGGGCTCTGGAACGATTCTCATGATCTCCTCGATGGCGGGTCTCTACGGTTTTGCGGGAGAGGCCGTGTATTGCGCCACGAAGTTTGCCCAGGTCGGTTTCGCGCAGGCGCTCGACCGCGAGCTGCGCGGTCACGGAATCAAGGTCGGCATCATCTGTCCCGGCGGCGTGAAGACCGAGTTCGCGATCGGTCATGGCCGCACCGAAGAGTCGGTCGCCGCTTCCGGGATGCTCGAGGCAGACGACGTGGCGGGTGCGGTGCTTCTGGCCTGCACGCAGTCAGCCGGCGCTCGCATCATGGAAATCCAGATGCGCCCGATGGTTGAGTCTCTGGCCTAGGATCCTTATGCACCCGGATATTCCCGCGACGGGCGGGATCTTCGAAGGCTTCGCTATCGAGCTGGCGGACGCGGATGCAAAGTCCCATGTCAGCCGGGAGCTTTCGGCGATTGCCGGCCCCGACTGGGCGGTGCGGCAATTCGGCGACCGCCACACCGACTACGAGCTCATCCAATCAAAAGGTCGCCTGTCCGCGCAGGACGGCTGGAATGCCGCGTACGCACTCCGGGCGCTCCCCGGAGTTGCCTACGCCGAGCCGCTGTTTGCGCTCTCGGTATTCGACAATCCGAAATGGGTGGCAGGACGAGGCGCGGCGACTGACTCACGCGACAGTGCTCATTTGCCGGAGTCTGACTCACCGGAATGGAGCCTCGACGCAATTCGCGTGAGGGAAGCATGGCAGAAGTTCTTTCCGGACTCCGCGAAGCCGCCCGGGCATGGCGTCGTAATCGGACACCCTGACACCGGTTATCAGGATCACCCCGAGCTCGACGGCCGCATCCTCAGCGAAGCGGGCTATGATTTTCTCCACGAAGACCCGGACGCCCACGATGATCTCGAGCGCCCACTGGCCGAGCCGATACCGAACCCGGGGCACGGTACGGGCACGGCGAGTGTGATCGTCAGTCCGGGCGGCGGCCGGAGAAAATACGCCGGCAACGGCTGGGTCACCGGCGTTGCGCCGGGCGCGCAGATCATTCCGCTCAGGACCTCGTACTCGGTGATGCTGACAAGCGCCGGCAATCTCGCGCGGGCAATTGAATACGCGGCAACTCACGGCGCGCATGTCATCTCGATTTCAATGGGCGGCCTGTTTTCCTGGCGTCTCCGGCGCGCCGTGATGTTTGCGCAGCAGCACGGCGTGATCATCTGCGCCGCGGCGGGTAACTACGCGCCGTTTGTCGGCTGGCCTGCCGCTTACGACGACGTGATTGCCTGCGCGGCGAGCAATGCGCGAGGCGGCACCTGGCGGTGGGGGTGTCGGGGCCAGGCGGTTGATGTAACTGCGCCCGGCGAGTCGGTGTGGCGGGCTACAGTGCGAAAAGAAGAAGACGGTCTCAAGTACGATGTGGGCCGCGGCTCCGGGACTTCACTTGCGACAACCTGCACTGCAGGCGTTGCCGCGATGTGGCTTTCGTATCACGGTCGCGATGCGCTGATCGTGCGCTACGGCAAGGAGAACCTGCCGCGCGTCTTCCAGCGCGTTCTCCGCGAGAGCTGCGTGAAGTTTCCCGGTTGGAAGGAGGGGAAGTTTGGCGAAGGTCTCGTGGACGCATTCAGGACGCTCGATGCGCCGCTGCCCGATCTCGTCGCTGACGGTGGCACCCCTTCAGATCGCGATGCAGATGGACATCCAAAGATCGATCGCGGGGGACTCAGGACATTCGCGCACCTGTTCGACATGAGCGATGGGCGCTCAGAGTCTGCAGTCGAGGCACGCGACATTGCCGAACGCGATCTCCGCCGAGCGCTCGCTGCTCTCCTCGATACGTCTCAGGATGAAGTGCCGGCAAGACTTCGTGAAACAGGCCCTGAGCTGGCGTTCCATCTGGCGACAGATCCGAGCTTGTACTGGTCGTTCGCGACGATTCTGGAGAAGTGGGAGAAGGCAGCGAGGGAGTCGTCCACCGTCGAGGACTCGAACGCGGTTATCGCAGTCAACTTCGAGATAGAGGGGTTGCGGCAAAGTCTCTCGTCCCGAGCGTCGGCGCCGCTGCAATCTCAACTGACGGGGCCGAGGAAGGCGAGGGTTGGCTTGCCCGGGACGAGCGGCTCAGCTGCTCCTCACCTCTGAACAGATGCTATGGCTGGCAAGGCCTCACCCGAAGACAAGGCCCTGCCGGCCACCAGTTACCGATCGCGCCACATCTTGAGCCAGCCCAGCTTCATCGCCACGTAGACAGTGAGATCGGCCGCTACCAGTATCGCGGCCATCTGCCAGAACGTGCCGAACGCCATAGTCGGAACGAGCGACAGTATTGCTGCCAGCAACACGCCGATTATTACGCTTACCAGTGCAAAAGCCTCAGGTGACCTGGGCGTGGAAGGCGAAATCACAGTGGCCTCTCCGGTTAGAGTTCGTCGCGGGTCAGCTTCCAGGAGAATAGGTAGAGCAATTTTTCTGGAAGGCAATCCTAATCAAAATCCCGCAACATTCATTCAGTCATATCGCCGCGAGCATCGAGGCGATTACGGCTCTCACCGCAGAAATCTCGATGTCCAGCGCACCCATCCACCAGCCGGCGAGAAGTGAGCTGAAGAATGCAAAGGCATCGGCTCTGCCAATGCTCGCGTTGCTGCTTGCTGCGTGGCGTGGTGTGCCACCGGTGGGGTTCGCGAGATTCACCGAGGAGTGAATGGTCGCAGGCGCTCGATTGTTTGCAGGTCCCCCAGCGGATGAGACTCCGCGCCAGTCCGCCAGATTCGCATCCCAGTACTGGGCCGAGCTGATGGCAACGGAGCCAAGGCTGACGACTGCCGCCGCCTCGTCAGCATTCAACGTTCCAATTGCAGAGTTCTCGATGCCGTTGACGCTCGCCACAATGGATGCCGACGATGCACCGGAATCGAACAGGTTCGGGATTCGCTGAAGAATCGCCTGAGCTTTCGGCGAAAGATCGGAGGTCGCGCCAACCTGTGTCTGTACTGCAACCTGACCATTGCCGCTGCACAGATCGTCCGACACGAAACTGTCAGAGAGGCCTTTTGACTTGCCGTCCTTGCTGAACGTCTTGTTGAACTCCTTCAGCGCAGCCAAGGCGACGTGGCACCTCTCCGCCCTCGACGAAAGTGACTTGCCGCGGGAAAGTTTACTGTAGACGTGAGCCAGAGCATCGGTGTGGTACTTTCCGGTCCAGCCGTACCTGGACTGCAGGTCCGCCAGCTTCTGTTGCGACGGCTGTGGCGCCTCACGAATCACGGCCGACGCCACAGGCGACGTGGAATCCTTCGAGCAACTCGCCACCGCTGCGGCAACCGCCATCAGCACGCCAATGAAGGCCGTGTATTCCCATTTGAATCGCATCTTTCCTCCTTCGTTGATCAATTACCGCCGAGTGTGTCCCGGCGCTGATGCGAACGATGGAGGGGATGTGCCCTGATGCCGTCAGCGTTCTCTTGCAGGAATCACCGCTTTGACGACGCAGTTGTCATTCGGAGACGGCGTCCGGCTCGAGCATCAGAATCGCAACGACTCTGATCGGCTTCGCTTGACCATTCAATCCATTTCCTGGTTCGGCTTCGATTGCTCCGCTTGCGTTATCTCCAATGGCGAGCAACCAGTCCTCATCGCGCTGGTTGGCGTTCACGTGCCGCAACAGCTCAGCTTCGGCAGCGATGCCAAGCCGGCCGAGTATGGCTTGGCGCGCTGCGGTCGCCAGCTCCAGTATCCGACCGCGTGCATGTGGTCGCGCACGGTGAACGATCGCTGAGACTCGACGGAGCGCTGCCCGCCGGGCGCGCGCTGAAACCGTGGATTGAGAGTGCGTGAGCGCAACCGTGCGCTCCGTTCGCAAATGTGATTGGAGACGACTGAGCGCCTCGATGATCGTCTCATGACTCGGGGGCACCTCAACGCCGCCTGCATGAAGCAGAAGGTTGAGTAGCTTCGACGGCTCGTTCTCGATGCCGTGTCCGTCGGATGCAACGAGAGTGAACGTTGAACCCTCCGCGCACATCGCCAGAAACCCTCTGTTTCGCGACGCCACCGTTGCCGCGCGCGGGACAGTCGAAATCAGCGGCAATTGTTTCCCGGGCGAACGCGCGTTGTCCGGCAACCATCGTCGCAGCACGGAACGGATCCGTTCGTCGACGACTGCCGGAGCTTCGGCTGCATAATCGGGCTCGCTGCAGGTTGTTGCCTCGACGTCGTCACCGAATGGGTTCCGACGTATCGAATGAAAGAAGCCGACAGTCGCTTCGGCCTCGTGCAGCTTTGCAACAATCGTTGTTTCCAGCCGAATCAGAATCTCCGCGGCAGCCGGTGGGCGAATGCCGTAGGCATAAACGTGGCGATGAGCTGAGCCCATCCGGGCGACTCGTCCCATCCGCTGTTCGAGACGCGCGGCAGTCCATGGAAGGTCCAGATGTACGACGATGCCGGCGTCCTGAAGGTTCACCCCCTCGCTAAGGAGATCTGTGGCGAGCAGAAGGTCAACACGGTCTATTGTGCGCGGAAGCGGCGCGCCGGATGCGCGCGGGGCAAAGCGTGAGAGTGCCTCGCGGCGCGTCAGCGATCCACCGGCCACTCGTGCGCCCTTTCCCGTCAGTACAGCAATGCCCGGCTCATTGCGAAGCTCACGAAAAAGAGCGCCAACAGTCTCGGCGTATTGCGAGAAGGCAACCACCGGAACGTTGGGATGAGTGCGACGGATGTCTCTCAGAAACGCCGCCGTGGTTCTGTCGCGGTGGTGCTGTCCGTCGAGCAAATGGAGCAGTTCACGCAGTGCTTGCCGGTGTTTGCCTACGGCGTCCAGGAGGTCCGTCGTGTTGGCCTGAGGAGTCGAGACAAATGCCGGGAAAGCCAACTGGACTGAATCGTCCGTAACTGTCCAGGCGGACAGCTCCTCTTGCGACGGATAATGCCCACTCTCCAACGCTGAGATGAGCGCAATCGATCGCGCCAGCCGACGCCTGAGCGCAGCCTCGAGGGCAGCGTCGCTCGAGCACCATTGCCGAATCAACGAGCGCGCAACCAGCAGGTCTCCGATGCCTCCGCCCCTTGTCGGTAGTGCCGGCGGAAGGGAAAGCAGCGCAGCCGGCACACTCGCGTCGTCGGCCAACTCTCTCCAGGCAATCTCGCCAACCTGTGGAATGCTCTCCCGTAGCCCGGCGGATTCAACCCCTCGGCGTATCACAACGCGCGAGAGCTCCGACGAGGACAGGGAATCCGCCTGCGATCCCAGAAAGATCGCCAGCAGCGCCGTGAGATCATTCCGCCTGTTATGTACCGGAGTCGCGGAAATCAGCAGCACGCGCGAGCGCCTTGCGATAGCCGACAGCTCCCGATATCTACGAGTGGCAGGATTGCGGAGGTGATGTGCCTCGTCGATCACCACGAGGTCGAACGAGCCGTCGACACAATGTCCCCGGCTCAATGACTCAAAAGACAGGAATGGAATCTCCACGCCGGCGAGCCGCTCCTGATGCATCCACATATTGCGGAGAACCGCCGGGCCTGTCACCAGCGGTTTCATAAAACGCCTGGCGAGGGAGAGCGCGACGAAGGTCTTGCCCATTCCGACGTCATCGGCCAGAAGTGCTCCACCAAAGTGATCCAGCGCAACGCCAAGGCGACTGACGGCCGAGATCTGGTGGGGGCGCAATGCCACCGATCCCAGTCGTTCTGCGGAACCCCGCCCAGTTGAAGGAGACGGATCAGACGACGTTTCATCGCCGAGAACGGCGCGCGCAATCAATTCCCTGACCGCGCGGGCGGAGACGATCTCTACGGGAAGTTCCACAGCAACAGCGGCTCGACCTCACACTCGCGCAGCCCGTACGCTCCGAGCACCGCGTGGAGCAACGTGTCCGCGTCAGGTGGCCGGCCCTTCACAGCCTGTTCGGCCAGCGGAGCAAGTCGTTCGCAGGCGGCATCCCAGTCAGCGGGCAGCGGCAGCAGAGATACGGTCCAGCCGAGGTACCGGTGATAGCCGCCGCGCGCGGGCTCGGCGAGGGCGTTCAGCCACGCCGCGACGACTGGCGAATTGAGAAGCGCCGCAAGAGTGCAGGCGTCGGTGATGTCGTCACAGCGGGTGACGTAACAACTGTTCAGGAGAACGGTCGGATCATTCGCCTCGATCACCGCTGCGCGTGGGCATCGCCCAAAGTCGGACCATGCCACGCGTGGGAGGTCGGATGTGGCGCTCTCGGTGCGGAAGATCGTCCACCACGGAGAATTGCCGTGTGCGTCACTTCGTGCCTGCAGGTGTCGTTTCCATTTGGCGAGCCAGTGAAAGGCGTGCGGCGGCAATCGGGAGAGCGGTCCGCGATCGTCGTGGGTCCAGATGATTTGCTCCGGTGAGTCGGAAAGCTTCCACTGATGAATCGACTCACCGCGGTGAAGCGGTCTCAACAGACGTCGCTCGACCGGCCCCGCCGCTTCGCCCGAGCGGACCGCCCTCAGCTCGTTCGCATCGTCGTCGCTCGAATTTGACTCGCGCGTCACGACGAACGCCTCGTTGCAGCCGGTTTTCACCCCGAGCATAGGCCGGTGAATCCGTGATTCGGATAATGGGACTCCGACATGGACCAGGCGATCGAAGGCTTCGCGAACCGGAGGTGGCATGATGAGCCAGGGGCTTCCCGGCGATGTGTCGAAAGAGAGTCGCTTGCTGTCGAGGGGCCAATGCACCGCTGAAGTCCGACGATGCACCACGGCGATGCCAGTGCAGGAGCGTTGCTCGTGGCATGTTTCGGCGGAAAGCGTTTCTTCGGTAAGCGCCAAATCGAGAGGAGTCGGCCGGGAAGGTCGCAATTTCCGCCGGGCGACAATTACCGACGGATAGACGGCCGCGTCAAAGAGCTGCCTCGATTCCGTCATGTCGTGCAGCTCGGCGATCTCGGCGTGCTGGAGGAGATGGGTGCGGACTCCGCCGCCGGAGAGGGATCTCCAGAGCTTGGCGGGCACGAGGAGGGCCACCGTTCCGCCGCTTCGAGCCAGGGCGATGGACCGCTCGATGAACAACGCTGAGAGGTCTACCTGGGCGGCAAAGCCACGACCGGCAGCCGCGGCCTGTGCGCCGGCGAGCCACGCTGCTTCCCTGAAGACGACGAACTCGCGCGCGAAAAGATCCTTCGCCCGCTGTTCAACGTGATGGAGTCTCACCCAGGGTGGGTTGCCGATCACTATGTCGAATCCGCCGCCCGCGCCGACGTCCGCAAACTGGGTGTCGAAAGAAAAGGGCAGGGCTCCGCCACGCAGAAGCGCGCGTCGCGCGGCCTGGGCAGAACGACAGGATGTGCGAAGATCGGCGAGCTGGCGCGCCACCAACGGCATGGCCCGGCGCCTTTCTCCAAACAGATCCGGCGATCGCGCTGCCACGATCAGCTCCCGCCGCTCGTGTGTCAGCCCAACAATCGAACGATCCAACGCGGCGACGGCGCAGTCGCGTTCGAGCTGGTCCAGCATGCGCGCGACGATTCTCTTTCTGCGACCAACCGTTCGTGAGTAACGCGCGCGAAGCAGCGTGATTCGTTTCGACTGCGGAATGCCGTTCGAGACCGCAAATGACCCTCCGGCCAACGAGTCGCCAATGCGGATATTGCGATCGAGGTTTGGAAGCGGAGCCACCTTCATCGGATTGCGCTCGGGATTTTCGATAGCCATCGAAAGCCAGAGGCGCAGCTCGCAGAGCCAGACCGCGGTGTGATTC
>Ga0097691_1000822_pt1 | contig 24963 bp, 25 predicted proteins | sample NGESurdeep072012_8_FD_72858 | JGI IMG/M metagenome (GOLD analysis project Ga0097691, IMG submission 72858) | Arctic peat soil microbial communities from Barrow, Alaska - NGEE Surface sample 210-1 deep-072012 | ecosystem: Environmental > Terrestrial > Soil > Wetlands > Peat ... | reverse complement strand
ACGTCAAGCACATCGCCGGAGATCTTCCTGGTCAATTCCGCGGGCATATTGCCCGGCGCGTACATGCCGAACCAGGCGGTGGCATCGAAGCCCTTGAGGCCGGACTCGTCGATGGTGGGGATCTCCGGCGCTGCCGGAGCGCGCTTGAGCGAGGTCACGCCCAATGCGCGCAGCTGGCCGCTGCGGATATGCTGGATGACTCCGGGCAGGGAGTCGAACATCATCGGGATGTGTCCGCCGATCAAGTCGTTGAGTGCCGGCGCAGCGCCCTTATATGGAACATGGACGATATCGATGCCGGCCGCATGCTTGAAGAGCTCGCCCGCCAGGTGATTGGCGCCACCCACGCCGGCCGAACCGAAACTCAGGACGCCCGGCTTGTCCTTTGCGTATTTGATCAGCTCCTGGACGTTCTTCACCGGTAGCGAGGGATTGACCACCAGCACATTCGGCACCGACGCGATCAGGGCGATCGGCGTGAAGTCCGTGCGCGTATCGTATTTGAGGTTTTTGTAGAGGCTCGGGTTGATCACATGGTGGGTGGCGGTCACCATTAAGGTATAGCCATCGCGAGGCGACCGCACCAGTTGCTCCGACCCTATGGTGCCGCTGGCGCCGGCACGGTTGTCGATGATCACCGGTACGCCCCATTTCTGGGCCAGGTCGTTCGCCACCTGGCGTGCCAGGATATCGGTGGTGCCGCCGGGCGGGAAAGGCACGATGATCTTCACCGTTTGCGACGGAAAGGTCTGTGCGACTGCGCTACCCAGCGCAGTTAACGATAACAGGCATAGCGCCGCAAGTCTCTTCCACGTTTTCATCGATGTTTCCTTGTATGGTAATTAGCGATGTATAGGGTTCTAGGCCGCTTCCGGAAATTCGACCATGGCCTCGCCCACGGCGACGATTTCGCCCCGCTGATTCGTTACTTCGACATCCAGGGTAGCCCAGCGGCTTTTTTCAGTCTTCTTGGTGGCTGTGACCACCGCGTTTGGCTGGATCGTATCGCCCGGCTTGACCGGCACTTTCCAGCGCGTTTCCAAGCGGCGATGTATGCCGCCCAACGGATAGACCCAATCAGTCAGCATCTTGTTGATGATGCCAAAATTGTTCATGCCGTGCATGATAATGCCCCCGAAATTGGTTTTGCCGAAGCTGCCCTTCGTGTACTCGTCGTCCAGGTGCAACGGGTTGAAGTCCAGCGATGCTTCGCAGAATTCACGTATCGATTCGCGCGTCGGCGAAAACGGCGTCCCCTGAATGCTCATTCCGGTCTTGATGGTGTCGAATGCGTTGTTCATGGCTGTCCTTACATTGGGCGGATGGTCCAGCCGCGGCCGGAGCAGATCACTTCATCGTTCTGGTTGAAAAAGACGTTGTCGTGAACGACGAACAAGCGGTCCTTCTTGATGAACTTGTCGAGAGCGCGCGCGTCCAGGCGGATTACATCGCCCGGCCGCGCTGGCTTGTTGTAGCTCCACGACTGCCCGGCATTGACTGTCCCCGGGCTGCGCATCCAGTCGTCGTTCGGCGTACAGGCAAACATCAGGAGGATATGGATGCCGGGAGGCGCGATTAGTCCCTTGTAGGGCGATTTAGAGGCGTATTTTTCGTCGAAATACAGCGGGTGCATATCACCGACCACGCGGCAATATTTTTGTATTGCCTCGAGCGTAAGCGTATAAGGCAAGGTCTTGCGGGGCGCGCCCGGGACTATTTTGTCCCAGACCTTGCGCAATTCCGCGTCTTTCCAGAAGTCTGTCTCGAAGGTTTGTGCTTTCGATTGATCCATGTGTTTTCCACCAAGAGTTTTCGGTTATAATGACCGCTAGGCGGACATTTATAACCGCCTGTCGTTCATTTTCTTCAGCAGGTATCTACTTGTCAAGCTGAATTGGGAAGTATTCGCTTATTTTCGTGCGGCATGCTTCATGCGGCACACGGACTAACTGGAATACCGATGGCAACTCCCACAAGCGAATCTTTTGTTCGCACTTTTGCGCGCGGGCTTAAAGTCATTGAAGTCATGGGTCAAGGCGCGCCGCGGCAAACGATCGCCGACGTGGCGGAAGCCGCCGATCTGCCGCGGACCGCAGTACGGCGCTTCCTGATGACGCTGACAGAACTCGAATTCACGCGAACCGACGGCAAGCATTACTGGCTTACCCCTAAGGTTTTGCGTCTGGGGCTTTCCTACCTCTATACCCTGCCTTACTGGCGGCAGGCGCAATTGGCGCTTGAGGAGTTGTGCGCCAATATCGGCCAGTCATGCGCCATCTCGGTACTGGACGCGGACGAAATCGTTTATGTGGCCAGGATACATACCCGGCGGATTCTTCCCATGAGCCCCAGCCTGGGCAGCCGGCTCCCGGCGCACGCGGTCTCCATGGGAAGGGTGCTGCTGGCCGGACTGGATGACGCGGCGCTGGATGCCTATCTCACCAAGGCGGCATTAAAAAAAATGACCGCCACAACGATAGTCGACCGGGTGCAACTGCGAGCGGAGATACATCGTGCGCGTAATCAGGGTTACGCCTGGATCAATGGCGAACTGGACGATTCCATTTGCGGCCTCGCGGTACCGATACGCGATTCGGAAGGCGGGACTGTGGCCGCGATCAACATCAGTCTTCCGACCGGGATTTATACCGAAGCCAGTGCTTGCGAGCAATTCCTGCTACCGCTGCGCCAGACCGCCTCGAAAATACGTTCCGCCATTGCCTAGTGGAGAAATGGCGAGCATGCTGAAAATCTTAGCAAGGCCGACACCAGCGCATGGAAATCTCCCGAAGATCGATGAACTATAGTTGCTTTCTGCGAGGCCTGCTGTTCCGGTAAACTGTCACCCCCCACAACCGGCCCGGCATCCCATGCGCGAACCCCCACCCAGGACCATCTATCTCAAGGACTACGCCCCGCCCCCATTCCTGATCTCGACCATCGAGCTCGATGTCGATATCCGCGAAGACCACGCGCTGGTGCGCGCGACCCTGGCGCTCGCGAGAAACCCGAAGTCCGCCGATGCCCACGCGCCGCTGGTGCTCGACGGCGACGAAATCGAGCTGGTGTCGGTGGCGCTGGACGGCCGGGTGCTGGCGCCGGGAGATTACAAGCTCGGCGAGGAGAGCCTTTGCATCGACAAGGTAGCGGAGCGGTTCACGCTGGAAACCGTGTCGCGCATCCGCCCGCGGAAGAACACCAGGCTCGAGGGCCTGTACGCTTCGGCTAACGGCTTTTTCACGCAGTGCGAGGCGCAGGGCTTTCGCCGCATCACCTGGTTCATCGACCGGCCGGACGTGATGGCGCGCTACACCAACACCATTCATGCCGACCGCGACCGTTATCCGGTGCTGCTCTCGAACGGCAACCTGATCGCCGCGGGCGAGGAGGCGGGCGGCCGGCACTGGGCGAAATGGCACGACCCGTTCCCCAAGCCTTGCTATCTCTTCGCCATGGTGGCGGCGAAGCTGGAGAGGCTCGACGACAGCTTCGTCACCCGCTCCGGGCGCGAGGCGAAACTCGCGCTGTACGTCGAACCGGGCAAACTCGACCAGTGCGGCTTTGCCATGCGCTGCCTGAAGAGCGCGATGAAATGGGACGAGGACGTATTCGGCCTGGAGCTGGACCTCGACGGCTACATGATCGTCGCCGTGGGCGATTTCAACTCCGGCGCGATGGAGAACAAGGGCCTCAACATTTTCAACACCAAGTACGTGCTCGCCCGGCCCGATACCGCGACCGACATCGACTACCAGAATATCGACCGCGTGGTGGCGCACGAGTATTTCCACAACTGGACCGGCGACCGCGTCACCTGCCGCGACTGGTTTCAGCTGTCGCTGAAGGAAGGCCTTACCGTGTTCCGCGACCAGGAGTACGGCGCCGATAGGTACTCGCGCGCGGTGCAGCGCATCGGCGAGGTGCGCGGCCTGCGCGCGGCGCAGTTTCCCGAGGACGCCGGCCCGATGGCGCACCCGGTGCGCCCGGCCGCCTACATGGAGATCCGCAATTTCTACACCATGACGGTATACGAGAAGGGCGCGGAAGTGGTGCGCATGCAGCACACGCTGCTCGGACCGCGGGCGTTTCGCGCCGGCATGGACCTGTATTTCCGGCGCCACGACGGCCAGGCGGTGACCACCGATGATTTCGTGCAGGCGATGCACGATGCGAGCGGCATCGACCTCACCCAGTTCCGCCGCTGGTACGAGCAGGCAGGCACGCCGGTGCTGGAGGTGGAGGGCAAGTACGATGGGGCAGCCAAGCGCTATGTCCTGACGCTGAAACAATCCTGCCCGTCCACCCCGGGGCAGGAGAAGAAACTCCCTTTCCACATTCCGTTTGCGCTGGGGCTGGTGGGGCCGGACGGAAAGGACCTTCCCCTGATGCTGGAGGGCGAAGAGGTTGGTGACCAGCCCGCTGGCGGGCTGCGCGGCGACCAGCCCGCCGGCGGACGGCAGCAGCCGGAAGAAATCACGCGCGTACTCTCGCTCAAGCAAGCGCAGGAGAGCTTCGTGTTCGTCAACGTGCCGGCGCCGCCGGTGCCGTCGCTGCTGCGCAATTTCTCCGCGCCGGTGATCGTGAAATACGGCTACCGCGACGCCGATCTCACGCATCTGATGGCGCATGATGCGAACGCCTTCAACCGCTGGGAGGCGGGCCAGCGGCTCGCGCTCGAACTGATCCTGCGCGGCATCGCAGCGCGCCGCGCGCCGCGCGCGCATGAGGAAGGCGCAGCAAGCGGAGCAGACACGCAGCAGGCCTTCATCGACGCCTTTGCGCGGGTGCTCGCCGACGCGCCGCGCGATCCCGCCTTCGGCGCGGAAGCCCTGGCGCTGCCCTCTGAAATCTACATCGCCGAGCAACTGGACGAAGTCGATCCGGACGCCATACACGCGACGCGCAACGGCCTGCGCCGGCGTCTCGCGTCAGCCTTGCGCGGGGAACTGCTCGCCGCCTACCACGCGCAGGTCGCGCCCGGCCGTTACAGCCCGGACGCGCAATCAGCGGGCAAGCGCTCGCTGCGAAATCTCTGCCTCGGCTATCTGATGGAGCTCGATGACCGCGCGTCGCGCGATCTCGCCTTCGCGCAATTCGAAGGCGCCGACAACATGACCGACGCCATGGCTGCGCTCGGCGCGCTCGCCAATTGCGACTGCGCCGAGCGCGCGCAGGCGCTGGATGCGTTCTATGCCAAATGGAAGGGCGAGCCGCTGGTGGTCGACAAATGGCTGGCGGTGCAGGCGGGTTCGCGCCTGCCCGGCACGCTAGTCGAAGTGAGGAAGCTGCTCGCGCACCCGGCGTTCGATATCCGCAACCCGAACAAGGTCTACGCGCTCATCCGCAGCTTCTGCGGGAACCACGTGCGCTTTCACGCCGCCGACGGCGGCGGCTACGCGTTCCTCGCCAACCAGGTGATCGCGATCGACGCCTTCAATCCGCAGGTCGCGGCGCGCATGGCGCGCGCGTTCGACCGCTGGAGGAAATTCGACGCCGGGCGCAGACAGCACGCGAGCGCCGCACTCGAGCGCATCCGCGACGCGCAGGGACTGTCGAAGGACGTGGCCGAGATCGTTACCAAGGCGCTGGCCTAAGAGGGATCTCTAAAAATTGTCATTCTGAGGCCGTCCCCCAAGAGGACTTCCTTCGGGGCGCAGGCCGAGGAATCTGCTTCTTGCGCCCTACGAAAAGCAGATTCCTCGCTTCGCTCGGAATGACAGAATTGGGGTTATTAGAGATACCCTAGGGAATCTGCGCAGCTTTTTTCTGCACCCGCTGATCGAAGCGCGCCAGGGTCACCACCACGCGCTCGTGCGTGCCGTCGCCTATGGGCTCGATCGCATCGGCGGCGGAAACGCGGAAGGTCAGCAAGCGACCGTCGATTTTGATCAGCTCGGCTTCGGCGCTCACGCGCATGCCCACCGGCGTCGCCGCGAAGTGGCGCACGTCCAAGTGGGTGCCCAGACTCTGCTGCCCCGGCGGCAGCAAGTGTTCCACCGCGGCCAGGGCCGCCGCCTCGATCAGATTGATCATCACCGGCGTCGCCAGCACATGCACGCGGCCGCTGCCCACTTTCGGCGCGGTGTGCTGCTCTCCTACCACCAGCTCGGCCGAGCCTTTCAGGCCGAGAGTCAATCCGGGAATAGTGCTCATCGCTGACCTCCGCAATCGGATGGTCGATATTACTGGATGCGCGCCGCGAAAACCTTGACCAAGGGCAAGCCTTAGCGCGATCTTTATCTGTTATCCGCAATGCCGTTTTCCGCTCTACCGGCCCTGCGGCCACAATAAACTCCCCGCTGATGCGCTACCATGACGGGGTCCGGGCCAGGCCGGTAGTCACGAAGATCAAACGAACGGGAGAACAGCGATGCAGTCTTACTGGATTCAATCGAGTGCGGATCAGACCACGCTGAAGCGGCGCGAGGTGCCGCTACCCGAACCCGGGCCGGGGCAGGTGCTGGTGCGCATGCGCGCAGCCGGGCTCAACCGCGGCGAGTTCATCGCCGGCCATGGCCTGACCAAGGCAGGGGCGGCGAAGCCCGCCGGCGTCGAAGGCGCGGGCGAGATTGCCAAGCTCGGGGCCGGCGTCACCCAATTGAAGCCGGGTGCCCGCGTCATGGCGCGTTGCGGCGGAGCGTTCGCCGAATATGCGCTCATGGACCAGCGCGAGGCCGTCGCGATTCCCGCGCGCCTGTCGTGGGAGGAGGCGGCCGGCATCCCGCTCACGTTCATGGTGGTGCACGACATGCTCATCGCCCAGGGCCGGCTGGTCGCCGGCGAATGGCTGCTGGTGACCGGCATTTCCTCGGGCGTCGGAGTCGCGGCGCTGCAGACCGCAAAAGCGCTGGGCGCAAAGGTGATCGGCACCTCGGGCTCGGCCGACAAGCTCGAGCGGCTGAAAGCGGCAGGGCTGGATGTCGGCATACGCACGCGAGCCGGCGACTTCTGCGATGCGGTGATTGCCGCCACCGGCGGCAAGGGCGCGAACCTCGTCGTCAACAACGTCGGCGGCTCGGTGTTCGCCGAGTGCGTGCGCGCGCTCGCGTTCCAGGGCCGGCTCGCCACCGTGGGCTATGTCGACGGCGTGATGAAAGGCGAGATGGACATCGAAGCGCTGCACGCGAAGCGGCTGACGCTGTTCGGCGTTTCCAACAAGCTGCGCAGCGCCGAGCAGCGCGCCGAATCCGCGCGCGGCTTCGTCGCCGACATCCTGCCGGCGATCGCCGACGGCCGCATCCGGCCGATGATAGACCGGGTGTACGCCTTCGACGAACTGCCGGCCGCCAAGGCGCGCATGGAATCGAATGCGCACCTGGGGAAAATCGTGGTGCGGATGCAGGACACCTAAACCGCCGCAACTAGCGATAGTTGCCGAATGGAAGATGAGAACTGATTGAAACTGAATTCGGATCTGAAGCTTTGGCGCCCATCAGCCTCACCTTGGCTTCTCTTCTTCGCCACCCATCATCAGCGCCTTCAACCCGACGTAGGGCGCGGCTCCCTCCGCTGCCGGCACCGGTGCAGGGGTCTTCTGTGGCAGCTCTGATTCGAGTTCGCGTACGCGGCGTTCGAGGGACGCCTTGTCGTCCTCCAGACTTGCGACTTGGCGCCGCAGTCGCGCACCGGCCCACTGTCCCTTGAGCACGCTCGGGGTCGATACCAGCCCGGCGATCAGCGCACCCAGGGCGAGCGCCACCAACAGCACCACCGCCAGCGAGCCGTCGTAGTGCCAGAAAGCAAAGGCCACCGTCACCGCAACACTGTTCTGCAAGGCAAAGGTGACGGCGCCGATGGCGAAGACGATACCCAGGATCAAAAAGAGCTGCATGATTTCCTCCGTTCAGTGAACTGGCCGCCGTGACCCGGCCCCTTGCGTAGTGCCACTACCACGCTGTGTGGCGTCCGTCTCCCCGCAGTTCCGGGCGCGCATCAGGCCGGGACACTACTATCTTCGATTATATTACGCGAACTGCCCGGCTGATTCGGTGCGCCAGCGCGCATAGCGAGTTGTTTGCAGATTCATCCTGCTTGCCCCGCGCTGCCGGCGCAGCCATAATCGCTTGTCCGATTCTTTGCCTCGCCGAACAATGCCGCAAAACCAGGGAAACACGATGATGCGAACGCTAACGCTGATGGTGGCGCTGATTCTGGCCGGCGCCTGCGCGCAGGCCTCGGCACAGGCCTATCCGGCGAAGCCGATCCGGCTGGTGGTCGGTTTCGCCCCCGGGGGCGCGGCCGACTTCGTTGCGCGCGCGCTCGGCGATGCCCTGGGCCGCGTGCTTGGCCAGAGCATCGTGATCGAAAACCGCGCCGGCGCGGGCTCCAGCATCGCCGCCGACTACGTCGCCAAATCGGCGCCCGACGGCTACACCATGCTGATCGCGAGCCCGAGCAGCATTTCGGTCAACCCCGCGCTCAATCCGAAAATCGGCTACAGCCCGCGCGATCTGGCGCCGATCACCAAGGTCTCGTCCTCGCCGCTGCTGGTGGCCGTGAATCCCGGACTCGGGGTCAGCTCGATCAGGGAGCTCATCGCCGCCGCAAAAAAGGATCCGGGGCGGCTCAATTACGCTTCCTCCGGCAACGGTTCGGCGCCGCACCTGGCCGGTGTGCTGTTCACACGCCTCGCCGGCATCGACATGGTGCACGTCCCATTCAAAGGCGGCGGACCGGCGGTGCAATCGGTGCTCGCCGGCGACACCCAGGTCACGTTCGCCACGCCACCATCGGTGCTGCCTCTGGTGCACTCCGGGCGCCTGCGCGCGCTCGCGGTGACCAGCCGCTTGCGCACGCCGCTGGTGCCCGACCTGCCGGGCATGGAGGAAGCCGGCCTCGCCGACTACGAGATGTCGTTCTGGTACGGGTTTTTCGTCCCGGCCGGGACCAGTCCGGAGATCGTGAAAAAGCTGTTCGACGCCACCATCAGCGCATTGCAGCAGCCCGAGGTCAAGCCGGCCTTTGCCCGCCAAGGCACCGAGACCGCGGCTTCGCGCTCGCCCGAGGAGTTCGCCGCCTTCCTCGCCGAAGACGCGAAATTCTGGGTGCGCCTGGTAAAGGAATCGGGAGCGAAACTGGACTGAACATCGGCCTTGAACGCGTCCCCGAAACACCACCACAACGTCTACGTGGTCGAACTCGCACGGGACGTCTTGCGCGAGCCGAAATTCAAACGATCCAATCCCGGCTACGATCCGGCCAAGCCCTGCGTCTACGTCGGCATGACCGGGCTGACACCGGACGAGCGCCTGGACAAACACAAGGCCGGCATCAAGTCGAACAAGTTCGTCAGGCTCTATGGGCTGCGGCTGCTGCCCGAACTGTACGAATGCTACAACCCCATGCCCTATGAAGGCGCGCGCGACATGGAGGTCGAGCTGGCGATCGGCCTGCGCGAGGAAGGATACGGCGTGTGGCAGGGATGAAGGCGACCCGCCGCCCGGAATGAACGGTCAATGTGTGGCAGAATTTGCCCATGATTAGGAGCACCTCAGCATGCGCATCGGCATCATCGGCGGCGGCGTTATCGCGCGCCTGTTTCTCGAACACATAGCGCGCGGCGACATGGGCGAAGCCCGCGTGGTGGCGATCCAGGGGCGCAGCGCTGCCTCGCGCGGCAAGCCCCTGGCCGAACAGTACGGCGTGCCTTTCGTCACCCGCCTCGACGCGCTGATAGCCGAGCGCCCGGAAGTGGTGATCGAGGCGGCCTCGCACGACGCGGTGCGCGAGTTTGCCCGGCCGCTGCTGCAGCAGGGCATCCCGGTGATCATCCTCTCCGGCGGCGCGCTCTGCGACGACGCCTTGCGCGCGCGCCTGGAGGCCACCGCGGCGAAACACAAGGCCCTGCTCTACGTGCCTTCCGGCGGCATCGGCGGCCTCGATGCGCTCAAGGCGGTATGTGTGGCCGGCGCCGATTCGGTCGAGATCGCCGTGACCAAGCCGCCGGCGGCGTGGAAGGGCATTCCCTATGTCGAAAAAATGAACCTCGACCTCGATCATCTCACCGGGCCGGTGACCCTGTTCGAGGGCCCGGCGCGCGCGGGCGTGCCGCACTTCCCCGCCAATGTGAACATCGCCGCGACGCTCGCCATGGCCGGCGTCGGCTTCGACCGCACGCAGCTGAAGGTGGTGGCCGACCCGGCCCTGATCTACAACACGCATTACATCAACATCCGCGGCAAGACCGGAACCATCAGCATCAAGTTCGAGAGCGTTCCCTTCCCCGACAATCCCAAGACCGCGATGCTTGCCTGTTACAGCGCGCTCGCGGCGTTCAAGCAATTCAATTCCCCGGTGCGCTATGGCACGTGATCGGGTGTAATATCGCCGCCGTGAAAAACCAATCGTCTGCCGGCCGCAGGCTTTGGGTCGCCTTTGCGTTGGGAGCACTCATGAGCACCGCAACATTCGCGCAGGAAAAGACGCCGATCACAAAGACGACAGTCATCCTCGGCACCGCCACGCCCGGCGGCGGTTTTCCCGTCTACGGCGCCGCCGTGGTGGAGATCGTGAACGCCGCCGATGCCTCGCTTTCGCTGCAGCCGAAGAACACCAAGGGCAGCACCGAGAACGTGCCCCTGCTCGAAGCCGGCCAGCTCGACATCGCCCTGGTGCAGGGCGAGGTAGTGCACGAGGCGCTCTCCGGCATCGGCAGACCGCCGGCGAATCTCAGGATCATCGCCGCCATGTACTCCACTCCCGGCATGTACGTGGTGCGCGCCGACAGCCCCTACCGCAGCATCGGCGACCTCAAGGGCAAGCCGGTCGCGTTCGGCGCCAAGGGTTCCGGGCTGGTGATACTCGCGCGCTATGTGCTCGACGGCATCGGCCTTGACCAGGAGCGCGACTTTCAGGCGATCTACCTGGAACGCGCCGGCGACGGTCCGGCGATGGTGGCCGATGGCCGCGCCGCGGCGCTCTGGGGCGCCGGCCTCGGCTGGCCGGGCTTTGGCACGGTGGCCAAGGCGCCGGGCGGCGCGCGCTTCATCGCGCCGAATGCCGATGAGACACGGCGCATCCTGGCCAAACACAACTTCCTGCGTCCGATGAGCGTACCCGCCGGCAGCTATCCCGGGCAGAACGACGCCATCGCCTCGGTCGGATCCTGGAGCTTCATCCTGGCGCGGCCGACACTGTCGGACGATGTCGCCTACCGCCTCGCACGTGCATTGCACCAGAACGAAGCCGCGCTAGCAGCGCGCCTGGCGCAGGCGCGCGAAACCACGGCTGCCAACACCCTTGCGGCCGCGCCGCGCAAGGAGCTGATTCATCCGGGCGTGCTGCGCTATCTGCGCGAAATCGGCCTTGCTCAATAGCGTTAGCGTAACATCGACGATCAAAGGGAGACGCCATGAACGCAAAATATCTGTTGTCCGCAGCCGCCGCGGTGCTCGCCGGCTGCGCCGGCATGGCGCCGCATGCCTGGGAAGTGACGCCGGAGATCCGTGCCGTGGTGGCGAGCCCGGATCGCAGCGACGCCGACCGCAAGACCGACGAGCGGCGCAAGCCGGAAATGATGCTCGCGTTTGCCGGCGTCAAGCCCGGCATGAAAGTGCTGGAGGTCGGCGCCGGCGCCGGCTACAGCGCCGAACTGCTCGCGCGCAGCGTCGGGCCGCAGGGCGTGGTGTACGCGCACAATTCACCGGACGCGATTGCGCGCTTTATCAAGACGCGCTTCGATGAGCGCGCAGCCAAGCCGGTCATGGGCAACGTGGTCAAACTGATTCGCGATTTCGACGACCCGGTGCCAAGCGACGTGCGCAACCTTGACCTCGCGACCATGCTCTTCGAGTACCACGACACGCCGGCTATGGGCATCGACCGGGCCAAAATGAACCGGCGCATTTTCGATGCGCTCAAGCCGGGCGGCACCTTTGTCATCGCCGATCACGCGGCCAAGGCCGGCGCCGGCGTGAGCGCGTCCAAGACGCTGCATCGGATCGACGAGGCACTGGTGCGGCAGGAAGTCGAGGCGGCCGGATTCAAGTTCGTCGCCGCCGCGAATTTCCTGCGCAATCCGGACGATCCGCGCGAGGCGACCTCATCTCGCGCCACGATGCGCGTGGACGAGTTCGTGCTGAAGTTCGTGAAGCCCTGAAAAATCGCCGGCTTGTCTGGCGTTTAGCCGCCGCTCAATAACACCTGCGCCCGCTCGCGCAGCTTCGCCTTCTGGATTTTGGTGGCATTCGCCCCGGGTGTAACCGGGAAGGACTCGAGCGCGCATACGCGCAGCGGCAGCTTGAATTTCGCGATGCGCGCGGCGCAATGCGCAATCAGCGCCTGTTCGTCGAAGACTGCGCCGGCCTTCGGAATGACGAAGGCCACGGGCTTCACGCCGGCTGCGGTATCCACCCCCACCACTTGCGCCGCTTGCACCGAAGCGTGCTGTTGCAGCACGTCCTCGATCTCGGCCGGGCTGACGAGAAACCCGGACAGCCGCAGCGCATCCCCCAGGCGCGCAATGAACACGAACCTTCCGTCGAGAGTGGTATAGCCAAGATCATTGCTCCTGAACCAACCGTCATCGGTGAACGCACTGCGGTTCGCCTCCTCGTTCTCGAAATAACCCACCATGAGGCTGGGCACTTGGAATTCGAGCTCACCCGCGATCCCGTGCGCTAAGACCTCACCGCTCTCCGGATCGCGCGCGCGCACCCGGGCTTCCGCCGCCACCGGCCTGCCGCCGGCGAGCGCGCGCTCCGCGAGGGGCGCCGATTCGCTTTGCCGCGCCATCAATGCCTGCACTTCGCTCATCCCGAACAGACCGACGAGCTTGAGGCCGCGCGCATCGGCGCGCATGGGCAAGTCGGCGAGCGCCGGGGAGAAGGCCGCGTAGCCGAAGAAATGCGCGCTCGGAAACGGCCGCGGCCCGCTCACCACGGCCAGCATCTGGTGGATCATTTCGTCGGTGGCGTTGGTATGGGTAATTGCGTGCCGCTGCACCGCGCGCGCCGCTTCCAGCGCATCGAAACTCGGGTACATCACCAGCGGACGCCCGGCCGCAATGGCAGCCATGGCGTTGCAGAAACCGAACACCCCGCACAGGGGAGCGGTGAGCAGGATTTTGGCCTGCGCCGCGGTGTAGCCGAAGTCCGCCGCAACGTCGACGGCGTGGCGTATCAGCGTCTGCTGGTCGTGCAGCACGAACTTGGGCGCCTTGGTCGTGCCCGAGGTGGTGAACATGACGCAGTCCGCTTCGGGCCGCGAGGCGTCGTCTGCGAGCGGCGCGCGTTCGATCAGCTTGCGGTAGCGGTGCGCGGGCTTGCCGATGACCTCGGTCGGCGCCGCGCCGTCCTCCTCGTACACCAGCAGCGCCTCGAGCGCGGATAGCGCCGCGGGATCGCAGCCGGCGAGTATGCCGCTGAAATCGATATGATGGAAACCCGGCCAGAAGCAAAGCAGCTTCGAGCGCGAGCGCCCGACGATGTCGGCGACTTCATCGCTTTTGAAGCGGGTGTTGACCGACACCGCGATCGCGCCGAGACGCGCGCAGGCGAACAACAGGGCCAACCAGGCCGGCACATTGGGCAGCCACAAGGCGACGCGATCGCCGGGACGCACGCCGAGTTCCCGCAGCGCCCCTGCCAGGCGCGCGCTCTCGTCGGCGAGCGCCGCATATGCGAGCGGACGGTCGCGGTCGAGCAGCACCCCCGGCGCGGCGGCAAGGAAAGCAGGAAGCGTGTCGGCAGGCATGCGCGCGAGCGTAATCCCGGCGCGGCCGCGGCGCAAGAAGCGGGTGGCATGCTGCCGCCATCACCTGTAAAGTGCGCGCTGTACTTTCCCCCTTACCCGTGCCCTCTCCGCCAAGCGTAGGGGATGGCGATGAGAACATGCGCCCGGCCGACCTCACCCGCCTCGTCCTGCTTGCCGCCATCTGGGGCGGCTCGTTCCTGTTCGTGCGCATGGCGGTGGGCGCAATCGGCGCGCTGTGGCTGACGGAGTTGCGCGTGGGCCTGGCCGCGATCGCCATGCTGATTTATGCGCGTGCCGCCGGCTTCGATTTGAACCTCACGCAGAACTGGCGCCCCTACCTGGTGTTGGGCGTGCTCAACACGGCGCTGCCCTGGGGGCTGTACGCCTGGTCGGGCAAGCACATTGGCGCCTCCTATATGGCCATACTCAACGCCGCCGCACCCTGGTTCGCTGCGGTCTGTGGCGCGATCTGGCTGGGAGAAAAACTCTCCTGGCGCAAGACCCTCGGCCTCGCGCTCGGCATGCTCGGGGTGGCGCTGCTGGTCGGCTTCGGCCCGATCGCGGTGAGTACCGAAGTATTGCTGGCAGTGCTCGCCTGCATCAGCGCCACCGCCTGCTATGCCCTGGCTGGGGTGTACGTGAAAAAACGCGCAGGCAAGCTCGCGCCACGCGCGCTGACCGTCGGCAGTCTGATCGCCGCCAGCGCGGTCGTGATGCCTTTCCTGCCGGCGCCGCCGGCGGCGGCCGCCTTTACCTGGCAGGTGACGCTGGCCGTGCTCGGAATCTCGCTCCTGTGCAGCGCCGCGGCCTACCTCATCTACTTTCGCCTGATCGCCGATGTCGGGCCGACCAGAACCTTCACCGTCACTTTCCTGATTCCGGTGTTCGGCACGCTCTGGGGCGCGTTGTTCCTCGACGAACCGGTCGGCATGAGCACGCTCGCCGGCGGCGCGGTGATCGTCATCGCCACGGCGCTGGTGCTGGAAATCGGCAAGCGGCGCGAAGCGCGAAGCGGCGGGCGCGACCTGTCCGGATAGCGAAAAAAGACGCAGCGCCGGCCTCACGCCACGCAGCGGCAGTTAGAATACGCCAATGCAAAAAACCCAGCGCCACTGGTTCGACTCCCTGCTCGACCGGCCCGCAGCGACGGGGGTCAACTGAGATGCGCCTGTGGCAGATCATTGCGCTCACCATACTCACGCACACCGTGTTCAACGGTACCCGCATGCTGGTGTCGCTGTACGCCATCCACCTGCACGCTTCGCCCTTCACCGTGGGCGCGCTGATGTCCTCGTTCGCGCTGCTGCCGATGGTGCTTGCGGTGAGCGCGGGCCGGCTGATCGACCGCGTCGGCGCGCGCTGGCCCATGTTCGTCGCGAGCTTGGCCGTGGCCCTGGGCGTGCTGCTGCCATTTATCTGGCCGCGCCTCCCGACGCTCTACGCCGCGAGCACGCTCATCGGCACCGGTTTCATGGTGTTCCACGTCGCCGTCAACCAGGTGGTGGGCGCGATCGGCCGGCCGCAGGACCGCGCCACCAATTTCAGTTGGCTGGCGCTGGGCTTTTCCACCTCGGGTTCGCTCGGGCCGCTGCTGACGGGCCTTGCCATCGATTCGATCGGGCACGTGCAGACTTTCCTGCTGCTGTTTGTCTTTCCGTTGCTGCCGCTGATCGTGCTGTGGCTGAACCGCCCGGCGCTGCCGCGGGCCAGGGAACGCAAGGCCGACGCCGATAAGCCGCGCATCATCGACCTCTTGCGCAGCCGCGATCTGCGCCGCGTGTTCATCGCCAGCGGGCTCCTGTCCATGGGCTGGGACCTGTACACCTTCGTCATCCCGATCTACGGCTCGCGCATCGGCCTGTCGGCCTCGACCATAGGCGTGATCATGAGCACCTTCGCCATCGCCACCTTCGCCGTGCGTCTGGTGATGCCGCTCCTGGTGCGGCGGGTCCGGGAATGGCCGACAATCACCGCGGCCCTGCTGATCTCGGCCGGCTCCTACTGCCTGTTTCCCTTTTTCACCAGCGTGTCGCTGCTGATGACGCTGTCCTTCGTCCTGGGTATAGGACTGGGTTGCGCCCAGCCCATGGTGATGGCGCTGCTCTACAGCACCTCGCCGCCCGGGCGCCAGGGCGAGGCTGTCGGCGTGCGCACGACGGTGATGAACGCAAGCAGCGCGACATTGCCGCTCGCGTTCGGCGCGCTCAGCGCGGCGCTGGGCATGGGTCCGGTGTTCTGGTCGATGGCGGGATTGCTGGGCGCGGGCAGTTATTTCGTCAACCGGCGGCGCAGACGCAGCTGATTTTTAGTGGAGGGTATCGAGCCAGAAGCCCAGTCCCTGGGCGTTCAGCTCGACGTCGTTCGAGTAGATATCGAGAATGCGCGCGTCCGGCAGGTGCGAACCCCAGCGCCGCGCTTCCTCGAGAAATATGCGCTTTACGCCCTCGCGCAGGCGCTCAGGCCTCGCCGCGCCTGCATTCTTCTCGCGCAGGCCGAGTTCGGCGTGCGCATCCACCAGGCGGTGCAGCACCGCGCCCTTGGCCTGGATATCGCGAATCTGGCCGTAGTGGGTGACGTATACCGCTTCCGGCTTGAGCCGCAGGATGAGGTCGATGGAGCGATGGTAGGGTCCTGGATCGAACTGCACCGGGCTGGAAGTCGGGACGATGAACTGCCTGCCGCCCTCGTCCATTTCGCGGTAGGACAGGCCGAACACGTCGCCGGCGAAGACATGGCCGGATTTGGTGTCGAGGATGGCGACGTGGTGGCGCGCGTGCCCCGGAGTGTCCAGAAACTGCAGCTCGCGCCCGTTCAGGCGGATCGAGGAGGCGTGCGGTGTCTCGAGAATGCGCTCCGCCGGCACGGGCAGGATGTCGCCGTACATCCGGCGCGTCGGCTCTTCTCCGTATACGGTGACGGTGCCCGCAATGAGCTCGCCCGGGTCGGCCATGTGGCGCGCGCCGCGCGGATGCACGGTCAGCGTGGCGTTGGGAAACGCGCGCATGAACAGCCCCGCACCACCGGCGTGGTCGAGATGGATGTGGGTAAGGACCACATAATCCACCTGCTCGGGCCGCAGGCCCTTTTGCCGCATCGCCTCGAGCACCAGCGGCACCGAGTGATTGGTGCCGGTGTCGATGATGGCCGCGCGCCCGCCCTCGACCATCAGATGGATCGCGTCGAGCATGGGTCTAAGGTAGCCGGAATCGATGGCGCTGATGCCGTGCTCGTAATCGATGACCTGGGGCATGGTGCCTGGCGGAAGCCGCGACAGGCGCATTCTACAATGCGGCGGATACCGATGCGGCGCAGCGCGGCACGGCAGGGTAAAATGGCGCACCAGCACCGCTCAGGATCCGTTCCGCTTCATGCGCATCGCCGACATACGCCAGGAATACATGCGCGCCGGGCTCGTCGAAAAAGACGCCGCGGCCGATCCGTTCAAGCAATTCGATCGCTGGTTTCACGATGCGCTGCACGCGCAACTGCCGCTGCCCAACGCGATGACGCTTGCCACCGCCACTGCCGCGGGCCGGCCGTCGGCGCGCGCGGTTTTGCTAAAAGGCGTGGACGCGGGCGGCTTCGTCTTCTACACCAACTACGCCAGCCGCAAGGCGCGCGAACTCGCCGCCAATCCCTACGCCAGCCTGGTGTTCGTCTGGGCCGAACTGGAGCGCCAGGTGCGCATCGAAGGCGCAATCGAAAAGGTGTCGGCCGAGGAATCGGACGCATATTTCGAGAGCCGCCCCCTCGGCAGCCGCCTCGGGGCCTGGGCCTCGCCGCAGAGCATGGTGCTGCCGGACCGCCTGACGCTGGCGACGAAGGTCGCCGCGATCGTGCTACGCTACGGCAAGCATCCGCCGCGGCCGCTGCATTGGGGCGGCTACCGCGTGCTGCCCGAGGCGATCGAGTTCTGGCAGGGGCGAAGAAACCGACTGCACGACCGGCTGCTCTATACCAAACAAGCCGGCGGCTGGAAAATCGAACGTCTTGCGCCATAGTATCCTTACGCAATTTCAAACCGGGAGGAGTTATGACTGAAACCGTGAAATACGTGCTCGACGAATCGCGCATTCCGAAGTACTGGTACAACCTGGTCGCCGATCTGCCGGTGGCGCCGCCGCCGGTGCTGCATCCGGGCACGCACAAGCCGGTGGGTCCGGATGATCTGGCGCCGCTGTTTCCGATGGAACTGATCATGCAAGAGGTCACGACCGAGCGCGAAATTCCGATTCCCGAGCCGGTGCGCGAGGTGTATCGCCAGTGGCGCCCGTCGCCGCTTTACCGCGCGCGGCGCCTGGAGAAGGTGCTGCAGACGCCGGCGAAGATTTACTACAAATACGAAGGCGTGAGCCCGGCCGGCAGCCACAAGCCCAACACCGCCGTGGCTCAGGCCTTCTACAACAAGCAGGCTGGCATCAAGCGCCTGTCAACCGAAACCGGCGCCGGCCAATGGGGTTCGGCGCTCGCGTTCGCCGGCGCGCTGTTCGGGTTGGAGGTGAAGGTATTCATGGTGCGCGTATCCTACAACCAGAAGCCCTACCGCCGCGCGCTGATGGAGACCTACGGCGCGAGCTGTACGCCTTCGCCGTCGAAGGAAACTCAGTGTGGCCGCGCCTTCCTCGCCCAGCGCGCCGACCATCCGGGGAGCCTGGGCATCGCCATATCCGAAGCCGTGGAGATCGCAGCGCAGCGCGACGACACCAAGTACGCGCTCGGCTCGGTGCTGAACCACGTGCTGCTGCACCAGACGGTGGTCGGACAGGAAGCGATGGCGCAGATGGAAATGGCGGGCGACTACCCGGATGTGATCGTCGCCTGCACCGGCGGCGGATCGAACTTCGCCGGCATCGCGTTTCCCTTCCTCGGCGCGCAACTGCGCGGCGGCAAAAAGCTGCGCATTGTTGCCGTTGAGCCGGCCGCCTGCCCCAGCCTCACGCGCGGCAAGTATGCCTACGATTTCGGCGACACCGCGCATCTGACGCCACTCACCAAGATGCACACCCTGGGCTCGACTTTCATTCCGCCCGGGTTCCACGCCGGCGGCTTGAGATACCACGGCATGTCGCCGCTGGTAAGCCACATCAAGCAGCTCGGCCTGATCGAGGCCGTTGCCTACGAGCAGATTGAGTGCTTCGAAGCGGGGGTAACGTTTGCACGGGCCGAGGGCATCGTACCGGCGCCGGAAGCCAACCACGCGGTGAAGGGCGCGATTGTGGAAGCGCTGAAGTGCAAGGCCGAAGGCAAGTCGCGCACCATCCTGTTCAATCTGAGCGGCCACGGCCACTTCGACATGCAGGCCTATCTCGACTACTTCGGCGGCAAGCTGCAGGATATTAAGTACGACGAGGCCGAGCTGGCGAAGGCGCTCGCGGGGCTGCCCCCGGTCAAGGAAGCCGCCTGACTTAGAAGAGCATGAGGGGCCACGGAAGGGCTGGGACCGTTCCGTTCCCGCCTGATCCGCTCATGCTCTAGCCGATACTCAGACCCTCCCACATCGGAAAGCCGCGCATGGAATTCCAGACGCTCAAGATGACGCTCGCTGACCGGGTCGATTTTTTTGAGCGGCAGTTCCAGCGCCAGGTGCGGGAGACCGATTTCGCGCTGAATCCCTTCGAGCAACTGGCGCTATCCTATGTCGCGGGAAGCGTGCTCGATCTGGGCTGCGGGCTCGGCAACCTCAGCCTGGAGTCCGCGCGGCGCGGCTGCAGCGTAACCGCGGTCGACGCCAGCCCCACCGCCGTCGAGCGCGTGCGCGCGACCGCCCTGCACGAGCGGCTGCCGCTAGAGGCGCTGCAGGCCGACTTGGGTTGTTTCCGGATCGAGCAGGACTACGACACCATCGTCGCCATCGGACTGTTGATGTTCTTTCGCAAACAGCAGGCGCTCCGCCTGCTGCGACAGATCGAGCAACGGGTCCGCCCCGGCGGGCGCGCGATCGTCAACGTCCTCGTCGAAGGCACGACCTATTTGGGAATGTTCAAGCCCGACGAATACTACCTGTTCGCCGCGAACGAGCTGGAGCAGGCCTTCGCCGGCTGGACCCTGCTCGTGGCCCGGCGCGATTCCTTCGCCGCCCCCGAGGGCACGCGCAAGGAGTTCGCGACCGTAATCGTGCAGAAAGCGCAAAGTCAGCCGCCGGGCGGCCCGATCCAGGCCAGGCCTGACCGGCGATGACGGCGACGCCTATTTTTTCAGCTTGTCGATGAAATGCTTGCGGAACTTGGCCACCTTGGGCTGCACCACCATCATGCAGTAAGGCTGGTAGGGATTGCGCTGGTAATACTCCTGGTGCTCGACCTCGGCGGTATAGAATCTGCCGGCGGCCGTGACCTCGGTAACGATGGGGCTGTCCCATGGGCCGGCGGCATCGACCTTGGCTGTTACCTGCCCGGCCGTCGCCTTCTGCTCCGGCGAATGATAGAAAATCGCCGAGCGGTACTGCGGCCCGGCATCATTGCCCTGGCGGTTGCGCGTGGTCGGATCGTGGATGACGAAGAACACTTCCAGAATCTCGCGAAAGCTGACCACGGCCGGGTCGAAACTGATCTGCACCACCTCGGCGTGTCCGGTGTCGCCGCCGCACACGGCCGCGTAAGTGGGGTCCTTCAAATGCCCGCCCATGTAACCCGATTCAACCGACGCCACCCCCTTCAGGTCGTCGAATACGGCTTCCAAGCACCAGAAGCAGCCGCCGCCCAGAGTCGCGATTTCGTGTCCGTTTTGTGGCTGCGTCATGTCGCCCGCCTTTCTCGTGCGCTGCAGAGCATCTAGTTTAGCCTGGCGGGACGCCGGAAACTAAAATATCATAGCGTATCTTTCCCCGGCATCGCCTGGGCTGTTCGCCCGCCGCGATGCCGGGCCGAAGCCGCTCCGGAGAAGTGCACCCGAATGGAATTGAACAACCCGTAAATGAGGGAAAACTAAAATGGCAACTCTGCAACTGTTTCGCAACGCGCCCGAGGTCATTGCCGTCGCCGCCGGAAAACACATTTTCCGCATCGGCGAAGCCGCCAAGGTGATGTACCTGATCATCGAAGGCGAGGTCGACCTGATGCTGGGCGACACGGTGGTTGAAACCGCCGGGGAAGGCGCGTTCATCGGCGAGATGGCGCTCATCGACGACGAACCGCGCAGCGCGTCGGCGCGCGCCCGCAGCGACTGCCGCGTTTTTCCGATCGACGAGGCGCGCTTCCAGTCGCTGGTAAAGGAAACGCCCTTTTTCGCGCTGCAAGTGATGAAAACCCTGGCACACCGGCTGCGAAAAATGGACGCGCGCATCGGCGCCACGCCCAAGGCCAAGAACGCCAAGAAAGCGAAGGCAAAGACCTGATCCCGGTCTGGGCTTGACTCGGCTCCCGCGCAAGGTCTACATTGTCGGCTGCACGGGCAAGGATCGGTTCGGGATCAGGCTCGGCGCAAACTTCCACTCCAACATAAAGGGGATTTCGATGAAAAACATTTTCGTCCGCTATGTCTGCCGCATGTTGATTGTCTGCATGGGCGCATTCCCGTTTGGTACTTACGCCGGCATGGTCGGCACCAATGAGGTGGTTGCCGCAGTGCAGGTTCAGGGAGCGCGCGACAAGCTGCGCGATTTCGTCGGCCGCAGCGAGATGCGCAATCAGCTGCAAACCCTGGGCATCAGCCCCACCGCGGCGCAGGCGCGGGTAGGCGCCATGACCGACGCCGAAGTGGCAAGCGTTGTCGGCCAGATCGACAGCCTGCCTGCGGGCGGCGCCAGCGGCTGGGCGATATTCGCGGCCGTGCTGGTCATCGGCCTGATCTGGTACTACTGGGTCAAGTAACCGCAGCGTCCTGTCAGGCTGTTGAAAAACTCGCTGTATACGCGATTTGCGCACGATCGTGCAATCGTTTCGCTCCCGACGGCCTCTGATCTGGGAGATATAAAAGGGGCCAGGGGAAAGGGTGGGACTCTTCCCTTCCCACCCAGGCCCCCTTTTTCAACACCCTCCCCTCGGTCTTTAGCCGAAGCCCGCTTAATCGCGGGCTTTGTCTTTGTGCTGTGCTTTTTGACCGGCTGCGTCAGCCTGCCGCAAACCGAGGCCCTGCGGCGGGAAGGTGGCGCGGGCCTGCCGCCGCGCGCGGAACTGGATACGGTGCCGTTCTTCGCGCAAGAAGAATATCAATGCGGCCCGGCGGAGGGAGCCCACTTTGGCACTCTGCCCCGGAGGCACGAAGAGGCCGTGGGGGGCGGTCAAACCGAGCTGGGATGGTGCCAGTTAGGTGTCTAACCAATCCTTGAAGAACCGCGGCCGGCTTTCTCGACTCCGCAATATTTCCGCGGCTGACGGCGGGGAAGGGCGTCCCTATTGGTTCCCTCCGGGCATGCGGGAGCGTCCGTGTGCTGCCGAACAGAATTCTACAATAGCTTGTTCTAAACTTTTCACTGTTGCGGCACGCGGTGGACTTCAGCCCGCTGCAGCAGCCAGAAAAGGAGCACGCCATGAACAAGTCTTCCCCTGTTTCACTCGCCCCGCTGGCGGCGCTCCTGCTTGCCGGTTCCGCGCTGGCCCAGACCATCCCGAGTCCTAACCTGTCGGGCGTGGACGCCGATCGCATCGACCACCGCTGCGCCTCGGCCACGCTATCCACTGACGCTGCGGCGACGTGTTCCGATGATGTCCAGAACGACGGCCCACGCGTATCGCCCGTAGTAGTCCGCCCGCCGGACAATGGCATGGCGGGAAACAGCAACACGAGCGCGGGATCCACCGGAACCTCCATGGGCACCACGGGCATGCCATCAACCGGCACGGTGAACTCGGGTACCTCGTCCATGCCGGGCGTAACGGGCACCGGGGCTGTATCGGCAAGCGGCGCGGCACGCCCGCCCGCGCCCCGATAGGGCTCGGACGTTATTGGACGAATGCTCGTTACGGTGATCCGGCGCGGGATAGTAAAGCTGGGCATCAAGCACAACCCTTTCGAGTAGCCACCCACTGAGACAAAGATGGATACAACCCCGATAATCGAGTCGCGCGAAAAAAACGAACTGCAGGCTGCGCAAGGGCTGCTCAGACATCTGGCCGGCGCGTTCAACGAGGGCGGCCTGGACAACCTGAACGCTGAGTTGCATAGCCTGTGCGCCGCGCTCTCCTGCAGCACGCCAGAACACGCGGCGGTCATCTACGGCTGGCTCGCGAAGCGCGCACGGGAGTCGCTAGAGGCCGCTATGGCGGCGAGGGCGAAGCGGTTAGGTGCGGCCCCGTTGTTGGATGCATGAATCGCTGGTATCAAAAAACCCAGCAACAGCGCTGGGCTCGAGGCGACGGATGCAGCGGAAATATTGTCTGAACAATTCACGTTGAACCAACGCGACTCGGACCCACTCTTAAAGGAGTGTACTTGTAGGGCGGTGTGGGAGACCGCTTGGTAAACTATTCGGCTTGGATGCAACAGGGTCCGGCGCCATTTTCCAACGGAACATGGACATCACAAAATGACAGAATACGTACTACGACGCTTTTTCTCAGCCTCCAGAAAGTATTTTGGACGACATCAGCCAAAGTCGGCCAGCTCAGGTTCTCCCCTCAAACTCGCCGGCCCGGAAGGCTCCGGCTTCACCTCTAGCGAAAGCCTTCCAGCCCCTATCCGCAGACGGCGCTTCGACTCAATGAGGCGACTAGGCCTCATGGCGAGAAAGCTTGCGACCCTGCTCATATTTGTTAGCGGACGCCGTTAGGGACGCAAGCACCGGCAAGCGGCGCGGTAAAATCGCGTGGCACCGCCGCGATTATCGTCGCTTCGCTGAACACCCAACGTTGTACAGGCCTATTAGCCCATCGAAGACGCCAATCCGCGAAGCGCAGTCGCATTGGCATCAAGCGACCTGCTCCCCCGCCAGCCGTACCAATCTAAAGTAGAGAAGTCCGTCAAATCATGGAGAATGACGGACATGAAGAAGAGCAGATTTACGGAAGAACAAATCATCGGCTTTCTCAAGCAGGCCGATGCGGGAATGCCGGTCAAGGAACTGTGCCGCAAGGGCGGCTTCAGCGACGCCACGTTCTACAAGTGGCGAGCAAAGTTCGGCGGCATGGATGTGTCAGATGCCAAGCGGCTGAAGGAGCTGGAGGGCGAAAACGGTAAGCTGAAGAAGCTGCTGGCCGAAGCGCATCTGGACATTCACGCCCTCAAGAGCGTCTTCGGGGTAAAGCGCTAGCCCCACAGGTCAAGCGCGAGGGCATCGGGCAAATGATCACGCAGTTGGATCTGTCCGAGCGCCGAGCGTGCCATCTTGTGGGGCTATCGCGCGACAGTTATCGCCATCCGCCGGTTCCGGATCAGACGAGCGTGGCGCTCGGCGCCGCGATCATCGACATTGCCCAAGCCAGGCGACGCTTTGGCTATCGGCGCATCCATGACCTGCTGCGCCCGGAGTTTCCCCAAGTGAATCACAAGCGCGTGTATCGGATCTACAGTGCCGCCGACCTAGCGGTGAGGAAGCGTAAGAAGGCCAAGCGGCCAGCCAGCGAGCGCGTCCCGCTCCAGATCGCGCAGAGCGTTAATGAGGTGTGGAGCATGGATTTCGTGAGTGACAGCCTGGCCAATAGCCGGCGCATCAAGTGCCTGACCGTGGCCGATGATTTCAGCCACGAGTGTGTGGACATCGCTACCGACTACGGCATCGGCGGCCAGTATGTGACCCGGCTGCTGGATCGGGCGGCCATCTTCCGTGGTTATCCGAACACGGTACGTACCGACAACGGGCCGGAATTCACCAGCCGCGCCTTCATGGGATGGGCGCAGACCCATGGGATTCGCCACATCCTAATCCAGCCGGGCCGGCCGATGCAGAATGGCTACATCGAGAGCTTCAACGGCAAGTTCCGGGACGAATGCCTGAACGAGCATTGGTTCGAGACGCTGCCTCAGGCAAGGACCGCCATTGCTGCCTGGCGGCAGGACTACAACGAGATCCGGCCGCACAGCAGTTGCCGCCGAATGCCGCCCGCCAAGTTCGCCGCGTTGCATCGGCAGCATGCTGCCGATGCAACGCAACCCACCACCGAAGGAATCCTTTAACATTACAACCGGACTTCCTGCCAAATGACTGGTACGGCTAAAGGGGGCAGGTCAGTAACGCCATCTCAATGGATCCGGCGCGTGGCGTGACATGGTTCAGCGACATGGCATAGCCATTCGCCCGGTCTGTGGCGGCCTGTTCGAGCACCTGCGGCAGGTACTGCGGCGATTGCGCGTCGATACCCGCGTTATGCGTGCGCGCAAGCTTGCGGATTGTGGCCT
>Ga0097691_1000821_pt1 | contig 24985 bp, 21 predicted proteins | sample NGESurdeep072012_8_FD_72858 | JGI IMG/M metagenome (GOLD analysis project Ga0097691, IMG submission 72858) | Arctic peat soil microbial communities from Barrow, Alaska - NGEE Surface sample 210-1 deep-072012 | ecosystem: Environmental > Terrestrial > Soil > Wetlands > Peat ... | reverse complement strand
GACTGGCAGTCCTCACCATTTATAAATTAAGCGTGCGGCAATGTAAACCGAACACGTTAAGCGTTGTTTTGCCTGCCAAACTGCGCCGCAATCACGTTGCCGGCGGCCGGCGTGCCCTCGACCAGCGACATGATCCGCGCCGCCACCGTTTCCATGATCCGCTGATTTTCTGGACCATATTGGTGTCGATCATAAACCGAACCGATGCCGCCTTCTTTATGATTTTGGATTCTGTTCATCGCCTCTCTGCCGAAGCCGAGCGCCGCAATCGTGGTGCCGTGTGTTCTGCGCAGGTCGTGCGGCGTCGCTCGCTCCGCGCCGAGCTCGGCGCAGATCGCGCGCATGGCAGCGTCGAGCTTATCGACGGCACCGCCGCGCGAGTTGGCAAACACCAGACCGGTCTCCGGCATGTTGGCAAGCAACGCCTGGACCGCTGCCGGTAGCCAGACCCGATGTGTCATTCCGTTCTTGGTGCCCGGCCAGTCCAGTGTCGGCACCGGATCACCGGGCAGCGTCCACCAACCGTCCTCGATGTGTTCGCGGTGCATGTTGGCAACTTCACCCGGACGCTGGCCGGTCAACAAGATTATTTTCAATGCCGTGCTTTCGATCAATCCCGCATCGTCAAACGCCGCCCAGAATTTCGGGATCTCACTGTCCGACAGGACACGCTCGCGGCTTCTTGTTTCATTCCGCTCCACGCGGCTGCATGGGTTCACCTTCAAGATCTCCTCGCGGATCGCCCAGGCAAAGATTGCCGATGCTGCCGCCAGCGTTTGATTAGCGACGACCGGCGCCTCATGGAGACGTGCCATCATGCCCTTGATGTCACTGCGTGAGATGTCAGTGGCTCGCAGCTTGCCCCACTTGGGAATCAGATTCCTACGAACCAGCGCGTCGGCTTGTTGCCATGATCTATTTTTGCGCTTGGCGTACTGCTCGACATAACGCGTTGCCAACTCCTCGAATGTCCCTTTGCTGCGTTCGGCCTTACGTTCGGCGGCCGGATCATTGCCCTCGGCGACCTGGAACATGACGCGGTTCGCCAGCTTGCGGGCATCCGTGAGACTAAGCGCGGCAACGTCGCCGATATGATACCAGCGCGGTCGGCCGCCGAATGGGTAGATAACCTTCCAGCTCTTACGTCCGGTCGGCTGTACGACGACCGCCAGGCCACGCTGATGGCTGTCCCAGACCATGAACGGACGCGCCTGCGGTTTCAGCCGCTTTAGAAAAAGATCGTTAAGCTTGCATTTGTTCGGCGGCGCTGCTGGTGCCCCGTCGCGGCGCGGTCTTGGCATCCCAACTAACCCCCAACTAACCTTTAGCCCTTTATTGGGCCTTATGGGTTGTTAAGGGTCTTAATGCCAGAAGTAAAGGAATTGCGCCTGTTTTGCTCGTTAGTTTATGGGATTTAACGGCGCTTAAAGGGCTGCCACGCTAACAGCCCATTAAGCCAGACCGGCGACATTGCACCAAATCGGCACAGCCGCCGAGCGTTGCGAGGTCGTCATGTCCGAAACCGTGCTCATCGTCGACGACGATCCGGTCCAGCGCCGCCTGCTCGATGCCATGGTCCGGCGCTTCGGATATCAGGCCCTGGTCGCCGAGGGCGGCGACGCGGCCCTGGCCCTGCTCGGCGGGGCGCAACGCATCGACTGCATGGTGCTCGACCTGGTGATGCCCGACCTCGACGGCCTCGGCGTGCTGGCGCGCATGCGCGAAGCGGGCATGGATATTCCCGTCATCGTGCAGACCGCCCATGGCGGCATCGACAATGTGGTGTCGGTGATGCGGGCGGGCGCCACCGACTTCGTGGTCAAGCCGGCGAGCCCGGAACGGCTGCAGGTGTCGTTGCGCAATGCGCTGGCCACCCGGCGGCTTGCCGGTGAATTGCAGCGGCTCAAGCGTAGCCGCGACGGTACCCTGAGCATCGCCGACGTGATCACCCGCTCGGACGCCATGCGTCCGGTGCTGCGCGCGGCCGAAAAGGCGGCGGCATCGACCATCCCCGTGCTGATCGAAGGCGAATCCGGCGTCGGCAAGGAGCTGATCGCGCGCGCCGTCCACGGCTCAGGCTCCCGCCGCGCCAAGCCGTTCGTCGCCGTTAATTGCGGCGCCATGCCGGAAAACCTGGTCGAGTCGATCCTGTTCGGCCACGAGAAGGGCGCCTTCACCGGCGCCACCGACAAGCACACGGGAAAATTCATCGAGGCCGACGGCGGCACGCTGTTCCTCGACGAAGTCGGCGAATTGCCGCCGGCGGCGCAGGTCAAATTGTTGCGCGCACTGCAGGAAGGCGAGGTCGAGCCGGTCGGCGCACGCAAGAATATAAAGGTCGACGTGCGCATCATCTCCGCCACCAACCGCGACCTGATCGCCGACGTGAAATCCGGACGCTTCCGCGAGGACCTGTTCTACCGCCTGCACGTGTTTCCGATTTCGGTGCCGCCGCTGCGCCAGCGCATCGAGGACATTCCCGAACTCGCCCGTCATTTCCTCGCCCGCCTAGCGGCCGAAGAAGGCAAGCGCGTCCACAGCATCGGCGCGGACGCGCTCGCCCTGCTCGCGGCCTATCGCTGGCCGGGCAACGTGCGCCAGCTCGAGAACGCGATCTTCCGCGCGGTGGTGCTCACCGACGGCGAACAACTCGGCGTGCATGAGTTTCCGCAAATAGCCGCCCAGATCGGGCCCGACGCCATTGCCGCGCAGCCGATGATTGATTCCTCGCCGGCCATCGCCGCCACCTGGCCGGACGTGCGCGAAGCTGTCGACTTATCCAGCCAACATGCGGCGGCGTTAACCACACCGTCGCTGCGGCTGCTCGACGCGCAAGGCGAGGTGCGCCCGCTCGAGGACATCGAACGCGAAGCGATCCGCTTTGCCATCGCGCATTACCGCGAGCAGATGTCGGAGGTCGCGCGCCGCCTGAAAATCGGCCGATCGACGCTTTACCGCAAGCTTGAAGGCCTCGGTCTCGACGAAGGCCTGCGCGAGACGGCGGAAAAGGAAAACGCGACGGTGTGACGGGGCGCGTTTTAACCATGCGGCTTAGCCGTGATTGAAGGTATAGGTAAACGGCGGTCAATATTCATTCGTTTCCGCGCGCGTTCGGCCGCACAATTGCGGGTGTAGTCTGGGGTGGGTCTTTGTATGCGTAAAAACGAGTTCGCCCGGCTGCTGGCCGGTAGCGCGCTGGCGCTGATCGTGGCGGCGCCGATTTACGCTGCCGCCGCGACGCCGGAGCAGATCGAAACGGTGACACAGCAGCCGTCTGCGGCGCCGGCCGCAACGCCGCCCAGCACCGGCAACGTCGGGATCAGGGACACGTTCGCTACGCCACCGGCGGCCCTCGACGTTCAGGTCGCGGACAAGCTGCGCGCCGTCATCACGTCCGGGCAGTTCGACAAACGCATCGACCGCGCGCCCGAGCGCGAAGCGATGGCAGCCTTCTATGCCGCGCGCAATTATGCCCCGCTGTGGACCGCCGACGGCCAGCTCGATGCGCGCGCCAAATCGGTGATCGCACAGATGGGAAACGCCGCCGCCGACGGGCTCGACCCGGCCGATTATCAGGTCCCCGCCTTCGGCGCCGCCACCGGCGCCGAGGCGCTGGCCGACGCCGACATCACGCTCAGCTATTCAGCACTCACCTATGCCCGCCACCTGGCGACCGGCCGCATCGCGCCGAACCGGGTGCTGGCGGAAGTCGATTACGGCGATCACACGCCGGCGCCGGCCGATATCCTGCGCAAAATCGCCGACGCCGCCGATACCGGCGCCGTGCTCGAAAGCTTCAATCCGCCACGTCGGGGATTCCAGGCGCTGAAGGCGAAGCTCGCCGCGCTGCGCGCCGGGTCCGCTCAGGGCAGTCAAGTCATGCACGACGAGCCGGTCAGCAAGCCCGGCGTCAAGAACGCGCGCGTGCCGAGAACGCTCGCCGCCAATAACGGACCGACGCGCGGCCAGGAGATTGATCGGGTGCTCGCCAATATGGAGCGCTGGCGCTGGCTGCCGCGTGACCTCGGCCGCACCTATGTGATGGTCAATGTTCCGGATTTCTCGCTCAGGGTCGTACACGACCACCAGGAGCAGTGGCACACCAAGATCGTCGCCGGCAAGCCGCAGACGCCGACGCCGCTGCTCAGCGCGCCGATGGACAACGTGCTGGTCAACCCGTCCTGGCACGTGCCGCAGTCGATCATCAAGAATGAGCTGATGCCGCGCTACGGCCGCGACCCCAACATCTTCGCGCGCATGGGCCTCCAGGTGAAGCGTCAACCGGATGGCACGCTCAGCGTGACGCAGCCGCCCGGCGCCGGTAATGCGCTCGGCCGCATCAAGTTCAATTTTCCCAACAAGTTCTCGGTTTACCTGCACGACACGCCCGACAAGCGGCTGTTCGCCAATGACAAGCGCGCTTTCAGCCACGGCTGCATGCGGGTGGAAAACCCGACCAAGTTCGGCGAGGTCCTGCTGCATCTGGCGATGAACGGCCCGACGCCGGATTCGCAGCAGCTGAGCGCCCTATTCGGCCGCGAGGAGCGCTCCTTCAAGCTCACCGACCGGCCGACGGTGCATCTCACCTACCAGACCGCTTTTGTCGACGATTCCGGCAAGCTGCAACTACGCGAGGATATCTACGGCTTCGATGAACGCATCCGGACCATCCTGCACAGCGACGAGCGCCGTATCGCCGATATGACCCCGTCGCAGGACGCCAAGCGCGAGCAGCCGAGCGCGCAGGTGAACCAGGACATCCTGCGCCGGGTCGAACGCGGCCAGGCGCCGAATGCGTCCGAATTCTTTGATAATCTGCCCAGCGAGCCGCCGCGCAGCGAGCCAAAACGCGCCTTGGGCCGCGCCCGGCCACAGCCCGTGGCGGCCGGATACCGTCCGGAAATCCCGCAGTCGCCCCCACCTCGGCCATTTTTAGCCATTTTTGGCCGCTAGGAAACGGCGGTCGGGGGGCGACCGCTAAGCGCACGTTAATCCTTCCCGATAAGACTGCATGATTGTCGCTGCCGCAGCCAAACGCTGCGGGGGGAGCGGGTTTGGGACAGCGTAATTCACGGAAGATTGCATTGTCGGTTGGCGCGTGGCGCGAGCGTACTCTCGTTTTGTCCTTGGCACGCGGCGGTGCACGGCTGGGCGTGGCCGGGCTGTTGCTGCTGGGCGCCAATAATTCCCTGCAAAACGCCGTCGCCGAAGGCGACACCCGCACCCTCTCCTTCCACCACGTTCATACCGACGAAGACATCACCGTCACCTTCAAGCGCAATGGCCGCTATGACGAGGCCGCGCTGAAGAAGATCGACTGGTTCATGCGCGACTGGCGCAAGGAACAAGAAACCCACATGGATCCCCATCTGTTCGATCTGCTGTGGGAGGCCTATCGCGACGTCGGCGCCAGCGAGCCGATCCAGGTGGTCTGCGGCTACCGTTCGCCGGGGACCAACGCCATGCTGCGCGCGCGCTCGAGCGGCGTCGCGCAGTTCAGCCAGCACGTCAACGGCAATGCGATCGATTTCTACATTCCCGGCGTGCCGCTCGCCTCGGTCAGGGCCGAGGGCCTGCGTCTCCAGCGCGGCGGCGTCGGGTTCTATCCGACCTCTGGCTCGCCGTTCGTGCACATGGACACCGGCACCATCCGGCACTGGCCGCGCATCCCGCGCCAGGAACTGGTCAAGATCTTCCCCAATGGGCGCACCGTGCACATTCCAGCCGACGGGCAGCCGCTGTCCGGCTATGCGCTGGCGCTCGCCGACGTCGAACGCAACGGCGCGGCGCCTTCCGGGACCTCGCTGGAAGCCGCGCGCGAGGCCGGCGTGATCACCGCCAGCCAGGAACAAGCCGCCGTACATCCCAAGCGTAGCCTGCTGGCCAGGATTTTCGGCACCGGCAAGGACCAGGATGAACAAAGCGAGCAACCGGCGCCCAAATCAGCTAACTTGCATGCGCGCGCGCCCATGGCGGTCGCCAGCCTGAGCCCGCCCAAGCCAGTGGCCGTCGAGCACATCGTGCCACTGCCGGCGGCGCGGCCGAAGCCGGTTGATGTCGCAATTGCGCTGCCGAGGCCGCGGCCGGCCGAGCAGACCATCGTGACGGCGTCGCTGGCCAACAACATATTCGACAATCGCGGCTATTGGCGCGGCGCGATCGAGGCGGGCCCGGCGTTGCCGGCGCCGATCGCGACCGGCACGCGGTATGAGACGGCCTCCGCCGAACCGGTCAGCACCGGCAGCGTGGGCGGCGATAAGCTCGCCTATGCCACGGAATCAGAGGCGCCGCTCGCCGCGCGCGCCCGCCCGATGGGCTCGCGCCTGCCGCGCCTGCCGGCGGAAGCCAGCGTGATCCCGACCTCGTCCAACTCAACCGTGGTGGTGAAGCCGCCGCTGGCGCCCGCCCTGGCCATGGGCATGGGCTTGGGCGGCGGCGAGCGTTCCGACAGCCCGTGGCTGCGCGCCGCCATGCTGACGCCGAGCGTGCGCAGCTTCATGACGGCGACGCGGTTCGGCGCGGTCGATCCGCGCTGGCAGTACGATCTGCTGCATAAGCCGTCGCAGTCGCTGGTGATGACGTTCTCGGCCGATCCGCATCTCGGCATGGTCGCTGACCGCTTCAGCGGTAGCGCGGTGGTGTTCCTGGCCACCGCCACGTTCAACATGCAGACAGCGTCGCTGCGTTAATCCAGCCGCTTTAGTTCAGCATCCCCAAAGCGTTCATGTAGGTCTCCAGCACGGCCTGCTGCTCGCGGCGCTCGTCGGTGTCCTGCTTGCGCAGGCTGACGATGGTGCGCAGCGCCTTGATGTCGTAGCCGGTGCCCTTGGCCTCGGCATAGACGTCGCGGATATCGTCGGAGGTCGCCTTCTTCTCCTCCTCGAGCCGCTCGATGCGCTCGACGAAGGCTTTGAGCTGATCCTTGGCGAAGCGGGTGGCGGGCTGTTCTTTTTGGGCGGCGGCTGAGGCAGGCATTGATGTCTCCTTGGCAATGAGGGGCGGTCCGAGCCGCCGCTTTGCCAAGAAGCTTTCGGAATATGCCCGCCTCAGGTCAAGGCAATGCCGCCGTCATCCACGCTGTTCACAAGCAAATAATATGAACTAATGCCGGGGGCTGGACTTTTCGAATGCCGCCTTTTGCCCGGGGCTGGCTTCTTTATGGTGCTTTTTGCGCCATTCGTCATAGGGCATGCCATAGACGATCGCGCGGCTCTCATCCTTGCTCATGGGCACGCCGGTGGCTTCGGCGGCGTCCTTCATCCAGTTCGACAGGCAATTGCGGCAGAAGCCGGCGAGATTCATCATGTCGATGTTCTGCACGTCGGTGCGCGCGCGCAGATGCTCGACCAGCCGTCGGTAAACGGCGGCCTCCAGCTCGGTGCGTGTCTTGTCGTCCATGGGTTTATCCTGCCTTTCTGTCCGCCAACATAAGCACGTGCAAAGCCGAGTTCCATAGTAGCATTCGCGCCCGGAGCCGAGGTGGTCGCGCCATGAAGTTCGCCCATTTTTCTCATATTTGGGGCAAACCGGGGATGACCCCGCACCAGCGCTACGAGCAATTGTGGCGTGAGCTGCAAGCGTGCGACGCGCTCGGCTTCGATTACGGCTTTTGCGTCGAACACCACTTCCGCCCCGACGAAAGCTGGATGTCGTCGCCCAGCCTGTACGCGGTCGGCGCCGGCGCGCGCACCCGCCGCATGCGGATCGGTCCCATGGGCTATGTCGTGCCGCTCTACCATCCGCTGCGTCTGGCCGAAGAGATTGCAATCGTCGATCAGATGCTCGGTGGGCGCATGGAGGTTGGATTGGTGCCGGGCATCAACGCGGATTATTTCAAGCCGTTCGGGCTCGACTATAATTTACGCAAGTCGCCCACGCTCGAATTCGTCGACTATCTGCGCGCCGCCTATGGCGAGAAACAGCCGTTCTCGTTTCATGGCGACGTCCATCACACAGAGAGCGCGCAGATTTCCGTGCAGCCGATGCAGCGCCCGCATCCGCCGCTCTGGATGATGAGCCGCGATCCGCAGACGCTCGAGTTCTGCGCGGCCAAGGGGATTAATCCCGGCTATTTCCTGGTTTATCCGCGCGCCGACGCCGCGCCGCGCTATCGCAAATTCCTCGACGACTGGAGCAAGGCCGGCTGGCCGCGCCAGCCGAACATCGCCTATTGCACCATCGTGCATGTGGACGAGACCGACGAGAAGGCGCTCGGCGTCGCCCTGGCGCGGGCTGCCCGCGCCTACGAAGGCTTCCTGCCGCCGCCGCAACCGGGCGAGACTTTCGAGAGCCGAGTGCGCGAGCACGCCAAGAAATTCATCGGCCGCGGCGAGCCAGGCGCGTCGGAGATCATGGCCAATCTGTTCGATGCGGACTATCTGATGAAGCACGAGCTAGTGTTCATCGGCTCGCCCGAGACGGTTGCGAATAAGATTCACGCGGCTGCGCAAGCCGGCCTGTTCAACGTCTTCATGGGCGAATTCAATTTCTCCGATCTGCCCGAGGCCGACCTGCTGCGATCCATTCGCCTATTCGGCGAAAAGGTCATTCCCGTGTTGCGCGATTACGAGCCGTTCTGACGCTATTTTTGCTTGTGCATGATCTTATCCGAAAACCGGTTCCCACTTTTCGGGATCATGCGCTATTGCGCGTCGCGCAATTCCGGACGTGCCACCAAGCGCGCGGTATTGAGGCGATGAATCGCAAAGCAAATCACCGCGCCGACCGCAAAGGGCAGCGCGGACCACATATATAGGCTCTGAACCGGCAGCCCAATCAGCATTGCGCCGACCAACGGCCCGGCGATCGATCCGATGCGCCCGATGCCCAGTTCCCACCCCGAGCCGTTGGCGCGTAATGAGGTCGGGTAGATCAGCGCCCCGATGGCATTGATGGCGGATTGGATGCCGAGCACGAAGAAACCGGCAAAGAATGTCGCGGTCAGCAAGGCGGCCTTCGACGTCAACCCGGCATAGCCGATCGAGCCGACCACCGGCACGGCGACCACGAACATGATCGCGACGGCGAAAAAGCGATGTTTTTGCAGCCACCAGCACAGCGACAGCGCGCCGACGGTACCGCCCACTTGCAACATCGCGCCGGCGAGCGCCGCCGTGGCCGGCGGAAGCTTGGCGGCCGTCATCAACGTCGGGGTCCAGCTGATGAGGAAGAAATAACCCATCAGGTTGAGCGCAAACAGCAGCCACAGCAGCGGCGTGATCAGCGCAAGGCCGTCGCGGAACAGATAGCCCGGGTTGAAGCCGGGAAACTGCTTCTCGTCCTCGATGACGAATTTGGCGTTGGCCGGCACCTGGTACTCGGGCTGGATGGCCTTGATGGTGGATTCCATTTTGCGGCGCTGGCTTTCATGCAGCGCCATGAATTTGATCGATTCCGGCAGACCGATCATTGCGGCGATGGCGATGATGATCGGCACGATGCCGCCGATCAGGAACAGGATTTGCCAGCCGTATTGCGGCACAAACACGGCCGTCACAAATCCCGGAATGGCGCCGCCAAGCGGCACGCAGCCGACGCCTATAATCGCCAGCGTGGCGCGCAACTTGCGCGGCGCGGACTCGGCATTGATGGAGACGACATTGGGAACGACGCCGCCGATGCCCAGCCCCGCGAGCAGCCGCAGCCAGAACATTTGATCGAGGTTGGTCGAATAGGCGGCGGCCAAGGTGAATACGCCGAACAGCAAATTCGAGCCGACCAGCGCCGCCTTGCGGCCATAGCGGTCGCCCACCCAGCCAAAGAGTGCCGAACCAAAGAGAATGCCGACGAGGCTGGCGCTGAAGACCGGACCGAGCGAGCCTGGTTTCAAGGCCCATTCTTTAGCAAGGCTAGGCGCGGCGAAGGCGATGGCGGCAATATCGTAGCCGTCGATGAGGACGATGAAGAACGACCAGATGAGCAGCTTGATCTGGAACGAGCTCAGGCCGCGCTCGTCGAGCAGCCGCGATACCTGAACGACTGGTTGATCCGCCATTGTTCCCTCCCCCGGGGCAATCTTCGTTTTATATGGGCCATTGCGGCCCTTAATCGAATGCTATGCCGCCGGTGAAGCCGTGAAAAGCGGGGTGTCCCGCATTTCAGGGTGGGGCGGGCGAGACCGGCAAAATCATTTCCGACGGATGCGCGGCGTCGTGATGGATGGTGTCGCTGCCAACCTTGTCGGGCCGGTAATAATGCGGCCATAGCGCCTCGCTGACGGGCGAGTCGCCGTTGACGATTTCGAGCCGCAGGCGGTGGCCCTGCTTGATCAGATAAGCCATCGGCTCGAGGCTGATCTCGAATTTGTAGATTTCATTCGGCGTCAGCGGCTGCGGATCGGAATGGCCGTGATAGGGCACCATCTCGGTGCTGTGTTCAGGATCGAGCGCGCGGTGCGACGCGCGCAGCCAGCCGCGCGTGATCAGCTCGGCGAACGGGTTCAAACCTTTGGCGCGGTCGTCGGGAGCTTGCGGGAATTGGTCGGAAAGCTTGATGAAGAAGTCGGTGTCGCGCGCGCTCGACGAGGCATAGAGCACGAGCTTGATCGGCCCGCAGATTTCGAGATCGCGGTCGACCGGCGCGGTGGTGAAAGTCAGCACCCGGCGTACCGGATCGAAGCCGCCGGCCGGCCCGCTCGGTCCGAAGCCGACCACGCCGGCGACCCAGCCGGGATTGGGATACTTGTAGCTGGTCGATGGCACGCCCGCAGCGGCTTGCGGCGAGAGCCCGCCGTCGTTCAACGAGGTGACGCTGCCGGACGGCGAGGCATTCAAGAACCAGCGCGTGTATTTGATGCCCGGCGGCGGCCACGTCTCGGCGCTGCGCATGACGTTGGCGCCGCGCACGGCGTATTCGACATTCGGCCGCGCCAGGTAGTCCGTGCTCTTGCCCTTCAGATAATGATCGTAAAACGGCAGCAGCACGCGCTGGTGGAATTCGACGCTGGAAAATTCCGCCGCCGCCGCCCAGGCGTTCGGCACGCCGGACATGCGCAGTTTTTTCGGTCCGCTGGCGCGCAGATAACCGTCGATATTGCCGCGCGTGTGCAACTGCATTTTGCCCCAGACGCCGCTCGAGTAGAGCGGCACTTTGATCTTATCGAGCACCTCCCAGGCGCTGCGTTCGCGCCAGAACGCGTCATAGGTCGGATGGGCGGCAACCATTCCCGTCAGGTCGGTGTCCTGCTCGCGCGACGGTCCGCTGGCCGGGAAGCGGTTGATGAAGCGATTCTGGTACCACCAGTAGCCGGGAAAGAAATCGCAAGGAATGCCGCCGTGATAACAGCCGGCGCGGTAGGCATCCGCCAATCCATCATGGGCGGCGATGCAGGCAAGCGAGGGCGGCGCGAGCGCGCCCATGAACCATTGCAGCATGCAAAAATACGACTGGCCGATGCCGCCGACCTTGCCGGAGCACCATGATTGCTTTCCGATCCATTCGATCACGTCGTAGAGGTCGTTCTGCTCGCCGCGGCCCATAAATTCAAATTGACCGCCGGAGCGGCCGCTGCCGCGCACGTCCATATGCACGTAGGCGTAGCCCTGCTCGACGTACCATTCGATCGGCCCGGTCTCGCGCCACAGAAATTGTGCGCTCGCCGGCAGACTATTGTTGTCGAAGCGATAGGGCGCCGCCCCCAACAGTGCCGGATAAGGACCCGAGCCATCCGGACGATAGATGCGCACGCCGATCGACGTTCCGTCGCGGGCATCGATTTGAACAATGTCATCGATCATGGGCAGTCGCACGTCGGTTCAAAGACGGAAGTCATGATATCTATGCATGTTTTCGTCCCGCTGGGCAGCTAGGATCGGATGATGGACGCCCCCCTGCGCGCATTTCTCGCAGACCTGTTTCGCACAGCGGTAGCCGCGGCGCACCCGGCGAGCTGCCTGCCGCCGCTGTTGCCGCCGCCACCTGTGGGCCGGCTCATCCTGCTCGCCGCCGGCAAGGCGGCGGGGTCCATGGCCGAAGTCGCGGAAGGCTTTTATCTCGATCGTTTGAATCTTGATCCCGAACGCCTCTGTGGAATTGCAGTGGCGCGCCACGGCTACGGCAGGCCTTTGCAGATCGTGACCATGATCGAAGCCGGCCATCCGGTGCCGGATGGGGCTGGCCTGGATGCCGCCTTGCGCGCGCTTGAATTCGCCGACGGCGCGACGGCCTCCGACCTGGTGCTGGTGCTGATGTCGGGCGGCGCCTCCGCCAACTGGATCGCGCCGGTGGCCGGCGTCACTTTCGCCGACAAGCAGGCGGTGACGCGCGCGCTGCTGCGTTCGGGCGCGACCATCGGCGAGATCAATACGGTGCGCAAACATCTCTCGCGCATCAAGGGCGGACGGCTGGCGCGCTACGCCTATCCGGCGAAGCTTGTCACCATCGCGATCTCCGACGTGCCGGGCGACGATCCTTCGGCGATCGGCTCCGGCCCGACCGTGCCCGATCCGACGACGCTCACGCAAGCGCGCGCCATCGTCGCCAAATACCGGCTCGATCTTCCGACAAGCGTGACCGCCGCGCTTGCCGATGCGAACAATGAATCGCCGAAGACCGGCGATCCGGTATTCGCCGGCAGCCAATTCGTGCTGGCGGCGCGGCCGGCCGATTCACTGCGCGCGGCGGAGGCCGCCGTGCGCGCCGCCGGCTACGAATGCATGTCCTTAGGCGATCGCGTCGAAGGCGAGGCGCGCGAGGTGGCGGCGGCGCATGCAAAGCTCGCGCGCGAGCTGCGCGCGAAAAGCGCACGCGCGGTGATCCTCTCGGGCGGCGAACTGACGGTCACCATCCGGGGCCAGGGCCGCGGCGGGCCCAATCAGGAATACGCTTTGGCGCTGGCGATGGGGCTTGCCGGCATGCCGGCGGTGGCGGCATTGGCCGGCGACACCGACGGCACCGACGGCGGCGCCGGCGCGGCCAGCGACCCCGCCGGCGCGCTGCTCGACGGGCAAACCGTGGCGCGGGCCCAGGCGCTTGGCCTCGATCCCGCCGCGTTTCTTGCCGACAATAATTCAACCGGATTTTTCGCCGCACTCAAGGACTTGCTGTCGACCGGCCCGACCTACACCAACGTGAATGACTTCCGCGCCATCGTCGTTGACAGGCGGTGACCGATCACGCGACAACCGGAGCCCAACCGAATCTCATGACATCTTGACCGCATTGCCCCGCCATTCCGCCACGCGCTGCATCACCGGCACGGTTGCGCTCGCAGCCGCGCTGCTGGCATCGGCGCATCCGGCGCTGGCCGATTTCCGGCTCTGCAACAACACCGGCAGCCGGGTCGGCGTCTCGTTGGGCTATAAGGACGCCGAAGGCTGGACCACCGAAGGCTGGTGGAACGTGTCGGCGCGATCCTGCGAAACCCTGCTACGCGGCGCGCTGGTTGCGCGCTACTATTACATCTACGCGGTCGATTATGACCGCGGCGGCGAATGGTCCGGTCACGCTTTCATGTGCTCACGCGAAAAGGAATTCACCATTCGCGGCACCGAGAACTGCCTGGCGCGCGGCTATGACCGCACCGGCTTTTTCGAGGTTGATACCAGCGAGCAGCGTTCCTGGACGGTGCAGTTGACCGACAGCGCCGAGCAGAAGCCTGCCCGTCCGTTGCCGCCGCGCACGCCGCCCACAACGCAGCGGCCGCCGTCCGCCGCGCCGTCGGCGCCAGCCGAAGGCGGCAAGCGATGAGACGCTTCAAATGAGACGATTGCGCCGCGCTAAGATCGTCGCCACGTTGGGACCGGCCTCGTCCGACGCCGCCATGATCGCGAAGCTGTTCAAGGCCGGCGCCGACGTGTTCCGCATCAATATGAGCCATACCAGCCAGGACCGCATGCGCGAACTGGTCGCCATGATCCGCGGCATCGAGAAAGACACCGGGCGGCCGATCGGCATTCTGGTCGACTTGCAGGGGCCCAAGCTGCGGCTCGGCACCTTCGCCGGCGGGTCGGCGATGGTGGCGAGCGGTGACAGTTTCGTGCTCGATAGCGATCCCGCTCCCGGCGACGCCACGCGCGCATATCTCCCGCATCCGGAAATTTTCGCCGCGGTGGCGCCGGGGCGCACGCTGCTGATCGACGACGGCAAGGTGCGGCTCACGGTCACGCAGGCCGAGCCCAAGCGCATGACCACGCGCGTCGAGGTGGCCGGCAAATTGTCCGACCGCAAGGGCGTCAGCCTGCCGGATTCGACCATTCCGTTCTCCGCCTTGGCCGAGAAGGACCGCTCCGATCTCGAAGCCGCGCTCAACGCCGGCATCGATTGGGTGGCGCTGTCGTTCATCCAGCGCCCGGAGGACATCGCGGAGGCCAAAAAAATCACGCGCGGGCGCGCCGCGCTGATGGCCAAGATCGAAAAGCCGCAGGCGGTGACCCGCCTATCAGAAATTATGGATCTCGCCGATGCGCTGATGGTGGCGCGCGGCGATCTCGGCGTCGAGATGCCGCTGGAGAAGGTTCCCGGCGTGCAGAAGCAGATGACGCGCATGGGCCGCGCCACCGGCAAGCCGGTGGTGGTGGCGACGCAAATGCTGGAATCGATGATCTCTTCGCCGGTGCCCACGCGCGCGGAAGTGTCCGACGTCGCCACCGCCATTTTCGAGGGCGCCGACGCGGTCATGCTGTCGGCGGAATCGGCGGCCGGAAAATATCCGGTGGAGGCGGTCGCCACCATGAACCGCATCGCCGAGGAGATCGAAAGCGATCCGATCTATCGCAGCATCCTCGACGCCCAGCGCGCCGAACCGGAGGCGACCGGCGCCGACGCCATCGCCGACGCCGCGCGCCAGATCGCGGATACGCTCGATCTGGCGGCGGTGGTGTGCTGGACCTCATCCGGCTCTACCGGCTTGCGGGTGGCGCGCGAGCGGCCGCGCCCGCCGATCGTGGCGCTGTCGCCCAATATCGCCACCGGACGCCGGCTATCGGTGGTCTGGGGCGTGCATTGCGTGATTACCGAGGACGCCCACGACCAGGACGACATGGTCGAGCGCGCCAGCCGCATCGCCTTCACGGAAGGCTTCGCCAAGGCCGGCCAGCGCATCATCATCGTCGCCGGCTTGCCGCTCGGCACGCCGGGCGCGACTAACATGCTGCGCATCGCCTATGTGGGCTCGGAGGCGGCGGGGGAATAAGCGAGCACGACTAGTCGAAATTACGAAGGACCCAATGTCATATGCCGACTTTGATCGATGAAACTTCCAACGACGAAATCGATCCGCTAACGCGGCTTGCGATTAAGCATGGTACCGACAAATGGGGGCTGCACTTCTATACACCGGTGTATCACGCGCTTTTTACGCACATGCGGGACAAGCCTGTACGGCTGCTCGAAATCGGCATAGGCGGCTACAGTTTGACCAAGGCTGGTGGCGCGTCGCTTGCTATGTGGGCCGACTACTTTCCAAAGGGACATATCCTCGGGATTGATATTGTCGAGAAGAAGTTGAATCTCGATCCGCGAATCCAAGTGTGCCAAGGCTCGCAAGACGACCCGGTTTTTCTCGCACGGATGTTAGAAGAACATGGCCCATTTGATATCGTCATCGACGACGGCAGTCACATTCCAAAACATGTTATAGCCAGCTTCAACATCCTCTTCCCAAAGCTGGCTGACGACGGGCTTTATGTGATCGAAGACGTGCAGACTAGCTTTTGGCCGCAATTCGGCGGTTCCGTCCTCGATGGCGGTGCGACTATGCATCTTGCAAAGACAATCCTGGAGCATCTCAATCACGCTGAGATCAAGATCGTGCAGCCGAAACGGCAGGTCGCCGATTTCGTCAAATCCATTCGGTCGTTTCGCGCCTATCACAATATTTTCGTTATTGAAAAGGGCGATAATACCGAGCCATCGAATTATGATTACCGCCTCGATAATATCCATGCCGCGCGTGCACTTCGCACGATCCAAGATGAACTGAAACGATCGCCTACTGCCGCGGGCTATGCCAATCTTATCGATTTCTACCGGTATGCGCGCAATCTCCCTGAGGCGTGGGCGGTAGCGAATGATGCGCTGACAAAGTGGCCGGACCATTCAGGGGTGCTCGTCGCTGCACTTAATATTGCAGAGCAAAGCGGTGACGCAGGGCGTAAGCTCGATCTTCTTCGTCGACTCGCGGCACTCGACGCTGACGATGCAGCTCTGCAGTCGCTGCTCCAGAAGGTCGAGGCGCAAACGGCGCCCGCCGCGCCCAAGTCTTGAAGACGTTCGCCGTCGTAGTACGCTAGAAGGCCGCTGCAAACTGTGAGTGGCATTGGTCAAAAGCAAACGTCGATCGGCCGCACTGAAAATGACTTTGGCCGCGTTATAGACGCGCCCCGCTAAATATCCCGGCCCTCGATCTTTTCCTGCAGCGTCTTCACCACATCGGGGATGCGTTGCAAGCGCGGATGGATCGCGAGCGCGCGACGATAGACTTCCAGCGCCTGCTTGTCGTCGCCGATGTCCTGCATGATCAAGCCGAGGCCGGACAGCGCGCCGAAATGGCGCGGCTCGCGGCGCAGCACCTCGCGAATGTCGGCGAGCGCACGGCCGTAGTCTTTTTTCATGTAGTAGATGGTGGCGCGTCGGTTCCAGGCTTCCACGTATTTCGGCTTGATCTTGACGACGGCATCAAGCAGCTTGATCGCGAGATCGACATCCTTTGCCTCGATCGCGGCCTGCACGCGCGACATCAGCAGCGTGGTGGTGTCGCTGCGCGAGGCGGCCCACTGCGCCCAGATGCGTTCCTCGATCGCCTTGGCGGTGACGTCGTCGGGCGCGACTTTGAGCGCGCCGAACAGGAAATCGAGATTGCGCGGGGTATCGCCGTGCTGGACATGGGGCAGCTTTTTCGGCGGCTCGATCCATTGCCCCGGCTCGGCACCGGCGGGCGCGGCATAGGCCGCCGCGACGGCGGCGACAAATAAACTTGCGAGGAATCGCGAGCGCATGAGCGAAGTTTAATATCTCCGCAGGCTAAGGCAAATATGCGGCGATGATTGATGCACCCGCCCTCGGGGGCGCCAGGCCAAGGTGTTAGCCTTGGCGGGCCTTATAGCGGGCATTGGTCTTATTGATGATGTAGACGCGCCCTTTACGCCGGACAATCTTGTTGTCGCGGTGGCGGCCGCGCAGGGATTTCAGGGAGTTACGGACTTTCATGACAATCTCTGGGTTCTCTGGTTGCCGGGTTCATAGCAGCCTGCCTGCCGCTGTCAACGCAACGTGCCCAACCGAAAACGTCGCATCAGTGCAGGAGTGCAGGATTTTTATGGTGGGCGCGACAGGGATCGAACCTGTGACCCCCTCCATGTCAAGGAGGTGCTCTTCCGCTGAGCTACGCGCCCTTTAATGGATTTGGTCTTATCGGCTCCAAACTGGCGAGGCAAGCCGCCCAGGGAACCTTAAGCCGCCAGCATCTTGGTCACTTCGTTGACCAGGTCGCGCAGATGGATCGGCTTGGACAGCACTTTGGCGTGCTTGGGCGCGGTGGAATCGGCGTTGAGCGCGACCGCGGCGAAGCCGGTGATGAACATGATCTTGATATCGGGGTCGAGCTCGGCGGCGCGGCGGGCCAGCTCGATACCATCCATCTCGGGCATCACGATATCGGTGAGCAGAAGCTCGAACGGCTCCTCGCGCAGCCGCTGATAGGCCGACAGCCCGTTGTCATAGGAGGTCACGTCGAATCCGGCATTCTGCAGCGCCTTGACCAAAAAGCGCCGCATATCGGTATCGTCTTCAGCCAGAAGGATTTTCGACATATGACCCGAACGCCCCGTCCCGGCTGCCCCTGCGGGGTGGCCCCAACCGCCCCATAAGACTTATGCCAGGTAAATAACGGGTGAACCTAAAGCATGACTTGGCATTGTGCCCCGGCGCATAGACAATAGAACGTTATAATGGGCTGGTTGGGGCCCTCCCACCGCCATACTACCTATGCTTGAAATGGCCATTACCATCCATGAGTGAAATCCGCGACGAGCTTGACCCGCCGTTCGAGGTCCTGGAGCCGGCCGCGGGCATGGGGCCGGTACTGTTCAATTCGCCGCACAGCGGCTCGACCTATCCACGCGATTTCCTGGCCGTCTCGCGGCTCGACATCGCTACCCTGCGCCGGTCGGAGGACAGCTTCGTCGACGAATTGATCGCCGGCGTGGTCAAGCATGGCTTTCCGCTGATGCGCGCGCATTTCCCGCGCTGCCTTGTGGACGTCAACCGCGAGCCCTATGAGCTCGATCCGCGCATGTTCGAGGGCCGCCTGCCCTCCTTCGCCAACACCCGCTCGATGCGGGTGGCGGGGGGCCTGGGAACCGTGGCGCGGGTGGTCGGCGACGCCCAGGAAATCTACGACCAGCGCATTCCGGTCGACGACGCGCTGCGCCGCATCGAGAGCCTGTACAAGCCCTATCACCGCACGCTGCGCCGGCTGTTCACCCGGCTACAACGGGACTTTGGCGCCGCCGTGCTGATCGATTGCCATTCCATGCCGTCCACCGCCGGCCATAAGGACGAGCGGCCACGGCCGGAATTCGTACTCGGCGACCGCTACGGCACCAGTTGCGTCGGCGCGGTGGCCGAGACCGTGGAAAAGACCCTGCGCAGCCTGGGCTACACCGTGAGCCGGAATAAGCCCTATGCCGGCGGCTTCATCACCGAGCATTACGGCAACCCGGCTGCCGGCCTGCATGCCATCCAGCTCGAGATCAACCGCGCGCTTTACATGGACGAGCGCCGCTACGCGCGCTCCAGCACGTTCGACCGGCTGGCCGCCGACCTGGAGACGCTGGCGCGGCGCCTGGGCGAGATTCCGCTGGAAGAGCTGCGCCCGTATCGGGCGGCGGCCGAATAGCCAAAAAAAGGGCCGCTCGCGTTGGCAAGCGGCCCAAGTCTAGGGAGGAAACGCCCAAGGAGGGCAACGATAGCTCTCGCTACCGCATTGCAATAATTTACACCGCGACGCACAAAAATCAAGGGCCGTTGGCGAAAATCACATGTTTTAATGCATAGCTGGCTAGCCGTTTTAATGGACATATTTCACAGTTTTCGAGACTGGGTGGCAAAAACATCACAATTTCAGTGAGGCAACGAAAGCTACCTAGTGGTATTTGCATTGCTTGGAACCAAGAAATGCTGTGCTGCACTCGCTCAATAAGGCGCCGCATGATCATTCGGGAAAACCGGCTGCCACTTTTAGGGATCGTGCGATAAGCAGGCGGCATGACGGCCATCGATTTCAGCAGTTTCGTCGATCAGCTCGCCACCGTCTCTGGCGAGACCATTTTGCCGTTCTTTCGCACCGCGCTGGCGATCGAGAACAAGCAGACCGGCGGCGGCTTCGATCCGGTCACTGCGGCCGACCGTGCGGCCGAAGACGCCATGCGCGCGCTCATCCGCCAGAATTTTCCCGACCACGGCATTCTTGGTGAGGAATACGGCGCCGAGCGCACCGACGCCGAATATGTCTGGGTGCTCGACCCGATCGACGGCACCAAATCCTTCATCACCGGCATGGTGGCCTGGGGCACGCTGATCGGTCTGATGCGCTTCGGCGAGCCGGTGTTCGGCATGATGAACCAGCCGTTCACGCGCGAAAAATTTTCCGGCGACGGCGGCGCCGCACGCTATCGAGGACCGGCGGGCAACCGCGATCTGCACGTGCGCGCCTGTGCGTCGCTCGACGACGCGATCTTGTCCACGACCAGCCCGCTGCTGATGAACTTACCCGACCGCGCCGCTTTCGGCCGGCTGGAAACCAAGGTCAAGCTTTCGCGCTATGGCGGCGATTGTTACGCCTATTGCATGCTGGCGGCGGGGCTGATCGATCTCGTGATCGAAACCGAGATCAAGCCCTACGACATCGTCGCGGTGATCCCCATCGTCACCGGCGCCGGCGGCATCGTCACCACCTGGGAGAACGGCCCGGCGCAGGCGGGCGGCCGCATCGTCGTCGCGGGTGATGAGCGCGTGCACCGGGCGGCGCTGGAGATGCTGAACGCGTGATCCCGAAAAGTGGAAACCGGTTTTCGGATAAGATCACGCGCGGCGAACTGCGCTAGTAGCGCGGCGTGCCGGGCACGAAGGCGTCGAATGCCGCCCAAAATTGGCTGCGGTAATGATCCTGCTCCTGCAGGATCTCATGCTTGCTGCCGGCGAGAATGAGATGCCGGCCGGCCAGCAGATTCATCCCGAATGTTTCAATCGCCGGGGTCGAGACCACTTCATCGCGGCCGGCGGCGACCAGCAGGATCGGCTGGCGGATGTGACCGGCGTAACCGGGCGCGGCGAACCGCTTCATCAGGCGCAGCGCGGCATCGACCCAGGCTATCGTCGGCGAACCGATGCCGAGCTCCGGCGCTTCCTCCAGCACCGCGGTGTTGCGCGCGTAGCGCACCGGATCGGAGGTGAGCACATTGCCGATGAAATCCTCCGAGCCGGCGGCGTCGGCATGTCCGGTCGGCACATAGCCGGAGCCGCGCCCCAGCATGCGCATGAAGCGCGCCAGTGGCCCCGCCATGGTCGTGAGGCGGCCCGGCCGCAGCGCGATCATCGGCGCGGTGAGCACCATGCGTTCGAACCAGCGGCTGCCGTCATGGCAGGCGCGAATGCCGATGGCGGCACCCATGGAATGCCCGAGCGCGAAGATCGGCGGCGGGCAATCGGGCAGCACCACCTGCTCCATGATGGCTTCAAGGTCGGTGGCGTATTCGGAAAAATTCCGCACATGACCCTTGTGGTGGTCGGCCAGCGCACGCTCCGACATGCCTTGTCCGCGCCAATCAAACGTCGCCACGGCGAACCCGCGCGCGCGCAGATCGCGCACGGTCTCGAAATATTTCTCGATGTATTCGGCGCGGCCTTGCAGCACGACGACCGTGCCTTTGCGCCCGACCGGCGGCGCCCAGCGCGCAAAGCGCAAGCTGACCCCGTCCGGGGTCTTGATGCTGCCGGTCACCACATCGTCGGGCACCGGATTGGCGGGGATGGAGACGAGTTTCATGGTGCCGAAAATGAGCCGGTGCGCGGTGGCCGGGGGCCTTATAGCAGGGCGCAAGGCGGGCTCAATCGCACCGCGATTATTGATTTAAAGTCACGTCGTTTCAAAGGCTTAGGACCTAGCAGGCGGCCCTCTTGCGTGCCCCAAACGACGTTCCCATATCAATTCCGCGCAGGCCATTCCGGCTGCGCTCGGGTTTTAGGTTCGGCCCTGTGGCGGACCGCCCGCATGTCGCTCAACTCAAGGAGGATATGCCATGCGTACGTTTGATCTTGCTCCCCTTTATCGTTCCACCGTCGGCTTCGACCGGTTGTTCTCGATGATGGACGGCTTCGATGCCGCTCCGGGCTATCCGCCCTACAACATCGAGCGGACCGGCGAAAACGATTACCGCGTCACCGTCGCGGTGGCCGGCTTCGCCGACAACGAGCTTTCGGTCGAAGCGAAAGAGAACACGCTGACGATCAAGGGCGCCAAGCAGGCCAAGGAAGAGCAGAACGGCGAAGTGCTCTATCAGGGCATCGCCGCGCGCGCTTTCGAGCGCGTCTTCCAGCTTGCCGACCACGTCCAGGTCAAGAGCGCGAGCGTCGAGAACGGATTGCTGCACGTCGATCTCGTGCGTGAAATCCCCGAGGCAAAGAAGCCGCGCCAGATCCCGATCGGCAATGGCCAAACATTGGGCAATGCCAAGCCGCAGGTGGTCGAGACCAAAGCCGCGGCCTAACACCGCAGCGGCAATCGCAACGGCAGCGCCCCGGACCTCCGGGGCGCTTTCGTGTTGAGAGCTTAGTTGCCCGTCGGCGTGTTGGCGCCGGCGCCCTTAAAGCGTGGGGTTGGGCGGATCGGCGTCGGTCCATCGAAAAGCGGCGACACTTCGCCGCGATGCTCGGGCCGCGGTGCCAAATAGCGCGGGGTCGTGCCATTCTCGTCGGATGATGCCGGCTCGCGTTCGGGAATGTGGATGATGCGCGGGCCCTGGAGATAAGGCGACGCGGTGCCGGCGGCGACCAGCGACAAGGTGGCGGCCAGCGTCACGCCGGCCAAACCGATTGTTACCGCTTTTTTCAAACCGCCCACCCGCGTCGGAAACTGATCAGTTGTTTTAATATTCAGCACCATAGCCAAACACCCGCATTCGGCGGCTTTTCCTCGTAACCACGGTTAAGCGGTTAACCCGCCTCACAATTTGGCGAAGCTTGAACGGCGCAACGGCATTGCGCCAAGCGGCGGCGCGTGGTCCTCTTCTTGCTTGGTGAGAAGGCGCCGCCGCAACAAAGCGAAAGGTTCGACCAATTCCGGCGTGGACCAGCCTTGTGTGGCGGGGCAAAATTTGGCATGGTCTATTAGGACAGCATTGCTGTCCTAATAGCGGTGGTCCCGGTGCCGGCCTTTGAAGGCGGGGCTGACATCGGTGGCGCCCAACGGGAGCAGCCACGGCGGCGACGACCGGGCAAGGCTGCCCTTCTCGAGATCGGTTGCGCGTTGGCCGCGGCGCCTCAAGGGGCCTGCGGACAAGGCGGGTGCGCCGGAGGCCAGTACACGGAAGCATTGGCGCCGGCGAGGCAGGATGAGATGAGCGAGGACAGGAGCAGCGCGGGATTTATCGAACGCGGGATCGCCACGCGCTCTCGCGCCGCTGATCTGTTGCGCGCCGCCACCGCCGATCCCGGCACGCCGCCGCCGCAAGGCCTGTACGATCCGGCACTCGACAAGGACGCCTGCGGCGTCGGATTCATTGCCGACATCAAGGGCCGCAAATCGCACCTCATCGTCGAGGACGGCTTGCGCATTCTTTGCAATCTGGAGCATCGCGGCGCCACCGGCGCCGACCCGCGCATGGGCGACGGCGCCGGCATCCTGGTGCAGATCCCGCACAAGTTTTTCGCCAGGAGGGCGAAGGAACTCGGCTTCGAATTGCCGCAACCGGGCGAGTACGCCGTGGCGCAGCTTTTCCTGCCGCATGAAGACGCGTGGCGCAAAGAAGTCCTCGACGTCTACGCCGAGCAGACCGCGCGCGAAGGCATGCGTATCCTCGGCTCGCGCGACATTCCGACCGATAACTCGACGCTCGGCGCCTCGGTCACGCCGACCGAGCCCAGGCACGTTCAGCTTTTCATCGCGCGCGGCAAAAATATTACGTCCGACGACAAATTCGAGCGCCGGCTCTACATCCTGCGCAAGACAATCTCGGCCATGCTCTATGGACGCCGCGAGCGCCGCACCAGCGGCTATTACCCAGTGTCGATCTCCTGCCGCACGGTGATCTACAAGGGCATGTTCCTCGCCGACCAGCTCGGCACCTACTATCCCGATCTGCACGACCCGGATTTCGAGAGCGCGCTCGCGCTGGTTCACCAGCGCTTCTCGACCAACACGTTCCCGACCTGGTCGCTGGCGCATCCGTACCGCTACATCGCGCATAACGGCGAGATCAATACGCTGCGCGGCAACAACAACTGGATGGCGGCGCGGCAAGCGTCGGTGTCCTCGCCGCTGTTCGGCGACGATATCAGCCGGCTGTGGCCGATTTCCTATGAAGGCCAGTCCGACACCGCCTGCTTCGACAACGCGCTCGAATTCCTGGTGCAGGGCGGCTACTCGCTCGCGCATGCCGTGATGATGATGATCCCCGAGGCCTGGGCGGGCAATCCGCTCATGAACGAGGAGCGGCGCGCCTTCTACGAATACAACGCCGCGCTGATGGAGCCATGGGACGGCCCCGCGGCCATCGCCTTCACCAATGGCCGCCAGATCGGCGCCACGCTCGACCGCAATGGTCTGCGGCCAGCGCGCTATCTGCTCACCCGCGACGACCGCATCGTGATGGCGTCCGAGATGGGCGTGCTGCCGATTCCGGAAAAGGACATCATCAAGAAGTGGCGGCTGCAGCCGGGCAAGATGCTGCTGGTCGATCTCGACGAGGGCCGGCTCATTCCGGACGAAGAATTGAAGGCGACGCTGGCGAAGAGCCACCCCTACAAGGAGTGGCTCGCAAATACCCAGATCGTGCTGGAGGAACTGCCCGGCACCGCCAACGAGGCGCCGATCTCGAACCTGTCGCTGCTCGATCGCCAACAGGCCTTCGGCTACACGCAAGAAGACCTGAAGTTCCTGATGACGCCGATGGCCACCACCGGCGAGGAAGCGGTCGGCTCCATGGGCAACGACACGCCGATTTCGGCGCTGTCGGTCAAGCCGAAGCCGCTGTTCACCTATTTCAAGCAGAACTTCGCGCAGGTGACCAACCCGCCGATCGATCCGATCCGCGAAGAGCTGGTGATGAGCCTAGTCTCTATCATCGGACCGCGGCCGAATTTGTTCGATCTGGAAGGCATGTCGAACCGCAAGCGGCTGGAAGTGCGCCAGCCGATCCTTACCAATGCGGACCTGGAAAAAATCCGCTCGATCTCGCAGATGAGCGGCGATCACTTCAAGTCGCACACCTTCGACATCACCTTCCCGGCCGAGCATGGCACCGATGGCATGGGCAGGGCGCTCAACGCCCTGTGCGAGCGCGCCGAGGAAGAAGTGCGCGGCGGCTGCAACATCATCATCCTGTCCGACCGCAAGGCCGGCGCCGACCGCATTGCGATCCCGGTGCTGCTAGCCTGCGCGGCCGTGCATCATCATCTCATCCGCAGCGGCTTGCGCACCTCGGTCGGCCTGGTGGTGGAAACCGGCGAGCCGCGCGAGGTGCATCATTTCGCCTGCCTGGCCGGCTACGGCGCTGAAGCGATCAACCCCTATCTCGCCTTCGAGACGCTGATCGCCATGAAGGACGATCTGCCGCAGAAGCTCGACGAGAAAGAAGTCATCAAGCGCTACATCAAGTCGATCGACAAAGGCCTGCTCAAGGTGATGTCGAAGATGGGCATCTCCACTTATCAGTCCTATTGCGGCGCGCAGATTTTCGACGCCGTCGGCCTGCGCCAGGACTTCGTCGACAAGTATTTCACCGGCACCCATACCCGCATCGAAGGCGTGGGGCTGGCCGAGATCGCCGAA
>Ga0097691_1000820_pt1 | contig 25014 bp, 29 predicted proteins | sample NGESurdeep072012_8_FD_72858 | JGI IMG/M metagenome (GOLD analysis project Ga0097691, IMG submission 72858) | Arctic peat soil microbial communities from Barrow, Alaska - NGEE Surface sample 210-1 deep-072012 | ecosystem: Environmental > Terrestrial > Soil > Wetlands > Peat ... | reverse complement strand
CATATCGGCGCTCACCACCTTGCCGCGCTGCGATGCGCCCAGCGCCGATGCGGCGCGGGCCAGTTTTTGGTTGCGTCTCTGGCGTTAGTGATCCCAGATTTTTTCGGTGGGGTTGGGCATGATGATTATTTGGAGCTGATCCCTTTAGTTATCTGAGCGTATGTCCGCTTTCAATTGCAGTCAAACAAATCACTTCACATCATAAATAACATGGTTTGGCCCAATGATAGAGCGAAGCATCTGCTTTAAATTTGTGGCTATCTGATCTTCATTAAGTTCTATTGTGATACGGATAGTTTCTTTATATATAGTACGCTTGATTTCTTTATCATTTAATGCTTCGATTTCATCGACAGTTTTTCCTTCTTTGTACCCACGCCTAATCAATCCAGCAAATAAGTCTGCGCCCTGCAAAGGCAAAAATTCTTTGTCGTCCTCAAATCTTGGTGTTGCATCGTAATATTTTTTTAATTCCGCTGGTACATTTCTAAGATATTCATCCCAAGAAGAAACAAGGATATTTTTATTGATATGATTATCAAAAATACAATCTATTTTTTCCTCTGAAAAATAATCTTTCATTTCGCCGCTACTCTGATAAAACATCCCCATTAGGGCACGAAATGTAAAAAAGTAAGGATCTTCTGCGTAAGCCCAATCAATATTCATATTGGGTACAAAGATACGCGCTCGAGCCCGCTTCAAATCATTTTTGTTTATTTTTATCGAAATAAATCCAAGAGAGTGTCTGTAGAGCGTATCTAAAAAAACACCTATGTTGCTAATGCGCTCTGGAGTAGTCATTTCACGGAAGTGAAAATGGTAATTCCCTTGATTATCTAATAGCCCCCACTTAGGAAGCATTTTTTCCCATTCCACAGAAAATTGTGCCCAATTTTCAGACATGGAAATGCATCCGGCCATAACAAATAGCCCGCTTTCATCGTAACTCTCATCAATAAATGCTTGCAGCACCATAATTAAAGGCGCTTGGAGTCATGTCTTGCATTAACACCGCCTTTTTATAAAACCCAAAAAATCAAAGTGTGGTTGCCGCCGGATTGGATTTTCAAGCTTGCCCCTCGAACAGATCGGGACGCGTATCTGCAATATGCTGCAAGCTTTGATGCAATCTCGGCACCTCTACTGCAACCACGTGCCAAAGCGTTGCATTGTTGATTCCGAAATAGCCATGAGCCAAACGATTGCGCATTCCAATTAACTCACGCCACGGTATCTCGGGCATTTTTCCGCGTATTTCTTCAGGGATGTTTTTTGCGGCTTCACCGAAGAGCTGCACATTCCACAGTGTTGCATCGTAGTTAAGCCCATTGGCCTCAAAATCTTCGCGGGTCATACCGTGCGTGTAGCTCATCACCTTTTCGCAAAAGCCCTGCAAATCGTCGAAATACAGCTTCCACTCACGCGACATAGAGAGCTTCCATTTCGATGTAAGGCTTAAGTTGAGGACGCACGGCATCCAGGCTCACGAGATCAATCTCGCAATGCAGATGGTCTTCCAGATAGAACAGCAGGTCGAAGTAATTGCGATAGTTTTCACCGCCTTCAAACTCTACCAACACATCGAGGTCACTATCTTCACGCGCTTCGTCGCGCACTATCGAGCCAAACAATGCCAAATGCTTTACGCCAAATCGTTCAATGATTATCTGTTTATGCGATTCAAGAAAATTCAAAGCATCCTGTTTTTTCATGGTCTGTACTTGCCTTTCACCGAAATAGTGGCTGCTGCGATTTTAGCCAGGAAACAGAAAGAGGACAGCATCATTTTTTCTTCCAAGTCGTACATCCGGGCAGGTCTATTTCCCCGCAACCCTCAGTCAACCAAAATCAAAATCTGCCGTCACTGTTTGACCCACTTGCAATGTGGCACCGACACCCTGAAGGACGATGGTGTTCATTCCAAAAGTAACCGCGCCTTTTACACGGGCATCCTGCCGACAGCTTTGCAGGGTATCCCCGACTTTGCTGCTGATTGTAGCAGTCTGCGGATCAACATTGGGGATGGGACAGCGCGGGCTGGGCTTGACCGGTTTCAGCAAAACTTCTTCAGCGCCTGCCTCAACGTGCATCACGCCCAGCCTGTCTTCATCGTGCGCATGCAGTCCTGACAGCACGATGTTGGGCCTGAATCGTTCGATGCTGACGCTGGCATGGCCTGCGGCCACCAATCGCTCATTCAGTTCTGCAAGCGATGCTTCGCTGAGCACCAAGAGTGGATATCCATCGCTGAACAGGTTAAGGGCTTGCACACCGCCGGTCCAATCCAGACTGGAAGCACGCCGGTGCGCGGGATCGAATCGGACTAGTCGATAAGTGCGGGGCCGATAATAGCAGGGCCGGGAAGTTTGACTCGCATCTGCGGACATCGCCAGGAAATCAGTGAACCATTGCGCAGCCTCGTCACCCATATCGAAGGCGGGAACTTCATCATCCCAAACCTTCACTGAAACAGCTTGCTTCGCCAAATCAAGCGAGATGTGCAAGGCCTGCATTCCTGGTGCGCTCAGCACCAGCTCATGGGGTTTGATATGCGGGCGAACCAAAGCCAAGCGGGGTTGCTCGCGCTGCGTCACAAATACGCCTTGCGCATCCACCACCATCCAGGCCCGATCCAGCTCCAATCCCGTTTCGGTCAACAATGCCTCGCGCACCTCAACCCCCGCACAGGATTTGACGGGATGTACAAACAGGCGTGAAATTTGGGCGCTGACATCGCGAGTTGGTATGTGGGCCTTGCTCATCAATTAACGAGAGCCTGGTTCATTTTTTCTCCCAAGGCGCAAAGCCGATGGGGCGCTTCTTCTTCGGTTCCAGAGGTGTCATGAGTTCGCGAATGGCTTCAAAAACTGCCTTGAACTGGATGTCGTATTTCTTTTCAAGTGTAGCCAGCTTACGGGATAACCAGCGACTTGGCTGTGGTCTTTTGCAGCCTAGTCGAATGGCTAGTTGTTTCATCCATAGTTCGGCGTTGGAGGAAAGCATCTGCCGCAAACGGACGAAGGCGCGCACTACTTGAACACTGGTTTCAACAGCACGAGGTGAGTTAAGCACGCTGGCCGCCATGATGGCGCCGTGTTCGGTAAATGCGTACGGGAGATGCCTGCGACCGCCGCGCCCTGCTGGAGTAGCAGTTGGATTGTTTGAGGTCGCAATTTGCGACCTCATATTTGATATGCCAATTTGGCATCTCAAATCGGCGAATTCTTCTGAAGTGAGTTGAAACATGAAGTCTTTCGGGAAGCGCTCGATATTTCGCTTGACCGCACGGTTCAGCGCTCCGGTTTCCACCCCGTAGAGTTCTGCCAGTTCGGCATCCAGCATGACCTTCTGACCACGGATAAGAAATATCCGCGATTCGATCCGCTCTACAGACGCAATCAACTTCTTGGCAATTATTTTTTGAGCCAACAGCTTCTTGTCAGCCATCGCCTCTCCCCTGTCTGTGGCATTCTACACAATCATGGTCACTTCTCCAGTATCACCAGCGCGATACCACAGAGCCAAAGGGATCAGCGAGGAATCAAAATAAACCAACAATCACCCCGTCCTCATTAATATCAATTGAATGTGCCGATGGGACTTTTGGCAAACCCGGCATGGTCATGATCTCGGCGCACACTACCACGATGAATTCTGCACCGGCCGCCAATCTGATCTCGCTGATGTTCAGGTTATGATTGCTCGGGGCGCCTCTCAAGGTCGGGTCGGTAGAAAAAGAATATTGAGTCTTGGCAATGCAAACCGGGAAATGACCGTACCCCGCCTGTTGCAAGGCTTCAAGTCGCGCAATGACTTTCTTGTCAGCCACTACATCAGTCGCGCCATAAATTTTTGTTGCGACGGCTTTGATCTTGTTCCAAAGAGTTTCATTGTCTTCGTAAACAAACTTGAAATCATTGGGCTCTTCGCACATTTTTACGACTGCATGAGCTAATTCAACCGCGCCTTTTCCGCCTTCGGCCCAATGTCGTGCCACGATGACCTCTGCTCCATGTGTTGCTCCGCTGGCTTTTAACAGATCGATTTCTGCGGGCGTATCCTCGGTGCGGTGATTGATTGCAACGACGCAAGGCAAGCCAAAATGGATGCGTATATTGTCAATGTGACGTTCAAGGTTCACCAGACCTTTTTTCAGCGCGGCCAGATCTTCCTTGCCGGTATCCTTGACCTCGACCCCGCCGTGATATTTCAAGGCTCGCACTGTTGCCACAAGCACGACGGCCGAGGGTTTCAAGCCGGACTTGCGACACTTGATGTCTATGAATTTCTCTGCGCCCAGATCGGCGCCAAAACCGGCTTCAGTAACAACATAATCCGCCAGCTTCAAGGCAGTGGACGTGGCAATGACAGAGTTGCAACCATGTGCGATATTTGCAAATGGGCCGCCGTGTATGAATGCCAGGTTGTTCTCCATGGTCTGCACCACATTGGGAGAAAAGGCATCCCGCAACATAGCCGTCATCGCACCCTGCGCATTCAAATCGCTCGCGCGTACCGGCTTTTGATCGGTTGTATAACCGATCACTATTTTTCCCAGTCTTTCTTTCAAATCATCCAGACTCGTCGCAAGACAAAATATCGCCATGACTTCCGAGGCAACCACGATATCGAATCCATCTTCCCTCACATAACCATTGGCAGGGCCGCCCAGACCGATGGTGATCTTGCGCAGCGCGCGGTCATTCATGTCGATGACGCGCTTCCACGTGATTCGCCTGGTATCGATATTGAGCTCGTTACCATGGTATATGTGATTATCGATCAATGCGGCGAGAAGGTTATTGGCAAGAGAGATGGCATTGAAATCGCCGGTGAAATGAAGATTGATATCTTCCATCGGTACCACTTGCGCATATCCGCCGCCCGCTGCGCCCCCCTTCATGCCGAACACCGGACCCAGCGATGGCTCGCGCAAGCAGATCAATGCTTTCTTGCCGATATGATTAAGGCCATCACCCAATCCTACGGTGGTAGTCGTTTTTCCCTCACCCGCAGGGGTCGGGGAAATAGCGGTAACCAGGATCAATTTCCCGTTGGGTTCGTCCGCAATTCTGGCCGCATATTCAAGAGAAAGCTTCGCCTTGTAATGACCATATGGCTCAAGAGCTTCTGACGGAATATTTGCCCACTCTTCTGCCAGTTCAATGATCGTTCGTTTCGAAGCAGATTGCGCGATTTCTATATTGCTATTCACAGTTAAGCTCTCTTCCCAACTAAATTTGAGATGAAATTTATCGTAATGGCTTGTAAGGCCATTTCACAGGTTCCAATTTTGAGAATTTAAGGGACCAGGTTCGAATTTTTTCTGTTTCAGAATATATCGACTCCAGCCCCTTTTATCATTTTTTTAAATTTAAACCCCAGGCTGTCAATCATTATTCCAAGCTGCGCCTAACGTGTGACCTGCCTGCGCATAATAGTACGGACGGGAACGAATGTCTTCTGTTGGCGCTGCCGTATTCAAATATCACCTGTTACCGAAAGCATTGAGTGCGCGGGAATTGCCGCTATAATGGCGCAACATCTCCACTTCCAGGCCGCCCATGTACCAGAGTTACTTTGGCCTTGCCGAAGAACCGTTTTCCATCGCACCAGATCCCCGCTATCTCTACATGAGCCAGCGCCATCAGGAGGCGCTCGCGCATCTTCTTTATGGCGTGAATGCCGGCGGCGGGTTTGTGTTGCTCACGGGAGAAGTGGGTGCCGGCAAGACCACGGTGTGCCGCTGCCTGCTCGAGCAGATTCCGGAATCCTGCGATGTGGCCTACATCTTCAATCCCAAGCTGACGGTGGAGGAATTGCTTTCGACCATCTGCGCAGAATTCGGCATCACCTGTCCGCCCGGCAACACCAGCGTCAAGGTGTACATCGATTGCATCAATGCCTATCTGCTCGACGCCCATGCCAGGGGCAGGCATACGGTGCTGATCATCGACGAGGCGCAAAACCTCTCCGCCGACGTGCTCGAGCAATTGCGGCTGCTCACCAATCTGGAAACCAACCAGCGCAAACTGTTGCAGATCATATTGCTGGGACAGCCCGAACTGGCGGTGATGCTGGAACGGCCTGAACTGCGGCAGCTCGCGCAACGGATAATCGCGCGTTATCACCTGGGGCCGCTGGACAGGCAGGAAGTCGCTGCCTATGTGCAGCATAGGCTCGGGGTTTCGGGAGCGCAGCGCCAGCTGTTCCCGCTTGCACTGATGGGGCAGCTGTATCGCTTGAGCGGAGGTATTCCCCGGATCATCAACGTGCTGTGCGACCGCGCACTGCTGGGCACCTACGCGCAAAGCAAGGAGCGGGTCGATCGCGCGACTCTGAAGCAAGCGGCGCGCGAGGTGTTCCACAATCCGGCGGCGCAACCCCCAAATATGATGCGCCCTCTGCTGGCAGGTTTGTTGCTGGCCGTGCTGGCGGCGGCGCTGTACCTGACCGTTGGGAAAACCCCGCCACAGGCGAAAGCCGAAGCTCAAGCAGTGGCTCCCAAACCGGTAGCGGCATTGCCGAATGTGCTGGAATGGCCGGCAACGTATCCGCTCTCGCGCAGCCAGGAGATGGCTTACACCGCGCTATTCAGGGCATGGGGCGCGGACAACCGGGGAACGGACTATGGTGGCAGTGACGTGTGCCGCCAGGCAGAAGCCATCGGTTTACGTTGCCTGACCGCGCGCGGCGGACTGGATGAACTGCGTCAATTGAATCTGCCCGCAGTCCTGCTGATGCGCGACAACCAGGGCCAGAAATTTTATGCAACGCTGGTCCGGATTGACCGTCAATCCGCAACCTTTGCCGTCGGCACCGAAACCAAGGCGGTCGCCCTTGGCGCTCTTGCAGAGCAATGGTCTGGTCACTACACCCTGCTGTGGCGCATGCCGCCGGCTGGAAACAAGCCGCTACGCCTTGGCGATCACGGGGCGGATGTGGAATGGCTGGGCAAGCAACTCGCGCAACTCCATGGCAAAGCGGCGGAAACCACCAAGGATCAGGTATTCGATGAAGCCATGATGCGTCAAGTCAAACAGTTTCAACTCGCTCAAGGACTTATTCCTGACGGCGCCGTCGGGCCTCAGACCATGATGCACCTGAGCGGCGCAGCGGACCTGAAAGCGCCGAAGTTAAACCGCGAGCAAGGGAAAAAATAGGCATGTCGTATATCCTGGAAGCGCTCAAAAAATCCGACCAGCAGCGTCAACGTGGCGCAGCGCCAACATTGCAGGCCGCACAGGTAACAGTGGCTGCGCCCAAACGTCCCTTGTTTATCTATTACGGCCTGCTTGCGGCGGTACTGCTCGGCGCCGGGATCATGATCGGCTGGCTGCGACCATGGCAACCTGAGCAACCGCCTCCTGAGACAGAACCTATTGCCGCGAAATCGCCAATCTCGATTTCGCAACAAGCCGCACCAGCACCTTTGACCGCGCCACCTGAAACGCTCAGCAAAACAGCGCAGGAATTTCCGGCACCGAATTTAACGCGAGCCGGACAACCTGTTCCCGTAGTAGGTGCCATGAAGCCGAACAACCCAGCACTCGTCAGCTCTGGGACACCCAGTGCGGCGGCGCCCATTCCGGATAAGACCATGCCAGAGAAGCCCGCCAGTCTTGTCGGCGTTGCACAGGAGCAAAAAGCGATACCCATGGACGAACTGCCTCTCCAGATTCGGCAGGAGATTCCGGCCATGACGGTTCAGCTCCATGCTTATTCGAGCAAACCCAGCGAGCGTCTTGTCTATATCAATTCCATCAGATTGCTGGAAGGCGGATCCTTGATGTTGGGACTCAGGCTGGAACAGATCACGCCGGACGGGATGATATTCAGCTATAAGGGATATAGATTCAAGCGCAGCATTCGGTAGTGGTGGATGCCCCCAGGCACACGCGGGTCACCCGGTTCGATTACAGCTTCGAGCAGACGAACCGCCAGATCGGAAGGCACCACCTTGTCACGCAGCGACGCACCCAGCACCGATACAGCGCGCTCCAGCTTGCGGTTGCGTCTCTGTCGTTCGCGGTCCCAGATTTTTTCTGGATGGCTTGAGCATGATGTGTTGGATGCCTGATTTTATTCTGATTTATTTGTTGGTATTAAACAAAATCACCTTGAGCATATGTCCGCTTTCGGCACAAACCCGTCATTAGTTCTTCCGCAAGCCAAAAAGTTTTTCGCTGCCATAAAGCAGAACTTCGTGACCATCGGCTTTCGACAACAAAACGGAAATCCAATGTCGAAGTTCGGATGCGAAAACTGCTTAGCAGCCCCACCAGAACGAGCAGTTTAACTGGGTTGATGCCGAATGCCGCTGCCCTGATTTCTACTTTTCAGTTTTATCTTTGAGTGCCTTTTTTTCCGACTCTTTAACTTGCTCTTGGGCAATATAGTTTCGTTGCTCTTCAATTGCCTTGCCAATCGTCATGCCTTCTGGAATGGGGTCAGCTTTGTCCCCAATCAACCCACCAACCGCCCCAACCATATGTCGTATAGCATACTGAGAAAATAATACTTTTTCTTCTGGTTTTAGTTTTTGGAGGGCTGGTTTTACAGTCCCACTCCACTTTGAAATATCATTGGGCACTTTGGTGTCGTGAGGATCACTGCATGCAACAAGTAATAATGCGAAACATAATATTGCAAATAATTTCACGACTAAATCCCTTTCCGCGTTTAGATTGATTGCATCTCTTTACAGCTTGCGCGTATTACTGCTTTCGGCACAAAGCAGGCGGTCGCGATCTAATGAAATGCGGGTTAGCTCAGTCTGCCCCCTAATGGTCGTCTCTAATAATACTGCGAATTTAAATAGCAAATATTTGGGCGTTATTTTAAAGATAATGCGCTATTGCCCATCCACCCACTACTAACCAGATAAATAAAATAAAAGACAAAATAAATGGTTTTCCACCGACCTCTTCAAATTTTGCGATGGTTGTCTCCATACCGATTGCACCCATGGCCATAGTCAACAAAAAAATGTCTACTGCATGAATACTTGAGATAATCGCACTTGGTATAGATATCATTGAGTTAAAGGCGACCGCACCAACAAATATGAATGCCCACCAAGGGATAATGCTTGAGTGTTCTCGGCGATTGTAATCGAGTGAAGGCGTGCGTATTCTTTCCCAGATAAAGCCTATTATCAACAGAACCGGCACAAGCATAAGAACGCGAGTCATTTTAACGATTGTTGCCGTCTGGGCAACGGTTGCATTGATCACATTTCCACAGGCAATCACTTGAGGAACTTCGTGAATCGATGATCCAATGTATATGCCAAATGAAGCGTCCGAAAGATTGTGTGGTAAATAAGCGTATATACAAGGGTAGAGGAACATGGAGATTGTTCCAAATAAAACAACGGTAGAGACAGCCACCGCAGTTTTGGCATGAGACGTTCGAAGAACTGATTCTGCAGCAAGAACAGCCGAAGCACCGCATATTGCAGGACCAATACTGCACATTAATGCCATCTCCGGATCCATTTTCAATAGCCTGGTGCCAATGAAATATCCCATGAGCAAAGTGCCGGTAACGATGATGCTATCTGCAATTAAGCCGAGCATGCCTTGCTCAGCGATTTCCTGGAAAGTAAAAGAAAATCCTAATAGAATAATAGCAAGTCGCAAAATGTATTTTGTGCAATATCTGACGCCGTGTACCCAGCCGCTTGGGAGTTGTGAACTCAAAGTATTGCCGTAAAAGAGTCCGATTAAAATCGCAAGTAATAATGGGCTGAGCCCCAGCGATTTAACAAATGGGATATTCGCCGCATAAAGCGCTGCCATTGCTGTCAGTGCTACCAGCCAGATCCCACTCAATACTTGAGTTGGCCCATTTTGTTTAAATATTGTTAAGCCGATCATGTTTAGTCCAAAATTAATGGTTTCATCTTAAACTAAGCAATGACCGTACCATTATCACGGCAACTTTGTTTTTAATGGAATAATCTGTGTAAAGCTGAAGATGGGATAACCAATTTAAAAAATAAAGTCGGCTTATCGTCACCAACTGTCAATTTCAAGTCAGATTCACTGCGGACATTAAATGCAAATGTGAATTAAGACTTAATGCAGTATGGTTGCGAAAGATTTCGGGTATCTGCAATTCTTGTTTGAATTGGTTTTTTGGCTGAAAACATCACTTGAAAGCTAAATCGCTTTTCATGACTGTTTTAGTTTTGGATGGATGTCTGATTCTGGCAAATTACTGCATTTCGCCAGTATCTGTTATTGGCACAAAGCAGACGGTCGCGATCAAATAAAATGCGTGGGCGACGTAGCATGATTGCTCAAAAATAAATGCGATGCTGCCCCCTTTAATTGGATATGTGAATGGCTGCTATGAGACTGCGAAGCAGCCATAGAAACGGGAGTAAATCAGTCAGTTTGCGTGGCCGTTATCGACTGCCAGTCAGCTTTCTCTGAAGCAGCCGCTCAGGGGCGCAGAGGCGCGAAGTCCCGGGGGTATAGGCCGGCTTGACGGCTGCATTCTTGAACCAGCGCAAGAACTACGTCAATTGTGGGGGTCGGAACATTTGTCATGCGGCCTAGTTCCTGAACTGCGGTGACCAGAGCATCGATTTCCATCGAACGCCCGCGCTCCAGGTCTTGCAGCATCGACATCTTATGCCCGACTACTGAACCTGCCGCCGCAAGACGGCGATCGATCATCTCTTCTGGAATATCTATTCCTAGTGCCTCGGTGATGGCTTTGGCTTCGTGCATCATTGATTTGCAAAGTGCCCTCAGCCGCGGCTCGGAAGTGATCCGGTCAAGGGTTGCATGGGTGAGCGCGCTAATCGGATTAAAACAGACGTTACCCCACAGCTTTAACCAAACATTCCAGCGGATCGTATTTCGGATTGGCGCATCGAAATTGGCCGCTGTTAAGGCTTGGCTCAAGGCGACAACACGTTGCGAGTGACTCCCGTCTGGTTCACCAATGATGAATCGGTTGAATTCATGGTGCTCGATGACACCAGGTGCGATAACTTCACAAGCTGGATCGACGACACAGCCGATAGCGCGTTCCGGCCCAATCAGGTTCCATTGCCGTCCGCCCGGATCGACCGACTCCAGATGACGACCGTCGTAAGGCCCACCTGTCTTGTAGAAGTACCACCATGGAATGCCGTTCATCGCGGTGACCATCGCGGTATCAGGTCCAAGCAGCGGCTTAATCAGTGCTGCGCTTTCATGGGCCTGGTGCGATTTCAGGGCACAAATCACGAATTCCTGTTGTCCGAAACTGGATGGGTCATCGCTTGCGGCCAGTCGCGCCACTTTCTCACGCCCCCCAATCAGCAGCTTCAGTCCATTCTTGCGAATCGCTTCAAGATGCGCGCCTCGCGCCACAACACTGACCTCATGTCCTGTTAGTGCCAACTCCACTGCCAAATATCCACCAATCGCCCCTGCGCCGAAAACGCATATCTTCATGTGCCAATGCTCCTCCAAAGATTTTCACAATAGGATACCTGCAACGATCGCGGCTATACAACCAATGGCGGACACCGACCGGCCGCTCTTGGCCGGATTCTGCCCGTTCGATTACAAATCATCCAACGTCTCTTGTTCACCTGCAAGCGGTCGTTGAAACTTTGCCTTCTGGCCAACTTTGTTCAGCTCACTTAAAAGCTGACGTTGGCGACGTGCAGTGCGCGACACATTTTGGACGATCAGCCCAGCCGCTTTAAGATACTTGGACTTTAAAAGCGGTAACCCATCAGGAAAATTAGGCTGCCCATCGAACTGCGCTGTGTCAGCGGGCTTTGTTGGGCGGAGCCTGTGAGCCACTTGTACGACAGTCCAGTGTTGCTGAACCATTCCTTGTCGTAATTGTGCACCCAGTTGACGGTCAGAGCGTAATCCTTGATACCTGCGCTGGCGTTGTAGGCGGTGAGCACATTGCCCGAGGCTGCGGCCTGTGCCGCCGTCACGCCGAAGTAAGTCTGGTTGTAGACGGTATCGCCCCAGTTAAGATTAATGCCCAAGCGCAGGCGGTCGGCAGCGGAAAGGGGGAAACCGATGCCGCTTCCCAATTCGGCGTGGGTGCCATGACTACCGGTGGTGATGCCGCTGGAGATATACCAAGGCGCAAAGCGCTGGTTGTAGAACAAGCCCGCTTCGGGAATGAAACCGATGTCGCCCATGCCGTTCAAGTGTGGGTCAGCGCTTTGTCTGCGGCTATGGCCCGGCATCAGGCGCACACCGTATTGCACATCTTTCGCATCGGAAAAATTGTAGCCTATGCCGCGCAACGGGCTGATGAAGAGCTTGCCATTACTGTAGCTAGCATCCAGCAGCGGCATGAAGCGCAGACGATAGGCCTCAGCGCCTTCATAGCGCGGTGCGTAACTTGCGCCGCCACCCAGAGAGAATCGCCAGACGCCAGCAGATGGCACCGTCACCGTTGAGGATGCAGAGGGAATGTTGTTAAGCGGCAGGTCGGGAATCGGCTGGATGTCGAAGTCCGCTCCTAGCGCGGAGAATGGAACGACGGCAGTCAGGAATAAGACCAGTAATTTCATACAGGTTTTCCGTTATAGACGCATGATGCTTCAAAGTTTCATGATACTCGGGTTCTCGTAATCTACTAGCTCAGGCTCATACTGACCACTGAAACTGCTGCCTCCCACCAAGTTCCGCTTGTGGCGCGATCCGGAATTCAACATCACCATTACACTGTCCTACAGCAGTCGCTCGCGACGTGCGGCTACACGTTGGAAGGTCAGATCACTTATTTGTCCAATTTGACCAAAAATGTAACTCCAATCAGCTTGGTGCTGAGCGATGGCGACTTGCCTATATTGAAGTGTTGGAAGCCCAAGCGAACTGCACCTTTGCCACGCTGATATTCAACGCCTGCACCATATGTCAAACCACTGTTGTATACATTCCCAGATGTATAGATACCATCCACACCAGCCTTGCCATACAGATTGATGCCGCTATTACCCAATGGCAAAAAGCCAGCCATGGAAAAATCAACTTCGGCATTTGAAGCATACGGGCCGATTTTACCGAGGATGCCGCCTTGTACTTCATAGCCGTAGTACTCGTTTGGTCTTGCGGAGATCATGCCCGTGAAACCTGCTGACGAATTATTTACTCCGTTTTCACTGGACTTGACTGCGTCCAGCGAAAAGCCAACGTAGTCTTCTAGTGCTACTGCGTTCATTGTCATACCAATACTGAAACAAGCAAGTATTACCAGCGCTATTTTTTTCATATTTTCCTTCTTATCAACGCGACAAGATGCTACAAAAATGGGCAGAGAAAGGTTGTGAACATCGCCGGGCATCATTATATCCATGGTCCTGAGAATGGCATCCCGAATATTGTTATTGTTTCTGAGGCCATCTCAGCTAGAAGGCGCCATAGCTAGTACTTTTATTCGGCCAATAATATGATCGAATGAGTCCTAATACTATAAGGTGAAATACTGGACCGTCCGTGTGTCCAAACCGTCGAAGATAAGTCTCTGCCATGACTTTGCCACTGGCGTAAAAGCGATTGAAGCCAGCTTCGATAGCTTCGATTTGTTTCAGGTTTTGCTCGTCATTATTGTGTCGGAACAGCTGCTTGTACTTTTCCGCGTCGTTCAGGAAGCGTTTGGCCGACTCTTCGGCATCCTTATATCCATCCCGGCCGTGGGTGACGGAGACATTGGTCAGGTATTGCTGAACCTCGGAGCGACTGAGGATCATTTCATCTGCCAACAGAATGTAGGGCAGAGTTTTCTCATCGTCCTGCCGGGCATCCTGGGTGAGATGTGAAAGTGATACACCAACCAACAGAAAAGTGGCTGCGTACATTACCACCACGACTGTTACAGCGATCAACATCCGCATACTGACGCCTAATTTACTGGACATGACAACCCCCTGAATTAAATTCGCTACCCTAATATATCCATATTTTACTTGGTAGCCATTTTCGCTGTTTAGACTAACTCCGGGAAATTACATTGGGACGGAGCCCCATTCTTTTCACAAAATCACGGGCTCCATCCCAATATCACTTCCTTGGAGCTGGGTCTATCGACACGCTGCATCAATTAATTGGCGGGCAATACTCACCGGCTCTGGCAGCGCAGGCAATGCGCTGCGAGAAAACCATTTTGCATCTTCGATTTCCAACGGATCAGGGTTGATAATTCCTCCTGCGTAGTCGGCAAAGAATGCCACCATCAAAGAGTTTGGAAACGGCCAAGACTGGCTTCTAAAATACCTGAGGTTGGTAATTGCTATACCCACCTCCTCGAGAACCTCACGGGTTGCGCATTGTTCCAAGGTTTCGCCGGCTTCAACAAACCCAGCCAGGGCACTGAAGACTCCAGGCTTAAAACGAGGGCTGCGAGCCAATAACAGTTCATCACCACGACTGATCAGCACCATGACAGCGGGCGAAATTCTTGGGTATGCAACAAGGCCGCATGCAGGGCACAACATGGCAAACTGCCCCGATTTGATGGTTGTGGGCGCGCCGCACTTACCGCAGTATCGGTGGTTTTTCTGCCAGTCCAAAAGTTGAGTGGCGCGTCCAGCCAAATAAATTTCCTCCGCGCCAGCCAAACTGAAAAGGCTGCGGACCGGCATCAGTTCTCCAGAAATATTTTCAGGGAGCTTGTCTAATTCGGCAGCATAGCAACGAATCCCTTGCCATTCCCCGACAAGCAACGCGTCCTTGGGACTACCAAAATCCGATGCCCGTCCACACGGAAAATAATTACCTCCAGTCTTGTCAATTGTAGTTAGCAGTTGATTTTCGTATCGAAGTAGCCAGTAGCTCAATTCGTTCATAGTGCTTTTAAATTATTAAAATCAATTAAATCAATTAAAGGCAATTAAAGGAGTCAGGTATGAATCTTTTTCCGCATCAAAACAATCAAATGGTCACCGTCGCGCGCTACGCCGCCATCTCTTCGACTTCGCGATCGATTCTGTCCTTCAGTTCCGCTTCGGCAATTTTCAAATCGTAACTCAGTTGCAGGTTCAGCCAGGACTGTGATCCGTGCGGAAGTAGCGCGCCAGCCGTAGCGCGTTATCGGGTGTGATCGAGCGGCGTTCTTTCACGATCTCATGCAGCCGTGTGGCGGGCACGCGCAGCGCCTGCGACAGCGCATGGACGCTCATGCCCATCGGCACGAGTATTCCTCGCGCAATATTTCTCCCGGATGTACCGGGCGCATTCCATTCTTAACCATGTTGCTCTCCTCAGTGGCAATCGACGATTTCGACATCGAAAGTAAGGAAGCCAAACTTCAGGGTTCGCATCAAATCCCGGTAATCAACAAATCCAGCGCAGCGATGATTTCGTCGCGTTTATTTTTTAACGTAGCGACTTTATCGCCCAGCGAACGGTTGGGTACACCCGCCAGCTCTGCGCTAGACATCACGACGGCCACACCCTTGATCTTGAATTGCGGATTGAGGTGTTTGGCTGCCAGCCCCATTTCTTCCGCCAGGATGAGCGGCACTACAACACGAGTTGCCAACGTATCCAGCAAGTCGGCCTGCACATCCAGCAGATATGGAATGAGCTTGCGCGTGGCCGCGTTCGGATTCAGGTAGACGTCAAACTGCGCCATCAAAACCGCCGCAAGTCGTCACTGAACGTGCCGCGTCTTTCTATACGGCGGTTGTATTCATCCAGCGCGCTCTTGTTTTCTGCCAGCCATTGGCTGCGCTGCGCTTGCCGGATGATGTCGGCCAGATGCTGCTCAAACGTCTGCGAAAGATTGATGTTGAGCTGTTTTGCCTGCTGCAAAAGATCGGCGTTGATGCTGAGGTTGGCCGATTTCTTTGGCGCAGCCTGGTTGAAATTAATATTGCCCACGGCTTTTCCTTAACATTTGTAATGCGCATAATCTACGCGCATTGATTACGCACGTCAATGTCTCGCACGTCGTTTCTCCAGAATCACCAGCGCGATACCACCGAGTATGGCTACAGACGACAATACCAGGCGCAGTGTCAGGGGCTCGCCGAGGAATACGATGCCGCCCACGGCCGCAATGACCGGAACGCTGAGTTGCACTGTCGCAGCCTTGGCGGCTTTCAGCGCTGGTAATGCTGTGTACCAGATGGCGTAGCCGATTCCGGAAGTCAGGGCGCCCGACGAAACCGCGTACCAAAATCCGGCGCTATCCAAAGAGGTGCGGTCAACCATCAATACGCTCAATGCTGCCGCGATAGGAACAGCGCGCAGGAAATTCCCCGCCGTTACTCTGGTGGGATCACCCGCCCCTCTCCCGCGCAAAGAATAGATTCCCCATGCAACCCCGGCACCCAGCATCAACAGGGAGCCAATCACTGGCGGGGCAGAGAGCCCCGGCAGCAACAGTCCGACCAGTCCTGCGAGGGCGAGCATAAGTCCGACAAGCTGCAGTCTCTGCAGACGCTCACCCGCCCAAATGCCATGGCCGATCATCGTTGTCTGTACCGCACCAAAAAGCAGCAGCGCACCGGTTGCCGCAGGCAGGCTGACATAGGCAAAAGAAAAGCCGGCCGCATAAGCAAACAACGCAAATGCCGATAGCCAATTGCCCCTGCCGATCTGTGTGCCGCGACTGATACTCACGATCAGCCAGAGCATCAGCGCTCCGGAGATCAATCGTATCGTGGTAAAGCTGGCTGCATCAATGCCGGTGTGCTTGAGCGCGGCCCGGCACAGCAGTGAATTGCCCGCAAATGCGATCATGGCCAGCGACGTCAGGAAAATTATGCGTGGATAGGGCATCGAATTTCATTAAGTACTATTAACAGCTTGTGTGTAGCGGGCCAAAAGTCTTTCGGACACCGGCGAAATTATTGTCGTTATCAACGCAAATTGATAAAAATTAATAAGGCACGGCTCGAATTTCTTTTTTTGCATCCAAAAGCATTTCCACTCTGGCACATTTTATCCGGGCTTCAAAAGAAATCTTCTTCGCGCTGATGACGTACGGCCAGTACGGTCACGGTCTGGCTATCCTCGATTTCAAACAATGCTACATAACCATTTTCGCCAAAACTGATAATCAACTCGCGCAACAAGGGGTGTTCCGGCGATGCCTTGCGGCAACTGAATGGAAAAGTGCGCAGGAATTCAATGCCTTTGGCAATCGCAGAGCGGGCGCGCCTGGCGGTTTTCACATCCCGTTCCGCGAGAAAATCGAACAGGCGTTGCAAGTCTTTTGCGGCGGCAGGCGTAAACCGAACCGTGTAGCTCACTTGCGGGAAGCTACCTTGCGTGGACGTGCCAGTGTTTTATCGAGTCCGGCCAGCACCTCTTGCGCCGAAACATATTTGCCTGTTCGGCGCGCCACATCCCGCGCAGCCAGCCCACGGGCGACAAATTCCTGCTGCATCGCCCGGCGCTGGATATTGAATTGAATCGCCTCCAGCACAAAACCGGAAAGCGTCTCGCCTTCCACCAGCGCAGCCTCGGCAGCGGAACGCACTTCCTCGTTCACCCGTAGCGGTGGGAAGGTGGAAGTTTTGGCCATTGTTTTTGCAGAGGTTTTCATCGCGTTATCCTATTTGCATTGCAGATGCGATGCAGTATCGTTCTTACCAAATTCAAATGCAAGCAGCTTGAAATCAGCATGACAATTGCTCAACAGGAATAGTGTTCCGCCTTTTCTTGTGCAGCATGCCAGCCAGTGTTGCGCGGAAATGAGCAACATGATCAGATGCTCGTGCGCTTATGCAAATCGAGCACCCGGGAAGTAATACAACAATGACATGAGGAAAATGACAGCCCAACATCTCAACAGCCTTTAACCCAGGAGTCCGCCAATAAGCAATCCGTGGATGAAATCAAATTACGCAGCGGTCCCGGTGACCCGGTTGTTGGCAAGAGCAAGGCAAAAACATATTTCTAAAGGGCAATATATCGGAGATGGTGATGACCTGTGTCTATTGTCACGGTGAAGGCGGCAAAGGCCTGAATCCATCAATAAGAAGGATGTACCCTGTGATCTGTGGTCAGCACAAGGCTTATCTGTTGAAGCAACTCACCGATTTCGGGGAAGATAATCGTGTCAACAGCCCGAACATAATCATGAACAGGATAGTCATATCTCCAAGCGATTCGAACCTTGAGGCACTGGCCGAGTATATGTCCGTGCAGTGACCAGATGGATGGGTTGGGGTGCGGGTAACCGCGCTGGGTTACCCGACACGTCTCAACTGTGAATAAAGCAGAAATCTTATTTTGCCAAGCCTGCAATATATTCTGACATAGACTTGATATCAGCTTCATTCGCACCCATCCCTTTTGGCGGCATATTGCCAAGCTTCCAGCCAAACGCGCCGCCCTTGGTGACATTGGCGGCGATTTTACCGGCTGCGTCTTTATCACCCTTGTATTTCGCGGAGATATCCATGTATGACGGGCCAACGACTTTTTTGTCGATGGCGTGGCATGCGCCACACTTTGCTTTGCCAGCGGCCGGCATATCAGCTGCCAGTGAGGCCCCCGAAATGATCAGGCTTGCTGTTGCGACCATGCTCAATATACTGGATTTCATTTGATTCTCCTTTTTGGTTGTTGAACAAAGATGATACCCATGACCTGTGAATTATTTTCAAAGTCATCCTACGCTAATTTGTGAACCTCTGACACCCTGTGGTCAGGCTCAATCTTTTCGTTCCAAGGCGGCAACAGCTTTGTTATCAGAACCAGCAAGATATAAGGGCAGATGGTAATGATTAAAACGGTGAACAAACTCTCACGCCCGAACAACTCAGGAGTGAAAGTCAGCAGACCTTTCATGGTTTTGGACAATTCCTGCCCGCCGATCACCACGTTCCAGCGCATCGCCAACACGCCTATCATCATGGCTAAGCCACTCAGGAACAGCCAGGTAACCAGACGCTTCCCATGTGTGTTGAACACCAACAATGCCGATGTTACCAGCATAGCGAACGCAGACATCCCCCATTGAATGTACATGCCCGCCCAGATCGGCCCGGCAACCAACGCCATCACGGTGTCGATACCCTCGCGCGCCTTGTAAACCATTTCCAGCATTTCCAGGCCTTCGATCACCATCACGACGGCAACGCCGGTAAACATGACATACAACAATCCTCGCATGGTCTCGTCGAGTATCGGTGTCTTGCGGAACTTGGATACGATCACATACAGCACGATTATCAACCCGACACCCGAACCTACGGCAGACAACAGGAAAATGACAGGCATCAGATCGGATGACCACCATTCGCGCGTTTTCAGCGATCCAAACACGAATCCGACGTAGCCGTGCAAGCCGCACGCGGCTGGAATACCAATCATGGACAATATGCGCGCAACTTTATGATCGATAGCCAGTGCGCGCGGCGAGACATCGTCCGACCCCAAGGAGAGCCATCCATATACTTTCCCCATGATGCCGGATCTGACCTTGGACATCGCGACGATATCCGCGCGGAACGCAAACCAGACTTCCAGGATCAGCAGGCACAGGTAAAACCCTGCAACATAACCGAACGCCGCCATCGCCGAAGTCCAATGCGGTGTTATTACCGCGTTGAACGCACGGGTTGGCTGACCCAGGTGAAACAACAAGGGTGACGGTGCGAAGACCATGAAGCACAATGCGGTCAGCAAGGCAAACCTGGAGATAGGAGCGAAACTCTTTATGTTGAACACATGATGCAGACTGGAGATCACAAACGCACCCGCCACCAACCCGGTGATGTAGGGGTAAATTACGATGAGCTGACTCCATGGAAAATCGGTCTCGTTTGGATAAACGTACCCGATATATGGGGTAACGTGGTCGAATACGTGTTCCATCACACCACCTCCTTATCTAAACCTATATAAAATACGTTGGGTGCATTGCCCATTTCCGGCTTCAGCACTTGCACGTGGTTATTGCGGATAAACAGACTGATCGGGCTTTCCGGGTCATTGCGATCGCCGAAAATGCGAGAACCCGTCGGGCATACCTCGACACATGCCGGATTGAGTCCCTTGGTGATACGGTGATAACACCAATTGCATTTTTCAGCGGTACCCCTGGATTGATTGAAACTGCGCGCACCGTACGGGCATGCCTGTACGCAATACTGGCAGCCGATACAATAGGTCGTATCGATCAACACCGGACCGTCTTTGGACTTAAAGGTAGCTCCGGTCGGGCACACCTGCACACACGACGGATGCTCGCATTGGTTGCACAGCTTGGCCACAAAAAATGCCTTGGCAACCTTGACATTCCTGTAGCGGTTGTCAAAACGGAATTTTGTTTCCGACCCGGAATTTTCGATATTTTTCGGATCAGTCTGACTATCGACGAGTGCCGTACTTGAACCTTCCAGATAGACATAACGCTCAACCCAGGTGCGATGGTGATTTGCATCCATCTGCACGCTGTTCTCCATCTTGCATGCTTCCATGCAGCGCAAACAGCCGATACAGCGGGTAGTGTCAACGCCCATCGCCCATTGATGGTCGTTCCAGTTGTACTCGGGTATCTTGGGCGGATTGTTCACCGCCTCGGCGTATTGCTGGTCATTTTGTTGAAACGCGTGCTTACCGCTTCCCACTTGAGATGCACCAATCGCACTGCCCGCACCAACTATCGCTCCTGCACAAACCGCACCCTTCCCCAACAATCCCAGGAAACCCCGGCGCGACAAGGCAACTGCTTCTTCTGTTTTCGAATCAGGAATAGACATTTTTTCCTCACTAGGTAATTTAATCATTTGCATTTCATGCCGGCGTAGTAAGCCGACAAGTTGTCGATATCGGCATCACTCAGCGTCTTCGCGATACTCGTCATGACCGGGTGGGTACGGCTGCCATCCTGGAATGACTTGAGCGTGTTGGTCAGATATTGGGCATTTTGACCGGCAAGATTCGGCCAGGTCGGAACGCCGCTGACCCCGGGCGCACCGCTACCGTAGAGACCGCCTGCGCTGTGGCATGCCGCGCAATTTACAGCCTTGGCTTTACCCAGCAGTGCTTTGGCCTTGTCGCCGCCGCTCACACCGCAACTGAACCTGGAGAAATAGGCTGCCACATTCCGGATATCGGCCTCGTTCAGGCCGGCCGCCATCGGACTCATCATGTCGTTTTTGCGTACCCCTGATTTGAATGACTTGAGCGCATCAACCAAAAAGGCGGCATGTTGTCCGGCCAGGTTCGGGAATATCGGACTGGTGCTCATACCCGCCACGCCATGACAACCGCCGCAGACAGCAGCAACGGCTTTGCCAGCCTGCGCATCTCCACGCCTGCCCTGTGGCAGACTGGCATAAATGATTCTGGGTGAGTGTGGATTGTGACATTTGGTGCATAACTCCTCGCCGCTATGACTGTCAACTTCGATCTGACGCTGAAATATAGGGCGTGCCTCCAGCTTTTCATGGCAGTTGAGGCATACACCCCTCATATCCTCCGCACTCAGCAACAGCTTCCTGCCCGGCACATCAGCCAGATGATCTATATGTTTATGGGTGATCGTGGTCACCCTGTCCTCGATAGAAAGCGGCATGGCTTCTTTGGACGGGTGATTGCCTGCCGGTCCGGTGTGACAAACTTCACAATTGGGGCCATTTTTATAGACCACACCCTGAATTGCGTTGTTTCTGGTCGCTTTACGATGGATGCCGGCGGTCCATTCGGCGTACACCGCCTTGTGGCATGACTCGCAAGAAGCCGACCCCTGGAGTTTCGGGACTTTGGAGGCAATCTCCGCCACTGCATTACCGCGGTAATGCCCGTACTGATAAAACGAAGCCGGTCTGAAATAAATCTTTGCTGAGAAAGCAATGGTCGCAAGGACCGCGATCAGAATCAACAAACGAACTATGTGCTTAGGCATGCGTGTCTCCAAAATTTTCCTGGTTAATCAGACAGATTGTGCAGTTGTTGTAATACCTTCGCTTTGAACATAAGAGCCACGTCAATCGGCTTGGCTCCTGAATTGCTCTTGCGCTCTTCTCATGGATTCGACTCAGGTCAGGACGGTAAGCTTCCCGGTCAATTTGGGCATTTAACCCAACCAGCGGTTTGCTCATCTCGGTGAACTTGTCAGTCAGCTCTTGCATGATGCACATCCCTTGTTATTTAACGTCGATTCAAGAAGCATTTCATGCTTCAGGTCGTTGCCTGCCGTCAGACTTGTTATTAAGGTGGCTGGTGTGACTCCAATTCAAAAACACTTCGCGAACCTGCATGAACTGAAAAGATTTGTCGAAGAAGTAGTCTGCATTGGCGCGCTTGCAAGCGTCCACGTAAAACTCGTCGGTGCAGTTGGTCAACACCATGACTTTGATCGCGGCATGGTATTTTTTGATATTCTTCAGCACGGCAACACCCGATCCGGATTGCAGGTTGAGATCGAGGATCACGACATCGGGCAGCAACGCATTGATATGTTCGATAGCACCCGGTTCATCCGCCGCATAACCGACTATCTTGACATCGTGAAATTCAGACAGCATGGATCGCAGGCTTTCGCGCATCGCTTCTGAATCTTCCACAATAAATACATTCATCAATTCGCCTTTTTACGCTTACTCGATTTGCAAAAACCGATGTGCGGATTATGTTTCCACACTCTTGGAGGCGGTAGTGATGTTTGTCTTATTATTGTGTAGGAGGCGAGGAGATTTTATTGTCAGTGTTTGTCTGACATGGGCTGGCAGCAGAACGCATAAAGGTGGATCGGTCTGAACGCCGATTCGCCGCCATCATTTTGAAATAAATCACGAACCACTTCGACAAGCAGGTAGTCTCATCAGTAGTTTCATCATGACCAGCGACTTGGCTATCGTTAACCAGCGGCTTATGTCACCGTATTTTGGTGACTTAGCCGAATGGCTATGCAAAGCCTTTTGATAGCCTAGTCGAATGGCTAGTAGTTTCATCAGTACATGCTTATTTTTACTTCGATTCCACTGCATCACCTGCTTACCGACAACTGCTTAATCTTGGTTCACAAGACGGGGTTCACAGGACGGGGTCGGCACTTATTGTTCGAGATGGTTATCGATGGCGTAGCGCATTAGTTCGGCGTTGTTATTCAGGTGCATTTTTTCCAAAACGCGACTGCGGTAGGTGCTGACGGTTTTCACGCTCAAGGCCAAAGTGTCGGCAATCTCCGAAACGGTTTTAGCCGATGCGAGCAGCAGAAATATCTGGTATTCACGATCTGACAGGATCTGGTGCGGAAGTTTTTCCTCCGCCGTGCCGAGTTCGTTGGCGAGTATCTCGGCCACCGCCGGGCTGATGTATTTCTTGCCGCTGGCCACGCGGAGTAACGCCTTGACCACTTCCGACGGCGCACTCTCTTTGGTCATGTAGCCGGCGGCACCGGCCTTGATGAGACGCATGGCGTATTGATCTTCCGAGTAGATGCTGAGGATCAGTATCGGCAATTGCGGTCTTTCCGCATGGATCTGCTTGAGGACATCAATACCGCTCATGTCCGGCATGGAAATATCGAGCAGAACCACATCGCAGGCGATTTCGCGTATCTTGCGCAGTGCATCGATGCCGCTATCAGCCTCAGCCACCACGCGCATTTCGCCGCTTTCCTCAACGATCTGTTTCAGCCCGTGACGGACGATGGCATGATCGTCGGCAATCAGGATGCGTATCATATTTCATCTTCTTTGTTATGCCCGGCAGCGAGTGGCAATATCACAGTTACGCGCAGTCCGCCGCCGGGCGGACTGTCGAATATGATCTGGCCGTCCAGTTGCGCGACGCGCTCGCGCATGCCGCGCATGCCATAGGAAGTCTGTGCAATGATGTGCTTTTGAGGCAGGCCGCGACCATTGTCGCTGATCGAAAGAATGATCTCTTCATCACTTTGGTGGAATTCGACATTCACTCTGGTTGCGCCGGAATGCTGCGACACATTGGTCAGCGCTTCCTGAAAGATGCGGAAAAGATTGATCGCTGGTGTCTTGTCCAGTTTCCTTTCATCGTCTTTGTCCTCCGCGGCGATGACCTTGCATGTAATGCCGGTACGTTTGTGGAATTGCCCGCACTGCCATTCAAGTGCCGCCACCAGTCCGAGATCGTCGAGTATGGTCGGATGCAGGTCGCTGATGACGCGCCGTGTGACGCTCACCGCGCTATCGATCAGTTGCGTCATGGACTCGACACGTTCGAGTAACGGCGCTGCCTGTTCATTACCCGACAGCTTGCCAGCCAGCCGGTAAGCCTCCATTTTAAGTGCGGTCAGCGTACCGCCCAGGTCGTCGTGGATCTCCCGGGCGATCCTGGTTTTTTCCTCCTCGCGCGCAGTCTGGATATGCGCGGTGAGTTTACGCAATTGTTCTTCTCCGGCTTTGCGTTCGGAAGTATCGGAGAAGATGCCAACATAGTTGGTAACCTGCCCTTCAGTTCCGAGAACAGCAGTGATGGTCAGCCACTCCGGGTATATCTTGCCGTTCTTGCTACGGTTCCAGACTTCACCGCTCCAGAATCTGTCTCGCTCCAGAACTTGCCACATGTTGCGGTAGAACTCCTTGTCATGGCGTCCCGATTGGAGCATCCCGGGTGTTTTCCCGATTGCTTCTTCGTTGGAATATCCGGTTATTTCCGTGAATGAACGATTGACCCTGAGGATTTTGTTGTTGGCATCGGTCACTGTTACTCCTTCCCGGGATTCGAAAGTGACAGCGGAGATACTCAGTTCGTTAAATTGTTGCCTGAGTATTACTTGTTGCCTTTCCAGCGGGCGCACAGCCAAAACATAAATGCAGGGAGTGACGATAATAATCAGCAAAAGAGGATCCAGAAATTCCCAGAAGACTATCGAAATATTCTGGCCATAAATCGGCTTTAAAACAATCTCTATCAACACCATGATCAGGAACTCTGCCGTCAATATCAATAAGGCGATCAAGTACATCGCCCCCCGGGGGGAGCTGAAAAAATCCTTCAGATGATATTTGACCATGCGAGTCCAGAATTAATTGGTAGAGAGGTAAATCAGGCCTACATAGATCACAGACTTAGTGCCTAAATGTTCTTT
>Ga0097691_1000818_pt1 | contig 25064 bp, 23 predicted proteins | sample NGESurdeep072012_8_FD_72858 | JGI IMG/M metagenome (GOLD analysis project Ga0097691, IMG submission 72858) | Arctic peat soil microbial communities from Barrow, Alaska - NGEE Surface sample 210-1 deep-072012 | ecosystem: Environmental > Terrestrial > Soil > Wetlands > Peat ... | reverse complement strand
CCGTCGCCTGCAGGGCCTGGAACAGCTCAAGCTCGGCGGTCGCATGAGAGCTGGAGCTGAGCAGCTCGATCTGACCGTCATCGGATCGGATGAGCACACAGACGGCCCTCGCAGAGAGCGCCTCTCCGCAGCCCCTGACAAGCGTTGCCAACATGCCTGTGACGTCATGGCCCTGGACCATGGCCGACGTCGCTTCAGCCAGGATCTGGGTGGGTGTTCGCTTCATCAGGTCCCGTGCCCCAGATCTTCGTCAGATCTGTGTCGCCCTACTGTCGTCCTCGAGGCTGAAGTCGAGTCTACGTTCGACGACCGCCCTCGCGATCGTGGCCATGGAGGCGCCGTCAGCGTATGCGTGGGCTCTCAGCAGGGCCAAGGCATCATCGGGACCCACCCCGAGCTGCGCGATGACCATCCCGGCGGCCTGGTGCACCTGGGCCTGTGTTGACCAAGGCCCGTTCCCCATGTCTTCCTGCAAACCACCGTCGCGAAGCAGCGCAGCCCCCAACGTGTCCGCAACGAACTGCGCCACCGTCGGCGCTTTCTCCAGAGGTCGGGCAGGACGCTGATAGAGCGTCAGGACGCCCAGGACGTCGATGCCGGGCTGGATGGGAATCGCCGAGATCGCCACCGGCCCCAGCTCGGCATGTGCAGCCGCGGCGAAAGCCGGCCACCGTCGCGGAAACCGGTCGCGGTGTCGACGGCCGTGATGGCCGCGACGATCTGCGAGTCGCTGCGCTCGGCCTGCCAGGCGAATCGCATCAGGTCCGGCGGTGAACTCGTGGCGCACGGCGCGCAGTGCGCCTTCAGCAGCGCCGCGCCGGCGGCACGGTCGGCGTCGCTGGCGCGCAGCGAGTTCACGTACGTCGCGACCGCCCAGCGATCGTCGGGCGAAAGCATTCCCGCCCACGCCGGCATCAACGTTCCGGCCACGCCCACCGAGATCACGCGATAGATCAGCGCGGGCGACACGCCGTTCATCGTGGCCGCGGTGCCGATCGCCGCCGGCGGCGGCGTGATCTCGTGCGCCCGGGGACCGTCACCGGCGCCGTGCGGGCCGTGGCATTGTACGCAGTCGAGCTCGAAGATCTTCCTGCCGTGGGCGAGGTCGACATTGCGCGTCGGCAGGTCGAGCGCGCCCTCGACACCGAGCACCAGGACGAACTTGCCGTGGATTCGCGCGAGCTCGGACGGCGTGACGCGCCGCTCCGCGGCAGCCATGAGCGAGTCGAGCACCAGTCGAACCGCCGGAGCGTTCGCGGTGGTCAGCCGATTGGCGACGTCTTTCGCGTCCTTGAGGAACCCCGTCACCTCGTCGAGCTCGGACGATGCGATGATCTTCCCGTTCGCATCGACGCCCTTGGCGTACTCCTCGACGGCAACGCCGACGATCGCCGACAGCCGTTTGGCGGGTGGTTCCTGCGCGCCCTGCAACCGGGGCGACATGAGGGCGGCGGCGAAGAGCCAGCCGTGAAGGGTGCGTCGAAAAAGCATTGTCTACAAAAATACTCGGATTAGGCCGACAGCCGCTACTACGCTCGTTCCAGCACGACCGTGGCGGCTGCCGCCGAGTCCGTGTGGGTCAGAGAGAGCCACACGTGCTCGATGCCCAGTTCGCGGGCACGGGTGTCGGCGCGCCCTCTCAGGATCAGGGTCGGCGAGTGGCCGTCGCGGGAGACCACTTCGACCTCCCGCCATCCGATCAGGCGCGCGTCGTCGGAACCGGCGAGCGCCTTGAAGGCGGCTTCCTTGGCGGCGAGTCGCGCGGCGAGGTGCATGGCGGGTCGCACGCGCGCCATCGCGTACGCGACTTCGTCGGGCGTGAACAGCCGCTCGAGCACGCGCTGGCCCTTGTCGTCGAGCAGGCGCTCCACGCGGGCGATGTCCACGAGATCGATCCCTATGCCGGCGATCATACGATGCCTGCAAGTATTGGCGGTATCACGAACCGTTCCTCACGACGAACAGTTTCAGCCTGAGCGTCCTGGTTCCGCCTCGCGCGATCACGACGTACACGCCATTCGCCACGCGTCCCGCGTTGAGGTCCCACGGCACATTGCCGCCGGCGGTGACGCTCGTTTTCCAGACGAGGCGGCCGCTGAAATCGTACGCCTGAATGTCGCCCGTCGCGGTGCCGAACGGCCAGGGAAAATACACGACGCTGTGATGGACCGGGTTCTCCGACGGACGCAGCACGCCCGTGTTCGATGTCACGGTGCTGGTGACGGCGCCGTGCGAGACCACGGCGATCTCGTCGAGGCTCCACAGCATGCCGTTCGGCACGAAGTCGAAGACGAGGTGCTTTCCTTTCATGCCGCCGATCGTGACCTGCTCCGGATAGAACAGCGGCGCGTAGCCTTCGAGCAGCATCACGCGCTGGAAGGTCGTGCCGCCGTCGATCGAGAGGTTCACGTCACCATGAGGAAGCTCCGAGAATCCGCTCCCGGCGTAGCGCGTCCAGAACACGAGCGAGACGGTGTCGGCGTCGGCGGGCACGGCAATCACCGGCGATTTCAGGTCCCCGCCCGACTGCGTGAACCACGAATACTTCCCCGCCATCGCGAACGTGGAGTCGCGAGTGAACTGGTTGGCGGTCCAGCCGGTTTCGGCGAGCTCGGCGCCGTTGATGCCGAGCACGCTGAAGTTGGCGGTCTGCCCGCCGGCGCTGATGCTCAGGCTCGTCGGTCGCGTGACGGGCGCCGCGACGAGGCGCCGCGTGTACTTCCCGGCGGCCAGTGAATCGATGCGGAACGAGAGCGGATTCGGCGCGGAGATGGAAGCGCCCGACGCCATCGCCGCCGGCACGGTGGCCCGAATCGTCGGCGACACGCTTTCGAGCACCACGCGATCGGTGTGATAGAACGTCGTGGGGCTCACGTACGCGAACGGATCGCGCGCACTCTCGATCGCGTCGAGCGCAAACGGCAGGTTGTCGTTGAACAGCTGCTGCAACTGCGTTTCGCTGTCCGCAAACTCGAATCCGTAGTACACGCTGTTCTGGTATCCGCTCGACATCTCGGGCGTGAACGACAGCGTGCCGTACTTCGCCGAGGCCCAGTCGTTGTACTCGCCGTTCGTGGTATAGAGCGTCCACGCCGTGTTCGGCGAATAGAACGAGCGCGCCGAGCCGGGGAGGTTGTCCTTCACGGCGCTGCGCTGGTTCGTTCCCGCGAGCGTGCGGTACACCGGCAGATCGGCGGAGAGCTGGCCGTACACGGCGCTCGGCGAAAAGAGCAGCAGCCCCGAGTACGTGTGATAGCTGATGGAGATCACCGGCGGGTGCGCGGCATGAAACGTCTCGATGTTCCGCGTCTCGATTTCCGACGCCGGCGACGGACCGCGGTAGATGTCGGACGTGGGATCGGACGACGAGCCGACGTCGTCGAGTCCCCAGTTCTGCCGGTGATTGCGGTTCATGTCCACGCCGAACGCGCCGCCGGGCTGCGGCGACCGCGTCTTTCGCCAGAGGCGGTCGTTCGTGAACGTATATTCGTAGCCGTCGGGATTGGCGACGGGCAGGATCCAGATGTCGCGCGCCTGCACGAGCGAATCGACGCGCGGGTTCGTGCCGGGAGCAACCGCAAGGTACTTGATCAAGCGAAGCGCCATCTCGGTAGCCGCCCACTCGCGCGCATGGTACGTGGCCATGAACAGGACGTTCGGGCGCTGCGGGCTGTCGTCCTTCGGGCCGATCTTCACCGCGATCATAGGCCGCCCCTGAAACGACACGCCGATCGTATCCACCGAAACGAGCGGATTGTTCTTCACCATCGAATCGATGAAAGCGCGTACTCCGCGAACCGGGTCGTCGTAGTCGCGATAGATCTGGGTCGACACGATCGTCTGCGCGCCCAGCCTGCTCGCGGCGGGCGCGCTCGGCGCCCTGAGCACGGTGCCGTGCCAGCCGCGCAACTCCATCTTCGCGAGCTGGGCCGGATCGGCCACGACGATCGGCACGCCGCCTTCCGAGCCGACGACGTCGAATCCGCGGGCGCGCAGCGACTCGGCCGCGACCCCGGGCACGCGCACCGTCACGTGCTGCGCCTGCGCGGCGCCGGCGAGCGCGGAGACGCCGATCGCCGCCGCTGCGATCGCGCGCGCCGCGGCGCCGCGCCCCTTCCGTTTGACCGGCGCGCGCGGCCCGAGCTCCGGCTCGATCGTAAACCAGAACCGGTCGGCGGCGTCGAAGAGCGCCTGCACGGCCGCGATCCACGCACTCCAGGAATCCGCATCGGGAGCATCACCCGATGAGCGCACGCGCTCGGCGGCGAGCTCCAGCGCCGGAATTGCGGAGAGCACGGGCCCGGCCTGTTCCGTCAGACGGGCGGTGAGCGCGCGCCGATCGGGCCCGGCCTTCGGAACACGCGCAGCCGCGATCGACTCGACCGACTCGAGCCATGCGCGCTTCAGCCGCGCGGCATCGAACGCGGCGACGCGGGCGCGCACGCTCCCCGCCTGCTCCGCCAGCTTGCGCGCCGCGAGCAGCGGACCGAAGACGCTCGTGTGTTCGACACGGCCCAGCCCGCTCGCGGAGGCGAGCGCACGCGATGCGCGGGTGAACTCGGGCATCGCGTAGTCCGGCGAATCGCCGCGCAGGCGTTCAGGCATTGGCGGCGTAGGGATAGTCGCCCGCGAGTTCGCGGTCGCAGAGTGCGGCGCGCTGGCCGGTGCGCGACTCGAAGCGCATCGCGAAATCCTGGAGCCGTTCCGACGTGAATCCCGCACGGGACAAGCCCGTGCCGGCGATCGCCGCTTCGATCGCGGCGGGCTCGCCCTCGACCTCGACGAGCGCGTCCATCCGGGGATATCGTTCCACGCGTACGCTGGCTCCCCGGAATTCGAATTGCGAAACCTGCCTGTGGATTTCGCGGATCACGATGTAGCCGAGCCCGTCGAGGATCCGCGCAAGGACGCCCGCGTCGCCGATGCTGGTGCTGAGTTCTTCACGAACCTTGTACCCGTCGGCGTAGGATGTGGGCCCCTTCCAGTCGAGACTCGAGTGAGAGCCGGCACTGCCGACGAACACGCGCAGCCGCAGCACGTGGTCGCGCGCCAGGAGCGCGCGATCCGGCGTGTCGTAGCGCGTGTCGCTGAGCCGCCCCTCGAGGCCGGGCACGGCGCCCGCCGCGCGCAGCACCGCGATGGTGCGGTCCGGATCGGCGACGAGGCTCTTGAGTTCCACCTCACGCATCGACGATCGCCCGGACGATGGCCATGGTGTCCGTGAGGTCGGGAAACACCGCGTGCGGGTTGCACGCTTCGAGCGACGCAACGTCGTAGTGGCCGGTCGCCACGGCGATCGCGCGCGCGCCGATGCCACGGCCGCAGGCGACGTCACTCGGCGTGTCGCCGATGATGACGCACGCGTCGCCGCGCACCGGGCGGCCGATGTGCGCGCTCGCCCGGTCGCGGGCGATCGCGGGGAGGTCATGCCTGTGCTCGCCGTCGCTGCCGAACGCGCCGACCGGAAAGCGCGCAAACTCTATGCCCACGCACCGCAGCTTGCACTCGGCTCCGTGGACCACGTTGCCGGTGAGCAGGCCGAGCACGACGTCGTCCCGTTTCTCCAGCGCGTCGAGCAGCTCGAGCACGCCCGGGAGCAGTTCCACGCCGTGGTCGTCGCGTTCGAGCTCGACCATCAATTCGGCGACATAGTTCGCCATCACGCGTTCCATGCGCGCGTCCACCTCGGCGTCGGCGAACCCTTCGTGGCGCATCGCCTCGCGGACGATCTGCCGGTCGGTCTTGCCGTCGTAGCGGTGGTCGGCCGGTCCGCTCGTGCCGATGTTCGCCGCGAGCGCGCGTTCCATCGCGCGCCGGCCGGCGCCCTTCGTCCAGAGCAGGGTTCCGTCGATGTCGAACAGCGCGACCTTCATTCGCCGTGCGCCGGTTCGGGCGCCGACGGCTGCCGCGTGAGCAGCAGCCCGCCCAGTACTGCGCCCGCACCGAGGCCTTGCACGAGCGTCGGCTTCTCGCCGAGCAGCGGCCACGAGACGGCCAGCGCGACGATCGGCTGCAGGTTCGAGAACATCGCGGTGCGTGTGGACCCGATGACTTTCACGCCGCGGTACCAGAACAGGTACGCGATCCCCATGCTGCCGATGCCGCTGTAGAGAATGGCGCCCCAGGTGAGCGGCACGACCGCGGGCCAGTTCGCCCGCAGCATCGCGGGCGTCGCAAGGACGAGCACCGGTATCGTCCCGCCCACGAGCGCCCACGTCGCGATCTGGATTCCGTCGATGCGATGCGTGTACGGGCGCATGAGATGCGTATAGAACGACCAGCACACGACGGAGGCGAGGATGAGGAGGTTGCCGAGCATGGACGACTGTCCCTCGCCCGAGTCCGCGGAGCTGAGAATCACGAACGCGATGCCCGCGATCGAGAGCGCGATTCCCCACACGGCGCGGACACTCACCTTTTCGACGCCCATCATGCGACCGACGATCGCGATGATCGCCGGACTCGACGCGACCACGAGCGACGCGGTTCCCGCACGCGTCATCGCGAGCCCGTTGATGAAGAACGCCTGGTAGAGTCCGGTGCCGAGGCAACCGAGCAGCATGAGGGCGCGGATGTCGCGCCATGGAAGCAGCGGCATCCGGCGCACGTACAGGATCGCCATCATCACGACGGAACCGATGGCCAGCCGCACGCCGTTGTACGCGAGCGGCTCGAGGACATCCGTGCCGTACTTCATCACGGCGAAGTTCATGCCCCAGATGATGGACATGAGCACCAACAGGCCTTCGGTGATGAGGACGTTGCGGCGCGCGGCGGCTTGCATCAGCTAAACGTAACGACTGATGGAAGATCGAAGATGGAGGATGGAAGGAAAGTGCAATCTGCGATCTTCCATCTGACATCTTCCATCTTCCATCTGTAAGTTTTAATCATGCATGTTTCCTTCGCGCTCTTCGCCGACGCCGCCAATATCTCCCAGGAAGGGAAGCTCAACATCCTGGGCGTGTTCGACGCGCTACAGATCAGCGCCCTTCCCGCGGTGCATCCTCGCGCCACGCTCGTGGTCCGGCTCAAGGCCGGGGAGGGCGACGAGGGAATGCACACGCTCGCATTCGGCTGGGTGGGACCGGGCGGCGAGGAGATCTGGTCGTCGTCGGGCGAGATCGAGGTGGGCACGCCGCCGCCGGGATCGTACGAACTCGACATTCCGGTGATCGCGGCGATCGACCTTCCGCTGCAGCATGCCGGCGCGCACACGATGCGCGTGGAGCTCGACGGCGAGCTGCGGGCGGAGATCTTCCTGCACGTGAGGGTGGGGGCGCCCGTTGCGCCGCTCAGCGGGCTCGTCAGCTGACAGCATAGGGGCGAGTGGCGAGACCAGTGGGGAGTGGCAAGGGTGAGTGGGAAGTGGGGAGAACCGAGTGGCGAGTGGGCAGTGGGGAGCTCTCGCCACTTCTGAGCAGGTCGCGTCTCTCGCCACTTCTCTCAGAACTCCCATCTCACATCTAGTGTTCGTGCTCGGATTTCGGCGGAGCGACCCACCCCTTCGGCGGCACCTTCAGCGCCTCCTGCTCCCGTATCACCTTCCCTCCCAGCCACGCCGCGCGCCCAACCGTTGATGCGCCCAACGCGCTCGCGAGGATCAGCACCAGCTGCATCCACCTCGCGATCACCGCGTCCTTCGAGCGCGTGAGTTTCCACCACGTGAACGCGGCGAAGGCACCGCCAACGAGAAGCGCGATGTTCGCAAACCCCGCAGCCTCCTGATGCTCGTGCCACGAGTCCGCCTTGACGTACCAGAAATCCTCGATCGCCTCGTGCGCGCCGTGACCGGTGATGAATGTCGGGTAGCTGAACAGCCCCGCAATGGTGAGTGACGCGGCCGCGTAGAGCCACGCCGCGCGCGATTTTGTCGCGATCGCGAGCAGTGACGAAAAAAACGCCACCGCGGAAAGAATCACGGGAATGTGGTTCAGGATCAGGTGCAGTTCGCGTTCGTCCATGGCTCCTGGTGGGTCCTGGGGACGAGTGGAAGTCGACCAACATGGCGCAATCGGTTCCGCGAAGTGCGTCCGCTGTGCACATTCAAACATGGCTCGGACGCGCGCACGAATCCCGCATATTCTACTGCTTCTGGCCTCGGCCTGCTCGCCGGGCGGCGGCGGCGGCGGCGGCGCGCCGTACACGATCGCGGCGGCGGGGCCGTGGCAGTTGAGTCACGGACGAAACACGCGACTGGGGATCGAGCTCGCGCTGAAGGAGATCAACGACGCGGGCGGCGTGAACGGGCACAAGCTCCAGGTCAAGGAAGCGGACGACAGGGCAGACGGCGCGACCGCCGCGCAGATCGCGCAGAAGTTCGTCGACGACAGGACGGTCTCTGCCGTCGTCGGACACGTCACCTCGGGCGCAATGGTCGCGGCGGTGCAGGTATACGACCGCCATCTCGCTGCCGTCGCGACCTCCGCGAGCTCTCCCGATCTCACCGGCATTTCGAAGTGGGCCTTCCGGGTCATCTCGAGCGACTCGGCCAACGGCGCCGACATGGCCAGGTTCGCGGTGCGAACGGGACACAAGCGCGCCGCGATCCTCTACGAGAACGACAACTACGGCCGCGGGCTCGCCGACGCGTTCCGCAGGAATTTCAGCGGCGAAATCATCGACATCGATCCGATCCGCGCGGACGCGGCGAACCACGAAGTTTTCATCTCGTATTTCCGGCTCAAGCAGCCCGACATCGTCTTCGTCGCCGGCACGTCCGGCTCCGCCCTGCCGCTGCTCGCCGAGGCAAAACGGCAGGGACTCAAGGCCGACTTCATGGGCGGCGACGGATGGACGCCGATCACCGAGCACCCGGAAGTTTCCGAAGGTGCGTACGTCGGGGCGCCGTTTGCTCCGACCGATCCGCGCCCCGAGGCGCAGAAGTTCGTCTCAGCGTACAAGGCTGCGTACAAGGGGGCGGAGCCGGACGGCAACGCAGCGCTCGGCTACGATGCGACGAAGATCATCGCGGCGGCCCTGGGCGCCGTGGGGCCCGACCGCGAGAAGATCCGCGACTGGCTGGCCGGTCTCTCCCTGCCCTTCGCCGGTGTGACCGGCCCGATTCGATTTCTTCCCACCGGTGACCCGGCGGGCAAGAGTATCACGATGACACGCGTTCGAAAGGACGGCGCGCTCATCGTCGAGGGCGCTCCGAAGTGAACCGCCCGTGAACTCGCTTTCGCTCGGCACTATCCGCTCGCGCCTGCTCGCGGGATTCGGCGCGGTCATGGTGCTGCTCGCCGTTGCGGGCGTCGTCGGTCGAATGTCACTGACTTCGATCTCGCAGCGCATCGAATCGACGCTCGCCGCCACGCGACGCGAGGCGAGGCTCACCGCGGACATCACATCGAACGTTGCGCAGGAGCTCTCGGCAGGGGGCCGCTACCTCGAGACGTCCGACATCGCGAGCCAGAACGCGTTTCGTTCATACGGCTGGGCGGCGCACCGCGCGCAGAAGGAGCTCAACGAGAGCGCGGGGATGACCGCCGACGACATCGCGCTCGTCGCCGCCATCGACGTGCGGCTCTCCGGGCTCGAGAACGAGCTCGCGGTCGCGCACCGGCTCAAGGATCTCAAGCGCGACAAGGAGGCGTCCGCGGCCGAGGGGCTGGCGCACGTGTCCGAATCGGCACTTCTCGCGAGCGTGCAGCAGCTTGGCCAGCGGCGCGCGCGGCAGATGGAGCACACCTCGCAGGACCTGCGCGCGGAAGCCGACCGCCGCTCGCTGCTCCTCGTCGCGTTCATCGCCGGCGCGATCCTGCTCGGCATCGGCATCGTGATGAGCACGGTGCGCTCGATCGCCATTCCGCTGGCGGCGCTCGTTTCTCACGCGCGCGCCTTGAGCAACGGCAGGCTCGACGTGCGCACCAAGACGGAGATGCCCGGCGAGTTTCGCGAGCTCGCGATCGCGATGAATTCCACCGCCGATTCGCTCGCGAGACTCGTGGACGTCGCCGCCTCGACGGCGGAAGACGTTTCGACGTCGGCGCACCAGCTCGCCTCGGCGGCCGAGCAGATCTCGCACGCCGCCGGACAGACGGCCACGGCGATGTCGGACGTCACCGAGGGCGCCGAACTGCAGGTGTCGGCGCTGCGCACCGTCGACGATTCGTTCCACGTGATGCGCACGAGCGCCGACAGCGTGCGCACGGGCGCGAGCCAGGTGAAGGATCTCGCCGAGGGAATCGAGCGCTCGGCGCGCGAGAAGCGCGCGGAGATCGATCGCTCGCTGGGCATGCTCGCCGAGGTGCGCACGAGCGTGGAGCGCGCCGCCGGCGAGGTGCGCGAACTGACGGGCGTCGCCGAGCGCATCAACCGGTTCGTCGCGATCGTGAGCCGCATCGCCGAGCAGACGAACCTGCTCGCGCTCAACGCGGCGATCGAGGCGGCGCGCGCGGGTTCCGCGGGGCGCGGATTCGCCGTCGTCGCCGATGAGGTGCGCAAGCTCGCCGAGCAGGCGCAAACGGCGGCCGACGACGTGGTGCAGCTCACCGCCGTCGTCACCGCCCGCGTGGGCAGCACGACGCAGGCCATGCAGGCCGGATCCTCGCGCGTCCGCGAGATCCAGCAGCTCTCGCGCGACATCGACGCCGCGCTTTCCGAGATCACCACCGCCGCGAAGGACACGCTCGTCGCGGCGGGCGACGTGACGGTCGCCGCCGACGAGAACGTGAACGCCGTGCTCGGCGCGAGCGCCGGCATCTCGCAGGCCGCGCGCACGGCCGAGGGACACGCGGCGGCGGCGCAGGAAGTCAGCGCGAGCACCGAGGAGCAGAGCGCCGCCTGCGAAGAGATGAGCTCGGCGTCGGCGTCACTGCTCACCGGCGCGAGCCGGCTGAAGGAAATCGTGTCGGGACTGCGCACGAAGACATGAACCTGCGCGCCGACGGCAAGCCGGCCGTCCTGCTCCTCAGCGGCGGACTCGATTCCACTACCCTGCTTGCCCTCGCCACGACCGAAGGGTACGCGGTGAACGCGCTCACCTTCCGCTACGGCCAGCGGCACGGACTCGAGATCGAGCGCGCCCGGGCCGTGGCCGCGCGATACGGCGTGGCACGGCACGTCGTCGCGGACATCGACCTGCGCTTGTTCGGCGGATCGGCGCTCACGAGCGACATCGCGGTGCCGAAGGACCGCAGCGCGGCCGAACTCGGCCGTGGAATTCCCGTCACCTATGTGCCGGCGCGCAACACGATTTTCCTGTCATTCGCGCTCGCGTGGGCCGAGGTGCTCGGCGCGAACGAGATATTCATCGGCGTGAACGCGCTCGACTACAGCGGATATCCCGACTGCAGGCCCGAGTTCATTCGCGCGTTCGAATCCATGGCGAACCTCGCGACGAAGGCGGGCGTCGAGGGCGCCGCGCGCATCGCCGTGCGCACGCCGCTCATCGACATGAGCAAGCGGGAGATCGTCGCGCTCGGACTCTCGCTCGGCGTGGACTACTCGATGACGACGAGCTGCTACGATCCCGCTCCGGACGGCACCGCGTGCGGACGCTGCGACGCGTGCCAGCTCCGTCTCAAGGGGTTTTCCGAGGCGGGCGTGCCCGATCCGATTCGATATCAGCGAGGAGCGACGGGTGAGGGGAGTCCGGTGGTGAGGGGAGTCCGGTGAGCTACGCGGCGAAGGAGATCTTCTACACGCTGCAGGGCGAGGGCTTTCACACGGGACGCCCGGCGGTGTTCCTGCGATTCGCGGGATGCAACCTGTGGACCGGGAGAGAGGAAGATCGCGCAGATGCCGTCTGCAAGTTCTGCGACACGGATTTCCTCGGCATCGGCGCTGACGGCGGCAAGTTCGCCGCGGCGGACGAGCTCGCCGATGCCGTCGCGTCGCGATGGCCTGCGGGCGGCGAGGGAGGGAGCCGCCGCTTTGTCGTCTGCACCGGCGGCGAGCCGCTGCTCCAGCTCGACACCGACGCCACCGACGCGCTGCACGAACGGGGATTCGCCGTCGCAGTCGAGACGAACGGCACACAACCCGCGCCTCGAGGCATCGACTGGATCTGCGTGAGTCCGAAGGTGGGCGCTCCGCTCGTGCTCACTGCCGGTGACGAGCTCAAGCTCGTGTTTCCGCAAGCTGGTGGTGACCCGGATCACTTCGAGCAGCTCGACTTCGGTCATTTCTTCCTGCAGCCGATGGACGGCCCGGACATCGCACGGAACTCCGCACTCGCGCTCGAGTACTGCCTGAGAAACCCCCGGTGGCGTCTTTCTGTCCAAACTCACAAGGGGCTGGGAATCCGGTAGGCACGGGTTACCATAGCACGTTTGACGTACTACCTTTAGCGGTCGTCTACCCAATACCAGGAACTGATGATTCACTCACGCCTCACCCTGTTGGCCGGCGCCATCCTCTTCGCCGTCGCGGTTCCCGCGGCGGCGCAGCAGAAGGCGTCGCTCAAAACCCCGAAAAAGGGCGCGGTGCAGGCTGTCACGGAGCGCGAGGCGAACCCGGCCGGACCGTTCGCCCGCCTCAGTTCGTTGCAGCGTGACTCGATCATCAAGCACACGCGCAGCCTGCTCGGCGTGAGGTACAAGTGGGCGGGGCTGAATCCGGCCAAGGGGCTCGATTGCAGCGGCATCGTGAAGTACGTCTTCGCGAAGCTCGGCGTCGAACTGCCGCACCGCGCCGCCGAGCTCGCAAAGATGGGCGACCCGATCACGAAGGACACGGCCGCCATGCAGCCGGGTGACCTGCTCGTGTTCGGCAAGGCGGGCAAGCGCATCTCGCACGTCGGCATCTACATCGGCGACGGAAAGATGATCCATGCGTCGAGCAGCTCGCATCACGTCGTGGAGACGGAAGTGGTGAAGTATCGTCCCGCCGGCGGCCTGCAGTGGAAGGGCGTTCGCCGCATCGTCGCGCTCGACTCGGCGGCGATCGAGAACGAGCCCGAGCCGCTTCAGCCCGTCCGCTAGCGTCGGTCGGGTTTCACCTGGGACGCGGCTTGATCTCCCCGCTGGGCGAGATCTCCGCACCGGTCGCCGGAAAGTCCTGCCTCGACAACTCCGCCACGTCACGGGCCCCGAGATTCGCGGGGTCCGCCTGCACGTAGCCCGGGGCGCGCTGCGTCGTCGAGCGCAGCACGGCGTCGCGGACTGAGCCGTCGGGCGTCAGTGTCGCGCACAGGAGCGCGCCGTGGTCGTTGTAGCCCGAGTGATTGAACGGCCCGTACGTGACCAGGTTGCCGAGCGAGTGTGCGATGAGCGAGCGCCCGTTCCACTCGATGGCACGCAGCACGTGGGGTCCGCTTCCGATCACGAGGCTCGCGCCGCCCTCGACCGCTGCCCGCGCGAAGGCAACGCTGTTGCCCCGGTTCTCGCCGGCGAAGTGCTCGATCCGGTCCGGCGTGTGACGCGCGGTCGCCCCCTCGGCACCGATGTGCATCGTGACGATGACCCGGCCGTAGCGCTCCGCGGCCCGCGTGACATGGCGCCGGACCGCGTCGAGGTCGGTGACGCCGGCGATGCTCCACGGGCTGAAGCCGAGCACGGCGACCGTGTCGCCGTCGCCGACGGGCACGGGGGTCGCAAGCGTGTCGGCTCCGGTGGCGAGCACTCCGGCCTGGGCGAGCCACCGGCGCGTTTCGAGGAGTCCCGCGGCGCCTGCGTCGTGCGCGTGATTGTTCGCGACGTTGCCGACGACCACGCCCGAGTCGTTGACGTGGCGCAACGCCGCGGCCGCGGCGGGCTGCTGGCGCAGCGCATAGCAAAGCGTCGATCCCCGGGCGCACTTCCTCGGCGCGGGGCCATCGCCGATGGCGCCCTCGACGTTCAGCAAGAGGAGACCGGCGTCGGAAACGAGCGGCGAGAGGGGAGCGAGAAGTTCGCGCGGATCGGGGAGGGCGCGGACGCGAGTGTTGCCGTCGAATCGATTGATGGCCCACGAGGTGTCCAAATTGGTGCCGAGGGATACGTCACCGCCGGCGCAGAACCGGACGTCCTTGCGCGCGGATGGTTGGGCGCTCGCGACTCCAGAAATGAGAATGAGAGCGGCGAGAACGGATGCGTGATGCGGGTTTCGGCCCGATGCAGGGTGCGGAAGAGGACTGCGGGTCACGGGAAAAGTCATGAGAGATGAGGTGGATCAAGGATGCCGGATCTTGTTGCGCTCCGCACCCTGCAATCCGCGGTGTCTTGCCTAATTGGCGACAATGCCTAAAGTTTGTCCCGTCATTCAGTTAAACCTCTGCGATGGACGGCCGATCCGCATACCCCGGCCGATCACTCCCAGCAACACGAGGTGTCTCATGGTTCGACGTTTCGTCAGCCGGCTTTCCGTACTCGCTGCGCTCTGCGCGTTCGCGGGAAGCGCCGAGGCTCAGACGGGCAGTATTGCGGGGAAGGTCAGCAATGCGGAAGGAGGGGCGCCGGTCGTTGGTGCGCGCATCACGGCGGTGTCCGGATTGCGAACGGCGGCCACGGTGGTGTCCGGCGACAACGGCACTTACCGGATCACCGGCCTCGCGGCCGGCACGTACGCCGTCACCGCCACGCGGATCGGCTTCTCGGCCAAGCGTGCCGACGGCGTGACCGTCTCCGGGTCCGTCACCCTCGACATCGCGATGACGGAGATCACCACGAGACTCAATGAAGTGGTCACGACCGTTACGCGCGGCGCGACGCCGGAGAAGATCCTCGACGCGCCCGCGTCGATTTCCGTGGTGAACTCGGAGCAGATCACGAACGTTCCCGCGGTCACCATAGCCGACTACCTGAAGTCCACGCCCGGCCTGTCGGTCTCGACGGGCGGCATGATGCAGTCCAACATCGTTTCGCGCGGCTTCAACAACGCCTTCTCCGGCTCGATGCTGGTGCTGCAGGACTACCGCTTTTCCGGCGTTCCGTCGCTGCGCGTGAACGTGCCCGCGCTATTCACCGGCACGAGCGACGACATCGAGCGCATCGAGGTCGTGAACGGCCCGGCTGCGGCACTCTACGGCCCCAACGCCGCTGACGGCGTGCTGCATATCATCACCAAGTCGCCGTTCACCTCGAAGGGCACCACGATCTCGGTGGACGGCGGCGGCAACGCGATGCTGCAGGGTTCGTTCCGCACGGCCGGCGTATTCGGCGACAACAAGTGGGGATACAAGTTCTCGGGCTCGTATTTCACGGCGACCGACTGGAAGTACAACGATCCGAACGAGCCGGCAGTGTACCCGACCATCGCGGGCAGCCCCCGTTCCGGACAAACACTGCAACGTGACTTCGCGGACAAGAAGTACTCCGGCGAGTTCCGCCTCGACTACAAGCCGAACGCAGACTTCGACAACATCATCAACGCCGGCTACTCGAAGATCCTGAGCGGCATCGACATCACGACCGCGTTCGGTGCGGTGCAGGCCAAGAACTGGTCCTACCTGAGCCTGCAGGACCGCTTTCGGTACAAGAAGTTCTTCGCGCAGGTGTTCTACAACGCGAACAACTCGGGCAGCAGCAACCCGAGAGACACCTCCGGCACGTTCTACCTGCGCACGGGCCTTCCGGTGGTCGACCAGTCGACGGTCACCGTCGCGCAGGTCCAGCAGTCGTTCGATCTGGGCAAGGCCGCGCTGGTGGCTGGCGTCGACTACATCAAGACCCACCCCTACTCGGATTCGACGATCTTCGGGCGCAACGAGGGGTCGACCGACATTACGGAGCAGGGCGTCTACCTTCAGGCCACCATTCCGCTGACGCCGAAGCTCGACTTCATGTCGGCAATCCGCGGTGACCAGACGGACCGGCTCGCCGGGTCGCAGTTCTCGCCGCGCGTGGCCTTCGTGTACAAGGCGGACGAGAACAACAACTTCCGCTTCACGTTCAGCCGCGCGTTCAGCTCGCCGGCCAGCTTCTCGTACATGCTCGACCAGATCGTGAACCCGAACCAGGCGCCAGGCTTCGCGCTGCGCGCCATCGGCAACCCGTCGAAGAGCGGCTGGCAGTTCGCCCGCAGCTGCGACGCGACGGTCAATGGCGGCCTCTGCATGCACTCGCCATGGGTCGCGGGCGGCCCGACGGCGAACGTCTCGTCGACGGCGGCCAACGCCTTCCCCGGATTCATGTCGCAGTTCCTCAGCGTCGCGAACGCACTTCCGGCGTCGACGTTCGGCGGCGCGGCGCAGAAGGCCGGGTTCATCGGCCTGCTGACGTCGCTGAATCCGATCCTCACGCATCTCACGCCGACGGACGCGCAGGTGGGCTCGGTCCTGCGCATCGGGTCGCTCGCCGTTCCGGTCAGCAGCGTGGCCGACATCCAGCCCCTGCACGCCGCGTTCAATACGACGTGGGAGGTCGGATACAAGGGCATCATCGGCCAGCGGCTCCGCGTCGCAGTCGACCTGTGGTACCAGATTCGAGGCGATGTCGGCGTCCCGATCGGCCAGATCAATCCGCTCGTGTTCATGGATCAGACGAAGCTCACGCCGTATCTCGGCGCGGCGCTCACTCAGGGACTGATGGCCGGCGGGTATTCGCTGGCCCAGGCACAGGGGGTCGTCGCGCAGGCACTTCCGGCGCTGATTCCGGTCATGGCGGCGCTGCCCCAGGGCGCACTCGCCTTCACCAACACCAAGCTCGCTCCCGACCAGTCGATCATCGCGTCGTACACGAATGGCTTGGGAGAAATCGACGTGCGCGGCGCGGATGTCGCCATCGACTACCAGGTCAACGACCGGTGGATGCTCGCAGGCCAGTACTCGCACATCGGACAGAACGTCTTCCCGCAGATCGGCGGCGCGACCAATGCACTGATGTCGAACTCACCGAAGCACCGCGCTTCGGGCACGGCGACCTACACGAACGATGCCAGCGGCTGGTCTTTCAACTCGACCGTGCGTTACGCGGACGCGTTCCCGGTGAACTCGGGACTGTTCAACTCGTTCAACCCGAACACGGACCCGGTTGGCGCCGTTGCTTACGCGCCACTGCCGGCCAACACGTTGATCGACGTCGGCGCTGCTTGGCGCCTGCCGTTCGCGACGAACGTGACCTGGTCGCTCAACGTGTCGGATCTCCTCGACACGCGCGTCGCGACCTTCGTGGGCGTGCCGGAGATCGGCCGCCTCATCGCGACGCGGGTGAGGTACTCCTTCTAACAGACGGCAGAGGGCAGATGCTGGATGCTAGAGGCTAGAGGCTAGAAACTGGACGACAGAAGGCGGGTGGCGGACTTGATCCGCTGCCCGCCGTCTGCCGTCCCGACTGCCGTCCCGACTGCCGTCCCGACTGCCGTCCCGACTGCCGTCCCGACTGCCGTCCGCCGTCTGCCGTCTGCTAGCTTTCAGTGATGAACGCCCTGCTCGACCCCGCCGCGAAGCTGGTGATCGCACACCGCGGCAACTCCGCCTTCTTCCCTGAAAACACGCTGGAATCGTTCCAGCAGGGGATGGCGCTGGGCGCCGACGCGCTGGAATTCGACGTGCGTGTCTCGCGCGATGGAACGGCCGTGATCTTCCACGATCCGACGCTCGATCGCACCACCGACGGCAGCGGCGCGGTGAGCGCGCTGACGCTCGAGGAGCTCCAGCGGCTCGATGCCGGCTACCGGTTCACGCGCGACGGCGGCCGCACTTTTCCGTTCCGCGGGTTCGGGATCACGATCCCCACGCTCGAGCTCGTGCTCTCGGCGTTTCCCGGCGCGCACATGGTCGTGGAGATCAAGACCCGTGATGCGTCGGCCGAGGTGCTGCGGCTGCTCACGGAGGCGGGGGCCGCGGGACGCTGTCTCATCGGGTCGTTCGACGAGGAGGCAATCATGCCATTTCGCGGCACGCCGATCGCGCACAGCGCCTCGCGCCGCGAGCTGATCCGGCTCTACGCCCGTGCATTCGTTCCGGGAGGCCCGTCGCACGTGCCGTACCAGGCACTCGCGATCCCGCCCCGGTTCAACGGCATACCGATCCCCGTGATGCGGTTTGCGCGAATGGCACGCCGTGCGGGCGCCACCACGCACGTCTGGACGGTGGACGACCCGGCGCAGGCCGGTCGCTACTGGGCCGGCGCCGTCAACGGCATCATCACGAACGATCCGGGAACGATCCTCGCGTCGGCTGGACGCGCCGGCGTCCGTTCCCGCCCCCTGTTTCCCGCAGCCTGACCATGGCCGAACCCGTCAAGAAGAAGAAAGTCAACTACGCGAACGCGTGGGCCGAAGCACGCGTGCTGATGCGCCGGCACCGCTCCTCGCTCGTGGTGGGGTTCGCGCTGATGCTCATCAGCCGCCTCGCGGGATTCGTGCTCCCGACCAGCACCAAGTGGCTGATCGACAAGGTGATCGGGCAGCACCGAACGGAGCTGCTCGTCCCGATCGCGCTCGCGGTCGGCGGGGCGACGCTCGTGCAGGCGATCACTTCGTTCGCCAACTCGCAGGTGATCAGCGTGGCGGGCCAGCGCGCGATCACCGAGCTGCGCAGGCGCGTGGAGGAGCACGTGATGCGCCTGCCGGTGAGCTTCTTCGACTCGACGCAGAGCGGAGTGCTCGTCCAGCGGGTGATGAATGACGCGGAGGGCGTCCGAAACCTCGTCGGCACGGGCATCATCCAGCTCGTGGGAGGCATGGTCACCGCCGTGCTCGCGCTCGTGTATCTCTTCTATCTCAACTGGAAGCTGACCACCGCGACGCTGGTGCTGCTCTCGATCTTCGGCGGCGTGATGGCGTACGCGTTCAACAAGCTGCGGCCGATCTTCCGCGAGCGCAGCAAGGTCTACGCGGAAGTCTCGGGGCGGCTTGTGCAGGCGCTGGGCGGCGCACGCGTGGTGAAGGTGTACACGGCCGAGAAGCGCGAGGAGATCGTGTTCACGAGGGGCGCGCACCGCCTCTTCAGGAACATCGCGAGCACGATCACGGGCACGTCGGCGGTGACGGCGTTCTCGACGGTGATCGTCGGGGCCGTGGGCGTGCTCATGACGATCGTCGGCGGCAAGGAGATCCTCGCGGGCCGCATGACGACGGGCGACCTCTTCCTGTACGTCATCCTGGTCGGGCTCGTGACGCTCCCCGTGGTGCAGATGGCCTCGATCGGCACGCAGATCAGCGAGGCGTTCGCAGGACTGGACCGCATCCGCGACATCATGCAAACGCCGACGGAAGATGCGGACGATGCCAACCGCGCGCCGCTGAAATCGGCGGACGGCGACATTGAATTCCAGGACGTCTGGTTCGAGTACCGGGAGAACATTCCGGTCATCAAGGGCGTGAGCTTCGTGTCGAAGGAAGGCACGACCACGGCGCTCGTGGGGTCGAGCGGCTCGGGGAAGAGCACGCTCATCTCGCTCATCATGGCGTTCGCGCGCCCGCAGAAGGGGCGGATCCTCGTCGCGGGTCGCGATCTCGGCAGCATGCGGCTGCGCGACTACCGCGCGCACATGGGCGTGGTGCTGCAGGACAACTTCCTCTTCGACGGCACGATCACGGAGAACATCGCGTTCTCCAAGCCGGGCGCGACGATGGAGGAGATTCGCGCGGTGGCGCACGTGGCGCACTGCGACGAGTTCATCGCCGAGTTCCCCGACAAGTTCGACACGATCGTCGGCGAGAGGGGCGTGAAGCTTTCGGGTGGGCAACGGCAGCGTATTGCCATCGCACGGGCGATCCTCGCGGATCCCAAGATCCTGATCCTCGACGAGGCCACGTCGAGCCTGGATTCGGAGAGCGAGCAGGAGATCCGCGACGGCCTGCGCGCGCTGCGCACGGGCCGCACGACGTTCGTGATCGCGCACCGGCTCTCCACGATCCAGAGCGCCGACCAGATTCTCGTGCTGGAGCACGGCGAAATTGTGGAGCGCGGCCGCCACGCGGCGCTTCTCGCGCGCAACGGCCGCTACAAGCAGCTATACGACAAGCAGTATCAGGTCGAGCGCGACCAGTTCATCAATCCCGGCGAGGATTTCACCGAGCCGAAGCCGCTGTAAGGACCCCTGGCGCTACGGGCTCTTCTTGCCGGTCAGGTTCGAGCCATCATTGGCCATCGACCACCGGCCGGTGATGTCGTCGCCCTTCACCCACATCTCGATGATCGCCTCGCTGCCGTCCGGCGCGGTGATCGTGAGCTTCACCTTGTTGCCGGTGACCGTCACCGAGGTGACGGGAAGCGGCGGAATGCCGTCGCCGTTCACCGAGCCGGTGTAGGTCCCGTCGGCCTTCTTGTCGATCCGCGTGGTCGTCGTCATCGCGTTGCCCTGCGCGGTGAGGTAGACGGTATAGGTGCCGACGGGATCGATGTCCTTCGTGGTGTCCGTCACGGCGGCAGGTGCGGCAGGCGCGGCAGGTGCCGCCGGCGGGACCGGCTTGTCCGGAATGGCCTGCGATGAAACGAGGCGCGGCGCCGCGCTGGCAATGGTCGCGGCGGCGGCGAGGACGAACAGTCGTGGTGTCATGGTCGCCGGATCTCGGGTGAATGTGGTTTGACGCTGGCCGATAAGTTGGCGACGGAACGCGTCGGGCGCCATCGTTCTGGCGGCTCGGATCGCCCCTTCGCCGATGGATGACCGTTGGACACCGCTGGTAAGCCGAAGGATTCACATGCCCTGGCCGCAACGCTACGACCCGTTCGGATCGCAGATCCTCTCCACGCTCGTCGCGCTCGCGCCGGTGGTGCTGCTGCTCGGGCTGCTGGCGTCGCGGCGCGTGCGAGCGGAGTGGGCGGCGGTCGCGGGACTCGCCGCGTCGATCGCGGTGGCGGTCGTCGTGATCGGGATGCCCGCCGGGATGGCCGTGCGTGCCGCGCTGATGGGCGCCGCATACGGCCTCTTCCCGATCGGCTGGATCCTGCTCAACGTGCTCTTCCTGTACCGGCTGACGGTGGAGCAGGGCGCGTTCGACGTGCTGCAGCGCAGCATCGCGCAGCTGACGGCCGACAAGCGTCTCCAGCTCGTGCTGATCGCGTTCTCGTTCGGCGCATTCTTCGAGGGCGCCGCCGGTTTCGGCACGCCCGTCGCGGTGACGGCGGCGCTGCTCATCGGCCTGGGATTCGCTCCGATCGAGGCGTCGGGACTCTCGCTCATCGCCAACACCGCGCCGGTGGCGTTCGGCGCGCTCGGCACGCCGCTCATCGCGCTGCAGGGCGTGACCGGACTCGACCTGCACGAGCTCTCCGCGCAGGTCGGGCGCCAGCTTCCGGTTTTCAGCGTGATGATTCCGTTCTGGCTCGTGGCGGTCTTCGCCGGATTCAAGAAGACGAAGGAGGTGTGGCCGGCGCTCGCGGTCGCGGGCATTTCGTTCGCCGTGCCGCAGTACCTGATCTCCAACTTTCACGGGCCGTGGCTCGTGGACGTGGTGTCGGCGGTCTGTTCGATGGGGGCCCTCGCGCTGTTCCTGCGCGTGTGGCGTCCGAAGGGGGCGCCCGAGCGGTCTCCCGCGCACACGGACATTCCCCGTTCCGACATGCTTCGCGCATGGATGCCGTGGGCCCTGCTCTGCCTCATCGTGTTCGCGTGGGGCACGCCGCAGGTGAAGAGTCGGCTCAACGCGATCTCCGACCCGAAGATCGTCGTGCACGGACTTCACGAGCAGGTCCTGCGCCAGCCTCCGGTGGTGGCGGCGCCGAAAGCGGAGCCCGCCGTATTCGACTTCAACTGGCTCAGCGCGAGCGGCACGGGCATCGCGCTCACCGCGCTCATCGGCGGACTGCTGATGGGCTGCAGGCCGGCGCAGATGGCCCGCGCCTACGCGGGCACGCTGCGCCGCATCGGTCCTTCGCTCCTCACGATCTCCGCGATGATGGCGCTCGGCTACGTCACGCGCTTCTCCGGCACCGACAGCATCCTGGGCCTCGCGTTCGCGCACGCCGGATTCATGTATCCGTTTTTCGGCACGTTCCTCGGCTGGCTCGGCGTCGCCCTCACCGGATCGGACACCTCGTCGAACGTGCTCTTCGGCGGCCTGCAGGTGGTGACCGCGCACCAGGTGGGCGTGAGTCCCGTGCTGATGGCCGCCGCGAACAGCTCCGGCGGCGTCATGGGAAAGATGATCGACGCGCAGAGCATCGTCGTCGCGGGCACCGCGACGCACGCACACGGACAGGAAGGCGCGATCCTGCGCTACGTGTTCCGGCACAGCCTCGCGCTCGCCACGCTGGTGGGACTGTGGGTGATGCTGCAGGCGTATGTATTTTGAACTGATATGAGCTTCACCGTCCTCGGCGCCCTGCGCAGCCTCGACGAGCCCCGGCACCGCGCGGAACTCTATCGCGCGTGGAACGCCGGGCTCGTCGCCGGCCTGACATCGCATGTCGTGCTCGACCAGATGGGGCCGAACGCGTTTCCGTCCGTCGAGGAGGCGCGCCGCTACCTGGCGGTGGGCACGGGCCAGGGAAAATCGATCGCCGCGCTCGTGAAAGCGCGTCCGAAACTGTTCGCGCCCTTCGAGGGAGCCGTGCTCGCCGCGGGAGACGAAGGCGGAACGCTGAACCAGTCGCTCCGTCTGCTCACGGATTACTTCACCGGCGACTTCAAGCGATGCCTGAAGGTCCGCGATGCGCTCGGGTATCCCGTCTTTCTCGGCCTCGTGGCCGCGTTCGGCCTGCCATTCGTGCTGCTGCCGAAGAGTCCGGCGAGGACGTATTTCACGGCGATCGTGATCCTGCTCGCGGGCTTCCTGCTGCTCGGTGGCGTGTTCATCTCGGTCCTCGCGTCGATCCTCCTGAATACGAACTCGCTCACGCGAGCACGATTCGCACGCGTTCTCGCGTCGACACTCGAGGCGGGTCTCCCACTCGGCCGCGCCGTGCGGCTCTCGGTGGACGCGTCGGGAAACCGGGGATTGAAAGAGCACGTGAAGAAGCGAACGGAGCGGGAGTTCGCCACGACGCCGCTGGCGAAGCTGTTCGCGGGGTGCGAGGAGGTGCCGGCGGGGTTGATAGGGCAGATGATGGTGGCGGACGCGACGGGGGACTACAAAGGGACGCTTTCCGTGTATGCTCGGGAGCTTGAAGAAAGGCAGAAGTGAGAGGAGAGTCGGCGATGTGCGACGGGTGAGGGGCGATTTGGCGAAGAGCGACGCGTGAGCGGCAAGGAGACGTTCTCCTCACGCCTCACGCGTCGCTCTTCGCCAGATCGCCCCTCACCCGTCGCTCGTTGCCGTTTCGACCCCTCACCCGTCGCGCGTCCCGGAGTTCAGGGCTTCCCGCCAGCCTTCCACTCCGGCTTGGGTCCATCCGTGAGCAGTCTCACGGCTCGAGCACCGGCGTTGATAACCCCCGCCATGTGCACGAAATCCACCTTCGTGATGTCGTCCGACGGCTGGTGATAATCCGTGTGCAGGTTGTACGACGAGAGCGTGTGCGCCGGAATCCCGCGACGGGCGAACGCGATGTTGTCGCTGCGCTCGAAGAAATTCTGGTCCAGGCGCTTGTCCGGAACGATCGGAATGCCGTTCGCGGCGAGCGCGTCGCCCATCGTCGAGCGATCGTAACCCGTGAGCCATGCACGCCCGACGCCGCCCGCGAGCGAGTCGGGGCGGCCGATCATCTCGATCTCGAGATTCGCCGCCATCTTCTCGAGCGGAATGGCCGGATGCGCGATGTACCAATTCGTGCCGAGGAGCCCCACTTCCTCGCCCATCATCGCGGCGAACACCACGGTGCGCTTCGGCTTCGGGCCCTTCATCATCTGCCGCGCGATCTCGAGCACGGCCGTCACGCCGGAGGCGTCGTCGTCCGCGCCGTTGTAGATCGAATCGCCGTTCACCGGCCGGCCGATGCCGAGATGATCGTAGTGGCCGTCAACAAGCACGTACTCGTTCTTCAACGACGGGTCTGATCCGCGGATGACGCCGACGACGTTCACGGCAGGCGGGCGTCGCACCGCGGGAAGCGAGTCCAGGTCGGCGAAGCTCGCGCGGACGCGCGGGCGCACCGACATGCGCGGTGGTCCGTCGATCGGCACGGCGATGATCTTCGTCGAATCTTTCGGATCGCGCATCCGCCGCGTGGTCGTCTTCACCGTATCCATCGAGAGCGGAACCCGCTGGAAGTACCCCGAGTCGCCGAGCGGTTCGAGCCCGATCTTCTTCATCTCGCCGCCGATGTATCGCGCCGCCCGCTGCGCGCCGGGCGTGCCGCTCGCGCGCCCTTCCATGGAATCGTCGGCGAGCGCCGAGAGTATGCGCCGCACGTCGGCCGGCGTCGTGGTGGGGCCGCCCTGAACAGGAACGGATGTGCTCGCCGTGAGACCCGCCACTGCGGCGAACGCAAGGAGAACTGCCGGGAATCGTTTCGTCATACCCCCGAATTACGCGGGAGACCTTGCCGGACGCCAGCCGGAAACGCACAATGCGGCGATGCCAACGGCACCGGTGACCATACCTCCGCTCGGCGACGCCATTGCGAGGCGAGGCAACGCGCTCTCGCGTGCGCTCGCTCTCCTGGCGTTGCGGCTCACCGGCTGGCGCATCGAGGGCGAGTTTCCAAACCTCCCGCAGTACGTCGTCATCGTGGCGCCCCACACGTCGAACTGGGATTTCTTCCTGGGCGTCACGGTGATGTTCGCCATCGGATTCCGCGGCACGTTCCTCAGCAAGGACTCTCTCTTTCGGTGGCCGACCGGCCCGGTCATGCGCTGGCTCGGCGGCGTGCCGGTGGATCGCGTGAACCCGCACAACGTGGTCGAACAGACGATCGACTACTTCCGGTCGCGGCCGCACATGCTCCTCGCGCTTTCGCCCGAGGGCACGCGCAGGAAGCTCGCTGCGTGGCGCACCGGATTCTGGTACGTCGCGAAGGGTGCGGGCGTCCCGATCGTGCCGGTCGCGTTCGACTATCCGGCGAAGCTCGTCAGGATCTTCGCGCCGATGGAACCGGGTGAGGATATAGACGCCGACATCGCGCTCCTGCGAGCGCACTACGACGCGCGCATGGCCAAGCATCCGGCCCTGTACTGATCGAGTTCCCCGCCCCGCCCGCGCGTTCGCGATCATGGCGTGTCGCGTGAGCCGCCGCCATGTTGTTGTGACCGGATTCGAACCTTCGCCACACGAGCAAGCGGAGTCATCGGCCACATGACCACGGACCGCCGCGCCTTTCTCTCACAGACCGCCGCGTCCATGGCGGCCTTCACCGTCGCGGGTGACCTCTCGCG
>Ga0097691_1000817_pt1 | contig 25086 bp, 26 predicted proteins | sample NGESurdeep072012_8_FD_72858 | JGI IMG/M metagenome (GOLD analysis project Ga0097691, IMG submission 72858) | Arctic peat soil microbial communities from Barrow, Alaska - NGEE Surface sample 210-1 deep-072012 | ecosystem: Environmental > Terrestrial > Soil > Wetlands > Peat ... | reverse complement strand
CGAACTCCTCACCGAGTTCTCTGAAGGCGAATGCGCCAACTATTTCAGGCACGCAGGCTATGCGTGAAATCAATCGGAAAATGCTCTAGGTTGCCAGTTGCAAACATACTAACTAGTAGGTATCCTGTTTGTGCGTCCAATTTGCGAAATCTGCCCGAATACCATTCCGAGTTCATCAAGTGACTCCTTTGCGGTTTAAACACTTTCCGTTGTCGAAAGAGGCGGAGCACCTTCGCCAGGAGGTCCGAACTTTCCTTCGGGAATGCTCGGCGGCATGGACGGCGGTGCAACGGGCCCAATCGTGGGACGGCTTTGATCCGGAATTCAGTGCTCAAGTCGGTGCTCGCGGATGGATTGGAATGACCTGGCCGAAAAGCTACGGCGGCAGCGAACGAAACGCTCTGGATCGCTACGTCGTTATGGAGGAGATGCTCTTTGCTGGCGCTCCAGTATCGTTGCACTGGATAGCTGACCGCCAGAGCGGCCCGCTTCTGCTGCGTTTCGGGACGGAGCAGCAGCGTCGAACCATTTTGCCGCGTATCGCGCGCGGCGAGTTGTGCTTCTGCATTGGCTTGAGCGAGCCGGATGCGGGCTCTGATGTCGGCAGCATTCGTACGAAGGCACGCAGGACCGACGGCGGTTGGCTGGTGAATGGCACCAAGCTATGGACGACGAATGCCCACCGCGCCCATTACATGATCGGTTTGTTTCGCACGGCGGGCGATGTGTCCGAACGGCACGCCGGATTATCGCACTTCCTCGTTGACCTCTCGCTTCCTGGCATCACCGTACGTCCGATTCGCGATCTCACCGGAGAGGAACGCTTCAACGAAGTTATCTTCGACAATGTTCTGCTTCCCGAAGACGCTCTCGTTGGCCGTTTAGGCGAAGGGTGGAACCAGGCGATGACAGAACTTGCATTCGAGCGCAGCGGGCCAGAGCGCTTCCTGAGCAGCATCCAGGCGTTAATCGAACTGATCCGCTACTTCGGGAATGCGCCGACAGATGAAGCCACTGCGCTCATTGGTCGGCTGATCGCTCAGCTTGTGACGCTACGGAACATGTCGATTTCCGTCGCAGGAATGCTTGAAGCGCATCAGGATCCGGCGCTTGAAGCAGCGGTCGTGAAAGACCTCGGCGGTGCGTTTGAGCAGTTACTTCCGGACTCTATTCAGGGCCTCCTTGGTCTGGAATTAGTGTCCGGGGAGAACTCTGATTTACGCCAGGTGACTGCGCATCTGGTGCGGATGGCGCCAGCATTCTCTTTGCGCGGCGGTACACGCGAAATTTTGCGAGGAATCATTGCACGGGGCTTGGGCCTACGATGAGCGAAGCAGTGACCATTCTTGCAGAGATGGTCGATCGGCTGTTTGCCGACCACGTCACCATGGATCTGATCGCCGCGACTAGCACAGGGCATTGGGCTCACGAGTTGTGGGCGTTAGTTGAGAAGCAGGGCTTGCCGTCGTCGATCGTTCCGGAAGAGCAGGGCGGCATGGGCGCGAGCTTTCATGATGCGTTTGTTATAGTGCGTGCCGCTGGGCGCTATCGCGCTCCCATTCCCTTGCCGGAGACGATCGCCGCGGGTTGGCTTTTGGCAGCAGTCGGATTGGAAATGCCAACTGGTCCGCTGACACTTGGCGGCACGCATCCCGAAGACACATTGCGGCTCCAACGATCGGGTTCGGAATGGCGCCTGTCCGGCTCGATCCACCGCGTGCCGTGGGGTCGGGTTGCCAATTCTGTCGTTCTGGCAATGCGCCACGATGAAAAAACACTGATCGTGCAAGCTGTGCGTCAGGGCTCCGCTGTCGAACAGGGTGCGAATCTCGCGGGCGAATTCCGCGATATCCTAATCTTTCGCAACCATCCTGTTGAGGTTGCGCCGTGGAGGCATGCTTTTACCGATAATCCGGTCATGGTCGTCGGTGCAATGATGCGCAGTGGCCTGATGGCCGGCGCGCTCGCCGATATCCTTGCACGCTCGGTTGTTTATGCCGGTGAACGCCAGCAGTTCGGGCGCCCTATTGGCAAGCAGCAGGCCGTTCAACAGAACCTGGCGATCTTGGCAGAGGAAGCGGCCGCAACTGAGGCTGCAGCCGAAGCGGCCTTCCTTGCTTTCGACCGGGCCGATCCAGAATTTCATGTCGCAGTGGCCAAAGTACGGGCCGGCATAGCTGCTTCGCAAGCAGTTGGAATCGCGCATCAGGTACATGGCGCAATCGGATATGCGTTGGAGCATCCGTTGCATACCTCGACGTCTCGGTTGATGTCCTGGCGAACCGAGTTTGGCAGCGATCGCCATTGGGCGGTCGTCCTCGGCCAGCGTGTACTCACTCTGGGTGCTGATGGTTTCTGGCCGCACATTACGGCTGCTTAGAGACACAACAGGATCGCAAGCATGCAGCGCTTTTTGGACTATCAGCAGGATGGCGGGGTCGCGGTCATCACGATGAACCGACCGGACGAACGTAACGCATTGACGGATTATTCGCAGTTCGAGGAATTCGTCGATCTCTGCCGTCGAATGAGCGACGATCTTTCTGTGCGCGCCGTGATTCTCACCGGTCGGGGGTCCGCATTTTGTGCGGGCGGCAACGTAAAGGCCATGCGAGAAAGAAGTGGAATGTTTGCCGGTTCTCCGGCGCAGCTGCGCGAGAACTACCGGAAAGGCATCCAGCGTATTCCACTCGCACTGTACAATTTGGAGATCCCGACTATCGCTGCCGTTAACGGGCCGGCAATTGGAGCTGGCTGCGACCTCGCTTGCATGTGTGACATCCGGGTCGCCTCGGATAACGCGACGTTTGCCGAGTCGTTCGTAAAGCTTGGCATCATCCCCGGTGACGGCGGCGCCTGGCTCTTGCAAAGAACAGTTGGGTTATCGAAGGCTTGTGAGATGACTTTCACTGGCGACACAATCAACGCACAGGAGGCGCTCGCCTGTGGACTCGTATCGCGCGTAGTTCCGGCCGAAGGACTGCTCGACGAGGCGCGCGCGCTCGCAGCGCGAATTGCCCGCCATCCATCGTCCGTGCTGCGCATGAGCAAGAAGCTGATCCGCGAAGCTCAACACGCGCGGCTCGAAACGATCCTCGAAATGTCCGCCGCTCTTCAGTCGATTGCTCAGCATTCAGATGATCATATGACGGCACTGAATAATCTGTCGGCCAAAGCTCCTCGCGGGGGCGATGCCTGAACGCTTTAGAGAAATAGGCCGAAAACCGAAAAGCGGCCACAGTAGTGACAGGCGGCATGTATCAACTGAACCGGAGTGACTGATGCTTTCCATAAAGATCAATGGCCGCGTGATGGTGGCTACGCTCTCTCGACCGCCTGTCAATGCGCTTAACGAAGCCATGATTGGGCGTTTGGATGACGTGATCGACAAGGTGGCTGCCAACGAAAGCATCTGCGTTCTGCACATTCGCAGCGATCAGAAGGTATTTTCTGCGGGCGCCGATCTCGCGCTTATGCAGTCGTGCTTTGCTACGCCTGAAGGTCCCGACGCCATGATCGCGGTAGTGCGGCGCATGCAAGCGCTGTTCGCTCGCATCGAGAGCGCCCCTGTTGTGACTCTCGCCGAGATCGGCGGCGCAGCCGTTGGGGGCGGGCTTGAGCTTGCGCTCGCTTGCGATTTGCGCATCGCCGCGGCAGAAGCAAAGCTTGGTCTGACGGAGGCGCGCCTCGGTCTATTGCCCGGTGCGGGCGGAACCCAACGCCTGACTCGGCTGTGCGGGCGCGGTCTTGCCAACCGTCTTATCCTGGGCGGGGACGTGATCACTGGCGCTGAGGCCCTAGAGCTCGGGATCGTGCAGTGGTCATGTCCTCGGGTGCAGCTGATCGATCGAGCCCGGGAACTAGCCGCCCACTACGCGGACATTCCTAGGGCCGCGCTGGCCGAGATCAAGAAATGCCTCGCATCGGCGGATGATCGCAGCCGTGATGGCTACGAAGACGAAATCACCGGCACTCGGCGCCTTTACAACAATCTTGAGACGCGTCGTCGGGTCGCAGGCTTCCTCAACAAAAGTGCAGCTTAACATTTACCGGAAAAGGAGAGATTTCGATGAGTTTCACGAACAAGATCGCTGTCGTCACCGGGGGCGCGTCCGGCATCAGCCTCTCGACAGCACAGAAACTTGCTGCCGGAGGAGCGACGGTTTGCATCGGCGACATCGCGAAAGAGAAAGGTGAGGCGGCAGCTTCTGCGATCCGCGTCAAGAGTCAGAAAGCCGAATTTTTCCCTCTCGATCTCACTGATTACGCGTCGATAAAGGCCTTCGCCGCTGCTGTGCTGCAGCGTTTTGGTCGAGTTGATATTCTGGTCAACGGCGCTGGATGGAGCAAGAATACTCCCTTTGTCCAGACCGACGACGCGTTTTGGGACAAAGTTCTCAATCTGAATTTTATTGGGCCAATGCGCCTCACGAAGCTCCTCCTGCCAAAAATGATCGATGGCAAGTGGGGCCGGATCGTCAATATCTCCAGCGACGCCGGTCGAGTCGGCAGTCTTGGGGAGACCGTCTATTCCGGAGCTAAGGCGGGACTGATTGGTTTCACCAAGAGCCTCGCGCGTGAAGGCGCACGCTACAATATCACCGTGAATTGCGTCTGCCCCGGGCCGACCGATACGCCGTTGCTGGCCGAAGTGGACCAGAAGTACCTAGACGCCTTCGTCAAGGCTATCCCGATGCGCCGCTTCGGCAAACCGGAAGAGATAGCGGACGCGGTCGTCTTTTTTACGAGCCCCCAGGCCGATTACGTCACTGGACAGATACTGAGCGTCAGCGGCGGGCTGACAATGGCCGGTTGAGCCACGAAAGGAATGAGTGATGAAACGCCTTCAGTTTGCGAATTACAAAGCCGAACATTTCATTTGGCAGGTGTCTGGCAAGGTTGCGACGATCACGATCAATCGGCCCGACCGCAAGAACCCACTCACGCTCGAGTCCTACAATGAGCTGCGCGAGCTGTTCCATGGCTTGTCATTCGCCACCGATATCAAAGCGGTGGTGGTGACCGGCGCGGGCGGAAATTTTTGTTCTGGCGGTGATGTCCTAGACATCATGGCCAAGCTTATCAAAATGGATATGACCGAACTTCTTGAATTCACTCGCATGACTGGCGATCTAGTCAAGGCCATGCGCAGTTGCCCACAACTGATCATCGCTGCCATTGATGGCGTCTGCACCGGCGCGGGAGCGATGATGGCTTGCGGCGCCGACATGCGCGTTGGCACGGTTCGGAGCAAGCTGGCCTTTTTGTTTGTGAAGGTCGGCCTGGCAGGCGCCGACATGGGGGCTTGTACGTTGCTGCCCCGTCTCATCGGTATGTCACGCGCTGCCGATCTCCTATACACCGGACGTGTTATCGGGGGCGACGAGGCCGAGCGAATGGGCTTTTACAATCGCTTGGCCGAGCCCGAGAAACTGCTTGAGGATTCGGTTGCCTTAGCGAACAGCCTCGCTGACGGGCCAACATTTGCGCACGGCATGACTAAAACCATGCTGCTCCAGGAATGGAGTTCAGGCCTTAATGAATGTATTGAGGCGGAAGCCCAGGCGCAGGCCATCTGCATGCAAACAAAGGACTTCCATCGTTTCTTCCATGCCTTTGTAGCGAAGCAGAAACCTGTGTTCGAGGGCAATTAATGTGCATTTAGGCTTCAAACCTTGTTCGGGACGAGTCAGTGCATGTGCCATACAAGGGAGGACCCTTAGCTCTCAATGATCTGCTCGGTGGTTCGATCGATGTGGTCATCGGCCAGATTAAAGCCGACACAATCAAGGCGCTTGCGGTGTCGAGCCTCTATCGTCTGTCGTCCGTCCCCAATGTGCCAACATTTTTAGAGTCCGGCGTGTCCGATGTCGAGCTAACCAGCTGCGCTGCGTTCTCGGCTTCAAGCCGGCTCTTCGACTTGAATGGCGCGGCTAAGACACCCAGTACGAAACATAGTAGCGTGATCATGGCGCGCTGACGTTAGGTGATTTCTTCTACTAATCAATACGGATGAAGTTTTCGGTACACACAATGTAATTACAGTCATCGAACGATCGAGGGAGCCCTTCATGATGATATCGGCCAAACGGGTCGTCGTCCTGTCGCTCGGCATATCGCTCGTCATCGGAACGCAACACGCGCAAGGGGAAGACGTCGACAAGTTTCCCAGCAAACCAATTCATATCATCGTTCCGGCGGCACCCGGCGGGGTGAACGACATTCTTGCACGGCTGATTGGACAAAAGTTGACTGAGCGTTTCGGATATCCGGTCATAGTCGAAAATAGGGCCGGCGCTGCGACTATGGTCGGCGCCAGCTATGTGGCTCGCGCGCTGCCCGATGGCAATACACTACTGAGTGCGCCGCTTTCGACCATGGCGATCAATCCGGCCATTTATGCAAAACTCTCCTACGATCCGCAGCGCGATTTCGTACCGATCAGCAATATCGCGTCCTACCCTTACATTCTCTGCGTGACGAATTCCGTTCCGGTTCGGACCGTGCGCGAATTAATTGACTACACGAAAGCGAATCCAAAGCGAGCAAACGCAGGAGGTGCATCTGCCACATTTCAACTCGTGACCGAATTGTTCAAGCAGAAGACTGGGGCATCGATCCAATATATTCCTTTCAGAGGGAGCAATGATGCGGCAGTAGCTCTTATGTCAGGTGAGCTGCTGCTCTCGTTCGTAGATGCCGGCCCGGCATCGCCGCAGATCAAGGGTGGTAAATTCCGCGCAATCGCCGTAACGTCCATGACCCGGATGCCATCGTTTCCCGATATCCCGACATTGTCGCAAGCTGGTGTTTCGGACATGGTGATTCTGAGTTGGAGCGGGGTGTTTGCGCCTACGGGAACTCCTGCCGAGATCGTCAAGAAGCTCCAGGACGAAATCATTCATATCGTCCGGATGACCGATGTCCAAAAGCGCCTGCGCGCACTGGACCTCGATCCCGTGGCAAGCACATCGGAAGAGTTCGCTCGTACTATTGCGAAAGATACGGAAACTTGGCCCGCAGTTGTCAGGGCCGCCAACATTAAAATCGAGCAATAACTCCAACGTAGCAATCTTCGGCGGTAAAGGAGCTGTCATGGCCTCGGCGCGCAGAATCGACGTGCACCTGCATATTATTCCAAAATTCTATCAGGAAGCGGCCGGGCCGGCTGCCCTACCACGGGCGCGCCAACGCCCCCGCGCGGAACGACAGCGCGTTGAGCGCCGCAGCAATGGATCAAGGAAGGCAAGGGCGCGATCAAGTGGACGCGGTTGTCATGCCGGACGTTCGTCGATCGTCTGCTTGTCCACTCCGGCCGCACCCGCATTGGCTTTGAAATCCTCACCCCAAGAGCCGGCAGGCGCGGCAAGACAGACATGGGCGGCAAGAACACCGGGAAGTGCTGCCAGTATGAACGTGAAAACCACGGGGCACGGCGCGCCAAATGTGCAACTGATGCCTATATCTGAATCGGCGTAACCGTTGCGCAAATCAGTGCGTCATCCGGGGAATGCGGGCTTAAATGACCTACGGTCTGCAGGCGCTGTTGTAGTTGTGTGAGAACCGACCTTAAATCCTTGACTATGATGTCCGAGAGAACGAAAGGAGCGCGACCATGTTCGTTCCGGTTTTTGCGCTGGCATTGGCAACTCACCTTGTCATCGCCGTTGCCGACAGTGTTCCTATATTGGACGTAACCCCGAGCTGTCGCGGAGCTGCGGCTGCCGCTCACGTCACTGAGACCAAGGACAGGATGCAAGCTTGCCTTGATAGTGAGCAAAGATCGCGCGGTCAGCTTGCCAAGCAATGGTCGGATTTTGCACCAGCCGACCGCATCTATTGCGCAAATATGCAAAAGACCTTCGAACCAACTTACACCGAATTGCTAACGTGTCTTGAGATGGCGCGAGACGTGAAGAAGCTTAAATGAACCGCAACGAAAAATACGCCGCTCGGACGTTGCCGCATTTGATTTCTGTTGTCGGCTGGGGCCCGAACAGACGCCTCCACCCGATTCCCTCGCCGGCCGGGCATACAATGACACAATTTAGCTGGTAAACTTGCTGATAATCCGCGCGGTCGTCAGGCACCGGCAAGGCATCCATTGGAAGATCGACCAAAAGGGCTCACCAGCGATGAGGCGCGCCGCAGGCTAAGCCAATTCGGCCCTAACGCGACGCCCGATGTGTCCCTTCATCCGTTGCGGCTGGTGCTGAGCAAGTTCTGGGCGCCCGTATCGGTGTTGCTTGAGGTCGCAATCGTTCTCCAATTGGTACTGGGAGAATATATCGAGGCCTCGATCATTGGGTTGCTTCTCATATTCAATGCCGCGATCGGATTTTTTCATGAGAGCCGGGCGCAATCGACAATCGCGGCGCTGAAATCCCGGCTTGCGCTGAATGCATCGGTTCTGCGTGACGGCTCATGGACGACCTTGCCCGCAGCCGATTTGGTTCCTGGAGATATTGCCAAACTGACCTTGGGCACAGTCGTTGTGGCCGACGTTCATGTGCTCGACGGCTCGGTCCTGCTCGATCAATCTATGCTCACCGGCGAGTCTCTGCCGATCGAAGCCGGTCCCGGCGCCGAAACCTATGCGGGGGCCTTGGTCCGGCGCGGCGAGGCCATTGCCGAAGTCGTTTCGACCGGGGTGCGGACGAAATTCGGGCGCACCGCGGAACTCGTTCGTACCGCCTATGTCGTCAGTACGCAGCAGAAAGCCGTCTTTCGGGTAGTGCGCAATCTCGCCGGGTTCAATGGCGTAGTCACGCTAATGCTGATGATCTACGCCTACAAAATCGGCATGCCGGTCTCCGAAGCTATTCCCCTTGTGCTCATTTCAGTTCTTGCATCGGTGCCGGTGGCGTTGCCGGCGACGTTTACGCTTGCAACCGCCATCGGAGCGCAGGCACTCGCAAAAGTGGGCGTGCTTCCGACCCGCCTCTCTGCGGTCGATGAAGCGGCTAGCATGGATGTGTTGTGCATGGACAAGACCGGCACGTTGACCCGCAACGAACTCGTGGTGGCTGTCGTGCGCGCGATGCCAGGCTTCGATGAAGGCCGCGTGCTGGCGCTTGCGGCGCTTGCCAGCGCCGACGGGGGCCAGGATTCGGTGGATGCGGCCGTCCGCGCCGCGGCCTTGCGTATCACCGTTGCTGATGTGCCGAGGGTCACCAAGTTCGTACCGTTCGATCCGGCCACGAAGATGTCGGAAGCTCGCGCGGTCGATCGCGACGACGCCATGCTGCGCATCGTCAAAGGCGCCTTCGCCATCGTCCATGGCCTCTCGCAATGCTCGCCGGATGCGGAGATAGCAGCCCATGAACTTGAAGCGCGCGGCCACAGGGTCCTTGGCGTCGCGGTGGGAACCGACGGTGCGATGCGCATCGCTGGTATCGTTGCACTAAGCGATCCGCCGCGCAGCGATTCAAAGCCATTGATTGACGAACTGCGCGCGCTAGGCGTCCACACCGTCATGGTAACGGGCGATTCAACGACGACGGCCTCTTTCGTCGCGAACGCGGTTGGGCTCACGGGAGGCGTTTGCCCGCCGGGCAAAATTCCCGGGCAAGTGGGGCCAGAGGATTTTTCCGTTTTCGCGGGTGTGCTTCCCGAAGACAAATTTCGCTTGGTCAAAGCGTTTCAGAATGCCGGCCACACTGTCGGGATGTGCGGTGACGGCGCGAATGACTCTCCCGCGTTGCGCCAGGCGCAGATCGGCATAGCCGTGTCGACCGCCACTGACGTCGCCAAATCGGCCGCTGGCATTGTACTGACCGAATCCGGCCTTGCCGGAATCGTTGCGTCGGTGCGGGAAGGGCGGGTCACATTCCAGCGCATCCTGACTTACGCGCTGCGCTCGATCGTCCACAAGTCTCGTCAGGTGCTGTTTCTCGGGTTTGGCCTGATATTGACCAAGCACGCCATTCTGACGCCGATGCTGATGGTCATTTCGATGATCACGGGCGATTTTTTCGCCATGTCGTCGACGACCGATAATGTCCGCCCGTCGCCCATGCCAAATACTTGGCGGATCGACAGCCTCACCATCGTCGGCATCTCCATCGGGATTTTCGATCTAGCCTTCTGCGCCAGTATTCTGAGCATCGGCGCATTAAAGATGAACCTCGACATCGATACGTTGCGTACGATGACCCTCGTGACGCTTGCATTCAATGGCCAAGCCGTATTTTACGTGGTCCGCGAGCGCAAACGCCTGTGGTCCTCGCGGCCGAGCCTGATCGTAATTGTGTCTACGATCTTGGACCTTCTGATCATCGTGACTTTGGCGGTTCAAGGAATATTGATGGCGCCGCTCGCGGTTTCGATCGTCGCCAGCATTTTTGCAGCGGCCATTGGGCTGGCGATCGTCATGGATCAGGTGAAGGTCTGGCTCTTTGGCTACTTCGAAATGGTTTAGATCTTAAGAAATACTGGCAGCGTTATGCAATGTCTGTTTATCGGGAAAATAAGGGGAGCTTAAATGGACGCAATTGGGCTCGCAAAATGCCTTTTTAGCCCCAGAACCTCCGGCACAATCGAAACGCTGATGCGGTATCCGCGGGCCATGCGTATAAGATAGGAACGCGGCGGCCCGGCGGCTACTCCTCCTCCGGCGCGTCGACGATTGGGTCGTAGCGCGTGGCGTCGAAGCCGAGAAGGTTCCAGGACTCCTCCATATGCGGCGGCAGTGGTGCGCTCATATCAATGGTTCCGCCACGAGGATGCGGGACCGCAATGCGCCGCGCGCGCTCCTGATGTGAGATTGCCAAACGTGAAGCCCAGGGTGAACGGCCTGTTTATTTTCAATTTCCGTCCCAAAGGTCGTCCTCGTCGGCAGTTAAGTCATGACGATTATGGCGGGCCGACCACTCATTGGTTAGAATTAAGGTCTTGATGGCTTCGATGATGATCGAAGATTGGAGAATGCCAGCGTTAGCAAAGACGCTGTAAGTCTGAGCGAGCTGTTGTGGCTCGGGGCGGCAATGTGTCGAGCAAAGGCAAGCTCTCGGTCAACCGTTTGATCTTCGCAACCACCTGCTCGGTCTGATCCAGCGAGCCGATCTGGCTTGCTAACACCTCGAACGGCAAACCCGCGCGGGCGGCGAGACACCGTAATCCATCGACGAACCGATCCATCCCTTCCACCCGGCCGAACATCGCCAGAATGGCAGGACGCCGCAGATCTGCGGGCAGCCTGTGAAGTCCTGCAATCATCGCTTCATCGATGGACTGACAGTGATGCAAGAACCTGGCGGTCGTTCGATCAGTCAGCAGCGCAGTGAGCTTGCGATAACTTTCGGCGGGCAGCACTTTCGGCGGCAAGTGCGCGAGTGCCTGATCGAGCCCAACCGGGCGATGGCCTAGACTGAGGTCGAGAATTTCTCGATATGCCCTCGCAGTCGGACCAGTGCGAGATCAGGGGGCTTGCATTACCCACCGAAGGTCGCTTATATGCGGTTATGCGCATAAGCATGTTATATAGGTAACTATATGAATTCCACCACGATTCTTTCCGCCCTCGCAGAGCCGACCCGGCTCGAAGCCCTCCGGATGGTGTGGGATGGGCAAGAGCATTGTGTTTGCGAATTGATGCAGGCACTCGGCGCTAGCCAGTCCCGAATGTCCCGCCACATGGCGGCTCTCAAAACTGCGGGCCTCCTGGTCGACCGCCGCGATGCTCAATGGGTCCGCTATCGCCGCGCGCCGAATCTTCCTCAAGAGGTCGTTGCGCTTGTCGACGCCGCGCTGGCGATGCCGGCAAATCAGGAAAGGTATGCCGCATGAGCCTCGGCTCCATCACCGAACATGCGCCGGGTGCCAGCCCTTCGACCGCAAAGTGGATTGGAGGGACGATTGCCGCCCTGATTCTGTGGAGCCTCATCTACAGCCAGCTTGTCCCATTTGCGGAATGGGTTGTCGCGTTGACGCCAGTCGACCCGAAGAGCCACCTTGGCGAGGCGATCAGCTTCTTCGCCTACGATACGCCGAAGGTGCTGATGCTGCTCACCCTGGTCGTGTTCGGCATGGGCGTCGTGCGCAGCTTTTTCTCGCCGGAGAAGACCCGGGCGCTCCTCGCCGGAAAGCACGAAGGCGTCGGCAACGTGCTGGCCGCGTCGCTCGGCATTGTTACTCCCTTCTGTTCCTGTTCCGCCGTGCCGCTGTTCATCGGCTTCGTCAGCGCGGGCGTGCCGCTTGGCGTGACTTTTTCGTTCCTAATCTCCGCGCCGATGGTGAACGAGGTGGCGCTGGGACTCCTGTTCGGGCTCGTGGGCTGGAAAGTGGCGCTGACCTATCTCGGCTTCGGCCTCGCCGTCGCCATCGTCTCTGGCTGGGTCATCGGCCGGTTGCACCTCGAGCACTGGTTGGAGGAATGGGTTCGCAACATCCGGTCGAGTGCGGTCGAGCTGCCGCCCGAAGAACTCTCGGCTGTCGATCGCATCAAGGCGGGCATCGACGCCGTGCACGAGATCGTCGGCAAGGTCTGGCCCTGGGTCATCGCCGGCATAGCCACCGGCGCCTTCATCCACGGCTATGTACCTTCTGACCTCCTGGTCTTAATCATGGGGCGGGACGCTTGGTGGTCGGTACCGGCCGCGGTGGTGATCGGCATCCCCATGTATTCCAACGCCGCTGGGATCATCCCCGTGGTTGAGGCACTCATCACCAAAGGTGCTGCGCTCGGCACCGTGCTCGCCTTCATGATGGCGGTGATCGCGTTGTCACTCCCCGAGATGATCATCCTGCGCAAGGTCCTCACGATCCGGCTGATCGCCGTGTTCGTTGGTGTCGTCGGGACCGGCATCCTCGCGGTCGGCTTCCTTTTCAACGCCCTGTTCTAATGACCTACGGAGAAGATCCATGAAAGACATCAAAGTCCTCGGTCCTGGCTGCGGCCGCTGCACCACAACGGCCGAGATGGTGCAGAAGGAAGCCGACAAGCTCGGCATCCCAGTCAAGGTCGAAAAGGTGACTGACTACGCGGCCATCGCCGGTTACGGCATCGCCTCGACGCCGGGGATCGTCATTGACGGCAAGGTGGTGCATGCGGGCGGTCTGCCGAAGTCGGAAGACCTCGCCCGATGGCTGGCGGCTTAAGATGGGACCGATGCTGGAGTATCGCGTTAGCGCCCGTCGAATCGATGCGCATGGAAGTGCCGCCACCACCAAAGACGCGGAGATCGTCCTCGACACGGACATCAACGGCCGGCCGGACGCCTTCAATCCGGCCGAGCTGTTCCTCGCGGCCATTGCCGCTTGCATGATCAAGGGGATAGAGCGGGTGACGCCGATGCTCCACTTTGATCTTCGCGGCGTCGAAATTCACCTTCACGGCGTCCGCCAGGACAGTCCGCCCAAGATGGTCTCTGTCGACTATGAACTCATCGTCGACACGGATGAGGACGATCGGCGTCTCGATCTTCTGCATCAGAATGTTCGCAAGTACGGGACAATCTCCAACACCGTGGCGGCCGCGACGAAGCTCGAAGGCGTGATCAAAAGGAAGACTTGAGTCGTCTTTGTACGCACCCCGAGAGCCACCTCGTCGACCGTATCGGGTGGTTGCCGCGGCTGCCGCAACGCAAAACATATATACGTTGAACAAGGATGAGGAGAGAAAGCGTCATGCCCCCCGCCGCCGTACGCCGATTGCGGACAGGCTCATTCACGCTGTCTCGCATTCTATTCCGCACCAATGTGATTAGCGGAAACACACCAGAAATTCCATTGGGGCTACTTTCGGAACTTGTCGTTGGTCCATGTCGGGTGCTCGGGATGAGCATTCGACGGAAGATTACACCGAGGGAGCTCTCCTGGCTTCCTGATAGTTGGCATGCCGATCTCGCGCAGCCAGCAACTTATTGGAGCAGTCAATTTGATGAGTCGTGGGCTTCCGCACCTCCGGGACAAGCTCTAAATTTCTTGGCAGAAAGGCATCGAGATTCCTTATTCGTAGTGCCTCCACAAGAACGTTCTCTCCCGCCTCTTAAAGCGGAAGATTCGGAATTGAGAGACACCGCCGTCCTAGCCGTAATGGGACTGTTGGTTCGGGAGGAAGATAATTTTCTGCCGAAGCCAACCTACCTAGAGGTGGAATCAGAAATTGCGGCTACTAGCTTTTTTAGCACTATTCCGGCCGAAACTTGAGGAACATAACATGTCACTGCAAATTCCAATCGGATCATGCTGCTCTAGACCACGGCTCAATTCCGTCGGCGGAATTGACGACATTGCGTGGACGTTGAAGTTCAATGACTACGGTCTTGTTAAGGCTGCGCGCAAGGTGGGCCGCACCACCTCATTGGCGCTCGCCGGCATTCTAGCTGCGGTGACAGTTGTGTCCGCTTATGCCGTTATCTTGCTCACGCATTGAGATCGCCATGGTTCTTTTTAGCTGCATGACCAGGGCGTCAATCGGATGATCTGATGCTCAACCGTACTTAGCGAACATCCATATCGCGGTGCGCTGACAGCGAGGATTAGCCCAAACTAGCGAGTCTGATCATGTCCACTTTCGAACGCTATCTCACCGTTTGGGTCGCTCTTTGCATCATTGTCGGAATCGCACTTGGGCACTTCTTTCCCACGCTATTCCACATCATCGGTTCGGCCGAGATCGCCAAGGTCAACCTGCCTGTGGCAGTCCTGATCTGGTTGATGATTATTCCCATGCTGGTGAAGATCGACTTCGCGGCTTTGTCGCGGGTTAAGGAGCACTGGCGGGGCATCGGCGTCACGCTCTTCATCAACTGGGCTGTGAAGCCGTTCTCGATGGCGTTTCTGGGCTGGCTCTTCATCGGATGGTTGTTCAGGCCTTACCTTCCAGCGGACCAGATCAACAGTTATATCGCCGGCCTCATTTTGCTCGCGGCCGCGCCTTGCACCGCGATGGTGTTTGTTTGGAGCAACCTTTCGGATGGCGAGCCTCATTTCACGCTGAGCCAAGTCGCGCTCAACGACCTGATCATGGTGTTTGCCTTTGCGCCGATCGTGGGATTTCTCCTCGGCTTATCGGCTATCACTGTGCCATGGGAGACGTTGCTCCTCTCGGTCGTTCTATACATCGTCGTGCCGGTTATCATTGCGCAGATCGTTCGACGGAGCGTGATCGCGAGGGGCGGGAGCGACGCGCTCACGCAGCTCTTGTCCACACTACAGCCGATTTCGCTCGTGGCGCTGCTCGCCACGCTAGTGCTTCTGTTCGGCTTCCAGGGCGAGCAGATCCTTGCCCAACCCTTGATCATCGCAATCCTGGCCGTGCCAATCCTGATTCAGGTCTATTTCAACTCGGGACTCGCGTACCTCCTGAATCGTGCGGCCGGCGAGGCGCATTGCGTTGCGGGTCCGTCGGCGCTCATCGGCGCCAGCAACTTCTTCGAACTGGCCGTTGCTGTCGCGATTAGCCTTTTCGGCTTCAATTCGGGCGCGGCGCTGGCGACTGTTGTCGGGGTGCTGATCGAGGTTCCGGTCATGCTTTCGGTGGTGAAGATCGTGAATAGCACTCGTGGCTGGTATGAGGCGGGCGGCAGGGTGCGGCAGCGCATCGCGGGCGAGAAGTCAGGAGGTTGAGCGGTGGATATCGTGATCTACCACAATCCCGAGTGCGGAACGTCTCGCAACGTTTTGGCGACCATTAAAGCAGCAGGCTACACGCCGACGGTGATCGAATATTTGAAAACCGGATGGACCAAATCTCAGCTTCTGGGCCTCTTTGCAGCGGCAGGGCTCACGCCGCGCACAGCGCTCCGCGAGACGAAGTCGCCTGCCGCGGAACTGGGTCTCCTCGACGAGGGCGTGTCCAACGAGGCCATCCTCGACGCCATGATCGAGTATCCGATACTTGTGAACCGCCCGATCGTCTGCACGCCCAAGGGCGTCCGGCTATGTCGTCCGAGCGAAACGGTTCTCGACCTACTCGATCGTTTCCCGCCGGGGCCGTTCCATAAAGAAAATGGAGAATTGCTCATCGATCATGATGGGCGCCGCGTTGGCTGAACTGAACTTCGCGTTCGAGGAGGCGAATCCGCGAAACGCTAATCTTCAACGGTCAATATGGTATCGGCGCATTTTCTCCCACAAGTTCTTGCGAGAGATTCCAAGAAACTGAGCCGTCTTGGAAATTGCCCAGTCGTTACGCACGAGAGCTTCCAGGATAGTGGTGCGCTCCGCCTCCTCGACGCTGCCCCGCAGCCCGCGTTCGTCGCCAAGGTCGGCATCGCTGACGGTCATTCGCACAGTCTCGACGAGATCATCGAGGTTGAATGGCTTTTCGAGATAATCGAGCGCCCCCGCTTTGACGAGGCGCACCGCATCCGCAACTGATCCGAAACCGGTCATAATAATGACGGGCACCCCCGGCAAACTTTTTCGGCAAAGCTCGAAGATCTCGGTCCCGCTACCATCGGGCAGGCGTACATCCGTGATGACAAGACTGGGTCGGGGCGCGTTTGCGAGTTCGCGGCGAGCCCCGTCCAGTGTGGCAGCAGTGGCGACAGCGAAACCTTCGAGTCGAAAACGATCCTCGAGCGATACTCGCATGAGTTCGTCATCCTCGATTATTAGGATCGGATGACTATCAGGCCGGTTGCGTGGCAAGCCTTGGCTCCCGTGGAATATGGATACGGAACTGCGTGCCTCGGCCGGGCACACTATTTACATCAATACTGCCGTGCATCGTTTGGACAAGCCGAAACACGATCCACAATCCCAAGCCTGTGCCAGTGGGCCTGCTCGTAAAGAAGGGGTCGAAGATGCGTCCAAGATCCTCGGGCCGAATACCGTGTCCGGTGTCTTCAATCTCGAAAATCAATTTGCCCTGATCACTCCAGAACCGACACCATAGACGCCCGCCGGTTGGCATTGCTTGAATCGAATTACGCAGAAGGTTGAGCAGAATCTGCTGCACTCTTGGTCGATTCATGAAATCTCCGGGCTCCAAGCGATTGTCCCAGGCGAACTCAATCCGAGCAGGGTCGATCTCGGCCGCGATGAGATCGCGCACATCCTCCAGACAGGAAGAATCTGCAACCTCACGCGCGTCCTCAACTCTGAGTTCAATCAACAAGTCCTTGACCAGAGCCTCTATTTTCTTAAGCCCCATTTCGATCATCGGAAGGTAACGCGCAACAAGTTCCGGATCGTTGGATTTTGCACGCAGCGTGCTCAGACAATTGAGCATTCCAGCCAGGGGGTTATTAACCTCGTGAGCAACGCCAGCGGCGATGCGACCCAGAGCAATGACCTTTTCGTTCGCCGCCAGCTCGCCGGCCAATTTTCGCTTCTCATCGAGTTCGTTGGCCATCCGGTTGAAACTTGTAATGAGTTGGCCAATTTCATCGCCGCGCGACACCGGTAACGGATGTACAACTCCGCGGCCTAGTTCCTCCATTGATCGCGCCAACGTGTGCAGTGGCCGTAATGTTCTGATCGACCAAATCGAGCCGAGAATAATGCCGGTCATCGCAATGCTCACAGAGAGAAGAAGCACCGAAACACCGGCACTAGCGGTCTCCTTGTCCAACTCAAGTGTTGATAATCGGACTCGCGCCAATCCGAGGTTCTTACCGCTGGCCTGAACGGGTGCCACACCTTCAATGAAGCCCTCGCCATCGAAGATGCCAGAATCTCTCATGGCGAGTTCTGCTTGCAGACGTGGACGTTCGGGTGAGTTATCGGCCATTAGAGGGAGGCCGATTGGAAACAATGCTGGATAGAGGTGAGCGAGAACGCGACCTTCCGGGTCGAGGACCATCGCCGCAACGAGTGCCGTCTCACGAGCGCCGTCAGGTCCCTGCGTGAGTTGGCGCAGCATTTTGTAGAGGGTCCAGGAATCACCTCGAAGCAGAGGCTCCGGCGCAGTCACCGCAACCGAACGCGCCAGAAGCAAGGCTTTTCCTCTTAATGCCTCATGAAGGCGCTGGCGATCCCGATCGACCATCGCGCCGCCGATCGCGGCGGCGACGGCGGCCACGATGAGGCTCAGAACAAGCGAGAGTTTGAATGCCAAGCTCAGGGAGGACAGAAAACGCATCAGCGACGATCGAGATTGAGGTGCACGTTGTCGTAGAGGCTGGAAGGCGCCGTGATAAACCGGTCGAGCATCAATTCCGCCAGAAGTGCATGCCCTTCGGGGTCCTTATCCATCGTCAGCAAGGCTTCGGTCATGCGAGCGCGCAACTCGGCGTCCACGCCGGTTCGGTAGACCAATGGAGGAAATCCGAATGTTTCCGACCGCTGGATAACCTTGGTCTTGGCGGTGAATTTAGGCTCTCGTCGGTTCAGGTATTCCCACACATAAGAATCGACCGCAGCGCCGTCGGCGACTCGTTCCGCGACAGCCTCGATAGTCTCGGTGTGGCTGTAGGTGAAGAAAGTGTGGCGGAAAAAGCTGTCGGGATTGCGTCCGAGATCACTGAGAATTTGCCGCGGCACGATATAGCCGGAATTCGAGTCGGGGTCGGAATAAGCGAACACGCGACCTTCGAGATCACCGATCGTGCGAAATGAACGATCCTTGTGGACAATGACATAGGACCGATAAAGAGGCTCCCCCTCGAATACTGGGACGGCCATCAGTCCGAAAACTTTAGAATCACGGTACTTGGCGTAGGGAAAACTGCAAATCCAAGAGAAGTCGTGCTCTCCGGTTTCGAGCATCTCCATGGCTTCGCGGTACGTGCGGCGCTGCACGAACTGTACCGGGCGGCCCACCTTGCGGCCGAGATAAGCGGCCCAGCGCTCGTAGAGGTCCAGATTTTCGCGAACCACCGCAGCGGTGAGCCCGAAGCGGATTGGCGTAGTCGTAGGCTCTGCAGCGTCTGCCCCGTGCAGAGCGGCCAATAATACCGTGGCCGAAATGATGAAAATCCGCAGCATCGAAAACCTATAGCACGAACGGCGGGAGCGGAAACCGGCCGCGAAGTCACCAAGAAGTAACAAGTATAGACTGATGTTACCAAATGGTAACAACTTGCATTTCCCAAATAGAATAAAAGCGTGCATCGCACGTAATCTTATTTCGACTAGAAATACACTGTCAATTTTGAGTTAGATCAAAGCAATTCAAAAGCGACTGGCCTACGCACGCACGATCGCGCGGTGCGTCCCCGTGAGAATTCGGAAAGGGAGAGAGAGCGATGAAGGACAACTTCATGGAGCCCAGCAGACGGGTCTTTCTCGCAGGCGTCGGTGCGGTTGGCGGTCTTGCCGGTCTCGACAGTCAATTTCCGGTCATCGCCGCGGCTGCGGAAGCCGCGAAGAAGATAGCGCTGGCCGCCGCGCCGGAGATAAAGCGCATCAAGTCCAACTGCGCGATCTGCCCGAATTTTTGCGGCATCGAGGCGACCGTGGTGAACGGCGTTGTGCGCACGATCTATCCGGATGTCGCGCGCGCCGACTTCTACAATCACGGAATCTGTCCGAAGGGCACCTCGGGCATGTACAATACTTATGATCCTTATCGCCTCAAGAAACCGCTCAAGCGCACGAACCCAAACAAAGGGCCGGATCAAAACCCGAAATGGGTCGAGATCAGTTGGGAAGAAGCCTTCGCGACGATTGCCGCACGACTGCAGACGATCAAATCAGAAGATCCGCGCAAGCTGATTTGGCAGCATGGCCAGGGCAAGTACCTCATTCAGGAGCAGTACTGCGAGGCCTTTACTAAGGCGTTCGGCACGCCAAACATGGTGCACCGAACAACGGCGTGCGAGGCCGCCCGACATGTGGCGGACGAGTTGACCTGGGCTGGTGCCGGCATATTGCCCGATCTCAAATATTCAAAGCTGCTGCTTAACTTCGGCGCCAATTACCACGAGGGCGAACAAGCATCGCGGTGGCTCGATTGGCAGTCAGCCATGAGCCGCGAGAAGGGCATGAAGACGATCGTGATCGAGCCGCGACTCTCCGGCGTCGCAGCGAAGGCCGACGAATGGGTGCCGATGCGTCCCGGCAAGGACGTCGTGATGCTGCTCGCCATGGCGCGTACCTTGATCGAGGCTGGCACCATCGACGAGGAATTCCTGATCAACTACACCAACACGCCCGATCTCGTCGGCGACGACGGCAAGGTGCTCAAGAGCACCGACGGCAAGGCCTCGCTGGTGTGGGATACCGCCACGAACTCGGCAAAGCCGTTTACCGCCGACGTGAAGCCCGCACTCAAGGGCAACTATACCGTCGACGGCAAGACCTATCGCACCGCCTTCCAGGTGTTTGCCGACAGCGTGAAGGACATCACGCCGCAATACGCCGAGGAGATTTCTGGCGTGCCGGCGGCCACGATCGTACGCCTTGCGCAAACCTTTGCGAAGGAAGCGCGCATCGGCGAGACGATCGTGATCGATGGCGAAACGCTGCGTTATCGGCCTGCGGTGCTCTACACCTTCCGCGGCCTGAGCGCGAAGGAACACGGCGTGCAGGGTTGGCGTACCGGTTTAATCCTGAACATGCTGGTCGGATCAATCGACGCGGTGGGCGGGCTTATGCTCGGCGGGGCCTATGCGCGCCCGCAATACTACGATGTCAGCAAGTGTGAGTATCCGCCGACGCGCGCCGATCTCGCACAAAGTGTTTATTTCCCGTACGCCAACCATCAGATCGCGCAGATGCCGTGCATCACCGCGCAAGATCCAAAGGCGTGGGGTCTTTCGTACGCTCCGGAAATGCAGATCTTCTACGCCACCAACCGCCCGGTCTCGATACCGGACGCATGGAAGCAATTCGACGGGCTGAAGAAAACATTCAACGTCGTGATCGACGTAGTGATGTCGGAGAGTGCCTGGTATGCCGACATTGTACTACCCGACAAAACCTACTTGGAGTCGTGGCATTTCGCGCCCACCCGGGGCACGCCGGACACGGGCCATGTCGCTATCCGCCAGGCGATGGTGAACCCATACAACCTCGAACATGACGCATTCACGATCATGTGGGAACTCATGAAGCGGCTGAATCTCCGCGACAAGTACATCGAGGAGATCAACAAGGCCTGGGGCCTGAAGGAGGTGACCTTCAAGCCGGGCCGCGACTACGCCACGCGCGAGGCGGTTGAGGTCATCTGGACCGACAAGACCAAGAAGGACTTCTCGGTTGCGATCGAACAGGGATTCGTGGGCAGCAAAAAAAATACCAAGGGCAAGTACCGGTCGGGCGCCGAGGATAAGTTCAAGGGGCCGGGCAAGGCGAAGATGAAGTTTTACGCCGACCAGCTTATCGACAGCTATTACAAGGTCGAGGACATCGCGAAGAAGAACAACCTCGCGAATATCGATCTCGCAAAATACAAGATCGCGTATTCGCCTCTGCCGACCAAGGAGCACGCGTTCCCGACTCCGCACCGGGAGGCAACCGGCTATCCGCTTTATCTCATCACTCACAAGCGGATGTACCGTAATCAGTCCGCCTTTACGGCGAACAACGCAATTCTCAACCAGGCTCTCGGACCCGACGCGGCGACCAATTACGTCCAGATCAATGCCGCTACGGCCAAACAGCTAGGCATCAATGATGCTGACAAGGTCGCGATCGAGACCAGAGTCGGTAAGGTCACTGGCATTGCGCAGGTGGTGCAGGGTATCCGGCCCGACACGATCGCAGTCTCGTATCACTACGGTACGTTCAGCCCAGGCCTATCGCCCTCGGCACGTAACGGCACTTGGATCAACCAGGTCCTGGAACATCACCCGGATCTGATCTCTGGCCACAATTCGTTCAACGACACCAAATGCAAGCTCTACAGGGCGTGAGGGGGCACAGATCATGACCAAGTTCGCTCGTCTCATTGACACGAAGCGCTGCATGGGCTGCCGCTCCTGCGTGGCGGCCTGCGCGGTGGAGAACCATTTCACGCCGGATGCGCCCTGGAACGTGATGATCGAGTACGAGGTGGGCACCTATCCGAGCGTGAAGAAGGTGTTCAACACGATGAACTGCATGCACTGCGAGCAGCCGGCATGCAAAGCGGCCTGTGATGCGGTTGGCGCCAAGGCAATTAGCAAGAACCAGTTTGGCGTCGTGCTAATCGATTACGACAAGTGCATCGGCTGCGGCCACTGCGTGACCACATGCCCATATGGCGTGCCGCAGTACAACAAGGAGGTCCGCGATCTCAATCCGGGCAAGGGCAAGACCGGCGCCGAGCAGATCGCGGCGGCGGACCGGCATCCGACCCACCGTAAGAAGGCCAAGGTGGTCGAGAAGTGCACCTTCTGCTGGCACAAGCTGGAGAAAGCCATCGCCGACAACAAGACCGACCTGATCGGCAAGGCGCAGGAGTACACGCCGGCCTGCGATCTGGTCTGCCCAGTGCAGGCGCGGATGTTCGGCGACATCGACGATCCGAACAGCGACGTGTCGAAGCGCATCAAGGAGACCAAGGCGGTGCAGCTGAAGAAGGAGTTCGGCACTGGCCCGCAGGTCTATTACGTGCTCGAGGAAGGAGCGAAATCATGAAACACCTGATTGCGCTCTTAATCGTCGGAATCGCCGTAACAGGCGCGTCTTTTGGCGTGGCTGATGCCGCTCCCAAAAAGGGAGCCACCAAATCGCTGGATCCGGCAAAGGGGTACTTCCATCAGTTGCATGTCCAGAAAATGACGATGACATGTGCCACCTGCCATTCGTCCGAAACGCGCGACATTCTGTTCCTGCGCAAGGATGACGTGGTGCCGGCGGCGATGCCGGGGCAGGTGGACCGCCACGTCTGCCTCACCTGCCACCAGGCGCCAGGCAAGCCGACCTGGTACGGCGCACCCGCCCGCTAATGGACACAACGATGCAGGCCGGGGCAGCCACCGCGCGCAGCACGCTGTATTGGCTGCTAGCCGACCTGTTTCTGACATGTCCCGATGAGGCATTCGTAGCCCGGCTGCGCCGCGATCTTGCGGGCGGGTCGGGCACGGACTCAGCCAACCCAATAATCTGCGAGCTGACCGACTTGCGCGATGCCTTGCCGGCCGATTCGCCAGGCACAACCGCGCTCGCGGTCGAATACACCCGGCTGTTCGGTTCGGTGAGTGAAAGCTACGGGCCGCCGCCGCCGTATGAATCGGTGCACCGCGGCTCCTCCTTGCCGACGGATGTGGTCGTCGCGGTTAGCGCATTCTATGCTGATGCAGGTTTGGCTCCGATCGATCAGGCCGCGCCGCCCGATCATTTGGGCGTCGAATTGAGATTCTTGGCGCTGCTGTGCCACGACGAGAGCGAGGCGTGGCGAAAAGGTGCGAATGCCGACGCCACCCAATCGTTGAAGCGGCAGCGCGATTTCCTCGACCGGCATCTTTTGCAGTGGGCACCGGATTATCTCGACGTTGTGCAAGCCAATACGCAACACCCTTTCTATCGCTACCTTACCGCACTGGCGCGCAGGACAATGGCGGAGGACAAAATGGTCATTGAGGATCGTTATGTCAGATGATCTCCCACCAAGCCTTGCTGCAATTCAGTATGAGCGAGACTTTGACATCAACGGCATCCTCCGCAAGATCGTCAAAAGCTTGCAGGAGAAAGGCGTCATGGTCAGCGGCGTTCTTCAGGAGGCCGAATTCCGCCCGAACGGATGCTGTGCCCGGCTCAATATCGTCGACATCCGGACCGGCAAAACAGAACGCATCACACGAGATCGCGGTCGTGAATCTCGCGGCTGCAAGCTCGACCCGCGCGGTCTCGCGGCGATTTCTCATTGTATTGCGGACGCCATCGATGCCGACGTGGATTTGGTTATTATCAATAAGTTTGGCAGAGCTGAATCCGAAGGAGATGGCTTACTCTTTTGCATCGCGGATGCGATTTCGGCCGGAGTGCCGATTCTCACAACTGTAAGAGAGCCATATGTCGCCGCTTGGAAATTGTATCACGGAGGGTTGGCGATCGATCTGCCGCCGCAAATCGATACGATCCTTCAATGGTATGACGCTTTCTGCCCGCATCGAAACATGAAAAGCCTTGTATCGGCGGCCTGAGTTGTCCTGCTTGCAATCGGCGTCTTCTTGATTGTCTATTGATATTCATTGGCTGTCCCTGCTCAAAAACCTATCCGGTCCGGGATTCGGTTTAGCGATGGAGATCGCGACTGACGGATTTTGATTAGTCGAATAGAACACGGGCTGCCCTTACGACGTGGATACCAAGGCATCGGCCTTGGGGTGCCATTCTGTTCGAGCGCGGCAGTTGTTCAACGGAACCACGGTCCGCGCCGAAACGGGCGGGCATGTTCGGTCGCCAAAACAGATCACGCGGCGCGTCGTTCGTAGCGATGGTGCAGACCGCCCACTTGTGGGAAGGCGATAATGGTGCCTGCAGACGGTGGCTGTATGGGGCGAGGTTGCGGACAATCCTTGCCGAGCGAGAGATGCGTTCTGCTCTTGTGATGATACTGAAAATAACGCGACAGGACATCGCGCAAGTGACGTTCGTTAAAGATGATGATGTGATCCAAGCATTCGCGGCGGATCGAGCCAATGATGCGCTCGACATAGGCGTTCTGCCAGGGTGACCGCGGCGCGGTAACCACCTCCTTGATGCCCATCACCTGAATACGATCGCGAAAGGCCGGACCATATGATGCGTCCCGGTCCCGCAGCAGATACCGCGGTGCAGTATTCCAAGGAAAAGCCTCGGTCATTTGGTGAGCGAGCCAGACTTGCGTTGGATTTTGGGTGACCGCGACGTGAATAACCCTTCTGCGGTCATGGCCGAGGACGATCAAGGCATAGAGAAGCCGGAATGTCGCAGTTGCAACAACGAACATGTCGACGGCGGCAATGTCGGTCAGGTGGTTGTGCAGAAAGCTACGCCAGGTCGGGGAGGGTACTTTGGGCCGCCACGGCAGGTATCTTCCGACCGTGGCTTGGCTGACCTCGATGCCGAGCTTGAGCAGTTCGCCGTGGATGCGGGGCGCGCCCCAGAGCGGGTTTGCCATGCTCATCTGGCGGATCAAATCACGGATCTCGGTGCCCATCTTGGGCCGTCCCAGGTGGCGTGATCGCCAAAGCCAGTAGAGCCGAAAGCCCTTTCGATGCCACTGGACGACGGTGACTGGTTTGACCAGCACCACGGCGTTGATGACCTGCGGCCAAATCCGGTAAA
>Ga0097691_1000816_pt1 | contig 25098 bp, 53 predicted proteins | sample NGESurdeep072012_8_FD_72858 | JGI IMG/M metagenome (GOLD analysis project Ga0097691, IMG submission 72858) | Arctic peat soil microbial communities from Barrow, Alaska - NGEE Surface sample 210-1 deep-072012 | ecosystem: Environmental > Terrestrial > Soil > Wetlands > Peat ... | reverse complement strand
CCAGCCGTATCAGCCAGCGCCGTACCAGCCATACTCGCACGACTATCCGCCGCCGCCATACTCGCACGACTATCCGCCGCCGCCGCAGCCGCGACCGTATCAGCCGCAACCGTATCGTCCTGACCGTCCTGACCGTCCGTCGCCGCCCGAACGCCACGACCAGCCGGATCGTCCCGATCATCACAACCAGCCGAATCGTCGTGCGGTTCACGCAACGCCAACTCCAACTCCGTCGCCGAATAGTACCATCACCATTCAAAGGTAAAACGGCTCGACAAGTTACGACTTCGTGGAGGGCAACCGAAGCATGAATGCGAGATATCTTGCAGAACTTAGGAAGGAAGCCGGTCGAAAGAAACAAATTCTGCGGCTCACTTTTTATCCCTCTGTTGACGCGGTTCCAAAATGGGATACGTTGACCCGCGTGGACGACTTGCTGGCCGTGGAGTTTGTCAACGTGACGACGCTCACTGTTGCGCTGAAGATAACTGACCTTGCGGCCCACATACGATTCGTCGCCGACTTGGAACACATCGCGAAGACGGCGAGGCCGGGTATGCGCGCCGCGATCCTCAAAGCGGTCGCGAGAGTGGGCAAGGGCTGATGCCCGTGACCGACGCCGAAAAACTCGACCGCTTGATGCAGTTCACTGCATCGCTGGCAAACGGCGACGACCGTTTCACGACTGCGCCCGATCCTGATATGCAGCCCGCGTATTGCGGGGGCCATATTGTCGGAGACGTTTGTTGTCGATGTAATCGAATACAACAGCACGGCGATTTCTGTGAAGCCGAGCAGACTCAAACGGGATGGAACGAAGCGGTCAAGCGCATAGCCGACCGTGCCACAAATATCCTGCTTGGCTTCGAGGCAGCGGGCTGATGACGGCGTGCTGGCGATTCGCGGTCGATCCGCAGAACCCCGGCATTTGCCTGCGCTGCGGTGAGCGCAACTATCTTCATGTACCGATGCCGAACGAAGGCGTGCCTGTCGATGTTGCGCTCGACGCGCCGAGTGGCTTCAAGGTAAACGGGGCGCAGCGATTTACACCCGTGCCGATTGTATATGGCAAGCGGCACGCGCCGGACTGTTGCTGCCGGGACTGCAAGCCGGAGCAATGGCGCGCGCGGCGACCGCCTGCCGATCCCGGTTGGGATTTCATCAGGTGATTTATTGAGCATCACAATGGAGCTTGGTTCCGGCTACTCATTCTCGTTCACCTGTTGGAAACCAGATCGCGCGTTGAATCCGCAATACGCCGATCTGCCGGACGTGGAGCATTGGGGTGCAGTCATTGAGTGCCCGCACGGATGGGGGTTTGGCGGCGCGATCACGTTCGACGGTCCTGTGCAAGCCAAGGTGGTGCCGGAGCGCCATCGCTGGAAGGTCGAGTCGTGGGAGCCGCTGACGATATCGCCCTCGATCCTGATGATGAAGTGCAAATGCCACGGCTTCATCCGACAAGGCAGATGGGTCGCCGCTTGACTTTGACCGACACTTGACGGACGATGGCTGCCGAGCAGTGGACGCATGAAGATGATGATACCCAAAGTATTAAACGGCTTGGCTTTGTTGCTTGCTTTCATATTTGTCATGTGGCTGATTCATGGTTCCAACGAGTCGCAAAACAAGTCGAACCAAATCAGGGCACGCCAAGAGAACGCGCGCTATAGGAAGAACCGGGAGAGAGAATCGGCGTGGTCGAAGTACAACGGCGAATTATCTCGCTATTTATCTACGATCAGAAGCGGTGAATTTGAGGCTCGAAACGACCCCCAAGGTTATGAGGCAAAGGTGAAGGCCGCGCAGGAACGCCTTGGTGTCGCGCAGAAGGAATATGCCGAGGCGACGAAATCCGACTTCCTAACGGAGCAGCGTAACGGACGGGAAGCACAATGAGGCGATAGTCGTGCCTGAAACGGAACTCGAAGGAAAGATGGTGTTCGGCGTCTCGCCTGAAGGGCAGGGCGACGGCGCTCCCGTCGTGCTGCTTGGGATTCCCGCTGCCGCGTGGGAATACATGAAAGACGGGAAGACCCATACGTTCGACCTGACGCGCGTCGGCATTCCCGTCAAGCTAGTGCTCTACGGCGCGAAGGATCACGCGACCGCGATGGAATATATTCGCGGCCATATCTTCGAGGGCGCGGAGCCGGGCGGCAAAAACATTCTGTTAGATCAGCGCAGCGTGGACTTCTCGATTGCGCCGAAATTTAAGACCTGCCCTGAATGCAACGGCGACGCGGGAACCGCAAAGGGGCACGTTGGCGGCGTCCTTCATTTTTGTGAGCATTGCGGAAGCACGGGAGTCGTGCCGGTATGACGATTGCAAATATCTCAGGGAGCATCGTTGACCTGTCGGCGACGCACGCAAACAGAATTGGCGACGTGCGTGTCGTGCTCGTAACCGGCCCCGGCCAGACCTTCGGTTTCGATATCAGTCGTGACGGTGTTAAGGGACTTCGTATCGGTCAAACAATGAGGATCACAATCGAAGCCGTCGAGTGATCGAATAGAGAGGAACGAAGATGCCGAGAAAGAAAACCAACGTGGTCGTGGTCGGGGGAATCGAGATTGGGCAAGCAGTCAGACTCAAGAGCGGCGTCAGCCCGGTGATGACGGTTGAAGCCGTCTATCTGGGCCGGAAGCCGAATCCAGAGGCGAAGTGCGTATGGTTTGACCCTCGTGGATTCCTTCAGAGAGCAATCTTTTCCTTGGGGGCGTTGAAATAAAGGGAACCGAAGATGCCCGACGAAAAGGGCGATAAAATGGAAACGGCTGTCCAGTTTACGAACTGAATGCCCGTGCCAGCCGGGATTGCTGGTGGCGTAGGAAATAGAAGCAGGAGCAGCAGAATGTTGACAGTGAAATACGTTCAAGAAGGTGCTGAAAGCGTGGTGTCGGCTGAAAGCGTGGTGTTTTTTGATCGTGGCTTGGATGAAAGTCATCAGATCACCCACGGCAGATTTGTTCGGGCATCAGGAACGCCTCGTGGCGTCGCTGGCGAAACTTTCAGAGATTTCTTTTCCGAAGGTCATGTTTATGTGATGAACGACAACGGCAAGACCGTCGGTTCCTATGACGTATCTGACAGTTGGCGGGAAACGATCCGCGCGCAAGCCTGAAGCATCGGTAAATGAAGGAAAGTCTTGAACTGAAGGGCGTGCTCGACCGGATGGCTGAGCGGAACGAGCGCGATTTCTTGAACACGATGCGAGAGCGGGAGAACAACCGCATAATCATCGTGCCTGCGCCGCAGGATCGCAGCGAGTGCGTGCGGTCGATCTGCGCGCACGAATCCGTGCTACCGCAGGAAGACTTCAAGGTCGTGCTCTGCGGCAGCGAACGGCTGGCTGCGTGTGCGGTGTTCGCGCCGAGCACGATTGACCCCGGTCGCTGCGTCGAGTGCGCGCACTGGTGGGTTTGCCATGCTCAAGCGCAAGCAAATGATTAAGAATCCAGTGAGTTTCATCATCGCCGGATTTTTTATAGGCTTCGCGGCAGCGAGCCTACTGCATCTAACGACCATTCAGGGCGCGCGGGTTGCCGAACGCGCGGCGTTCGCACGGACAGATGCGTGTCTGGCGGTTGCCGAGTCTTGTGTAGCGTGGAACCAGCAAATAATTAAGGAACTGCAACTGCTCTGCGAGAACAAGGGAACAATTCGCGTGCAGGTTTGTCGTTAGGTATGAACGACGGTAATGTCTGGTTGCTGTCAACAGGCCGGTGCTGAAGTGAACCGCGTGCTGGCTGGCGTGGGGGCTGGCTGGAAAAGCAAATGAGAACCGCGCGCGTAGAAGTCGATGATGACTTGGCGGGAGCGGTCATCGGGCTGTTCTCGCGCCGCCGCCGCCGTGCCGCTATCCGACTCTGGCGGGATACGCTATACAGGATCGCATTGACGTGGCCGCTGTGGAGAACCGGGACATGGCTATTGAAGCGAATCATTCACCTGATCTGAAACCCATTGAAGTCGAAGTCCGGCTGCTCGACGCGCCGGAGTTTCAGGCATTCATCGCGAGCGTGGCTGAAGCTGTCGAGATTCTGAAGGGCATCGAATGGGCCGGGAATAAAACGTCGCCTGTGAAAGCCAAGGTTGATCGGGCCATTGCTGTTCTGCTAGACGGTCGGCCACGGCCAGCCGAGCCGCAGGTCAACGTGGTGGTCTTCAGAGACGCTGAATGAGGGATTGCGCTTGTGTAAGGTGAATCTATGAGAAGAAAGAACAAATATCCGCAGCAAGTATTTGTTATCCGCGAGAAATCCGGTGAAGTCAGATGCGTCGTCGCCAGCGGCAGGCTCAGCGGCCTGCCAAAACTCAAGCCGGGCGCGGTTGCTGCCATCTGCGTTTTGCCAGTGGACAAATGAACGTACTCAAGCCCGAAAAACGCGACGAAGTTCTCCGGCTGGTCGCTGACGGGTTGACCGACCGCGACATTCACGACCGCACAGGCGTTTCAAAGAACGTGATCGGCAAGCTGCGGACCAGTAGCGGCCAGCCGCCGCGTGGGAACGGGATGACGTGGCAGAGCGTGATCGCAAAGCTGGCAGCGCGTCGCGATGAACTGATTGCGAAGCTGCGCGAGTATCCTGAAGCCGTGGAAGCCGAGAAACTGGACTTGGCGATTCAGGTACTTAAGGAATACGGCGAGCCGGGCCTGTATGCCGCCGAACGGCTGGCGACGCCGCGAACAGAAATCCCAACCGAAGGACGCGAGCGCAAATTGCACAAGGCTAGGGCTGAACCCGCGCCCGCTGTAGTGCTCTACGGCGCGAAGGATCACGCGACCGCGATGGAATATATTCGCGGCCATATCTCCGCGCCCGCTGCTCCCAAGCGGCGCGGTCGTCCGCCGAAGCTGAAGCCGCAGTGGCCCGACCGCCTGCCCACTGGCCTGCTGGATGTTGACGCGCCGAAAGTAACCACAAAAGAGCCAGCCTCCGTTACCGAAAAGCCGCGCCGCTCACACGCTGATATCAAGCCGCCAGCGATCAAGCACGCGGCGTCGCCGAACGGCGCTGGTCCTACTCCGGCGTCTCCGACGCTCAAGGGCTTGTGCGTGCTCCTGTCTAGGAACGGCGCGATGGATATGGCGGCGATCCAAGCAAAGATGGGCAGGTTGAGTCTGTCGGACGCGACGACATTGCTGCATGAAGGAATCAATAAGAAAATGATTCTCCGGCGACCGGGCGCGGCGAATGATGGCAGCGACAAGTTTTACTATGGTGGGACGGCTGACTTTATCAGCGGCGTGGCATAAACTTCGCAACTCGTTAAGGGAGAAACACGGATGGCGCAGTACAAGAACAAACAAACAGGCGAAGTCGTCGAGGCGAATCGCATTACCAACCCATCGCACCTGCAACGCGACGCGGGCGTCGAGCCGGGCTATTGGGCCATCATCACTAGCGAGGGCGTAGCCAGTACGGCCACGCCTGCGGCTTTCGCTGACGCTTACGAGTATGCCAGCGCCGATCCTGACGCCGCTGCCAGTGCCGACCCCAACGCCGCTGGAACCAACGCCGCTGGAACCGATGCGGCAACGGGCGACACCCCGACGCAGGTCGGAGACAAGGACGGAGCGACTGTCGGCGACGGCAAGGTACACGACGTACCGAACCCCTGACGAGTCCTGAAGTGCGAGTCCTGAATTGGCTGCCGCTGGCTCTGATGCTGGCGGCAGCCGCGATCTGGCTGATCCGGTACGCTTGACGGACAAGTGGCGGCTGCGCTAGGCTCGCGGCATGGGCAAGAAGACCCGCAAGAAACTGAAGCGGCTGGCCGCCGTGCTGTGCGATATGGCCGAAGCCAGTTTTGGTGACTTCCCGGAGCCGGAGCCGGGCGGGCGGGTTGGCGAGGAACGCGAAATGATAAAAGATCGCAACGGACATGACCTGAACTATGACGGCACGCATCGAACCGACAACGTATTCGAGCGGCTAGCGGACCTTGCCACTGGCACTGCTTCGAGTCGCTTGTACGATTCATGGCTGCACGAACGAGAAGTAAGCCGTCAGCACGCGCGAGAACTGGACGAGCGGATACGACGCGCTCTCCATCCCAACAAGAAGTAGAACTGTGGACAAGGAAGAAACTAAAAGCTGGATGATCGGGATACTGACGCAGTTCGACAAGGCGTTCCCGGATCGCGATACCCATTTCCTGCTCATGGTAGCGTCGCCCGAAGGCACGCAAACAGTGGTCTGTTCGGGAGAGTGCAAGGCGATCTTCGCCGACGCCTTCCGCGATGCGCCGGATGTAAGCGAAGCAATTACCGACCGCGACCAGACACAATGAACCCGAAGCGCAAACCGCTGACGATCTGTCGCCTGCGGCTCGATCCTTATCCGCGTCCGCCGACCAACGGCAAACCGGCTAATAAGAATCCGCGCTGTCAGGCGCTCACGACGCGCAAGTGTGAGTGCTCGCGATGGGGCCGCGACTCGCTGCCGCGTGCGAACTTTCCCGCCCCCTCGATAGTCGCCATAGACGAAACGCCGGGCCAGATCATCTCGCGCGGCCTCGAAGTGATATTTCTGTGTAAGGCTCATGCGCGAATCGCACGGGTAATCGCAACGATGGTCAAGCAACAGATCGAACAGGATGGTGGGCAGCTTGGCTGACACGATGCCAAAGGCATTCTGCGGTAAATGCGGCGGCCCGCTCACAGAGTTGGGGAAGACCCGGCGGTATCACCGCGATCACTGCGACTATGAGCGGGCACAGAACATAGCTATGTTAGGCGATCCTGAACGGTCCAAGGCGCTACAGGCCGAGATAGGCGAGATTCCCGCGCTCGTGATGGCCGCGATACTCGGCGTCAACATCACGTTCAATATCACATTGACGCCCGCTGCTATCGACGAACTGAATCGTCCGGTTGGATTGGGAAAAGGCTAAGGAGACTACGATGCCCGAAGACAAAGGCGCGGAAGCGCCGGAACTGGTGAAGAAAATCCACTGGCTGCTCGCCGAGCGAGAAGACCGGGGCGACGGGATGAAGTATGACGCGCCGCCGATGCCGCTGCGCATGGGCCTCGACGCCGCGCTGATGATCCACAACTGTCCGAACGGCCCGAATATGCACGGGATGGGCGAGTGGCGAACCTATTCACGCGAGCAGTTTGCCGATCTGCTCCGCAAGGCTGGCAAGTACGCGATTCGTGCTGCGACCGACTGTGCCAAGGTTATGGACTTCGATCCTGACGCGATGCTTAAAAGTCTGGTTGTCGGGCTGATCGGTTATTGGACGCTGGACGGCCTGACGGAAGACCCCGCCGACTGGTGGGCGAATCCCGCTGACGCGCCGGGCGGTCGCGGACTGATACCGGCTGGCGGCCCGGCTGCGGCTCGGCGGGAGGCCGTCCAAAACACCGATAGGCACGATGCCGACGATCTGGTGCGCCGCCTCGTGGAGAAAGACGAGGGCGCGGCTTTGTTGCCGACCAGCGATCCGTCTGCGATGGCCGACCAAATGGAGACGGTCGCGGTTGCCGATGCCCGCTTCGAGACGGCAGCCAAGGAAGCGCGTAAGTTCGCCGCCGCCCTTTACATCGCAGTCGATGAGCACGTCGCCGATGACGTGAAAGCCAAGGTCGAGGAACTGATCGCGGCGGCGCGCGAGCGGATGAAACTGTCGTAATGTTGAATGCGATTCTGCTGCTCGGCGTGTCCTACTGCATAGCTGATTTCGTTCTTGGCTTCGCCACGGGCCGGTGCGTGATGCCCGGCCTGCGTTGTCGGGCGTGCAAGCGCGGAGACAATTCGCATGGATGACAGGTTTGATGGGCCGTTCGTGCCGTTAGGCTCGTTCCATGACTGGATCAGTCTGCCGTTCGCTTCAACGCCGACGTTCATATTTGTGCTCGGCCTTCGCGTTCAGGTTGCGGCCAAGATTAGAGACGAGGGCGGCGTCGAAGGCTGGATCAAAGCCGAGCATAATTTGCTCGCCATCGCGGGCTATGATGACGCCCTCGTAAGATTGGGTCTAAGCAGGGCGCTTGGTGAGCTATGGGAGCGCGTAGCGGACTTCTATGCCCGATGACGCGAATGGCCCGGCAAAACCGCGATGGCAACGGGCGCGGATTCTTAAGTCAAGCGCGTTCCCTTGGGCAGTCGGACGCGAGATATGGGTTGAAGCTGCGCCCGCTATAGTACGAAGCGTGTGGAATCGGGACACGCTGAAAATATCGGCAGTACGGGGGCTGTTGAGCAATATCACTGCGGACGGCGGCCCACTTTATGCGCCGAGCGGCGCAATCGAACTGCTTGGCCGTTCTGATGCGGATTTCGCTAACCGGGTCGAACTACTGACGTGGGAACAATTTGAGGCTGGCGAGCAGAGATTAAGTGGCTGACGACGGCGCAACTGGCCTGAAGGTCGTATGGTTCGACGGGCACCGCGAGCCGAAGATGCGGCCATGCCCGCGCTTCCCAAACGGAATCGACATGGACTTGAGCATGGGCGCGCGAAAGACCTGCGCGACGACGGTGCCCTATCCGGCGAAGCGCGTTGGCTATTACGTCATCACTTGCGAACTGTGCGATCAGCGGATCGTGGTCACGACCGCTGGCCGACCTGACGATCCGCGCTCGGTCAAAATCGCGTGCAAACCGATTCCGAAAAGCGAGACGCTGTGATGCCAAACGGTCGCCTGATTACCGACAACCATCCCGGCTTCGATGTTATCGAAGACGACAACCAGAACATCTACACGCCGCATCTGCCCTTCGCCGAAACGGAGCGGGTCTATAACGAGTTGAAGGAAATCGAACCGCCGTCGCGCATCCGCAACCCTCGCATCGCGGCGAAGCCTGCAAGGCTTAACTCCCACCTGCATACTTGGATTCTGAGTGCGAGTGTTTGCTGTGACTCCTGCAAAGCGTGTCAGTGGGAACGTGACAACAGTCTGGCCGATTGATCCGAAAAAGGAGACGTTATGAAGTCGAACATCTGCACCCATGCGGTTCTCGATACTGCTATCGCCTTGCGGCGTCAAATGCTGAAAGAGGGTCATCCCGCCGACGCGCTTGAAATCTGCATGACAGAAGCGGAGTGGAAAGAAGTGCTTGCATGGGCGCGCGAGCGGGATTGGGAGTTGATGAATCGACCGGGAGGGTCAATCGGCGACCTTGAGAAAAGGGTGTACGAATCGAAGCGCCTATTTGGCATGAAGGTCACGGTGGAATGAAGGCGAAAACACTATGACGACAAAAACCGAAAACATCGAACGCGGTCTTGTGATCCGGCCATGCGATTGCGGCTGCAATGAGCCAGATCAGTTTACCGTTGACCACCTAGCGACCGGGTTGGGCATTATAACTCACCTAACGCGTGCGGGCGCGGAGCGTGGGCGCGGGATGCTGCTTGAAATAACCGATTGGACGCAATCGCCGCGCAAAATCATGTTGACTTGCCCGAATCTGGATGCGCGGATAGGCGACATAGGCAAGGTGCTCGCCGAAGACGAAGGCGACACACTGGCGGTTCTGGCGGTAGAGCAAGCGCGCGGGGATGATCGGCCAGTGCGCGAGCGGCCAGTGTTGGGCATTTATATTCCATCAAGAAGGCGTTGAATGAGGGCCGACGATGACTGTGGATGAATTGATTGAACAACTCCAAGACTGGAAGCGCGATGGATTGCGCGGCGACCAGCCGGTGATGATCGAGACGGGAATCGGCCTGCGTGAAGCATCCGTCAAAGTAGGCGGTTCGCATCCGAGCCTAATCGAGTGGGTCGAAGTCAGCGAACGACTCTGACCGCATGAGGCATTTGTGAAATCTCTTTGGCGAGACTCGGCCCCATTGGGGAACACTCACGGAAGATTCAGCCGTTCTTAATCGGACGGTGAGAAGACGGGGAGCCTAGCTGTTAGGCGCTCGGCAGCAACAGACCGGCCAGCCGGAAGGCCGTGGCGAAAATACGCACAGGAAGCGAGCAGGAAGCCGACCGGCGCGGAGAGATTTCATAGATGCCTTACTATCACGCGACGCGGACCGACCGGCTCGATTCGATTCGCGCGAATGGGCTAGACCCGCATATCGGCGCGCAGAACTTCGACTGCGTGCGCGGCGTCTATCTGGCTGAAGACATTCACGTCGCGGCGGGAATTATGACAATACACTGGTTGCAGGCGGACGCGGCGCTGGTTGACACACTACGGGGGTTTACGCCGCTGTCGCCAACGCGGGAAGTCGCGCGAGTATGGAATAAGCACGAGCAAACGACTGCGTTGCTCGACAGCGTGATCGTCTTCGTGATCGATGACGCGCGGATCGACCGCGCGCTGCTTGAGCCTGATCCGAACGGGGTTGCCGCGCTCGGCTGCTATCGCTATACATCTACGATTGACGTGACTGGCTTGACCATCGTGACTCTTGACGATCTGGCGCGTAAAGCAGCCGTGAAATGCCGTATAAAAGCATAACGAAATGTCGCGAGTACCATCGCGCCTATGACCACGCCCGTCGTTTGCACGCCCATGAAGACCGGCTGGCCGTTGATGGCCCTGATTATAGGGCGAAGGCGTGTAGTGCGGCACAACTAAAACGATTTAGCGATCCTGCGGAACGCGAACGAATGAGTGTCGCTTGCGAAGGCCGCGTAAGCCATCCGTTGACGGCGGAACATCGTGCGGCAGTCGGAGCGGCAAGCAAGGCGCGTGCATGGGCGTCGGACTCGCTCGCGAAACTAAGCGTCAGTCAGAAGCTATTATGGGCCGATCCGCAGAGACGGCGACATATTAGCCGCGCGAACAAGGGCCATGCAGTCAGCGCCGCCAACCGTGCGGCAATCGCCGCCGCTAACAGATTGCGCGGATGCAGCCCGGCGACGCGCGCCAAGATTAGCGCCGCCAATACCGGCAGGAAATGCAGTCTCACGACGCGGACCAAAATGGTTGCAGCCCGTGCCGGGAAGTCATTCCCTGTCAACGACACGAAACCAGAGCGCGCGATTCAAGCGTGGCTCTCTCGCAATGGAGTCCGGTTCGCAAGGCAGTTTAGATTGCGCGGGATCGCTCACGCCTTTGATATTGCGGTTCCTAGACTCAAGACTTTAATTGAAGTAGATGGCTGCTACTGGCACGCCTGCCCACTTCATTGCCCAATGTCACCGCGTCGCCGGGATACCGCGCCCTATGATATTGCAGCTTTGAAGCGCGGCTGGACAGTGGCCCATATTTGGGAGCATGACATAGGGCTGGTAGCTTTTAATGCCGTTGCTAAAGCCGCGTAGAATCGTATTTCTGGACTTGGACGGCGTGCTTAACAACTTGGAATGGCTGCGCGAACGGCGACGGCCCGAAGGAATCGATACCTTCGATCCACGCAACGCCACTGCGTTGCGATGGCTGGTTGAACGCTGCGCGCCGGAGATTGTGATTTCCTCGACGTGGCGGACGATCTATTCGATGGCCGATTTGCGCGGTCGCTTGCGTCAGTTCGCCATTGCGCCGGTCATAGGCAAGACGCCGGACTTGAGCTACAAGAAAACGCGAACGCTTACAGAGATGAACCGCTCGGATGAAATCGCCGCGTACATGGCGACGAAGCGACTGGAACTCGACCAGATTGTGATTCTCGACGACGACCCTTTGCACGCTTTGCTGGCCGTCCGGCAAATACAAACCAGCTTCACGCTCGGCCTCACGATAGACGACGCCAAGCGGGCAGTGGACCTATGGGAGACAAACGCATGAAAGCGATTGCAGTAATTGCAGCGATGGCGCTGACCGCAAGCGTGCTCGTGGCTGGCTGCGGCCCTAGCGCGGCAGAGTTGCGCGGATACGATATCGAGCGCGATCAATCGGCGGTCAAGGAAAACGATGCCACCACGGGAGCCGTGAAAGCCGATCAGGCCAAGGTGGACGCTCAAACCCAACAGATTCAGACGGCGACCGCTGCGCTCGCCACAATGCCGGACAGCCACGCGAAGTGGGGAGCCGCTGCGCGCGTTCTCGGCTTTGAAGCGCGAGACGAGCAGTATCTAGTGAATGGCGCGGTGCAGTCATCAACGCACTATATCAAGGGCGAGTGGCGCGACCCGCCGAAGCCTGCGCGCAAGAAAACCGATAATGTATATCATCCGTTAACGGATGCCGACGACGTGCTGCACACCACGTTTTCGATGGGTCCGGCTGGCGCGTGTAATCTCAAGTGTGATCCGAAGGAACCGAATCCATTGACGATCACCCGTTCCACTGGCGACGATATGTATAGCCGCGACCATATCGAGTTTCAGAACTACGACGAGTTTGCCAAGTTCGTCGCGCAGGCCGAGTCGATGGAGCGGGCGTGGCGGGCGCTGAAGTGAAGGGCGATGAACGGCTCCGCGAGCAAATCACACTGATGCAGTGGGAGCGGGCGTGCATCGCAGCGGAAGTGTGGAAACCCGGCGAGATTGTCAGGCGCGAAGATGACGACGGCCACGGCGCAGTGCTCGCCTGCCCGCGCCTTGGGGATAACACGGCGCTTGTTGCGATGCTCGACTGGCTCATTAGCAATCCCGAATCGCTCAAGCTGTTGGACTATCGGGAAATACAGGCGGTCATGTCGGACGCTCGGAACAGGCCGGACTGGAAGTCCGCGCTGGTAAGAGCCGTGCTGCGGATGCCGCCGCCTATAGCTCCGCTCCGCGCTCACGACCGACCGACTTCGGACAGGAGTAAACGCTGATGCTGCAAATACTGACACCGGAGCCGCGCGAGGGATTCGAGGCGCTGGTCATCGCGAAGGATCAACCCGAATATCGGCCACTGCCCGCGAACACTGACGGCCAGATGGTCGAGACGAAATGGGGGCTGACGTGGAAACAGAGGCTCACGATCTTGTGGCACGGCACGCTCTACCTGAACGTGCTAACCTTCGGGCGTCCGTTGCAACCGCTGCGCTTGACGATCACGCGCGAGAGGAACTTGTATGAATCGAAGTGAACGAGCTATCGCGGGCATCACAAGGGCCGTGCATCAATCGAACGCCATGCAGGAAGCCTTTGCGGCGCTGTCGGAAGCGACTCGGCAGGCGACGCGGGGAATTAAGGATTTTGGTCGCGCCTACCGCGCGGCAATGAAAAGCATCGGCAGGGAACTGCCCAAGCGGTTCGAGCGCGACAGGAGACGGCATCGTGGGCATTTTGCAAGATGCGGATTCTAAGGGCAACGCAATGACACCTGCTGATTGGCGTACCGCGTGCCAGCGCACGGGCATCTTGCAATGCGGCGGCGGTATCAGGCTCAAGGCGGACGGCCCTTTGTTTCGCTGTGAACACGGCAACTTCGTCGAGCCTCACGTCCTTGGGTTGCCCGAAGTAGCCGACGCCGCGACGTTGTGGGCGCTCTACCGATGGCTGACGCGCCAGTACACCGTGACGCTCGATCCGCTCGACGAATCCCATACCGCCAACTATTGTTGCCGCGTCGAAGTGCCCGATGCCTCTTTCGAGCCGCCAGAGTTGCTTGCGCAGAAATTCGGCGAGACGCAGGGCGACGCGCTGGTCGCCGCAATTTGCCAGCTACCGGAGCGAGAATGAACACGACAAGCGATTATGACGGGATGAAAGTTTTAGCTGTCGCTTACATTCCCGACCACGACGAACCGCTCCGGCTGGTCGAGACGGAGCACAACGGCGTCCGCTCCCGGTACGTCTGCGATACGCGCAAGCCGACGCCAGCGGATACGAACGGCTGGTCAAAGACTGATTATCTGGTCGCAACCTTCCTGATGGATTCGTGGCGCGATGGCAGCGGCAGCGATCAGACCAATCGCGTAGCTGAACCGTCGCGCGCGCTGGCCCCGCAGTTGCCCCGGCGCAGCACGTTCCGGTTCCCGACGTTGAGGAACAGAAAGGCATGAGCGTCAAACTGCGCCCCACGCCATTCGATATCTCGCAGCCGAGCGCAAACTATCAGCCGGGCGATTGGTTTTACAGCAGCCACGGCGACCGGCCATGTCCCTATTGGGATAACTGCGACGGTCGCCACGTTTGGGTTGTGTTGCCGGGCGGCGATCTGTGGAACAGCCATTGGCGTGCCTCGAACTGCACGATGAAGGAAGACCGGCTGCATCGGTGTTGGGTTTTGCACGGCCTGTGGCCGGACGTGACCGCCGACAAGAACGGGCTGACCTGCGCCGCTGGCGCTGGCTCGATTGTCGGCACCAGCTTTCACGGCTTCCTGCGCAACGGAGTGTTGGCGTGAAGTTTTGCGGGAAATGCAAGCACCTGCACTTAGCGAAGAACGTAGCGTGCAGGGTTCAGTTTGTCTCGACCGCAGGACAGCCCGCGACCTGCTGCTGTCCGAACACCTACCGCAATCAGAAACAGTTGAAGCCGGGCAAGAGGGTGTGAATCATGGCGTTGACGTTTCAAGAATATCGGGCGGAAATTGAAAAGCTGACCTGCGAGTTTCTGAAGGGCACGGCGGTCGCGGTCGGGATGCCGATTAGGTTGCAATTCCCGATGATGCACGACCCGATAGCGTATGACGGCAAACCGCTGGTGATGCAGTTGACGGTTGGGTTCGTCGATGACGTTCGCGACTTCGCCGAAACAAAAGATGCTGGCTAGGCGACGCGGCAATCTCGACCGGGTAATCGCCGACTTTGACGGAATCCGCCGCAAAGTGTTTATCCGCTTCCCCGTCTTTCGGCGCTGCGCGCGTTGCCGTCGCATCATAACCGTTGCTTATTGTTTTGGCGATCCACGAAATCGTTTCTGGATGACCGCCAGAAATGTCGCTCCGCGTCATCGTCATCTGGTCCGAGACGGCTTCCGCGCATGGCTTGAGGGCGATCATTCCGAGTGGGGGCTTGCACTCTGGTATTTGGCGGAACGACCCTCACTGGTATCATTGAGGCGACGCTATTAAATGAGCGCAGCCAGCCCACAAGCAGTATCGCGGAATGCGCTCGCGAAATCCGGTGTGCCCTTCATTCCGGTCGAGGCGCGCTTATGTGAACGCTCGCTGCCTGACTTCATCCGGCAGGCGTGGCCGATCATCGAGCCGACCCGCACCTTCCTGACGAACTGGCATATCGATCTGCTTGCCGACTACCTGCTGGCGGCTACGAAGCGTCAGATTCGGAAGCTGATCATCAACATTCCGCCGCGCTACTGCAAGTCGATAGAATCGACGGTCATGTGGCCGGATTGGGTGTGGGCGCAAGACCCGGCGCTGATGCCGACCGCTGGCGCTTCAACCCGTTGGGTATTCGTGTCGTATGCGTCGAGTCTGTCGCTGAAGCACGCGGTTGACCGTCGCACGATTCTTGACTCCGAATGGTATCGGCGGCATTGGGGCCATCGCGTCAACTTCACGCTCGACCAGAACGAAAAAGCGTTCATGCAGAACACGGCGCGTGGCTACATGATCAGTACGTCGGTCAGCGGGCGCGCGATGGGACTCGGCGGTGACTTCATTCTGGTCGATGACCCGCAGAACACGGAAGAAGTCGAATCGGCAGCCGAGCGCAAGAACGCTATCAACTTCGTGGACGGTACGCTGGCGACCCGCCTCGACGACAAGTTCACGGGCGTCACGGTCTTGGTTCAACAGCGGCTTCACGTCGCCGACGTGACCGCGCACCTGCTCAAGCAGGGCGGTTGGGAACTGTGCTGCCTGCCGATCACGGAGCCAGCGCGTCGCGTGATCGTCTTTCCATTGGCGAAAGAGGCGGACGGCACGCCGCGCCAAGTCGTTCGCGAGAAAGACGAACTGTTGTGGCCGCAGCGCGAGGGGCCGGAGCAGGTACAGGAAGCGCGCACGCGCCTTGGCGTCATTCGCTTCCGCGCTCAATACGGCCAGCAGCCGATCCCCGCCGAAGGCAATATCTTCAAGCTGCACTGGTGGAACTATTACACGGTGCTGCCAACTGACCGGGTTCGGCGCATCATACAGTCAATCGACTCGGCGGCTAAGGCCAAGACCATGAACGATGAATCGTGCATCCTGACAGCCGCCGAACTGTTCACCGACTTCGGGTTTGTCTGGTATCTGATCGATTGCTGGCACGAACGAGTCGAGTATCCCGAACTCAAGCGCGTCGCTCGCACCAAGCTGTTGCAGTACCGGCCAAGCGAAGTGCTGGTCGAGGATTCGAGCAGCGGACAGGAACTCATTCAGGAATTTTCGACCCTGATCGCCGTAGATGAATTTCAGAATCCCATCCCCGTCATCGTGACTCCCGTAACCAAGTCGAGGGATAAGATGGCCTATGCGATTGCCGCTTCCCCGACCGTCGAGAATGGCCGCGTGGCGTTGCCCGAATATGCGTCGTGGGTTTCCGACTTCAAAACAGAACTGGCCGATTTCTCGGCGGAATCGACGGTCGATAACCAAGTCGATGCGTTCACGCAGTTGATCAACTATTGCCGGAGCGACGTGGCGCAGGTTACGGTTCACCAGAACGTCCTATGAGCGCCGATCTGTGGCAGAGTATTCGGAAGCCGCACCATTCGGGTACGCCGGTTCGATCCCGGCTCGGCGCAATCGCCTATGAGTGAATATCAACGCATCATGCGGCGGATGTTCGGCAAGGACCGGACGTGGCAATCCTTGACCCCCGACGAACTGGCACGATACCGGGCGGCTATCGACGAACGCACACAGAAACAGCGCGGTCGGAACTTTACTCTGCCGCGACGAAGCGACGGCAAGGGAATCGTGTGCCGCGTCCCGATCTGTAACAATCGACCGAAACCGCCGCGCACGTCGTTCTGTTCCGAAGAGTGCTCCGATCTGTTCATCGTGTTCTTCAGGTCGTTTCGCGATGCGGTCGGATACTTGGGGCACTACCGCTGCGTCTTGTGTTCCAAGGTTTGCGCCGAGATTCAGATGCGACGCCACGGCACGAAGGTCGTGCCGACGCTGCACGAACTCGCGCGATGGGAAGCCGATCACATTCTGCCGCTGGCCGAAGGCGGGAAGACTACGCTTGAGAATGGCCGCGTGCTCTGTGAGCCGTGCCATCGCAGCGAGACGCGCGGCTTGCGCGGTCGGCTGGCATGGGTGCGGCAGAAGCAGAAAGACTTGATCACCGATGGCCGCTGACCTAAGCTGCGCTGGCGGGCGGGTGAAACGGAACATCATTCAAGGCCCATAACCTTCGAGATAACGGGTTCGACTCCCGTGCCCGCAAAGAAACCGTACAGTAAAAAGACGAAAGCGGCACGGCGAAAGGTTGTCGCAAGATACTGTGCGCGTCATCCGGCGCGCGTGCGTGCGCGCAAGCAGCGATGGTATTGGAAGCGAGGCCGTGCCCAACGCCTAGCGCGTCTATATCGAATCTCTCCGGCTGATCACGCCGCTGCGCTGAAGGAACAGCGCGGGCGCTGCGCACTGTGCGGCAGGAAGTTCACCCGCACCCGCAGGCCCAATGTCGATCACGATCATCTGACCGGCGCAGTTCGCGGGCTGCTCTGCGGAGTATGCAATCTGTTTCTCGGCCAATATGAGAAGTGGCAGGAACGGGCCAAAAAGTACCTATCGGCCTGAGTCCGCCGCGTTCAACTCCGACGCCCCCAACCATCCCCCTTTCATACTTGGCACGGTTTGTGATAATCCGTTGCGCATGGAACGGCTCGACTTGCGCGATGGGCGACCGAAGACAATCAAGGAAGCCTGCGCGCAGGTCGCGCGTGACAAGAATCTTAACCGGCAGCAACGGGCGGAAATGGTGCGGATCGCAAAGTCGCTACAGAAACGCGATCTAAGAAAGGCAAAACGACGCAACCAGCTAGGGACTGTCTAACAATAACCGCGAATGTCAAGCCCGTCGATCACCGTTCCCGGCGTCGTCAATGCTGGCTACGGGGGCACCGTCAGCCCGACCGCTGGCGCGATCACCAGTGCGGGCCGTGGATCGGGCGCAGCGTCCGTCAACACTCCGACCCTTGCTTACAACCAGATGCAGACGCATTGGGAGTTGCCCCGAACTCTGATGGGCGGCACCATTGCGATGCGGCTGGCGGAAAAGAAATACCTGCCGCGCGAGCCGAAAGAAACCGAAATCTCGTATCGGCATCGGCTGCTCTGGTCGTGCTTGTTCCCCGGCTTCAAGCAATCGGTATTCGCGCTCGCTGCCAAGCCCTTCCAGAAGCCCGTCATACTCGCCGACAACGCGCCGAACGCGCTCAAGAACCTAGTCGCCGACGTTGATAACAATGGGCGCGACCTGACGCAGTTCGCCCGCGATATCGAGGCCGACGCGATCTGCGACGGCATTGCTTATATCTTGGTCGATTACCCGAACACGAATGGCGCGTCGATGACGCTTGCCGATGAACGCGCGCAGAATATCCGGCCCTATTTCGTGGCGCTCACGGCGCAGGACGTGATCGAAATTCGCACCGAACGGCGCGCGGGTAAGGAAGTGCCGATCCGCGTCAGGATTCGCGAAACCATCGTCGAGCAGGACGGCGATTGGGGCGAACAGGCCGTGCTCCGCGTGCGCGTGCTTTATCCCGACCACTTTGAAGTTTACAAAGTGGTTCAGGAGAAGAAAGGCGCTCAAGAAGTCTGGCTGATGATCGAGGCTGGCCCGAACACACTCGGCAAGATTCCGCTGGTGCCGCTTTACACGGGTTACAAGGGCAGTTTTTTCGCCGAGCCGCCGCTTGAGGAACTTGCCTTTCTGAATCTCTGTCACTGGCAGTCAGCCAGCGACCAGTTGAACATCCTGCACGTCGCGCGCGTGCCGATACTGTTCGGCGCGGGGTTCCCCGGCGCGGATCAGAAAGGCCAGCCGATTAGCGTTGGGCCGTCCGACATGGTGACGACGCCTAACCCGCAAGCCAAACTCGCGTATGTGGAACACGGCGGCAAAGCGATTGATTCGGGCCGTCAGCATCTCGAAGACCTGAAGGAAGAAATGTCGATGATGGGCTTCGAGCCGCTGATCCATCGCGCGACGCCCGGCGACGTGAGCGCCACACAGCGCGCGCTCGACGCCGCCGAAATCGGAACGCGGATGCAAGCGTGGGCGCGAACGGAAGAAACTGCGCTCGAACAGGCGTTCGTGCTGGCCGCCGAATGGCTGAAGATCAAGTTGGGGAAAGCCCAATCCGACGTGAAGATGGACACGGATTTCGGCTTGTCGCTGCGCGATGCCGCCGACCTTGACCAGCTTTACAAGGCTCGGCTGATGAAAGAAATCAGCCACGCAACCTATCTCGCCGGACTCAAACGCCATCGCGTGCTGCCCGACGACTTCGACACCTTGAGCGACCAAGCCCTGCTCGACGCCGAAGCGAAGAAAGACCCGGCGCTGTCGCAGCTACAGCCCGATCCGAATGCGGTCCCGATACAGGGCAATGTCCGCAACCTTCCGACGCGCCGTGGCGCGCAGGCGCAGCCGTGGAATCGAACAGCGGCTCCGGTCGTTGAGCCGCCCGGCACGGTAAAGCTAACAGCCCAACCCAAGGCTGGCGCAGGGAGTAAATAAATGCTGACAGGACACGCGACAAATCGGCGTATCGTGCGACGCGGCTGGATTCCCGACCTGCCCGACCAGCGCGACTTGATGTTCGCTGTTCATCACGCCCGCGCCATCAAGGCCGTGCCGAACTTCGCCACGTCCAGCGATCTGCGCAACTCGCCGCTGATGCCTGCTGTGTGGGATCAGAAGAACCAAGGTGCGTGTGTGGCCTTTGCAACCGCAGGCGCGGGGTCATTTGTGTCGGCCAAGGAATACGGGCCTGCGCCGTCCATCGACTACGAACCGTCGTGCCAGTTCATCTACTATTGTGCGCGCCGCATTCAAGGCACAATCGGTTTCGATACAGGCGCGCAGTTGCGCGACGGCACGACGGTCATCGCGCAGTTCGGCATTCCGCCGAACGAGACGTGCCCCTACGCCAACGACTTTGATCCCAAATTCGCGCCGTCCGATTTCGCCTTTGAAGTCGCGCGCAATCAGGAAGCGAAACAATACTTCCGCGTCAAGCAGACCCTCGACGAACTGCGGGCTTCCTTGCTGGCGGGCTTCCCGATCACCTACGGGATCGTGCTTTACGATTCGTTCGACACGGATCAGACCGCCAAGGATGGCAAAATCCCGATCCCGAAACCCGGCGAAGGCGTTGACGGCGGTCACGCGATGCTACTCTGCGGCCACGACGACCGCGCGGCGGTATTTATATCGCGCAATAGCTGGGGAGCGGATTGGGGCGCGGAAGGGCCACAAGGCCGTGGCTACTGCCTGATCCCTTACGAAATGATCCTTAACCCGCGCCTCTCTGATGATTTTTGGACGCTACGGTTGCTTGGCGGGGAGTCGAATGCCGCCACGGTATAAAGGGGGTCTGTGCAAACGCGGCTTGCATCGGTTGTCGGGGCACAATGTCTTGAAACCGGAAGGAAGAAATCGTCAATGTCGCAAATGCTTCAATCGCGTGAGTCGTGATTGGAAGCGGGCGGATCGCCGTGCCAATGGCATAGGGCCGCGCAAACGAAAGGTATCTTGCCTGCGCGGCCATCGGTATTCGGCAGATAGACGCCCCGGTCGATACGATTGCGCCGCTTGTCGGCGGATTGATCCGGCGCTGAAGCGACCCCCGCAGACAAGAGCGGAATACTTATTGCAAAAACGCAAACATCAGAACAATCGTCGCGCACGCCAGCGCGATCAGTTCGTCGAATCTATCGATCCGACAATCGTGCTCGCGCGGGGCAATGGGCGTTGTGGCATTTGCCAAGAGCCAATCGACGGGGCTTTTGAAGTTGATCATATCGTGCCGTTGGCACGCGGCGGTGAGCACTCGTATAGTAACGCGCAACCGGCTCATCCCTCATGCAATCGGAGGAAGTGGGCGCTGACCGATACGACACAGGCGGCAGCATGAAAGGAAACAAGAACAGCAAAAACGCGGCGGGCGTTCTCAAGCGGATGAACAAGATCGCGGCGCGCGCGCTCAAGGACCGGGCAACATCGGGCGCGTCCGCGAAGGGCGCTCGCGGCAAGAAAAACTGAACGCAACGCAGAGGGAGAGACGAATCATGGCAAAAGGCAAGGCTTCAAACTTCGGCGGCAAGCGCGCCGTGCCGTTCAAGACAGGCGGCGGGCGATCTACCGCGACTACTAAGACGGCGAAAGGAAAGCCGCGCGGGAAGGGGAAATAACCATGGCGACGACTCCGAGAACGAGCGACACCGGCTCGACCGCCAAGGGCGTTGTCCCTGTCAGGGCGACCGTCCCGTTCGCCGGGGGTAAGGGCACGCGGAGCAACTTCAACAAGGACTCCGGCACGGGCGCGTCGAATGCTGTCAACTTCGGCGCTGGCAGGTCGCCCAACAAGGTGCGGAGTGGCGGCAGGGGCACCGGCATGGGGCACAGTGCGGACAAGGTTCACACGGATATGAAGCGCCAGTTGGCGTCCGCCGCCGCCGCGAAGCCGCTGGCGACGACTGCGCCGATCAATCGCACCGTGCGGCCAGTGCCGCCGATGAACTAAGGAGGCGCGGCCATGAAGCACACGAGCAGCAAGATGCCCATTTTGCAAAACGGTGGCACGGGCGCGGGCCATAGCGCGGACGCGATTCAGCGTGGTCACAAAACGCTGATGAAGAAACAGGGCGCGAAGATGGCGAGAACCGGCATGACCAACCCGCCGCCAAACCCCGGCGTTCAGCCGAACGCAAGCAACGTCGCCGGAGTCCCTGCGCCTTCCGCGATCACGCCGCACTGATGAAGCCGGGGAACAACATAGTGCCGGGCGGCACGACGCGAAGCGGGCTGATCACAATCGGCAAGGGCAGTGGAACCGGCGCGGGGCACAGTCCAGATACGTTTCATCGGGGCATGAAGACCGCGCTCAAGGCGACGCAGGCGAAGTTAGGCACGGTAGCCCCGCAAAGCGCCAGCGGCGCGACGCAGACGATGCTTAACTCGCCTGACACTTGGGGCGTGACGAACTGACGATGGCGGCGAAGGATAGCATTTTCCGGCAGCACGCGCCCACGACCCCGCGCAGCGGCGGCACGGGCGCTCGGCATGATGCGACCGCGATTCACGACGGATTGGCCTCGAAGGTCAAGGAAACGGCAGCGGCCACTAAGCCGCCCGCGAAGGGCGCGGACAAGGCAGGGAAAGACAATGGCTAAACTAGGAGCAGGCTCGCGCGTACCGTCGAGTGGTCAGACGCCAGTGAGGAACGCTGGAACGCTGGCTAGGGGCGCGGTGCCGGTCAGGACCGCCAAGCCCTTCGCCGGAGCAAACCAAGCCGGGCACATCGGGAATATACTCTCGAACAAGGGCACCGGCATGGGGCAAAAGGCCGGGGTAACGGTGCCGAAGGCAAAGCGCGCGTCCGGTCGTGCGACGCCGCGCATGAAGTAAGGGCTTTGGCGCAGCACACACAACAGATTCTCAAGAATGGCGGCACGGGCGCGGGCCGATAGCTCTAAGCGAGGCGGGGAAGGCAAGCAAATGAAACCAAGGATATTTTTGATTCGCGCGGCGGTGATGCTGTCGTTCGGGCTGATGTACGCCGTCCCGGCGCACGCCCAAGTAGCGACGCCCACGCCTTCGCCGACAGCGACTACCACGGCCACGGCCACGCCGAGCGCGACGCCCACGGCACACGCGCCTGCCCGCCGCTGGCTGTCGGACACGGTGCCTTCCTATCCGCACGGAGCCGTACCGGCAGGTTGCGGTATTACCGGAACGGCAGCCGCGAGCACTGACTGTCAGATTCCGGCGCAATCCTACGCGACGACTTTTTTGTCGCAGTTTATGATCACCTGCGATAACGTCGCGACGCCGGTTCACGGAACCGCACAGGTGACTGGCGTCATTGGCGGCCCATATCCGTTTGAATTGAGCGAGACGACGGCTGGCGGTCAGGTCACAGCCGATGTTGGGTACGCGCCGATGCAGGCGTGGGCACCGAATAATCCGATAGACGTGGTGGTGCCTGCAATCACGGGCGGCGGCGTCTGCTCGATCACGGCAACCGGCTATTATCTCGCGCCTGAAAATGCGGGTGCCATTACCGACTACTCGAATCCGCCGCCCGCTGGCGGCGGCGCAGTGCCGTAAAGTGGCGGACGTGCGCGGTAGGCGTATTTGTTCTGCCGCTATCATCGCGCCGTTTTTGCTTATGGCGCTGCTGCTCTTGCCGATGCCTGCGGGGGCGGCCAACCCGCTTTACTTCAACGGGTTTGAGACGGGTGCCGTAGGTACGGGTACGAGTACATCACCACCGGGCCTATGGACTAATGTTGGTACGGGTAATGCTGTAATAAGTTGTGCCGGGACGTTGGGCTTGGGAAACTACTGCTTGAGCGTCTCGGCAGCAAACTCGACCTCAATAAGCAACTTCCCGGCGACGGCCACGACTGGCTGGCGTTTTAAGATGGACTTAAACGCGCCGTCTTCACCTACTACCTTTTTCACGCTGTACAGCGCCGGAACTGCTCAATTCTCAGTGAGAATTGTGAATGGCACCAACAAATTGCGCGTGGCGGATGCTGCGGGTGCCACTGGATTGACACAAACCGATTCAGCAGACGCCATACCGCTAGGGCAAGAAGTCCTCGTCCAGATGGCCTATGATGCTGGCGCTGGTGGCATCCTGCAAATCTGGATTAACGGCGTACTCGACATCAACGTGACCCACACCACTGCTAGTTCTGGACTTAGTGGTTTTATCCTTCTTGGCTTGGCATCCCCTAACCAATATCTATTTGACGATTTCATGGTCGTGGATGCCGCGATTCAGGTGCCTACGGGCGGATCGTTGCCGACAACGGGCATGACGGGCACCCCAACCTATGATGCGTGGTCTAAGACTACGCCACTCGGAACGGCTTGGCAGAACTGGTCAGAGATGCCAAACAACGCAACCAATAATAACTTTGCTTCGCTCACTACCGGGCAGGACAAGAAACAGACCATGCTAGTCGCCACTCCCACCGGCCTTGTTTCAGGCGATACGATCAATGCAGGCAGGATGGGGGCATATTGCTTCGTTAGCACCACCACCAGTGTTACGCAGTCGCTTCTTCGACGTGTTGGCGGTGTCGATACTTTAACCAGCGTTACGCCAGCGGGCGTTACTTATTTTCGTGTTGAACCGATTTGGATTCCGACCTACGCGGAGATGACGGGCGGAACGCTTGAAATTGGTGGTGATGCGTCGGCGACTGCGATTCGAACGGTTACGATAAACGATGCTTACTTCCTCATCGACGTATCGCCACCGCTGAGTGCAACGCCAACGCCAACGGCAACCACAACAGCAACGCCGACCGCTACGGCGACTGATACGCCTACGGCCACAGCGACGGCAACCTCGACAGCCGCACCAACGGCCACACCTACGCCGATTCAGCAATCTGCCGCCGTGGGCACCGTTTGCGGCGCGACTGCCGATTACGTTGCATTGACGAATCCGGTCGCGGTTCACGATACCCTTGTTCTTACGTTTGGGAGTTTGGCTACCTTCGGTTCGACGCCACAGACGATCAGTTCTATAACCGACGCTGGTTGCACAGGAAATTCATATAGTCAGTTTCCGGGTGCCGCTACCAGCCTTTATGAAAGTGGCTCCGGCGGTGCTGCTTATATGGACGCCGAAATATGGGACGCGATAAACTCGCAAGGTTCCTGTACCCCGACGTTGACAGTCAATCTTACACCCCCTACTGGCAGTAGCGCCTGTCGGAATGGTCTGGTCTTAAGCGAATGGCCTCCGGCAACCGCAACTGACCAATCCGCCACTAGCAGTGCTGCTGCCAGTACGTCCCCAATTCTGAGCGGAACGACAGCAATAACTTCTCAGGCAAGCGAATTTATGGTTGCGGTCGCTTTGCCCGCCACCTTCAATGGTAGTGGGCTAGGTTCCGGTCCGACAAGCAACTTCACAGAATTTACCGACCCGGCAGCGTTATCAGGGCCACGCTGCTACAACGCTTGGCAATACGTCACTTCAACGGGAACTTTCGGCACGACTTGGACGACCAGTAGTACACAGTATGTGGCTGCAATCGGCACTTTCCAAGAAGGGACGATAGTACCGACACCCACGAACACCGCAACGCCTACAGCAACCCCGACCGATACGGCGACCGCAACAGCGACCGCCACCTTGACTGCAACTCCG
>Ga0097691_1000815_pt1 | contig 25099 bp, 24 predicted proteins | sample NGESurdeep072012_8_FD_72858 | JGI IMG/M metagenome (GOLD analysis project Ga0097691, IMG submission 72858) | Arctic peat soil microbial communities from Barrow, Alaska - NGEE Surface sample 210-1 deep-072012 | ecosystem: Environmental > Terrestrial > Soil > Wetlands > Peat ... | reverse complement strand
GGGCGCGGCCCGCGGCGGATCTCGCCCCGGGAGATCCGCGAGACATTCGGTGACGGCTGGCGGGTGGAGGCCGTCGACCCCGAGTGGCTCGAGACGCGCCTCCCGGACGGACGCATTCACGCGTGGCTGGCGCGGATCGCCCGCGTCGAGACCGGGATGTGATGCGGCGCGGCGCTTCGGCCCAGCACGTGACGGGCCGGGCGGTTCGCCGGCGTCCGGGGCCCGCAGTGGCGCGCTCGCGGCGGGCCGGGTATGCTCGCGCCGTGAACCACCGCGTTTCGCAGATCGGACCCCGATGCTCCTGTCGCCGGCGAGTGCCGGTGCAGGGTGCGCGCGCGGTCGGCTGCTGACCGCGGGACACGCCCCTCCCGGGACTCGCGACTCCTTCTGCCCCACGAGCGGCGCCTGCGTCGCTCACCGGCCCGCGTTCCCCGGAGGTCCCCATCCGTGTCCAGCGTCCTCAACCCACCCGCCCGCCAGGTCGACCCGCGCGGCCAGCGCTTCGGCGCCGGCGTCTCGCGGTAGGCGGGCCGAACTTCCCCGGAGTCGATGCCCATGAGCCAGCCGCACGATCAGGTCCACGCCTTCGCCGCGCTCCTTGCCGAGGAGCGGCTGGCGGGTGATCGGGGATTCCCGCTCAAGCGCGACGTCGCCGTCTTCGTCGACGAGCTGCTGGGGATCCTCTTCGGACAGCTCTCGGAGGGCGCGGCCGGCACTGCCAACGAGCTGCAGGCCCGGCTCACGCTCGCCGTGCGCGACCTTCGCCGTCTCGTGGCGCCGCTGGCGGAGCCCGGCGAGGCCGACCGGATCGTGGACGCGTTCGCCGCCGCCCTGCCCGCCATCCACGACCGGCTCCAGCAGGATGCGCAGGCGATCGCGGAGGGCGACCCCGCCGCCGAGAGCCTGGACGAGGTGATCGCGGCGTACCCGGGCTTTCTCGCGATCGCCATCCACCGGATCGCCCACGAGCTGTGCGGCCTGGGGGTCCGGATCCTGCCGCGGCTCCTGGCCGAGGTGGCCCACACCCGGACCGGGATCGACATCCACCCCGGGGCCACGATCGGTCGATCGTTCTGCATCGATCACGGGACCGGGATCGTGATCGGCGAGACGGCGGTCATCGGCAACGACGTCAAGCTTTACCAGGGCGTCACCCTCGGCGCGCTCTCCGTCGCGAAGAGCGCCGCCGGCACGAAACGCCACCCGACCATCGAGGACCGCGTGGTCCTCTACGCGAACGCGACGGTCCTCGGCGGCGATACCGTCGTGGGCCACGACAGCGTGGTCGGCGGGAACGTCTTCCTGACCGGCAGCCTGCCACCCGATTCCGTCGTCTACCAGACCAGCCAGGTCCGCGTCCGTCGCGTCCGCGATGGGTTCGAGGACTCCGACTTCGTCATCTGAAGGAGACCAGCCGATGAAGGCCGATTCCGTCCTCGCCACGATCGGTGAGACGCCCCACGTCCGGATCAACCGCCTCTTCGACCCCCGCGTGGAGGTCTGGATGAAGCTCGAGCGCGCCAACCCGGGAGGAAGCATCAAGGACCGGATCGCACTCTCGATGATCCAGGATGCCGAGGCCCGCGGGATCCTCGGCCCCGGCTCGGTGGTCGTGGAGCCCACCTCGGGCAACACGGGGATCGGCCTTGCCCTGGTCTGCGCCGTCAAGGGCTACCGGCTGATCCTGTGCATGCCCGAGTCGTTCTCCATCGAACGCCGCAAGCTGATGACGGGCTACGGGGCCGAGCTGGAGCTGACGCCGCGTGAGCTCGGCATGAAGGGCGCGATCGCCCGGGCGCAGGAGCTCGTGGCCGAGATTCCCGGCGCGTGGATGCCGATGCAGTTCGACAACCCGGTCAACGTCGAGGCGCACCGTCGGACGACTGCGGCGGAGATCCTGCGGGACTTCCCGGATGGCCTGGACTACCTCGTGACCGGCGTCGGGACCGGCGGCCACATCACGGGCTGCGCCGAGGTGCTCAAGCCGCTCTGGCCGAACCTCCGCGTCTACGCCGTGGAGCCGACGCTCTCGCCGGTGCTCTCCGGCGGCACGCACAGCCCGCACCCGATCCAGGGGATCGGCGCCGGGTTCATCCCGGGCGTGATGCGTCCCGAGCTGCTCGACGGCATCCTCCAGGTCGCCCCGGAGGACGCGATGGCGTACGCGCGTCGCGCTGCCCGCGAGGAGGGGCTGCTGGTCGGCGTCTCGTCCGGCGCCTCGCTGGCGGCCGTGGCACAGCTCCTGCCGCAGGTCGCCGACGGTGCCCGGATCCTCACCTTCGCCTATGACACGGGCGAGCGGTACCTCTCGGTGGAGGCACTCTGGGGCTGACCTCGCGCGGCTTGACAGCGGTCGCGAGACGCGCGTCTTGGCCGCGGGCTGTTCCTGGGCAGGGTCAGCGAGGGGCGGCCCCCGGCGCGTCGGGCGCGTCTTCCCAGTCCAGCCAGGGGACGGGATGCCCGGCCAGGTACGCCTTGACGGCCGTCCCCACGGTCGGGTGGAAGCCCGCGTCGCCGAGCCGCTGGTAAAGCCCGTAGTCCTTGAGCCGGTCCTTGACGTCCCCCTTCATCTCCGCGAAGTGGAGCTCGATGCCGGCGCGTGCGAGGTCGGTGATCACCTCGTCGAGCGCGTCTGCGGCCGTCGTGTCGACGTCCGTCACCGGCTCGGCCGAGACGACGAGCCAGCGGACCGGCGGATCGACGCCGCGGACGACCGCCCGCACCCGGTCCCGGAAGAGGTCCGCGTTCGCGAAGAACAGGGGCGCGTCCCAACGGTAGAGGAGGAGCCCCGGCACCTGCATCGCGTCCGGGTGCCGTTCGACATCGTGGTAGCCCTTGTAATACGGGACGCGGCCAAGGACCGCGTCGTGCGGCCGCCAGGCATGCCGGATGAAGTTGAGGAGCGAGAGGCCCACGGCGATCCCGATCCCGGGCAGGACGCCGAAGACGACGACGCCGAGGAAGCTGACGACCGACAGTCCGAACTCGGACCGGCGGAGGCGGAGGAGCCGGCGGGCGCCTGCGAGGTCGAACAGGCTCAGGGCGGCGGTGATGACGATCGCGGCGAGGGCCGTCGACGGCAGGTTCGTGAGCAGGCCGGGCACCGCGACGAGCACGAGGACGATGACGCCCGCGCCCACCAGGCCCGTCACCTGCGTCCTGGCGCCGGCCGCCTCCGCGACTGGCGTCCGGGTCGCGCTGCTGCTGATCGGGAAGCCGCCGATCAGACCGGAGGCGACGTTGGCGACGCCCAGCGCGGCGAGCTCATGGTCTGGGTCCACCGCCTCGCCACGGCGGGCGGCGAACGTCCTCGAGATGACGCTGGTGTCGGTGAATGCCACGAGGGCGATCCCGAGCGCGCCAGGGACCAGCGCCAGGAGGTCGGCGAGGCTGACGGCCGGGATCCCGGCGGCGGCGAAGCCGCGCGGGACGGCGCCGACCACGGCGAGCTGCTTCCCGAGCCCGAAGATCGTGACGACAAGCGTGGCGAGGATGACCGCGATAAGGACGCTCGGGAGGCGGCGCGAGGCGCGGCGAAGGACGAGGATCACGACGAGCGCACCGCCGCCGATCAGCAGCGCGACGGGCACGACCCTGCCGTCGAGGACGCCCCGGACGATCCCGATCGACTCGCCCAGGAAATCCGACCCGGCGACCGAGAAGCCCATCAGCTTCGGGACCTGGCTCACGATCACGGTCAGGGCGATGCCGTTCATGTAGCCGACGCGGACTGGTCGCGAGAGCAGGTCAGTCAGGAACCCGAGCCGCGCGGCGGCCGCGCCGACACAGATGGCGCCCACCATCAAGGCGAGCGCGGCGGCGAGGGCCACGGAGCGCCCATCATCGCCGCCGGCGAGCGGGATGATCGTGGCCGCGATGGGAGCGATGAGCGCAGAGTCCGGCCCCAGCACGAGGATCCGCGACGGGCCCACCAGGAAGTACGCGACGAGCGGCCCGACGGTGGCGTAGAGGCCAGTGATCGCCGGGAGGCCGGCGGCCTCCGCGTACCCCATCCCGGCCGGGACGAGGAGCGCCGACAGGACGATCCCGGCCACGAGGTCCGCGCGGAACGAGGCGGGCCCGTACCCGCGGAGCGCGGCGAGGATCGGGAGCCAGCGGGCGATGGCGCGACGGGCGTCGCGTGGCGGACTGGTCTCCGGCGGCGAGTGGACCTCCGGCGGATCGACTGACACGCCTCCCCAGCCTCGTGCTTCGCGGCGGTGGCCCGGACTCAGGACGCCGCGTCGCGGCCATCATGCGGCACGCGGGGGCTGGCCCGTCGGGCGCCACGGTGGGGCCGGGACGCTGCCATCACCTTGGGCGCGGCGCGGTGGCGGGACCGGAGCCGCCGGTCACGCGAGCCTCACGCTTGCGGTGCACGCGCGCGGCGGTGAAGATGCTCGGGATGGCCGCCCCGTATGCATCGATTCTCGTGGCGGACGACGACCTGAAGATCGCGCGGCGAAGCAACGCGCCTCGTCCGGGCCACGTGATACTCGCGGTCGCCGCCCTCGTGCTGGGAATCGGGTCGTGCCAGCTCCCGCAACCGCCCCTGCCGAAGCTCTCCGTCGGCGCGGTCGGCGGCGTGGGCGCCGTCACCGCGGCTCGCGCCTCGATGGATGCGCGAGGCGGCCGGAGCTGAGGGTACCCTCTCGGAACGACAGCCCTGGCGGAGTGTCGCCCAGGATCTGCGAGAATCGCGCCATGGCCGATCGCGTCAGCGCCGGGATCCTCCTCCATCGGAGTCGGGACGGGCACCTGGAGGTGCTCCTGGGCCATCCCGGCGGGCCCTTCCACGCGACGAAGGACCTGGGCGCGTGGTCCATCCCCAAGGGCGAGGGGGAGCCGGGGGAGGACCTGGTCGGCGTTGCGCGACGCGAGTTCCGAGAGGAGACCGGCCACCCCCCTCCGGATCACGGCGCCATCCCGCTGGGTACGATCCGGCAGCGGGGTGGCAAGGTGGTCCATGCGTGGGCGCTGCCCGGCGACCTGGATCCGGCCGCGGCGCACAGCAACACGTTCTCCCTCGAGTGGCCGCGCGGGTCCGGCCGGCTGGAGGCCTTTCCGGAGATCGACCGCGTGGCCTGGTTCGACCTGGCTGAGGCGCGGCTCCGCTTGAAGGATGCGCAGGTGCCGTTCCTGGATCGGCTGGTCGACGCGCTGGCTCGCTGAACCGGCGAGCGCGGGTGGTCCGCGGGGTTGACGGAGGGCGTTCCGGGGCCTGTCGACGGCAGCGCGGCGTACACTGGGCAGGCGTCTCTCAGTCGGTTCGCACTCCATCTCGCACCCCGCCGGAGGCATTCGCATGTCCCGCTTCACTGACGCGCTCACGGCCCAGATCGCGAACGAATTCGCGGCATCGCAGCAGTACGTGGCGATCGCCGTGTGGTACGACGGCGAGACGCTCCCCCAGCTGGCCGGCTTCTTCTACCGGCAGGCGGTCGAGGAGCGCAACCACGCGATGATGCTCGTGCAATACCTGCTGGACGCCGGTGAAGCGATCGCCATCCCAGGCGTCGCCGTGCCGCGGACGTCGTTCGCAGACGCGACGGAACCGGTCGCCCTCGCGCTCGCGCAGGAGCGCCGGGTCACGGACCAGATCAGCGCGCTCGCCATCTTCGCGCGCAAGGACGCCGATCTCGTGGCGGAACAATTCATGCAGTGGTTCCTCAAGGAGCAGCTCGAGGAGGTGTCGAGCATGGCGGCTCTCCTCAAGACCGTCGAGCGAGCCTCAACCTCGAACCTCCTGCTCGTCGAGGCATACCTGGCGCGGACGACCGGGGGTGAAGCGGCGCCTGAGGCCGGCATGCCGCGCGCCGCGGGCGGAGCGCTCTGACTCCACGTGGCCCGCGCGCGGGCTGCGCGAGAGGTCTGCGGCGCGCACGGCACACCGACGAGCTGAAACGTTCAGTCGCGATTCTCGGCCTGCTCGTGGGCCTTGTCGCTTCAGCCTGCAGCGGTCCGACGAGCACGCCCGCAACGCCTGCGGCCGTGCCTTCGCCCGGGGCGTCCAACGCCGGTCCGGCGGCGACCCCGGCGGCGTCGGGGTCGTCCCCCGCGGCATCGGCGGGGCAGGCCGACTTCACGGGCGGGACCGCCACGGCGACCGTGGCGCTCCCCGGCGGAGCCCTCACGTACGCGGGCGGTTCCTGCGAGCACGGCCCCGCGGACGCCTGGGTGGCCGTCAACATCGGCCAGCCCAACGGAGCGGAATACTTCGGGTTGATTGCCGGTCGAAGTCCCTACAGCCCGACGGACGTGCGAACGGCGGCCGGGGGAGGGACCCTGAAGGGCGATGCTGTGCTCGTCACGTACCGGCACGCCGGCTCGCCGATCGTGCTCGACCACGACAGCGCGTCCGTGTTCCTGGTCGTGGACGCATCGGGCGGCACGTTCTCAGGCCACCTGGCCGACGGCACGAACGTGAGCGGCAAGTTCGCCTGCTGACGCGCGGCGGCGCCGGCTCGGCGCATCCCCGCGGCGCCGGCTCGGCGCGCTGCTCCCGGGTCGCGCCGCCTCATTCGGCCGCGCGCACCTCGGCCAACCGCCGGGCGAGAAAGGCACGTTCGGTCTGGTTGCTCGCGAGGTCCAGGGCCCGTCCATAGGCGCGCGCCGCTTCGTCGCGCCGTCCCACGCGGCGCAGGAGGTCGGCGCGGGCGGCGTGGAAGAGGTGGTACCCGTCGAGCGCCCCTTCCGCGCCCAGCGCTTCGACGAGGACGAGCCCGGCGCCGGGCCCATCCGCCATGGCCACGGCGACCGCGCGGTTGAGCTCGACGACCGGCGTCGGCACCTCCGCGACGAGCGCGTCGTACAGGCGTGCGATGGCTCGCCAGTCGGTCTCGTCGGCCCGCCGACCGCGGGCGTGGCCGGCGGCGATCGCGGCCTGGAGCACGTACGGGCCGGACCTGGCCCCACTGGCGAGGGCCACCGCGAGGGCGCGATCGACGAGCGCCAGCCCTTCCGCGATCTCGACGCCGTCCCAACGCCCCCGGTCCTGGTCCTCGAGCAGCGTCAACGCCCCGTCCGGACCGACCCGGGCGTCGCGCCGCGAGTCCTGGAGGAGCAGCAGCGCGAGGAGGCCGACGCTCTCGGGCTGGTCGGGCATCAGCTCCGCGACCAGGCGCGCCAGCCGGATCGCCTCGGCGCAGAGCTCGCGCCGGACCAGCTCATCGCCGGCGGTGGCGCTGTACCCCTCATTGAAGACCAGGTAGAGGACCGCGAGCACGCCATCGAGCCGCTCCGGCAGGAGCTCGTCGGGGGGCACGCGATACGGGATCCCGGCATCGCGGATCTTCTTCTTCGCCCGGACCAGGCGCTGGGCGAGCGTGGCCTCCGGGACCAGGAAGGCCCGCGCGATCTCCGGCGTCGTGAGGCCGCCGAGCGTTCGCAGCGTGAGCGCCACGCGGGCGTCCATCGCGAGTGCCGGGTGGCAGCAGGTGAAGACCAGGCGAAGCCGGTCGTCCGCGAGGCGGCTGTCGCTCCCGAGGCGCACGTCGTCCTCCTGTCCTCCACCGTCGGCGAGGGCGCCCTCGAGCTCGGCGAGCTTCAGCGCCTGGCGGCGCGCCCGCCGGATCCGGTCCAGCGCCCGGTTCCGGGCCGTGGTCGTGATCCAGGCCCCGGGGTTCCGCGGCACGCCGTCCCGCGGCCACGTCTCGAGGGCGGCGACGAACGCGTCGGAGACCGCCTCCTCGGCGAGGTCGAAGTCGCCGAGGACCCGGATGAGCGTGGCCAGGACCCGACCGGATTCCTCGCGGAAGGCCCGCTCGACGTGCTCGCGGACCGTGTCCGTGATCAGCCGGCCACCCGGGCCGCGGCCTTGTCCGGCAGCTCCATGTCGAGGATCGGGCGGACCTCGATCGAGCCGTAGGCAGCGCCGGGACAGCGGCCGGCCGCTTCCAGCGCCGTGTCGAGGTCCGGGCAGTCCACGATGTAGTAGCCGCCGAGGACTTCCTTGGTCTCGGCGAAGGGCCCGTCAGTGGTTAGCCGCCGGCCATCCTGGAGGCGCACGGTCGTTGCCGCGGTCGATGGCGCCAGCTGGTCCGCCGCCCTGTAGATGCCGGTGTCGACCATCCACTTCGTGTACGCGTTCCACGGTTCCATGTCGGGCATCGGCGGGTCCACCGGCGGCGGCGGCGCCTCCGGCACGTAGATGAGGAGCACGTAGCGCATGGGGATCTCTCCTTCTCGGTCGGGGCAGGCGACGGGGTCTGCCCGGTCTGCCTCCCGCGGCGGCCGCGGGGTCCTCTGTCAAGACGACGAACGGCCGCGGCCCGGATCGACCGCGCGGGCGCCATTCTCCGCGAATTCGCTCCGGCCGGGAAGGGGCGCCAGTCCCGGCGTCATCGAGCCAGACGCAGCGCCATCGCCTCAACCGCGGCAGCAACCGGTAGCTCAACCGAGGGCTTTACCTCATTGCCCTCGTCCAAGCCGGATTGCCCTCGTCCAAGCCGAGACCTGCCCGCCGGCACAGGCGTACCTCGCCCGACCTCGGGCCGAGGGCAAGACCTGGCGCGGGGCAACTCGCTGCCTGGGGTGTCACCTCGCCGATGTCGTCTACCCGACGATGCTCCTCGACTGCGATCGCGACGCATCTCAGGGCTTGACGAGATTGGAACTCACGTCGTGGGGCTTGACCGTAACCCGATCGAAAGGATCGGATAGCAAGACTCGCACTGCCTGGAAAACGCCAGTCCACGGACCCCCGCCCGGACTCGCCGGGCGCCGGCTCCACCGATCGGGAGAGATCGTTCATGAATGTCAAGACCCTCGCTGCACTCGGCCTCGTGGCGGTCGGCGTCGGCGCGGTGGGCGTCGTCATGATCGGCGGGGGCACGCCCGCGACCACCTCGGTCACCTACCGGACCTCCCAGGCGGCCACGGCCACGGTGGCGTCGAGCGCGGTCGCCAGCGGATCGCTCGTTGCGGCGACTGTCTACGACCTTACCTTCGGGACCGCGCCACAGGCGGTGAGCGGCACGGCCACGGCCACGACCACGACGACCGCCGCGTCAACGTCGGCCGGCGGCTCATCCACCACCTGGCCGGTCACCGTGGTGAACGTCAAGGTCGGTGACGTCGTCACCGCGGGCCAGGTCCTGGCCACCGCCGACAACACCTACGCCGCCCTCCAGGTGCGCATCGCCTCCGCCACGCTTTCCGCCGCCCAGTCCCGGCTCAAGACAGACGCCGGCGGCGCCGACGCCACGACGCGGGCGTCCGCGAAGGACCAGATCACGCAGGCCCAGCTTCAACTCACCCAGGCGCGCCAATCGTACTCGGACACAGTCGCCCAGAACGCGCTCTCCATCTCGCGGGCGACGACCGCGCTCGCCCGGGCGAAGGCCCAGCTGGCGGCGGACCTCGCGGCTGCGGCGCCGGCGCAGACGACCGGGCAGGACCGCACCGCGGTCACGCAGGCGACCGAATCGCTGGCCCAGACGAGGGCGCAGGCGACGGCGTCGAACCACCAGGCCGCGAACCAGGTCTCGAACGCGGTCCTGTCGGTGACGTCGGCGAAGCACAACTACACGAAGACCGTCGCCGCTGCCGACGACGCGACGATCGCCTCGGACGAGGCGGCTGTCGCCACGGCCCAGGCCAGCCTCGCGACCGCGAAGACGGCGCTGGCCCACGCGACGCTCACCGCGCCGATCGATGGGCGGGTCACGGCCGTGAACATCGTGGCCGGCTCCAATGCTTCCTCGAGCACCGCGATCGAGATCCAGTCGACCCGGGTCGCGGTCACCGCCTCATTCAGCGAGGACGACATCCTCAGCCTCAAGGTCGGGCAGGCGGCCACGATCGCGATCGGCGCGACCGGCGGCACCGCGACCGGCACCGTGACCGCAGTCAGCCCGACCGCCTCGAGCTCCGGGAGCTCGAGCGTCGTGACCTACAAGGTGACCGTGACCCTGGACACGTCGTCCGCGTCCGACGCGGCCTCGACCTCGGGACAGGCCGGGGCGGCGGCGACGGGCGCGACCCCGTCGTCCGCACCGGCAGCATCGGCGGCGCCGACGGCCTCGACGGCACCTGCGGCCTCGGCCGCGCCCGGGACCGGCACCGGCGGCACGACGACGACCCCGCTCCCCGGGATGTCCGCTGACGTGACGATCGTCACGGCCCGGGTGGACGACGTGGTGGCGATCCCCGCGATCGCTCTCTCCGGGACGAGCGGCAGCTACACCGTCCGCGTGATCACGAGCTCCGGGACGGCGGAGACGCGCACGGTGACCGTCGGGCTCGTCACCTCCGACCTCGCCGAGATCCAGAGCGGCGTGGCCGCCGGCGAGACGATCGTCACGGGCACGTCCGCGGATAAGACGGCCACGAGCTCCAACTCCGGCAGCACCAACCTCGGCGGCCTCAGCGGGATCCAGGGCGGTCCGGGGGCGGGCGGTCCGCCGGCGGGCGCGCCCGGGGGGAACTGACGTGGGCAGCACGATCATCGACCTCGCCGATGTCACCCGGACCTACGACCTGGGGCGCGTGCAGGTCCACGCGCTGGCCGGGGCGAGCCTCCAGGTCGAGGAGGGCGAGTTCGTGGCGATCCTCGGACCCTCGGGCTCCGGCAAGTCCACGCTGATGAACATCCTGGGCTGCCTGGACCGGCCGACGAGTGGCCGCTACGTCCTCGACGGGACGTCCGTGGCGGAGCTCGACGACGACGGGCTCGCGGCCGTCCGGAGCCGGATGATCGGGTTCGTCTTCCAGAGCTACAACCTGCTCCCCCGAACAAGCGCCCTGGAGAACGTCGCGACGCCACTCCTCTACCAGGGCGTCGGCCGCCGGGAGCGGCTCGCCCGCGCACGTGCCGTGTTGGAGAGGCTCGGCCTGGGCGAGCGCGCCGACCACGAACCGCAGGAGCTTTCCGGCGGCCAGCAGCAGCGCGTGGCGATCGCCCGGGCGCTGGTCACGGAGCCCCGTCTCCTCCTCGCCGATGAGCCGACCGGCAACCTGGACACGGCCTCCGGTGCGGAGGTGATGGACGTCCTCCACGAGCTCCACGCGAGCGGCCGGACGATCGTCCTCATCACCCACGACGCGGACGTCGCGGCGACCGCGAACCGCCAGATCCGGGTGCGCGACGGGAGGATCGCGGCGTGAGGCTCCTCGAGCTGGTCGGCCTCGCCCTGGCCCGTCTGGGGACGAGCCGGATGCGGGCCGCCCTGACGATGCTGGGCATCGTGATCGGCGTCGGGTCCGTGGTCGCCCTGGTTGCCGTTGGCCAGGGCGCCTCGAGCGGGATCACGAACCGGATCGAGAGCCTGGGCACGAACCTCCTGACGGTCAACGCCGGCGCCTCGATCAGCACCGGGACGCGCGGCGCGGCCGGGTCGGCCACCACGCTCACCCTGGACGATGCGACCGCGATCGCGAAGCTCAGCGGGGTCGCGGCGGTGGCGCCGCAGCTGAGCACGTCGGCCTTCGTCGTCGCCGGGATCAGCAACACGACGACGACCGTGATCGGGACGACGCAGGACTATCCGACCGTCCGGGCCTACACGGTCTGGCAGGGCCGCTTCCTGACCGACACGAGCGTCGAATCGGAGCTGCGGGTCGCCGTCCTCGGTGCGACGACGGCCGAGGATCTCGGCCTCGACGCGAGCGCCGTGGGCACGACATCACGATCGGCGGGATCCCCTTCCAGGTCGCTGGAATCCTCCAGGCCAAGGGCGGGACCGGGATGGACAACCCGGACGACGAGATCCTCATCCCGGTCTCGACGATGAAGCGCTACTTCACCGGGTCCAGCTCCAGCGGCGTCCGCTCGATCGGCGTGAGCGTCTCGACGGCCACCCAGATGACCGCCGTGAAGGCGGCGATCACCGCCACCCTGGAGGATCGCCACACCATCGCGGCGAGCGCCTCGGACGATTTCACGGTCGCCGACCAGACGCAGCTCCTGAGCACGGCGACGTCCGTCTACGGGTTGCTCACGGTGCTGCTCGCCGGCGTTGCCTCGATCTCGCTCGTGGTCGGCGGGATCGGGATCATGAACATCATGCTGGTCTCCGTGCGCGAGCGGACCCGCGAGATCGGCATCCGCAAGGCGGTCGGCGCGCGAAGCAGGGACATCCTCCTCCAGTTCCTCATCGAGGCGCTGGTTCTCTCCCTGCTCGGCGGCCTCATCGGGATCGTCGTCGGCCTGGCGGCCTCCGCCGTCATCGGCGCCCTGGCCGGATGGGGCTTCGTCTTCAACCCGCTCACCCTCGTCGCCGCGACCGGCTTCTCGCTCGTCGTCGGCGTCGTCTTCGGCGTCTGGCCTGCGCGCCAGGCCGCCGGCCTCGACCCAATCGTCGCCCTTCGCTTCGAATAGCAGGAGTTACGCATGTCCGCATCCAGCGAAACACCGTCGACCCCCGCGCCCCTGGTCGCGCCGCGCCGGCGCTCTGGTGGCGGCAACCTTGCCCTCGTCCTCGCCGTCGTCGTCGCCGCAGCCGGCGTGGCCTTCGCGGCGGGCCGGGTGACCGCGCCCGCCTCCGCGGCGTCGCCGCAGGGGTTCGCCGGCCAGGGTCCCGGAAGCAGCTTCAGCCCGAACGCGAGCGGCGCGCCGGGTGGGATTCTCGGCGGGGGCTCCACGTCGCTCGATGGCACGGTCATCGCGATCTCCGGGACGACGCTGACGATCCAGACGTCCGCCGGCCGAACCGTCACGGTTAACCTGACCGGGGCTACCTACCACGCCCAGGCGACCGCGACCGCGGCCGACGTCGCAACGGGTGCGACGGTTCGGCTCCAGGTGACCGGGATGGGCGGGCCGGGCGGCCCCGCGGCGAGCCCGGCCACGGGCGCCGCGGCGTCCGGCGGCACGGCGACGGTGAGCGCAACCGACGTCACCATCCTCGCGAAGTAGCGACCCGAGCCCCCGTCGGGGCACGATCGACGGGTGAGCGAGCCGGCCGGGGCGACCGCGCGCCCTTCTCATCGGGACGACGTTCTGGGACTGCCCGAATCGCCAGCGCCGCCGCGATCCCCGCCATTGTCGTGCCCGGATTCGTCGAGGGCCAGCTTCGGGACGGCACGGGTATCGAGGGCGCCACGTCGCGGCCTGTCGCGCCACGTCGCGACCGAAGCCCGGGCGGCCGTGGACAGGGTCCGTATCCTCGGCAGATGGCACGGCGACCCGAGATCCTCACCATCGCCGGCCGGGACGTGATCGTCACGAACCCGGACAAGGTCTTCTTCCCCGACGCGGCCGACGCCCCGGTCACGAAGCTCGATCTCGTTCGCTACTACCTTGCGGTGGCGGACGGCGCGCTCCGGGGAGCCGGCGGCCGCCCGATGGCCCTCAAGCGCTACCCGAACGGCGCGGCGGGCCCATTCTTCTTCCAGAAGCGCGCACCCGAGTCGCGGCCCGCGTGGATCCCCACCGTCACACTCAGCTTCCCGAGTGGCCGGACCGCCGACGAGGTCGTGATCGAGGATGCCGCCCAGCTCGCCTGGGTGATCAACCTGGGCTGCCTGGACCTCAATCCGCACCCCGTGCGGGCCGACGACCTGGATCACCCCGACGAGCTCCGGGTGGACCTCGACCCCGTGCCGGGCGTCGAGTGGGATGACATTCGCCGCGTGGCGCTCGTCGTCCGGGACGCCCTCGCCGATGTTGGCCTCGTCGGGTGGCCGAAGACCTCGGGTAGCCGCGGCATCCACGTCAACGTCCGGATCGAGCGCCGCTGGACCTTTCCCGAGGTTCGGCGGGCCGCGTTGGCGCTCGCCCGCGACGTCGAGCGCCGAGTGCCAGAGCTCGCTACAAGCCGCTGGTGGAAGGAGGAGCGCCACGGGGTCTTCATCGACTACAACCAGAACGCCAAGGACCGGACAGTCGCGAGCGCCTACTCCGTCCGGCCGCGGCCCGACGCCAGGGTTTCGACTCCGCTCACCTGGGACGAGGTCCCGGACGTGGATCCCGCGGCCTTCACCGTTCGGACCGTCCCCGGGCGATTCGCCCGCCTGGGCGACCCACACGCCGCGATCGACGAGCACGCCGGGAGCCTTGACGCCCTCCTCGAGCTGTCCGCGCGCCACGAGTCGCAGGGCCTAGGGGACGCGCCGTGGCCGCCGAACTACGCGAAGACGCTCGACGAGCCACCCCGCGTCGCGCCCTCGAAACGGCGGATGCCATCGAAGCCGCTCATCGAGATCGGGCGCGCGGCGACCCAGGCGGAGGCGATGTCCGGCCTCGAACGCTGGAAGGAGCGCCACCCGGACGTCTGGCCGCACCTCGCACCGGCGGACGTGCTCGTGGACGCCATGCGCGGCCGATCCACCACGTGGACGCGGATCCGCCTGAACCTGGAGCACGTCCCGCCCGACCTGCGGCCGGCCGAGGAGGCCCGCGATCCCGACTACGACCCGTGGCAGGGATATGAGTGGCCGGACCGTAGCGGTCAGGTGGAGCGTGCGCTACCCACGAAGCGCGGATGACGCACCTGGCACTTCAATCAGTTGCGCAGGTCAGCGTAATGGTGGCTGACGCTCACCTGGTACACCTCCCGCTTCTGCCACTCGAACGGTGTGGCTGTCTCGTTGGTCGGTCGGCTGACTGAGCGGCGGCGAGTGCAGTTTTCACAGCCGGGGCGCAGCGTCCCTTGCAGTCCCGCGACGACGGATGAACCTTTCGGAACGCCCCAATCGTCAGATGAAGTGACGCGGCGCGGGCCCAACTGCGCAGCAGGTCGGAGACCTCGTGGAGAGCATCGCGGCACGCGGAGAGGCGGACGTGTTTGTCGGCCTGATCGAACGCCACCTCGATCCCGCCTACCGGCTCGCCCGGGCGATCCTGCTCGCCGACCAGGAGGCCGAGGACGCCGTCCAGGACGCGTGCCTCGCCGCCTGGCGCGAGCGGCGCTCGCTGCGCGACCACGCCCGCTTCGACGCCTGGTTCGACCGCATCCTCATCAACCGCTGTCGGGATCGCCTCCGCGTGCGGCAGCGCCAGCGGGTTCGGGCCATCGCGCTCGAGGGCCAGGCGCAGTGGCGCCACACGATGGATATGGGCGCCGCCGACTCGGAGCTCGACGGCGCCGTCGACGACCTCGACCCCGACCACCGGATCGTCGTGCTCCTGCGCTTCTGGCAGGACCTGCGGCTGGAGGATATTGCCGAACGGCTGGACATCCCGCTGGGGACCGTGAAGTCGCGCCTCCACCACGCGCTTCGCGCGATCCGAAGCCGCCTGGAGGCCACCGATGGACGAGCGTGAGTTCGAGGCGCGCCTGGGCGCGCGCCTCCACGGCCGGTTCGACCGGGCGGAGCCGACCGAGGCACTCGGCGAACGAGTCCTCGACGCCCTGCGCGCCGAGCCCGGCCCCACCCGGACCCTGCGGTCGATCGGGCCGCTCGCGGCGGCCGCGGTCATCGTCGTCGCCGTCGTCGCCGTCGCCCTGCAGTACGGCATTCCGGGACCGGTCGCCACACCGTCCCCCGTGCCCTCGCCATCGCCATCGCCCGCCACCGCCGTCCCGGGCACGACGATCGTCTACCAGGTCCAGCCGGCCGATGCGATGATGCCCGGCGCCGCGGGCCTGGAGGCCACCCGCCAGGTCCTGGAGAAGAGGCTCTCGGCGACGGGCGCCGTCGGGTTCAGCGTGCAGGTGCGGGGCACCGACGAGATCGTCGTCGACCTCCCGGGGATCCAGGATGCGGCTGACTTCCGGAAGTTGCTCGGGCAGACTGGCAACCTGCGGTTCGTGCCGCTCCCGCCGGAGACGTATGGATCGCTGTCTTCGCCGGGACCGCAGGAGGCGGTGGTGGGCAAGCCGCTGCCCGTCGACGAGATGCCACTCTTCGGCGGCGAGTCGATCTCGCAGGCGTATCCGACGACGGGCTCCGCGGACGTTCCTGCCCTCGGCTTCCGGCTCGACTCCAAGGCCGCGACGATGTTCGCCGACTACACGAGCAAGAGCATCGGCCAGTTCTTCGCGATCGTCCTTGACGGCGTCGTGATCACCGCCCCGAACATCCAGAGCCCGATCACGGGCGGCGAGGGCGTCATCGGCGGCGGGGACGGGTTCACGTCGGTCGAGGTGAACCGCCTGGTCACGATCCTCACGTATGGCCCGCTGCCATTCCCGCTCAAGGAGGCTCCCTCGACGACGCCGACGGCCACCGCGCCCGCGACCGGAAGCCCGACCACCCCGGCGTCCTCAGCGTCCTCGACCGGTGACACCAGTGGGGGCTTCACGTGGCAACTGGTCCCGAACGCCCAGTTCGGCGGCACCGAGCTCGACCGGATCGAGGTGCTCCCCGACGGGCTCCTCGCGATCGGCCGTCCGTGGGGCGGTCCGGCGGTCCCTTCGGGCTCCACGCCCCGGCCCACCCTCTGGCGCTCCACGGACGGCCTGGCCTGGCGGCGCCTGGCGGACAGCCCGGCCTTCGAGGGCACCGGTGGACCGTACGGCTGGTTCGATTCCGTCGCCGGTGTCGCCCCCGGCAGGACCGGGTTGGTGGCGGTCGGCGCCACCAACGAAGGCGACATGAGCGCCTTCGACGCCGAGGCGTGGACGTCCCCCGACGGCGACTCCTGGCAGCGCGCTGTTGTAAGCGGTGCGAAGGACGCGGCGATGAATGACGTGGCGGCAGGCCCGGGCGGCTTCGTCGCCGTGGGCATCGACGGCCACGCGAGCGGCGGGACGCAGATGGTCGGGTCGCGGGGGGCGGCCGTGTGGACCTCCGCCGACGGCACGCGCTGGACGCGGCTCCCGACGGAGGCCGACTTCGCCGGGGCCGAGATGACCCGGGTGATCGCCGGTCCGTCGGGGTACCTGGCGGTCGGCAGCGACATGCCCGCCGCGAGCGTGCGGCAGTCGACGTGGCCGGGCCCGCCGATCTGGATCTCCGCCGACGGGACGCACTGGAAGCGCGTCGTGGCCGACATCGGGGCGCCCCGCGCGGGCGGCGCCGTCACCGCCCTTGCCTGGACCGGGAACGAGTACGTGATGGCGGTGCCCGGGTGTTGCAGCGGCTTCAACGGCATCGCCACCTCGCCGGACGGCAGGACCTGGACGGCAGCCGAGCTCCAGGCCCCCGCCCCAGGCGGGGCCACCTTCACCATCGCCGACCTCGAGGCTGGGGGCTCGCCGTTCGTCGCCGTGGGATGGCTGGGCGTAGCACCGGACAGCGCGCGAGCCGTCGTTTGGGAGTCCGCGGGTGGTTCACGCTGGGAGTCCGTGCCGTCCCTGCCCCTCTTCGAGAACGCGGCGCCCGTCGGCGTCGTGCGAACGGGCTCCGGGGCGCTGGTCGTGCTGAGCCAGGAACGCGCGCCCGACGCGAACGCGACCCACCTGTGGCTCGCGACGCCCGCTTCGAGCCCGGCCGCCCCCTGACCGCGTCCGCGGCCTGTCTCGCCACCCAGTTGCGGCTCGCTCGGGCCGGCTGCGACCGCGCCGACGGCGGCGACCGCGCCGACGGCGACGACGGCGCCGACTGAGCCGGCCGGCCGCGCCCGGTCAGGCGCGGCGGAAGTGGCCACCTCCCCGCAGGAGGGCGAACACCGTCAGCAGGTAGCCCAGGAAGACGACGAGGACGACGGCAACGCCGCTCGCGGTCGAGCCGCCGTCGGCGCCGCCGAGTGAAGCGAGCGATGCCACGAGGGCGAACCCGGTGAAGATCGCGCCGATGACGCCGACGATGAAGCCGATGGCCCGGCCCCAGCCGCGCCGGAGCAGCATGCCGAAGGCGCCGAAGATCTCCAGCAACGCCCAGACGATCACGACCACCGCGACCCCGGCGATGAAGCCGCCGAGGGCCCCGAAGACCCCGTTTCCCGTGTCCGCCGTGCCGACCTGGCCGAGCACGTTGCCGCCGATCATGTTGCCGCCGATCATGAGGATCGCGCCCGCGAGCGCGGTCAGGACGCCGATCACGAGCAGGAAGAGCGCCGCGACGATGACAAGGCCGGAGACTCTGCCCGGTCCCTGGGCCACGGAGGCGGGCATCACCCACCCGGACTGCGCCGGCTGCGGCTGGCCCCACCCGGACTGCACCGTGGGAGGCGCGGCGGGCGGGGAGACCGGTGGCGGCGCCGGTGGCGTGACCTGGGCGGGCCCCCCGGTCGTTGGATACTGCGGCTCGGACACGTTCCCCTCCTGGCGATGCTGACTCCAGCCTCGCGACTCTAGCAAGGCCGGCGGGGCGTGGGAAGGGGTCAGCGCACCGACGAATGTGCCCAGTACGGCGCCGGCGACGGGCCGGCGGAGGCCCCTGGCGACGCGCCCGGCTGCGGACGCGGGTACAGCGCGACGAGGAGAGAGCGGATCACGTCGTCGCCGCGGAAGAGATCGCGGTTGAAGACCACCGCTACGGTGACCCGCTCCTCCGGCAGCCACCGGATCGCGGCCCGTGTCCCTGCCAGCGCCCCAGTGTGCCCGAAGGCGACGAAGCGTCCATCGATCTTGACGCGCGAGACGCCCAGGCCGTACGCCAGGGCGGCGTACTGCTCGATCTTCGGGTCGAACGTGAGCATCTCGGCCAGCGAGGCCGGCGCCAGGACATCGCCGCCGTAGAGCGCACGCGCCCAGCGGGCAAGGTCGCCCGAGGTGGACGCGATCGACCCTGCCGAGAAGGCGGCCGTGGCGACCGAAGTGAACGGCACGAACGTGCTGCCGTCGCTCAGGTCCCGCGGCAGGATCCGCCCGCCGCTTCCGACGAACATCACGTTCGCGTGAGCCGGCGGCACGACGGGCGTCCCGACACCCTGGACGTACGTCGATGCGAGCCCCAGCGGCACGAAGAACTCGCGCCGCACCTGCTCCGCCCATGGCGCGCCGCCGGCACGCTCTGCCACCAGCCCCAGCAGGACGAAGTTCGTGTTCGAGTAGACCCAGCCTTTGTCCGGCGCGAAGACCGGCTTCCCCACGAAGCGCAGGACCTCGTCCGGCGTCCAGACGCGCCGCTTCGCCTGGTTCAGGGCCGCGTCGAACTTCGGATTCTGGAAGAAGTCCGCGAGGCCGCTCGTGTGCTGGAGCAGCATCCGGAGCGTGATCCGGGCGGCGTTGGGGTAGTCGGGGAGCCAGCGCACGAGGGGGTCGTCGATCGTCAGCCGGCCCTCGTCGGCGAGCCGCAGGATGAGCGCGGCCGTGAACGTCTTCGTCAGGCTTGCGATCGCGAACGGCGTCTGTGGCGTCACCTTCGCGTGCGTGGCCGCCACGGCGTCGCCGGCGACGCCGGTCCAGGTCCGCCCGTCCGCGAGGATCACGGTGGCAGCCACGCCCGGGATGACCATCGACTTCCGGGCCGCCTCCAGCGCCCGTTGGAGCGTCGCCGCGGTCGCCGGGTCCACCAGGAGCCCGGCGGATGGCGGGGCGGTGGCCGTCGGCGACCCGGTGGGCGCCGGCGATGGCGGGGCGGTGGCGCCAACGCCTGCGGATGACGCGCCCGGGCCGTCGCTCGGTCGCGGCGACCCCGGGAGTGCCGGGGTCACGCCGGGGACCGCGGACGTGCTCGGCGGTGCCGACGCAACCGAGCCCGCCCAGCTCACGAGCCCGGTGAGCCCGCCCGGCATCATTGCAACGGCACCGGCGACACCCGCGATGACGAGGATGAACGCGAGCGCTGCCCCGGCGACGAGCCGCCGCCGACGGTGCCGGCTCGGCGGCATCGACCACGTCCCCGTCATCGGCCTTCCGGCTCCCGCCCGAAGATCTGGGCCAGCTCGTAGGGCGGTGTCGCCTCGAGCTGATCGTAACGGCAGCTCTCGGGACGCCGGTCGGGGCGCCAGCGGACAAGTCGGGTCGCGTGCCGGAAGCGGTCGCCCTGCAGGTGATCGTAGGCAACCTCGGCCACTCGCTCCACGCGGAGCGGCTCCCACGAGAGGTCCTTGCCCCGGTTCCAGCGAGACGTGGCGCCCGGCATCCGCCGCCCGGTCGCGGCTTCGGCCAGCTCCGCGGTGGCCCAGTTGCGCCACGGATGGCCGTCCAAGGCGCCCTCGCGAAGCGACGCCAGCTCGGCCACCAGCTCGCGCCGGCGGGCCGCGGTGAACCCGCTGGCAACCCCGGCATGGTGGAGCGTGCCGGCGGCGTCGTGGAGTCCCAGGATGAGCGAGCCGACGCCGATGCCCGCCTCGTCCTTGTGCCAGCGGAACCCGGCCACGGCCACGTCCGCGGTCCGGGCGTGCTTGACTTTGACCCAGCCACGCTTCCCGGGCTGATAGGCGCCGTCGAGGCGCTTCGCGATGACGCCGTCCAGGCCCGCACCCTCGAACCGGTCGAACCAGTCGCGGGCGAGGGCCACGTCCCGCGTGAGCGGCGTCACGTGCACGCCCGGCACGTCGGACCGGATGTCACGGGCGAGCGCCTCCCGGCGTTCGACGAACGCCCGGACGCGCAGGTCGTCGTCGCCGAGGGCGAGGAGGTCCCAGGCCACGAAGCTCGCCGGGGTCAGGCCGGCCAGCAGGCGGACGCGCGACTCGGCCGGATGGATCCGGAGCAGGAGCGCATCGAAGTCCAGCCCGTTCGCCCCCGCGATCACCACCTCGCCGTCGACCACGGCCCGCGACGGAAGCGCCGCCAGCAGGGGCGCGAGCAGCTCGGGGAAGTAGCGCTCGAGCGGCCGCAGCTCGCGGCTCTGCAGGATCAGCTCGTCGCCGTCCCGGAAGACGATACAGCGGAAGCCGTCCCACTTCGGCTCGTACGCCCAGTCGTCGCCCTCCGGCAGCCCCGCGAGCGGGGCGGCGAGCATCGGCTCCAGCGGCGGGTCGAACGGCAGGCGCATCGCCGGATTATGCGGCGGGCAGGCCGGGAGGGCTGCGAGGCTGCGATGGCCGAACCAGGCCCCGCGGTCGCCGTGGGCGGGTGAAGCGCCCGGCCGGCGGCGGGGCGGGACGCTCAGGCTGGCTCGTACGCCGGGTATTCCGGCCACCAGATCGACTCGTCCACCGCCGCCTCGGCGTCCGCGCGCCCCTGCTCCCCGGCCGGGAGCGGCACGCCGTCCAGCGTGCCGAACGAGCGGACCACCGCCACGGCGATCTCCCGCGAGACCGACCGAAGCTCGCCGATCGGCGGGTACAGGGCCCCGTCCGCGAGGCGCTCATCCGACACGAGACCGGCGAGCGTGTGCGCGGCAACCAGGAACTGCGCGTCATCGACGTGGCGCGCACCGGCCACGATCGCGGCCAGCCCCAGGCCGGGGAAGATGAACGCGTTGTTCGCCTGCCCGATCCGGCGCGCATGGCCATCCACGACCACCGGGTCGAACGGGTTGCCGGTCGCGACGAGCGCGCGGCCGTCCGTCCATGCCAGCACCTGGGCCGGGGTCGCCTCCGCCCGCGAGGTGGGATTCGAGAGCGGGAAGACGATCGGGCGCGCGCACGCCTCTGCCATCGCCCGGAGGATCGGCTCGGTGAAGGTGTTCGGGGTCGCCGTGGCCCCGATGAGGACCGTCGGCCGCACGGCGCGCACGACGGTCAGCAGGTCGGCACCCGACTCGAGGCCCAGCAGCGCGAGCTCCGCGGCGCTGTGCGCGAACTCCTGCTTGTCTGCGTCCAGCCCGGGCCGCTCCCGGCCCAGGAGTCCCTTCGAGTCGAGAAGGGCCAGCGAGCGTCGGATCTCCGGTTCGTCGACCCCGGCTTCGAGAAGGGCTGCCCGCACGAGCCGCGCGATCCCGGTGGCGGCCGCGCCGGCCCCGAAGAAGACGAAGCGCTGGCCGCGGAGCGGCTCGCCCAGGTGCCGGAGGCCGGCCAGGATCCCGGCGACGACCACGGCCGCCGTGCCCTGGATGTCGTCGTTGAACGAGGGCAGCACGTCGCGGTAGCGGTCCAGGATCCGGATCGCCGTGTGCTGCTTGAAGTCCTCCCATTGGAGGATCGCCCGCGGAAAGACGGACTTGATGCCGGCGACGAAGGAATCAATGAACGCGTCGTACGCCGGCCCCCGGAGACGCGGGTGGCGCCAACCCGCGTAGATCGGGTCGGCCAGGAGCGCCTCGTTGTCGGTCCCAACGTCGAGCGAGACGGGCAGCGTGAGGGCCGGATAGATCCCGGCACCGGCGGTGTAGATGGCGAGCTTGCCCACCGGGATTCCCATCCCGCCCGCACCCTGGTCGCCCAGCCCGAGGATCCGCTCGTTGTCGGTGACGACGACCAGCCGGACCTCCTGCTGAGCCGCGTTGCGGAGGAGCTCCGGGACGCGCCCCGCGTCGCCCGGCGTGATCCACACGCCGCGCGGACGCCGAAGGATGTGGCTGTACTCCTGGCAGGCGCGTCCGACGGTGGGGGTGTAGACGATCGGGAGGAACTCCTCCAGGTTCTCCGCGAGGAGCCGGTAGAAGAGCGTCTCGTTGCGATCCTGGAGGGCCGCCAGCCCGATGTACCGCTCCAGGCCGTCCTCCTTGCGCCGGACGTGCTCCAGCTCCAGTTCCAGCTGCTCTTCCAGCGTCAGGACGTTCGCGGGAAGCAGGCCGTGCAACCCGAACCAGTTGCGCTCCTCGTCCGTGAACGCCGCGTCCTTGTTGTACTGCGCGCGGCCCAGGAGGGAGCGACCCCGGAACGTGATGCGGAGCGAGCGCCGCCGGTCCGGCGCGCCCGGGAGGGATGCGTGCGGGGCAGTCATTGATCGAGCGTATGCGACCCGTCGACTCCCGGAGAGTGCCGTCTGCACCAAAGCCGCGCGGCGGGTGGCAGGGTCCGGCGCCGCGGTCGCCTCAGTGGGCCAGGACCACCGTCGCCCTTGCGTGCGCGACCACGTGCCGGGAGACGCTGCCGTGGAGCGCACGGTCGATCGGGCCGCCACCGCCGGACCCGAGGACGATCGTGTCGAACCCGCCCTCCTCGGCGATCTGCTCGATCCTGCGGGCGGGATCGCCCGACGGCTCCAGCAGCTCCACCTCGAGCCCCATCTCCGCGAGCAGCCGCTTCGCTTCCTGCAGCTCCCGGGCGTGGGCGCTCGCGTCCTCCCGCGGATCGCCCGCCAGGCGGCCTGCCCCCTCCGACACCACGCTGACGACGCTCAACGGAGCATGGAACGCGCGGGCGAGCTCACCCGCAGTCTCGAGGGCGCGCCGGGCAGGATCTCCGCCGTCGTAGGCAAGGAGAATCTTCTTCATCGGCTGACTCCCATGGCGAGTCGGCCTGGGGGCCGGCCGGCTCGGTGTGCCGGGAATCGTCCCCCGAAGCCTCGGGGGCAGGTAGACCGATTCGGCGCGATCGCGGGGGCCGCTCGGATCGGGCCGAGGGCCAGAGGGCAGGGTGGTCAGGCGAGCGGTCCGTTCGCCTCGGTCGGGTCCGCGGGGTGCTCGGCGCCTGTCAGATCGCCCACCAGGTAGCGCTGGACCGTTGGGGCGAGAGCGCGCACGAGGACCTCGGGCGGCACGGAGGCCAGCGGCTCCACCGCTACCACGTACCGGGCAAGCGCGAGGCCGATGAGCTGCGAGCCGGCGAGCGTCGCCCTGAGGGTAGCGTCGGGAAGGTCGATGGCGCGAGCAAGGGCAAGGAACGGGCCCTCCGCCAGGAGCTGACGGAGCATTGCCGCCGCGATCGGATCCGTGGTTGCCGAGCGCACGACGCCGAGCAGCAGCGGCCGGAATGCTGTTGTCTCCCAGAGCTCGAGCACGAACCGGACGAACCGCTCGCCGAGCTCCTCGCGGGGTCCTTCGAGGAGCCGGAGCACCAGCGCGGGCAGGTCGAGCGGAAGCTCCATCGCGGCGACGAACAGCTGCTGCTTGGAGCCGAAGTAGTGGTGGACCAGCGCGGGGTCTACCCCGGCACGAGCGGCCACGTCGCGGATGGTCGCCCCGTCGAAGCCGCGCTCGCCGAAGCTTGTCCGCGCCGCCAGGAGCACCCGCGAACGCGTGTCGACCGAGCCGGGTCGCCGGCCGGTCCGGACCGGCGACTGCCGCGCCGCGCCGTTCAAACGACGTCGCGGCGAATCGTGAGCGCCGCGATCGTCGCGAAGAAGGCGGCGACGACCGCGAGGACGGCGAGATCGAGCTGGAGGGCCGGAACGCCCAGGTCTGCGCCGCGGATGAAGACCTGGCGCAGGCCGTCCACCGCGTAGTTGAGGGGCATGATCGCGACGACGGGCTGGAGGATCGACGGCAGGCTGCTGACGGGGAACAGGACGCCCGACAGGAGGAACTGCGGGGCCAGCACGATCGGGATGAACTGGATGATCTGCAGCTCCGTCCGGGCGAACGTCGAGAGGAAGATCCCGAGGCTCACGGCCCCCACCGCAAGGAGCAAGACGACAAGGAACGCCAGCAGCGGGCTGCCGTTCACCGCCACGCCGAGGCCGATGGAGAAGGACGGCAGCGGGCCGAAGGCGGGAACGTTGAGCGAGCCCAGGGCCCACAGCATGAGCACCGCCACCTGGATCGTGGCGAACAGGCCGAACCCGAGCGTGTAGCCGATAACGACCTCCCCACGGGTCACCGGCGTCGCCAGGAGTCGTTCCAGGGTGCCGCCGGTACGCTCGCGGAGGAAGCTCACGCCCGTGAGGATGTAGACGAAGAAGTAGGCGAAGAAGCCGACGATCGCCGGTGCGAAGGTCGTGATCGGGTCGTTGGTCGGCGTGCCGTACACGGTGGTGTGCCGGACGACCGGGACGGCTGCGCCCGACGCGATGCTGGCCGCCGCCACCATGGCTCGCCCGACCGCCGAGACCTGGCTCGCCTCACCCGACGGGTCAAGGCCGTTCGTGATCGCGGTAATGGTCAATGAGCTCCCCGTCGCGGCGTCGGTCCCGATCACGATGCCGACGGACGCGGCCGTGTCCCCGATCGCCACGCGGGCGGCAGCCTCGTCGGCGATGTCGCTGACGGTGGCGCCGCCTTCGCGGAGCGCGGCACCCAGGGCGCTCCCGACCAGCTGGCCGCGCGTACCGGCCAGGTTGACCACAACCGCCGTGACCTGGGGCGCCTGGCTCTCGCGCAGGATGAAGGTCACCAGCCCGGTGATCACGATCGGCGCGATGAACAGCAAGGCGAGCGACGGGCGGTCACGGCGGATCTCCGAGACGACCCGGCGGAACAGGGCGACGACCCGGCGGCGGCTCATCGGGTCGCCTCCACGTCCCCGCCGAGGCGAAGGAACGCCTGCTCAAGGTCGGCCGTGCCTGCTTGAGCGCGGATCTCCCGGCCGGTTCCTCGGGCGGTGATCTTGCCGGAG